>Ga0209084_1000015_pt1 | contig 190602 bp, 243 predicted proteins | sample C_130820_MF_Meta_FD_187309 | JGI IMG/M metagenome (GOLD analysis project Ga0209084, IMG submission 187309) | Freshwater microbial communities from Lake Croche, Canada to study carbon cycling - C_130820_MF_MetaG (SPAdes) (version 2) | ecosystem: Environmental > Aquatic > Freshwater > Lake... | reverse complement strand
GGTGATAGATTTACTTATTATAGTTATAATACTTGGTTAATATTTAAATTACCACAAGTAGCGGCACTAAATGCTAGTTCTGTATATACAATATTATACACATACACTGGATCAACATTAAACTCACCGTATTATATGCAACTAGTTTCTACATATAATACTGGTTCATATGCATTAAATTCATTATTAGTAACTACAGCAACTCAAAGTAGAAATTATAATGATAATGCTATAATAGCTGGTGAATATTATGGCAGAACGTCATCTAATACTTGGACTATGACTATGGATGCAACTGCTTCTGCTGCAACATTTTCTAATATGTTTATAGGCTCAAATGGTATTTTAACATTTGTAACACAATCCGCATATAATCCATATTTAAAATTAAGAGGTATGTTAGATATAGGAGCAAATGCTATAGTAAATATAGGATTATCTGGTAGTCCAATTCCATATAACTCAACTGCTAGAATTGATTTTAGTTCTACATATTCTTATTGGGATTCGTCTAATTATGTTAGATTAAGTGATGGTATAATTATAAGAATGGGTGGTCAGCTAAATTCATATAGTGGTGCAACAATATCTTATAAAGCTAATTTAAGTAAAACGGTAAATGTAGGTTCAAAAACTGCTTCATTGGCAACTCCGATAAATTGGAGTACAGGTGATATAGTAGCTTTACCTCCAACAGAAACTTATAATTATGATGAAGTTTTCACATTAACTCAAAACTCATCTGGTTTAACCGTTTCATTACCAAGTGCCGCTAGCTATACACATAGCTCGACAGCTTCATATACCGGCGAAATTGTTAATTTGAGTCGTAATATAAAAATAGGCTCAATTGATGATAATTATGGTTCTTATATACTTAATTTATATGGCATATTAAATTTAAATTCAACAGAATTATATAGCTTAGGTTTTAGAGCGCCAGATGTTATTACAACTGCTACAACATTTACTTATTCAACTTTAAGAGGTGGTATATTTTTTACATCAAATATATCAGCTAGTTATAGCTCAACTAATATAGATAATTGTTCTGTTAAAAATACTACTACTGGAATTTCTTCAAATTACGTGAGTAGTATAGGCGGCTCATATATACCAACAGATAAAGGTTATAACGTATGTAATTTTACAATTAATAATACAATAGTTTATAAATTGCGCTTTCCTATGATTATTGGAGAACAAGTTGCCCCTAGCTCACTAACCACCGCTAAATCTTATTGGTCAATAAATGGTTATACTAGTAATATAGTTAATAGCTTTACTAATAATATAATAGTTGGGGGCACTAATGTTGCGGCAGCCGCAATTAATGGTTCAGGTGCGACAATAGGAATTCTTCAACAAGATATATTACTAACAAATAATTTATTTACCGGAATGCTAGGATGTAGCAGCCCTAAGTCTAGCGTACTAATAATGGAAGTAGGGAGTTCATTAGAATATATAGCTTACCAAAATACAATAGATAATAACACATTAAGAGCTAATTATAGTGGATTAGCTCTTAATAATGGTGCCGCTTCTAGTCTATCAAAATATCAAATATCAAATTTTAATATTATTAAAACATATTTACCGGGTATTACAACTATACGTGGTAGTGATATAACTTTATATAATTTTAATTTACTGTATAACAATACTAGTAATAGTAGTACCTTAGCTAATGTTGATTTAGGAAGTCAGCAAATTATTGCCACACAAATATTTAATAATTCTGGTCCTATTAAATTTATTAATAGTACATTTAGTAATACTAATTTTAATTTTAATTTAACACAGGATTTAATTAATTTAAAATTTATAAATTGCTTTTTTAATTCAACATCTGGTGACTTTGCATTTCAAAAGAATGCTGCTAATGCATATTCAACGAATTTTGTCTCTCCAAATAGTTCAACATTTAGAATATTTTTAGATAACTGTAAATCTACTTCTGGTGTATTTTTAACACATAGTTATATGTTCAATAGTCACTCATATATTAAAACAAAAAATCTAAATGGTGTAACAGGTAGTTTTAAATCATGGTATGGAAGTGGTATAGTTGAAAAGGATACATCATTTGGGGTAAATAGCATAAAGGCGTCTCCTTCTACACAATTAGTGACTTATGTTAATGTCGGAACACTACCTATTAGTTCAACATCATCAGGTGTATATTTAGAAGCTTCTAGAAAAATAATACCAGTTTTACAAAATAAAGTTTTACAAGTTGGTGTATATGTTAGAAAATCAAAAACATCCGATGGTGCTAATTATAATGGAACACAACCACGTTTAATGATTGGCGCAAATAGTATGATAGGTATAACTTATGATACATTATTAACAACTGGAAACTTAAATAATGGTATATTTGAGTTTATATCAGCAACATATTCATTTATAAATGATGGTGTAGCAGAAGTATGGATTGAATGTAATGGCACAACAGGATGGATTAATGTTAATGAGTGGGCTATAAATTATATATAGTATATGGCATATTTAGCAACAATAACTTCAGGTAATTTTTCACAAACCTATAATATAATAGATTATCAATCTGCTTCGTTATATCATACTGGTCTTAATGGATATAATCTATTTAATAATATAGCTAGTAGGTTATGGTTTCCAACCGCAGTTGGAACCGTATTATCAACAACATCAGCTGGATTTAATTTTGGTACAACAGGCTCAATTACACATATTGGATTAAAAGTTAATCGTTGGCTACAAACAGCAACCATATCTATAAAAATTAGTGATATTACAAATTCAATGGATGTTGCTGGTACAACCATAACATTTAGTACAGCAGGTTCATATAATTTATATCCAGTTGATGTTGCGGGCAGCACATATTATTCACAACACTATAGTTGGGAGTTTTTCAAGTTTGTTAATCCAGTTACATTTTCAACAACAGCTACATATGCGGTATCTTTAAAAGCTTCAAATGTTAGCGGTGCCGTTGCTTATATTTGTTCAAGTAGCAATTATGATAGTAATATTTTTACGGTATCTAGCTCCCAATATGCACTTTCTAATATAATGAAAGCATTTATTACATCCGCAACACAAACAGCAACATCAAATGATCAAATATTTATTCAAGGTGAAATAGTAAATCAAGCAGGAGTATGGAGCCAAAATACATATAATTCATGCACTATATCTATGCTTGGAACTTCATCAGCGACAGCTTCTAATGGTATAGAAATATCATATGGTGGTTCTTTAGTCTTTGGTACAGCTTCTAATACTGATTATTATCTTAAACTATCAGGCGATCTAGTTGTTAATAGTGGTGGATATTTTTCAATAGGTAGTTTAGCAAATAGATTTGCAACTAGTTCAACAGCCACATTAGCTTTTGGAGCTTCTATCAGTGTTGGCTCTGGAATTTTTGTAAATTCATATGGAGTTATTGAAATAATTGGTGCAACTGTGACACCTTGGACTTATTTATCAAACACAAGTGCTACTGGATCAATTTCTATCACAACATCAATAGCTACTGGTTGGAAAAGTGGTGATTCTATATTATTAACACCAACTGGATTTTCATATTCGGAATATGATTTAGCTACTATTTCTTCTATTTCTGGCACTAATATAACCGCAACAACACCTTTAACTTATTTGCATTCGGGTGATAGTCCTTATATTGGAGAAATTGCCAATTTAAGTAGAAATATTAAAATAATTGGTGATCCAACTAATAATATGTATATCGAAATGCGTGGTGGGCAGGCAAATATACAATATGTAGAGTTTAAAAATATAGGTGCCAATTCAAATCCCGGCAGTGGTCCTGTGCTTTCGTCAAATGGAAATTGGATAAACCCATATGGTATAGGATTAAACACCGAATTCAGTTCTGGATTAGAAACAAATACAATTTGTGCAATTAATCCGGGTAGTACTGGACTTACATATAGTAAAAGTAGAAGTTTTATTGGTTGTAGTTTTAATAAAATTAATAATTATTTTAATAATAAGCTGACCGCCCTTAGAAGTACGTCAGGTTATGGCGCATATACTGCGCATCAATTAAATAATATATTGATGGACAATAATGTTATATTTAATGTACCATTAGCTTCACCTGTTCAATTATTTGAACCTGGATTTACAAATAATAGCTGGCCGGTTTATCAACCATATTCTTATACCTCAAATAGTGGAACATTTTCCAATAGTTTATTTGTTTATTGTTCTAATAGTTCCGATTTCTTTTTATCCAACTTTGCATTTATTAATAATAATTTTGCGGGTCTTTATGGTAGTCCTTATTTTGGATTTAATATTAACACATCAAATTATATAATAGGTGATATAAATAATTTAATATTTCACTCATGTTATTCTTCAGGCGTTGATGGAGTGAATTTTAGAGGAAAACAATTTAAAAACGGCAAAACATTTAAAAATATAAACATATGGAATAATAATGTTGGATTATCAATAACTTCGTATGACAGCGTATTTGAAAATTTAAATATTTATAATACCGGCAAAAGTGCTACGAGTAGTAGCACTGGTAATACACTTATCATTAATAAAACATTTAACATTAAAATAATAAATTCAACTATATCAAATACTGCTTTATCGCCAATTTTTTATTCATATGAAACTATGCTTAGTGCATCACCCGCAGATTATAGTCATATTATTTTTGATAATGTTAATTTTATTAATAATAGCACTTATAGCTTAATTCCATTTGATAGTTTTTTATTATCAGGTGGTACTTCTCAATATCTAAATTATTTTTGTAATTGGAATTTTAACAATTGTAAAACAAATAATCTAAATTTAATATCTGGTGCTAATAGATTAACATTAGATTCGGCTATTAAGTTTAACTATTTAAATGGATTAACTTATAGTAGCTATTATAAAAATGGATATACATATCGTGATAGTAATTATTATTTATCCGCTAGTTATTCAACAGCTATCGTTCCACAAGTTATAACATATTCATTATTTCCAACAACAAAATTTGCTGGTATGTATAAATATATACCAGCAGCAATTGGCAAAAGAACCATTATATCCGTATGGGTTAGAAAATCTAGCACAGGTGATTCAGCAACTTATAACGGTGCTGAAATTAGATTAATATTAGCACAAAATTCATCATTAAATATAACTTCAGATACTGTGCTTACAACTACTACTTCAGCTTCAAATGGAGCATGGGAGAAAATAACAGGCACAACAATAACCGCAGTAAATAATGATACTTGGGAAGTTTATTTAGATTGCGATGGTAATACCGGATTTATAAATGTAACTGACTGGTCATTAAGTTATATACAATAAAAAAAAGCCACTCAATGAGTGGCTTTTTTTTATTCTGATTTTTTCTTTCTTGATTTTTTTGGTTTTTCTTCAACCTCAATTTCAATATCTGTTTTAATTTCAGTCGTAACCTCTGGTTTAGTATCACTAATTGTCGTTACTTCTTTATCCGAATCATAACTTAAATCAAGTTTTGTACCTTCCACAGGTGCATTTTCCAAAATGTAATCTGTTAAATAATCATCAATCCATCTTTGAATAGCTCTCTTCATAGGTCTTGCGCCATATTGAGGATCGTATCCAACTGTTACTAAATGTTCTTTCAATTTACTATCAACAGTAATTTCAAAGCCAATAGTCTTAACTCTACCGATAATTTTAACTAATTCCAAATCGATGATTTGTAAGATTTCTTCTTTGCCCAAATCCTTGAAGTAGATAATATCGTCAATACGGTTGATGAATTCTGGTGGAAATTTCTTCTTTAATTCCTTTTCAAGTTTATCCTTGATATTATCAGCTTTCTTATCTTCTTTATTCTTTGTATTAAATCCAACACCAGAACCAAAATCTTTTACTTCTTTAGTACCAACATTAGATGTCATTAGAATAACCGTATTCTTAAAGCTCACTTTTCTACCATGAGAATCAGTCATATGTCCATCATCAAATACTTGTAAGAACATATTATATATATCTGCGTGTGCTTTTTCTATTTCATCTAAAAGTATAACAGAATATGGCTTTGTTCTTACTTTATTTAAGAAAGCAGAACCTTCTTCGTAACCAACATAACCAGCAGAAGAACCAATTAATTTAGTAGAAGATATTTTATCCATATACTCACTCATATCCAAACGAATAAGTGAATCTTCGGACTCAAACATATACTTCGTTAATTGTTTAGCAAATTCTGTTTTACCAACACCAGAATTACCAATTAACATACCTACAAATATTGGCTTATTTGGATCTGCTAAGCCAATACGACTTCTTTGTATAGAACGAACTACTTTATTTACTGCTTCGTCTTGACCTATAACAGAACCTTTTAATGCAGGACCCATTTTAGCCAATTTAGAATTTTCATTAGTATTTATCTTTTGTAAAGGAATACCAGTTATCATAGATACAACTTGTGCAATATTTTCTTCTGTCACAGTTTGTCTATGTTTTTTCTGATCAGCTTCCCAAATCAATCTAGCTTTATCTAAAGCATCATTAAGTTGCTTTTCCTTATCTCTAAGTTTAGCTGCATCTTCATAACGCTGGCTCTTTACTACTGATTGTTTTTCTTCCTTAACCTTAGCAATCTCAGCTTCTATGTCCAATATTTCTTTTGGAACATTAATGTTAGATATATGCACGTAAGAACCAGCTTCGTCTAATGCATCAATAGCCTTGTCAGGCAAAAACCTGTCCTGAACATATCTAGCCGTCAATTCAACACAAGCTTTAATAGCTTCTGGTGTATATGTAACCGAGTGGTGATTTTCATAGTTATCCTTAATATTATTAAGGATTTGTATAGATTCTTCTTCGGTAGCTGGTTCAACCAATACTTTTTGGAATCTTCTTTCTAATGCACCATCTTTTTCAATATGCTTACGATATTCGTCTAATGTTGTTGCACCTATAATTTGCAATTCACCTCTTGATAAAGCGGGTTTAAACATATTAGAAGCGTCTAATGAACCAGAAGCACCACCAGCACCAATCATAGTATGTATTTCATCGATGAAAAGAATTACATTTGGTTCTTTTTCAAGTTCAGCCATTAAAGCTTTGATTCTTTCTTCAAATTGTCCACGGTACTTTGTACCGGCAACCATAGAAGCTAAATCTAAAGTAACAATTCTTTTATTAAAAAGAACACGACTAACTTTCCTCTGAACTATACGCAATGCAAGACCTTCAGCAATAGAAGATTTACCAACACCAGGCTCACCAATTAAGATAGGATTATTCTTCTTTCTACGAGAAAGGATTTGAGATACACGGAGTATTTCTTTTTCACGTCCAACAATAGGATCAATCTTACCTTCTTCAGCCATTTTAGTTAAATCTTTACTAAAAGAGTCTAAAACTGGTGTTCTAGAAGACTTATTTTCTTTCTTCCCTTTGAAAGGCTTTGAATCCTCATCATCATCGTAATCATCTAATGATGCCATTACTTTTACCTGCGTAGCAGAATCAATGTTTGGGTTTTTATTCATATTTATTTGTTTTAATAATTAATATAGTTTTAAAAAATTGAAAGTTTAAAAATATTTAAAATGGTAATGGTCTTGCTAAACTACGGTTTGATAATTCTTGTATATTTGTGACTTCACAAATTATTTGAGTTTTTATAAAGTCAGGTATTTCAAATTCGTATTTTAAATCAGGTATTTCTATTTCAGCAATAATAAGATGAAAGTTAAATACATCTACCTCCCATTTTATATTTCTTATTTCACCTTCAAAGTCAGCATCTTCTCCTGTCGGAAACTTATATCTCGTTTTTGAAATATACTTTGTTTCGTATTTACCACCATGTATATCATCAATTAATGTTTTAAACTCTTCAAATGATAAGAATTTTTCATCTTCATAAGTTATACCGTCTTTATAAGTTTTAATTGTATGTAAATATTGTTCGCCAAATAAATTAGATTCAATCTTTCTAATTCTTTTCCAAACACCATCTACTAGATAATAGTATTGATTAATATTTTCTATTTCTAATAAAGAATAACCTTCAGTTACAATAGGAATATCTCGTAGTAAAAATCTTCTTTCTATCTCTTTTTTCATGTTATAAAGATACAACAAAATTTTAACAAAACAAAAATTTTGTTAAAAAAATTAACACATTATAAATAATAACATATGGTTAATAAAAAAAGACTTACTAATTTCTTAGTAAGTCTTATAGTTTAAAAACTTAAAGTGAATTAAGCGTTTTCAGTTTCACCATTTACAGAAGCTTGTAAAGAAGAACCTGGCTTAAACTTAGCAACAGTCTTAGCTGGGATAAGTATTTCAGCACCGTTCTTTGGGTTACGACCCTTTCTTTCAGCTCTTTGTGCAGTTTGGAATGTACCAAAACCTACAAGAGTTACTTTTTCACCTGCATTCAAAGATGCTTTTACTGCTTCAACGATAGCGTCAATTACTTCGGAAGTCTTTGTTTTTGTTAAATCCACCTTAGCGGATACGTGGTTGATTAAATCTGCTTTGTTCATACGATTTTTTCTTTTTTAATTTATATTCAATCTAAATCAAAAGTTTTAAAGTTTTTTCAAAAATTTTAAGATTTTTTTATTCTTAAAATCTTCTGTAATTCATATTGATATATCTTTTAAGCAGTTTTTATGCAAAAGTTTACATATTTTTAAAATATTTTTAAAATATTTTTAGTGGTAGTAAGAAAAAACAAAAGAACCTTTATTAACAAGTGTTTCGTTAATAAAGGTTCTTTTTTAAGAAGAATCTATCGTTAGGTTGATTATAACTAGATATTCTAAAAGATCGTCAACATCATGATATATATAATACTACTTATATACTATAATTATTAATTGTCAAATAACGTATCTGGAAAATGTGTTAAATCTATTGTATTTAGTCTGTGGTTTAGGTGCTTAATGTGTTCATAAGTAATAAATGAATACTTAAAATCCTCGCATTCCAAATTTTGTCTCTTTGATTTAATCTCCAAAAAATGGGAAGGTATTTCTGGAAAATAAGCGTCACCTTCATATTCTTTATGAATAAAAGTTAAATCAATATAATCAGCATAGCCTATAGTTTGCCTATAGATTTCCTCACCACCTATTATAAATAGGTCATTACCAAATAATTCTAATACTTCTTTTAGATTGGAATACACTAAACATCCTTCTATTTTAAGATTATGAACTCTTGATAAGATCACATTTCTTCTATTAGGTAAAGGTTTACCTATAGATTCAAAAGTCTTTCTACCCATAAGAACGGTATGTCCGGTAGTTATTTCTTTGAATCTTTTTAAGTCACCTGGGACTTTCCAAATTAAAGTATTATCTTTGCCTATAACTCTATTTTTAGAACAGGCAGCTATTAGTGTTATCATTTTTTCTTTTTCTTTTTTAATTTAAAAGCTCTTCTAGCGGCATTAAGATGCACAAATATAAGATGCTCTACTCTAGTTCTTTCTTCTTTAGTGGCAAATTCTTTTGCGGATAATTTAGCACTCAATCTAATAGCAGTTTTGAAATGTTGCTGACTAAACCGTTTTATTGCTAAACTTTTGCATAATCCCTTAAATGGGAATGGAAAATTATCAATCATAACTTATAACCTTATCAATTTCTTCGTCATCTTTTATAGAGGAATAAGAATTAACCATATTTTTTATAACATGCTCAGGTATAAACTTATTTTCTTCTATTTTTCTTTTTTCATTTCTAGCGGAAAATTCATCCCAAGATAATATAGGAAATAAAACCGCAACTTTATAATAATCTTCATCAAAAAAAGATAAGTTATACCCTCTTCTTTTTGGATTAAGATTAGTCATATCAATTATTACATTACTTCTGTTGGCATTTGCATCTTCTAATTTAGAAATAAGTATCTTATCAGCTTTTTTCTGTATACCAGGCGCATTAAACGCCGCTGAATAGTCATCCGAACCATGTTCTTCTAATAAAATTGCATCACGTGAAATAACTTCAACTTTACCATTATAGTTTTCTAACCAAGATTTAATAGCAGTGGATTTCCCAGTCAATGGTGGACCAACCATTAATAATACAAAAGGTTCTTTAAGTGTTTTTAAAAGGAATTTGTTTTTCATACACTACAAATATACGACTTATCAGCGAATTTACAAAATAATAGCGTATATTTTTTATTTTGTTTCATAATTGTCCTTTAAGAATTTTTTATCAACCTCTCTTAATGATTCAATACCTTTTGTAGAAATTATATCTAATACTATATCTAAATCTAACTTACTATAAATCCATCTATTTAAATCTTCCATGAATATTTCGTAAATATATGTATTCTCGTCATCTAGATATTGTTTACTATAAGATAAATCATGTTGGTAATTAATAATAGAATCTGACAAATCCTCAAAGGTAAAAGCTATTAAGTTTTTTTCTAGTATTTTTATATATTTATTAATTTCTATTTTTGTAGTAATTACATAAAAATAGAAAGAATCACCCACTTTATAATCAAAGGATGATTCTATATCTAAATTAGAAATCTTGTCTAGGTCTAAATCCGAAACTACTTGGTATGAATTTTTAAAAGATATTTTGTAAACAGATAAGGAGTTATTTAGCATAAATTATATATTAAAAAAATTATTTATAACAATTTAATATATAATAAAAACATATTATATATGCCTTCACAAACACAAATTTATTTTGATTTAAATACACTATATACCAGATACGATGCGTCTGGTACTGCCGCAGGTGCTGGTGGTTCATTGGGAATCGGAACTACAATATCGTATTATGGATATTCTACACCCGGAACTTCCGATACTACAAATGCTTTTTCAATAAAAAAACAGTATTATATAGGTAATGTCCAATATGTTGATTGGTCAAATAACATACCGGGTGCATTTGAATCTTCTTGGACTAATAGAAGTTTTTATTTTGCAACACCTTCCAATATAACAATTACAGGCATATCAGCATCGAATGGAGTTGGTTCTTTTAATATAACTTACACATGGACAGCAGCTACTGGTTCTTCGAGATATAACGTAACGTCTACTAAAGATAGTTCACCAATATATAATACGCAAGATGCTGGAAGTAATCAATATAATCCTTATCAAAATACTAATATAAGAACTTTAAATAACACATATACATTAACATTAGCAAACTGTTCACCCGGTTCAACTTACTCAGTAAGCGTTAATGCTTCAAATGGAGTAGGTGTTAGTTCAACAGTCACAGCAAACGTTAGAATATAACATAAAAGCCGCTAATTTTAGCGGCTTTTATGTTTTGTATAAGATTTTACTTGATCAAATGTAACATACCAAAATGTAGCTTGAATATATTTCTTATTAGAATTTTTATCTAAAATTATATTATTCCAATCATACTTTAATTTATTGTCTTCGACAAAGAAACCTTCCTTAATATAAGATGATATATCATCACCTTCTTCTATATCAAATATAGTATGTTCTTCTTTAATATCCCTTTTATCAGCATTTAAAACTAAATGCCAATTATCAAAATCTGTTAAAAGAACTTTGCTATCATCAATTTCAATCTCAATTCGATAGAATATATCACATTTGTTAAGGTGTTTTTTTCGTAAATCTGGTTTTCTTTTACCACCATATTTATACCATGCCCACATAGGATGTTTACATAACATGTCAGATACAGGTAGTAATGTATTCATCTTACTTTCTATCCACTCATAGGCTCTATTGAAACTATCATCGCATATAATGTCAGGATGTGCTTTTAACACACCTGTTTCTTGAAACTCAAGAAACTTAAATTCCTCTTGTAAGGTATATAAAATCATTAGATAATTCTAAAAAAACGCAAAATCCAATAAATAAATAAACAAATAAGAGCTGTTTTAATACCAGCAAATATAGCAACTAAAATGAAGAAAATTAATTTCATAATATTTTTTTGTAAAGATAAGAATAAAAATTGAAATTAACAAATTAATCTAATATAGAGTTTATTTGTATATCACGCCACTCGGCTAATGATATAAAATAATCTTCAAAAAAAATTGTAATATCCTTTTCATTTATTTGTTTCTTTCCATGTGGAAAATTACAACCATTAATTCTAATTATATCCATTTTTTTACCTAAATAAAAAATACCTTCACCTTTATCTAAGATATCAGAAGAATATATATTTTCTATTATGTAGAAGTTATCTTTTTTGATTAAACAATCTTCCATGAACCAACAATTTTTAATATCTATATTAGTTTTAGCTATAACTTTTTGTCCTTTTTTCATAGTTAGAAATTTAAATATAATGATTCACTTATTATCGAATCATTACTATTACCAATAACTCTTCTAAATGAAGAATTACCCGATATTAAATACTCATGTCTTTTGTAATTTGGTGCTATATGGTTTACCTTATCTTCATTTACTTTACCATCATAAGATAATATCCATTTAGATTTTATAGTATTTAACCATTTTATAAAGTCTTGATTATTAAAATTACCAAAATACATACCTTTGGTATTTTCATATGGTGGATCGCAATATATTAAATCATCTTGTCTAATTTCATTATCAACTAAAAATCCAGATGATAATAGTTCATAACTTATGTTATAAAACTCAACACTTTTTTCAAAAAAAATTTGACTCCACTTCATTACATTATTTTCAACTTCAGTTGGATTCATACCAGGTCTTGAAAAATGGCAAGAATTATTAAATTCACCTTTTTTATTATAACGTGGCATACCATTTGTGGTAGTTCTCATTATCCAATAAAAGTCTTCTGGTTTTTTTGATATATTAAACTCATTTCTTACTTTGTCAAAGTAATCTTTCCTATACTGAATATCACCACTATTGAAATTATCGTAGTGTTTCTTATAAGTATGAATAAGATAATAAGGGTTTTCCTTTATCGTTAAATAAACCTCAATTAACTCTTTATTCACATCACTAATAATATAACGCTCTATCTTTATATCACTTTGTAATAATTCCATAAAAATAGAACCACCACCAGCAAAAGGCTCGTAATATACTTTAAATTCTTTTGGAAAAAAACTGATTATATTTTTAGCTTGTGAACTTTTGCTTCCCGACCATTTAATTAAATTACTCATCGCTTAATATATTATCTATTTGTTTTTCTCTCCATTCCGCAAGTGTAATAAATGGTGGATTTTTTTTTGTTCTTATTCGTTGTATAATATCTTCAATTGTTTTATTGACGCCATATATAGCTGTTTCACCATTATCGCAAGTTATTTTCCAAACATTACCTTCGAGAAATATATCATATATTTTATTTAATGTGAATTTTTTTTCACTATCTGTCCATACAGGATTAACAAATACTAATTTCATATCTATTTTAGATATGAAATCCAATAATGTTTAATTTAGTATATCATCAATTTGTCTTTCTCTCCATTCCGATAATGAAATAAAACTTTCATTAAAATACTGTGCGGTGAATATACCAGAACCATTTTCAAGACGAGTAGTTACAAACAATATCTCATCTTCTTTATAAAAATGGGTTTCTTCATAAATTATTTTATGTTCTTCGGAACGTAAACTCCTTATACACACCATCATTTTACTCATTTAATATACTATCTATCTGTTTATCTCTCCATTCGGATAATGGTATAAAATAATCATAGAAGTATTCATTACTTCCATCATTTTCTTCAGTAAACCAAACACCTTCTATTCTATAGATGGTTCCGGCTACTGTGTTTACACTATATTTCAAAGTATAAACATTTTCTTTATTAATTTTTATTTCACCAGCTACTTTATATTCTTTAATACAAACTACTTTCATTATAAAATACCTAACATAAATGCTACGAATCTATCATGATTTACCGATACACATATTCTACTATAAGATGACCATGTATCTTTGTCGTGATAAACGAACTTGTCTAATCCAATGGAGCCTATTTTTTTATTTAGAAGTTCTAATTCCGTTTTATTTATAATAGCAAATATACCAACCGGAATTTCACCATTATATATTTCATCTGCTAATAAATTATTTTCTTTTAAATAATTTATATTTTCAAATATGTGTTTTTTTGTTTCTGATTGAAAATTATTAATTATTTTTTTACCTTCATCAGTAGAAATTAAATTATTAATTAATAATTGTGGTATTGTTGATATCCCATTAAATTCATATAACATCCTTATATTTAATTCCTCATTAAATTCCTTATGCAAAGAACATATAAATCCTAATCTAATACCACTTAATCCATAACATTTAGAAAAACTTTCACATAATATAATATTATCGCCACCTGTTTGTAATGCTCTTTCAAAAAAATTATCATTGTAAAATAACTTATAGTATGGTGAATCAAAAATTATTATAGCACCAGTATCAGTTATTTTTTTAATCATCTCTAATAAATAATCATTTTCTATTAATAACCCTGTTGGATTTGATGGTGAGCAAATGAATATACAATCATCTTCACTCAATAAGGATAAATTAAAATCGGATAATGATTCATAAAAATCATAAGATTTTTTACGAATCTGAGCCATTTTTTGATAGCTACCCCAGTAAAATTTTGGAAACCATATTTTTTTAGTATCCAAAATTTGGATACATAAATCTAATGATGGCATACCACCGTTAATTATACTTATATTTTTTTCTACATCAATTATATTAGGGAAATATTCTTTTGATATATTTTCCCTTAACGAATTAATACCTAAATTAGGTGGATAATGTTGTATTTCTTTGCTATTAAAATCAATTTTAGATACAATATTTGTTAAATCCATTTGACAAACATCAGTAACGCCTCTATTCAAATAGAGGTATTCTTCACCTGTTTCTTTTTCTATTTTCTTAATTTTCTCACCTATACTAACTATAGAGCTAAATTTTGCTCCCGATTTATTAATCTTCATTTTTTGAATATTTTTTCATATGGTTTGTTATTTCATTTAGCCATCCATTTCTTAACGATGCCATATAAGCACCACCACAATTTTTTCTAAATTCTGTTTTGCTATTATATTTTAATGCTTCAATTTGTATAAATATAAAATCAGTCATAGACTTTTTATTCTAAAGTAAAATTTTGTTTATATATTTAAATATATACTTTATGAAATATCTAAAACATTTTGAAGCTTTTGCCGGACCAACCGCACCGTTAGCACCAGCACATTTATTCGCAAAATATTATGTATGTAAAAGTTGTAAAGAAGCATTCCCAGTTGTTGGAACTGCTGATGCGTGTCTAGCATGTGGGAAATCAACATTACAAGAAATAACAGAAGGTCAGTATTTTGCATATATGAAACAAAAATTTCCTGGAGAAGATATATTTAAACGTAGAGAAGAAATGAGAGATGATATTATACCTTTAGCATTTTTACCACATGAAGATGATAATTATGGTTATGACGATTAATCGTCTCTAAAAATATCATTAATCCGATTATTTCGATTTTTTATTATCTCATAATCAGCGGCAGGTAATACATCACGTTCAGTAATTATATCATAACATAATCTATTATGATCACCATAATAAGAAACAACAAATTCATCCGAATATTTTGGATGAATTTTTTCTACTACAGCTAATTTATAGTTTTTTTTCAAAAGAACTCTCATACCTACTCTAAGTTTTTTATCATTTTTTGCCGGTATTTTTTTCTTTCTTGCCATAATGTATATATTACATAGACAAATATACATTAAAGTCAAAATTACCCAACATCTTATCTATAATATACTTTTTAACACTAGATGCTAAATAAGTTGCCCTATCCATTCCCAATCTCTCTTTCTTATAATATCCAGTGCCTTTACAATTCTCACACTCATAATCAGGATATTCAGAATCGTTAGTATCACACTCCCAACACATTTCACTTACTAATTCTGTTTCATTTGGTGTGCATCCACTCATAGCTTCATGTTCAAATGAAACCCAATCAGTTATTTTTTTACCATTAATAGTTCTTTCTCCAGTTATTATAAACATAGAATCGTGCAACTTATATACATTTCCATTTCTATACTCTCTCATAATTTAATTGTTTTATTTTTCTTTAAATCCATCTTTTAATGACACTGTTTTTATAAAACTACCATCTTTATCTAAAGTAAAGTAGCCATTCCTCATAAATTGAACTGCTTTGTTAATAACAGTATTTTCTATTGCTAATTCTGCTATTGCAGGTTTACTTATTATTAAACTTTTGATAATATCAAAAGTTTCTGGTATTTCTTCTGTAAATAAATTTTCATACTCATTTACAATAATTTCTTTATTATAAGAAGTAGATACCCAATGTATAGTGCCCTTTACTTTTCTATCAGATTCACCTGATTTAGTAGTAGGATCATAAATACATTTAACTTCAATTATATTACCTAATTCATCTTTTACTACTTCTTCTGCTTTTATAATATAAGCTCCCTTTAATCTAACTTCACCACCTATTTTTAATCTATGATATTTGTTATTAGCGATTTCTCTAAAATCATCTGCTTCAATAAATAATTCCTTAGTAAAAATAACTTCTCTTATTCCATCTTCTACATTTTCAGGATTATTTTCAATAACACATTTTTCTTCACCACTATAATTAATAATAGTAATTTTAAGTGGATTTAAAACGACCATATATCTTAATGCTAACTTATTTAAGTCAGAACGTAAACACTCTTCTAATAGTCTAAAATCAATCAAAGAATCTCTTTTAGTGTAACCAACTGTTTCACAAAATGATTTAATTGATGTCGGTGTATATCCTTTTCTTCTTAATCCAGATAATGTTAATAATCTTGGATCATCCCAATCTGTTACATAATTTTCATCTACTAATGTTTTTAACTTCCTCTTACTCATTACATTATAAGAAACATTTAAACGAGCAAACTCAGTTTCCTCAGGTAACGGATATTTTAAATCTAAATTTTCTAATATCCAATTATACAATGGTCTATGAACTTCAAACTCCAAGGTACATAATGAATCAGATATACTTTCAATATAATCAGATATCGGATGCGCAAAATCATATAAAGGATATATACACCATTTATCACCTGTATTATGATGTGTTTCATGCATAATCCGATATATAACTGGATCTCTTAATATCATATTAGGTGAAGTCATGTCAATATTTAATCTTAATGTTTTTTTACCATTATTAAATTCACCATTTCTCATACGATAAAATAAATCTAAGTTTTCGGAAATAGTTCTTGATTTATATGGTGAATCAATACCAGGTGCATTAAGAGTTCCTTTCATACTAGCAATTTCTTCTGATGTAGAATCATCAACATATGCTAACCCTTTTTCAATTAATCTAACCGCATATTCAAATATTATTTCAAAATAATTAGATGTGTGTTCTATACGTGTTGGAGTAAATCCAAGCCACTTTATATCATTAATGATTGCATCTACATATTCCGCTTTTTCAGCAGAAGGATTTGTATCATCAAACCTTAAATTACATTCACCATTATATTTCTCTGCCAATCCAAAATTTAAACACATTGACTTGGCATGCCCCAAGTGCAATGATTTTCCGTTTGGTTCGGGCGGAAAGCGAAGCACCGGCTTAATTCCACGATTTACTTTTTCAATAATTTTTTCTTCTATAAAATTCATAAAATTATTATTTTTAGTTGTTCTAATTGGACTCGAACCAATACAAAGAGAATCAGAAGCTCTTATGCTACCATTACATCATAGAACATTGTAGTAGTTCAACCTGGATTCGAACCAAGACTAACTCTGTCAAAGAGAGTTGTGCTAACCGTTACACTATTGGACTATTTGTACTCCTCCAAGGATTCGAACCCTGACTTGCATTACCTGTCCCTTGACTCAAAATCAAGTATGTTAACCAATTACACCAGAGGAGCATAAAAAAACCTATCAGTTTAGACTGATAGGTTTATACATAACTATACAATACCATCAATCTAGTTTAATCATTTGTTGCTGTTGTTGTAAAGTTAAGTTTTTCATTTTGTTATAATATTTTATAAATTTTTTAATTTCTTTTTTTATATATTGTTTTCCTGTTTCGCTATTTATTGACTGCCATTTTATTCTATAAATGTTGAAATGCTTTGATAAATTGTTATCTCGTTCATTATCATGTTCGACCCTATAATCATGTTGCTTGCCGTCTATTTCTAAATCTATATTTCCTTCTTTTATATAAAAATCTAAAAAATAATTACCATTGCCTTCTATATTATAGTCTTTTTTTATTATTGTTTTATTTGGTATATATTCAATACCATTATTTTTTAATACTTTTTTAAAGAATTTTTCAGGATAACTCTCAATATTTCTTGATTGCCAACCTTTATGTGTTCCATTTTTTATTCTTTCTTTAACATTGTCACTTAATAATTTTCTATACTCTTTACATGAAAATTGGCATTTTTTGCAACAATATTTCTGTGTGTGTGTTTTAGGTTCAAATTCAATTTTACAATTTAGACATGTTTTTATTTTTGCCTTATCATTTTTGCCTTTATTCCAAGGAATATTAGTTTTTAATGTATTAGATACTTTTTTATATCTTTCCTCATATTTTTCTTGATCAAAATCAGGATTATTTTTCCCGTGTTGAAAATAAGAATTAGAACATGAAGAAGAACATGTTTTTTTACCATTTTCAGTTGTTTCAAATTCCACAAAACAAATAGGACAAATAATTTTTATTTTTTGATATTTTCTATTTTTACTTTTTCCGTCAAAAAAAGATATATCAAATCCGTTTTGTTTTAAAACTTCTATTGCTTTTTTATTGCTCTTGCCATTAGAATAACCATATAATTTTTTGGCTAAATCATTAATGGAAAAACTTTCATTTATAATTTTAATTATATCCATAAGATATATATTAAAATTGTCGGAGAAAGTTTAATCGAAGCAGTGATTTTTTGTCGAGCATGTACGATTCGAACGTCTCTACGAATTCCCAAAATTCGTGTGCAACCTGGTTACACTTCATACTCGTTTAGCGGTCTGTACCGGGTACGATCCGGCAACCTTCTCCGTGACAGGGAGATATTGTATCCATTTCTACTAACAGACCTTTTGCGACACCAACGGGGCTCGAACCCGTAGCCTTCCATGTGACAGGCGGAAAATCTAACCAATTGATATATGGTGCCTTTTGCGGTTACGAAGGGAATCGAACCCTCTTTTCGGTTTTAACCTACTTACTACTGTGACAGAGTAGCGAACCAGCCATTATTCGCCGTAACCTTACTAATTCTCGCTATATAAAACAAAAAAACCAGTTAATCTTTCGACTAACTGGCTATTAAAAATGTAATATAATTCATTTACATTCTAACATGGTTAGTCCTCATCGTATCAGGATCCTGATCGACATCAACTTGCGGTTGTTGAGGGTTTTGTATGTTTAGAATGTTTTTCATAATAGTATATATTGTATTTTAAAAATGCTTTTTTGTTGTCTTTAATTAAGTATTTATTCTTTGCTTTTGTTACACAAAGATACGAAGTATTTGTGATTATACAAAATAATTTTACAGATATTTTTATTTTTTATCTGATTTAATTTCTTCAATTTTTACACCACTATCGGTATCAGGTGAAGGAAACCAAATAGTTTTGTTATAAGGTAAGTTTTTTTCACCATTGATTTTTAGTTCGCCTATAGAATCATCCCATTCTACATCTTCTTTATAAGAAGCAATTAATTTTCCAATTTGTTCTTCGGCTTTTTCTTTTGAAGAATTACCAACTGCTATTACAAATTTTTTGTGCGGAACACCTTTTTCATCGACCCATTCTGTGATGGACGACACAGAAGCAGGGATTTCTTCTTTTTTCTTAAATAATTTTTTAATCCAATTTATCATATAACTTATATGATAAATTGGATTAAAGTTTATATCTCACCGAACATATCAACACATGTTTCGTATTCTTCTTCGGTAATTTCTTTTAATTTATACTTCTCATAATAGCGGTAGCATCTTAAATCTTCACAAATAGAATCAAATTTATTATTGTTGTCGTCATGAAATTCATCCGTCATAAAGATATTATCTATAAAATAATCCGCATCAAATTCTATATTATTCCGTTTGCAATAAATAAATCCTGCTTCAATTATCATTAAATTTTTATGAGTTCTTTTTAATTTTCTCATAAATAAGTTTTAGCTAATTTTAGCTTTTCAATCATAGCATCAATAGTTTCCTGTTTAGGTTCATTAATGATTCCAGAAATATCAGCCTCAACATCTAACATTAAAAGATAAAATTTTGATTTATAATCAATTTTTTCAAAAGTATAAGTTTTTAACCATTCAGATAATAAAGTTTCCATTTCCTCGTCATCTTCATTGCCCTCCCATGGCTCATCAGAATATACATTAATACCATCCTTATCTATTGCTAGATAATTTTCATAGTAAATATCACCACGATACCATTCTCTTGAAAAGAATAAACGATAAAATGTACCGTTTGGCTTTTTGATAATTTCTTGTCTTACAAGTTCGATGCTGCCATCATAGTTTTTATTAAGATAATCAATTATTTGATTACCATCAATATCTGATAAATTAAAATTAAAATTTGCTTTCATTAGATTATCTCAATAGTAGTTTTTATGTTGAACGACAATGGTTTATCTGACTTCAATTCATATATTTCTATAGTATCCTCATCGGGTTTGATACCTTCTTGATGTATCCATAGTTCAATTTCTTTAATTGAGCCTACAAAATAGGAACCATAATACTCGCAGGTGCAGATATACTTCTGGTCAATGGTGCGATTAAACATTTTTTCAAAAGTTGTTTGGTTATCAACAGGCACATGTTTTGGTTCCATTGCTATAAATGGTTCTTCTAATTTTTCTTTACTAAAATCCACTTTGGTATTTAAGTTAGTCTTTTTTTGTGTAAAATTTTTCATATTTGTCATTGGATTTCTTCACCATCTTTCTCACTAAAGTCGGCATATTGAAGTATACCATTTTTACTGAATTTTATTGTATAACGCTTATCTATTATAATCATATTACATATTGTTTAGCACTACCCTCTCTGAATGATTCTAATTGTCTTACCGCTGATGAACTAATATGTTTATATTCTTCATCTGAAATTAAGAATATTGTATTAAGTAAATAGTCTTCTGGTAAGAACTCTCTTATGAATTTTAATTGATTTTCTTCATAAGCTAAATCTTCGCCATTTCTTAATCCACGAACTAATACAACATCATAACCTTCTTCTTCTTTTTGAAGAATCAATTCATGTAGAAAAGTTGTATAAGATATAACTGGTGTTTCTAGTCGGGAAGCTAACGAATTAGCTTCCCGACTTTTATCGGCAATAGAACCTTTGGCTGGATTACAACCAATCGCAACTACAACGTTTCCAATACCAAGTATTCTTTCGGCTTTTTCTAAAATGTTTTTATGTGCAATTGTAAATGGATTAAAAGATCCTGCAAAAATACCTATTTTTTGTTTCATAATTATTTATTTTTATTACCACATCCAATCTGGAGAATCCCATAAGTCTTCATGAATTTGTCTTTCATATTCAATTTCCCAGAAGTTTAATTCTGGTAGAAATTCCGATAACTCATCTCTACTTACATTAGTAAATACATGACTATTATCATAACATACAATAGCTTTCTCACCTGACCAAGTCAATGCTTTATATTGAACTTCTAAATAATAGAATAATTCTTCTATTAAAGATTTTTCATAATTTAATCTATCATAAGATAAATTAACTGCTTTTACTTTATTACTTCCATTTTCAACAGTTATTGAAGAAGAATATGCTGAACCAAATGATCTATCAATAAAATATTTTTTCTCATCTTTTAACGCAGTGCTGTAGTTGTTATAAGAGCTTCCATATCTACTATAACTTCTATTACTATATTCATAATCTTCTTCACTCCATCTACTACCATAGTGACTCTGATAGCTTTGCCCATAACTATAATATTCTTTCTTAGTAAAATCTCTTTCAACTGGTAATGACTCCCAATCAAGTAAGCAACAAGTTTTAGCTAATTTATCTAAGTGTTTAATATTCTGTCTTTCTCTAAAAGTATGTTCTTCATAATAGCCAACAGATATATTGGTGCATTCCGAATAAAGTGAAGTAAATTGAATTGAGTCAGTGCATATACCAGTATGGTCTTTCTTGTATTCAAATACTGTATCATTATCATATACTTCTTTAGAGAAACGATTTAACTGTTCAGCTAATGCTTCCGCAAAAGCGTCAGAGCAACTTCTAGCAGAAGATTGATGCGTAATTATAGAATCTGTATCTCGCCTATCAAAAGATATAACTTTGTTTATGTGTTCTAATTTTTGTGATTTTTTAAAGCTTTCTGCTAATTTTGAGCTACCAATACATCCAACTTCTTCACCAAGAAAGAAGTAATATAAACCAGGAACGTTATTCTCAATCATGTTAAGCATGATAACAACACCTGCTTTGTCATCGGCACCGAGAATTGTTTTACCATCAGTCTTAATAATATCACCGTCTATAACGTGTGTTATATTAGTGTTAGCTTTGGTGGCGGTATCTAGGTGTGATGTAAACATTGTAGTTGTATCACCTATTTGGATATATTTATTACCAAAATCATCTGTCAATAAATTATCTGGTAGTAGAGGATATAACTCATGTTCTGTTTCGTGAGGATAGGTTCTACTTGTAAGTTCTAAGAATTTTTCTTTAACGTTCATTTATACTTTATTTATACAAAGATACTAAATTTTTGTTAAAATGCAAAATTTTTGTTAAAAGTTTCAAACATAAGTTTTTAATATATATGATATGTTTACTATATCATCAGATTCTATACTTGGAAGTATTACCATAACAGATAATTATAATACAACTAATGCGCCTATATTTAATAAAATAGGTGATTCATATTCATTATCTTTTATTAATTTGGAAAATGTTAAATACTTTAAATCATTTACTTACAGCATAACCGGATCTGATAATTATAGATATTTAACAACACAATATAGAGTTTCTAAAGACGCTATAAAATGGACAGACTGGTTAGAACTTAACAATGAAATTGACAATTTTATACCGTTTGATCCAAAATATAAAATGTTCATTGATATAAAATGGATAAGAGAAGGTGATTCAAATACAGGTGTTATTACTTTATTAGATTATAATCTAGAAGGTAGTTTAGATAGGAATATAAGCGATGGGTTAAGCACAATTAAATTATCGTCAACTAATACCGAAGTTGTAATAAAACCGCCTTATATTTATAAAGTATTCAAATTAACTGATATAGAAATATTAAGTAAAGGCGATATTGAGAATACAACTATTTACTATCGTTATTCACAAGATTATGGTAGAACAATTAATAACTGGACCGAATTTACCAAAGCAAATGTAATAGGTGAAAGAATTAATCCAATTCGGTTTTTCCAAATTGAATATTATGTAAAATATAATGGGTCAACTGGTGTTTCTATATTTGATATTAATTTAATTGGTGATTTTCAAAATGTATCATTAGATGGACAAAAGTCTAATTTATATGGTGTTAGAGAAAATTGTAATTGCCTTTTGTTAAACATAATAGGAGATACAACAACTTTAGAAAATATGCCACCTGGTGGACAATCAAGTATGTTGATGCCAAATTATTCGACTGAATCAACTAATTTACCTATATCAAATGCCGATTCTATTGCTAAATTTTATCAACCATATCAACAAGCACAAGCTTTAACTTTATTTAATAAAATGAGTAATGATGTATCGAATTTGTTTGGACATGATATTATTTATGTATTAACTGACGCTGATCAAAAGGGTATAGATTATACATTCCACGAACATCAAGTACAAAATTATATATGTGATGCTAAAATAAAAGCTAGTGTGGATAATAATCAATTTCCAGATAATACAGGTTCATTAAATAATTTTGACTTAACCTTATTTGAATCTTTTGAAATTAATATAACTAAAGATGCATTCAAATCAGCATTTGGTGTGCAAAGCAGACCAGGTTTAAATGACGTAATTTGGTTTTGTAATATAAATAAATTATATACAATAGAGCATTCACAGGCAATTAGAAATTTTAATAACTATTCTGTTTATTATAAAATAATACTTAAGAAATTCAACAAAAAAGCAAATATCATTGGCGCAAATCAAGAAATACAAGATGTTATTGATAATCTTACTAAGAATACTACATTAGAAGAATTAATGGGTCTTGAAAATATGCAAGATAAGAAATCTACTGCTAACCAAGAACAATTAAGAGTAGCTAATAAAGCACAAGAAACACTAAGAGTTGAATTATATGCTAATATAGAAAAAGAAAATATAGAAAATGCTAGTGTGACGGTAGCTAAAACACATTATGATATGTCAAGTGTTCAATTTAATTCACCAGGTGTTGTTTATAGGAATTTTAAATTCTTCTACAAAACATCTGATAATATGGGATTTTATTGTTGGTTTAGTATAAATAATATATCAATGAATGAACCATATATTTTCTTTAATTATATTGATGATATTAATAATGGGTTCGTTTTTTATATGATAGGTAATACTTTATTTGCAATAATAAATGAAACTACATATCAATTAGAATTATCTAACAAAACATCAAATGTTCTATCCGAAAATGTTTGGTATAGTTTAGTTATAAATATTGATCAACGCTTACATAAATTAACAGCTTATCTTTATAAGAGAAATGTGGAATACGAAGAAGATGCAGAAGAATTAACATCTTCTAAATTAAACCAGTTATACAAAATAGAATTACCGATACAACCAACTATTATTGATATAGCTCCAAAAACACATGCATCAATACCTGCTTCAGATATTAAGATAACTAATATTAGATTATTCAATAATATAATACCTGAAAAAGAACATAATAAAATACTTAACCTATCAATTATAGGAACAGATTATAAATATATTATATTTACTGATAATGCAAATCAAGATGCTAATTTACCATTTAATCCAGATAGTAAAGTAGATTTTAGTAAAATTAGAAGAGGAACCGGTTTAGATAAATAAAAAGAAACCCAGTTTTTACTGGGTTTCTTCATCATTTAATATATCGTCTATCCTATTATATCGTCTCCAAGCAATTCTTGATTTTTCATAATCTTCATCACCTGGTAAAGAGTAACCCATATAATTATTAATATAAGCTATATTGCCTGTTCTCTTCTTTGTAGTAATACAATCATCACATATTGCGATAATAAACTCATCACCATCATGACAGCTACCATATCCAGCTGATACTTTATTAACAATCCCGTTATTCCACATTTTTGAACCAGCGTCTAATGTTATTTCTTCGTCATGAGAGCCATCAATTTGTATTTTCTCTTTAGTATTGAAAACTACATCTTCTTCTAATTTACCATTAGGTAAATCTATCTCTGGATATAATAGAGAAATCTTCTTATCGCAACATATACACATCATAATTAAAAACTTATAGAACAAAGATACGATAAAGTTTTGACATTACAAAATTATCTTTAAAAGGAAGGACAGATTTTTAATATATACCTTATGAGAAAATGTAATTATCGTAACTGCTTAAATGAAATAACAGGACGACCTAACAAAAAGTTCTGCTGTATCAAGTGTAAAAGAAATGAATTAAAATATAAACAAAGAATAAAAAAGAAATTATGTATAGCCCTAACGAAACAAGAAATAAAAAGAAGAAAATAAGAGAAGAAAATGGCTTATGTATTTATTGTGGTAATATAGAACCAGAAGAAAATAAAAAAGGATGTCGTGTTTGCTTAGATAAAAAGAAATATTATAATAAGAGTATGCCTTTCGCAAAAGAAAAAAGAAGTCAATATCAATTTTCACTTAAACACGAAGTTATTAAAAAATATGGTGGACAATGTTCTTGCTGCGGCGAAAAAGAAATTATGTTTTTAACCATAGACCATATAAACAACGATGGTTATAAAGACGAAGATAAAAACAAATCATTTTATTATGTTTTACGAAAAAATCCAATAAGAGAAGATTTACAAGTTATGTGTTTTAATTGTAATTGTGGCAAAGCACAAAATAATGGTATTTGTCCTCATAAATTGATAACAAAGTCGTTAGATAAGTTTAAAGATGATAGATATGGTAATAAAACTCTAATGGATAAAAATACAAAAATAGATTGGCCCGAAAATGATAAATTAGTTGAAATGTGTAATAATTATTCAATAGGAACCACTGCGAAAAAATTAGGTATTTGTTATACTACCTTAACCAAGAGGTTAAAAAATAGGAATTTATCTGATTTGATAACAAAAAAATATGCAAAAAAAATGGAGCGTATCTAAATACGCTCCATTTTTTAATAAGATACAGGAAAAGGTATAACATCATGTATTTTTGGAACTTTTGTAATAAACATCAACAGACGTTCAAATCCCATTCCATATCCACTATGTGGAATTGAACCGTGTTTTCTGGTGTTTAAATACCAATCCATTTTATCTAAATCTAAACCAGAATCTATCATAGACTGTTTTAATTTATCATAAGAATCTTCTCGCTCAGAACCTCCAATTAATTCCCCTATTGATTCAAAAATCAAATCAAAACAAAAAGCAACACCTCCTATTTTCTTCATGTAAAAGGGCTTTAATGATTCAGGATAATGTGTTATAAACACAGGGCAACCAAAATGTGTTACAATTTTCTGTTCTGTTTCCGAGTTTATATCCTCACCATATTTAACACCAAATAGTTTAACTATTTCTTCGTATTTAATAGTTTTCCATTCTTTTTCTATAACATCTGTTAGATGTTCAGTAGTTATACCTAATTGTTTAAATTCATATTCACATTTTTCTAATACATATGTGATAAAGAATTTTATAGATTTTTCTGCTAATCTCATAGTATCTTCCATGCTATACCATCCTATTTCTGGTTCAAGATGCCAAAACTCACTTAAGTGTTTTTTGGTGGCTGATTTTTCTGCTCTAAAAGATGGACTAAATGAATAAATTTTACCAAGACTCATGGCACCCACTTCACCATGTAGCTGACCTGATACGGTTAAAACTCTATCTAACCATTCAGTTTTTACTTGGAAAGTTTCACCGGCACCCTCACAATCGCTGTCTATAATGATAGGAATTTGGTAGAGATAAAATCCTTCACTATCAAAAAATTGATGTATAGCCTGTGTTAAATGATGCCTAATTTTCCAAATTGCTTGAAATTGTTTAGTTTTTCCTCTATATTCTAAAATAGAACGTAGAAAATCCATACCATGGGACTTGGGCTGTATAGGGTAGCTGTCATCGGAACTACCTATTATCTTAAACTCAGATGCTTTAAATTCAAATAATCCTTTTGGGGTTGTTGAATCTTTACCTTGTGCTTCAAAAGAAGCTCCTACTTTTAGTTCGCCGTATATTTTACATTCGGCTTCTACTATTGTTACTTGGAAATCTTTTGCTCCGTCTGTAACTGCTACAAATATTAATCCTTTGGATTGTCTTATGGATTTAATCCATCCTTGTTTTTTTTTCATTTTAACTGCTTTTATTTTTATAATTAGTATTTTTAATTTTTATTCGATTAAAAATTACTAATTATAGAAGGCGAATGGTGCAATTACTGCACCATAGACGCCCGCAGTTTTTATTTTTATAGTTTCCATTTTATTTACTTTTTATAATACGCTAATGTACCTAATTTTATTGCTTTGTTAATATAACGCATTAAAGTAATACCACTATATTCCGCATCTAATCTTGAAGTTCCTATATCTTGTTTAATATCTTCATTATTAAGATCAATCGGAAGCATAGTTACATGCGTATCATTTTCAATTTGGTAATAAATTATACCACTTTGAACATAAGCAATTTTTGCCTTAGCGTTTCTAACAAGGTCTGCGACCTTTACATCTTTCAAATTTTCCATTTTAATAAATTTTCTTTTATGTGATCATAATAACTTTTTATATTTATTATGTCTGTACCGCTAGTTGGACTCGAACCAACACTATCTTACAGAAAACGGATTATGAGTCCGTCGCAATTACCACATCTGCTCATAGCGGCTTATTAATTATATCATAACTATACCATTTATCATAATATACAACTATTTCAATGATAGTACCGAAGAAGGGCTACGATCCCTCAAAACTTATTTTTTGAAAATAAGATGTTTACCAATTACATCACTTCGGTAGAGAGAGTATTGTGAAATACTCTACAACTAGAAATTGCACCTACAATTCTCATCAGCGCAATCTTTGTGCATATAGTCGGCAACGATCCGACACCTATCACCGCTCTTAACGGTGTCCCTCTGCCAATTGGGGTACATATGCTTTTAACCATTTTCTTATGCAATTATCAGAAACATTATATTTTCTACCTGTTGCTGAATATCCAATTTCTTCTACTTCTTTTTTTAACTGCTCATATGTAGGTCTATTAACTTTTCTTTGTTCTATCTGCCAACATTTAGAACACATTTTACTTGATTTTTTAATAGATTTACCACACTTACAACTATTTATTTTATTCTTTTCCTGTTTATCAAATTCAAAAGATAGATTATTTTCTATCATTATTTTTTTGATTTTCTTTCTATTATTTTGTGTATCATAGATTCCTAATTTATCAATTAATTTAGTCATAGAAAATGACTTATTTATAGTATTAATTAAGATTTCTATATCTAAATTATTTATTGAATTACCTTTACTTTTACACCATGTTTCTGTTTGTGAATGACAATTAGGGCACATAAATCTTAAATTTTCAAGTCTATTATCATTTTTTACACCATTTATATGGTCTAACTGTAAGTTTAAAATTTTCCCATTCCATTCATTTTTTAATCCACAATCAAAACATTTATATTCAATTAAATTATGTTTAATAATTAAACCTTTAATATATTCTCTTCTTGCGGAAGAATTTTCACAAAATAAAGTATGTTTACTTTCTATTCTATCATCATTTAAAACAGTTTTACCTTTTCTCCAATTTTGATTAGTTTTATAACAATTTAATATTAATGCTTTTTTCTTAAAAGAATTAAATCCAATTCCTATAATTCTAGCTGCCTCAGCCATACTTACGGCTGTTTGGCATATTTCAATAAATTTTTTATTTTCCATTATGTATATATTATATACATAACAGTCCCTTATTTTTTATCTACCAGAGTTCGAGTTGTGTGACACTCGTGGGATTTGAACCCACAACTCTCAGGTTCTAAAGCTGAGTCCTCTGCTCTTGTTGGGATAGAGTGCCAATAAAAAAATCCTGTTCAGATTGTGAACAGGATTTTATAAAAACTTTATGATAAAGTTATCTATATAAGAATCCTGTCCAATGTTTCCATTAGATTAAGCAAATTCATATTTAGATTGATGTTTTTCATATTATTTATATATTAAATTCTGTTTGTCTGTTTTCTATTTTTAATTATAACACAAAGATACAATAAAGTTTTGAAACTACAAAAAATATTTATTTTGTTTTTGATTTTCTTTTAGAAAGTTCTAATTTTGTAAGATACTTTGGAACAAAAATATCTATAAAACAAAGGTTATTTTCTTTCATCATAAAATTTGCTGAATGTATATCTAAGTCTTTATTTAATCCAAATAATTCTCTTATCTCCTCCATCATACTTAAAAATTGATTTCCTAAATCATATTTTCTATAAGTTTCCAAATCTTCTTCTTCTGTAGGTATTAGATACTCTGGATCTTGTGTTCTAAAAAACTCACCTATATTTTTATATTCGATATTTATATATGTCTTTATACTTTGAGGCAATGGTTTACATTTTTCCATAACTATAATAAACATAGTTAAAACATTATTAGAAATACTTTTTATATCATAAACATTTGGTAAGTGTTCATTATCTTTCCCAATTAATTTTCTAGCAAATTCATAATCAAATTTATTAAAACTAACTTTAATTACTTTATCATTACCATAAGAAAAAACCATACCAAATGAACCTTTATTTAAAAATGAATTTGATGGAACATTTAGTTCTTCTAATTTTGATGTATCAAATCCATTATCTTCCAAAAAGAAAATAAGTTCTTGCCAATTTAAATTAAATTGTAATAATTTTTTCTTTAATTTATAAGCGTAATCAGTTCTTTCCTTCTCTTTATATTTTGAACTTTCACTAAATGATTTTATCCATTTCATTTAGTATATATTAAATACTAACTATAGGATATATCACCGTGATCACAATAAGTATCTGTTGTATAATTCCAATGTCTAAAATCGTAGATATTAATATGAAAATAAAATATTTTTAATAATTCTAAACGAAACTCAACACCAGCATGGTCACATTTTGAACGTGTTTCAAATGCTACTACAAACCAGTTTGGTCTTCCACCAAACATAAATTTACCTAAAGTTAGTTGTATCTCTAAGCCTTTATTTTTTGTTAATTGGCGAAGAAAGAGAAATGTTTTTTTAATCGGTTTCATTTTATTTAATTTGAGGCGCCTACTGGAATTGAACCAATGTATCAGGTTTTGCAGACCTGCGCCTATAACCACTCGACCAAGGCGCCATTAAGAGCTAAAGAACGGATTCGAACCGATATTATCTTTCATACCAAGAAAGTTCCTCAACCATTCAGACACTTTAGCATTTTGTCGGACTAGCTGGCTTCGATCCAACCACCTTCACGTTATCAGCGTGACGCTCTAACCAATAATGAGCTATAGTCCGTTTTAGATCTGAATCACTGGATTCTGATCAGTAGTGGAGCCAAATACCAGACTCGAACTGGTGTCTCGCAACTTACAAGGTTGGTATAATCGCCGCTATACTAATTTGGCATTTTGTCGGAACGGAGAATCTTGAAATCTCATTTTCAACACCTTTACGAATATCCACATTATCAGTGTGACTCGGTACGTTCCGTATTATTTACTTTTTTTATTTAATTAGCGGGCACAATAGGACTCGAACCTATAATAACTGATTAACAGTCAGACGTGATAAACCAATTTCACCATACGCCCCTTTATTTGTAGTCTTAGCGAATTACGATATCGCAACCTCCTGTATGTCGAACAGGCACTCTGCCTTTGAGCTATAAGACTATTTGCTGGAATGGAGAATTACGATATCTCGACCTTGATCTTAACAGGATCCTGCTCTGCCTCTGAGCTACATTCCAATTTTTGTGGTTCCTGGGAATTTTGAAATCCCGACTTCTACCATGTAAAAGTAGCACTCTGCCTCTGAGTTAAGGAACCTTATTTGTAGTCGCAACAGGAATTGAACCTATGCCCTTCAGCTACTTCTGCTGACGCTTCCCCACTAAGCTATACGACAATTTTTATTTTTGATAATTTTTTATCCACTTTCTTATAGAATTATCACTAACTCCATATTTTCTACCAACCGCACTATATCCTATATCTTTAACCTCTTCTAATAAAATTTCTAAACTTGGTCTATCAACTATTTTTCTTTGTATTTTATCAAAACATTCCTTACAATTATTTGAATTTATGGATATTATTTCACCACAATTACAATTTTTTATAAATTTTTCTTTTTTATTAGCACCTATTTTATATTTTAAATTAACTTCATATTTTTCTGTTCTTCTGGATATATTATGACATTTTAAACATCTTTCTATGCTATTATATGATATTTCTTTACCACAATCTTTACATATTTTTTTAACCTTTTTTATAAAAAATTCAAAATTAAAATTTGGAATTTCCTTTTGCTCTTTTATGAATTTTATTATTTCCTCTATAAATTTTTCATTATAAACTTTTGTATAATGTATATCATATAATTTCCATCCTAAAATTTCAATCTCTTCTTTCCTTTTTTTATAATAATCTTTAAGAGTTTTATCTGAATTATAATGTTGATTTCCATTTATTTTAAATCCAATCATTTTATCATAAAAAACTACATCTACCGAATATGCTCTTCCTTCAAGTAAGTTTTGTTCTTCCGAAAAAGTTAAATTATTTTCCAATAATTTCTTTTTGAAAAATTCACAAGGCTTAGATAAGAATTTATCTTTTCTTTTCCATGGATGTTTTTCTGGATTATCTGCTAACCATTTTTTTCTTATTTCTGATAACTTCTTTTTAGTTTGTTCTGTTTGTTTATGTCTCATAAATTATATATTATATAAACCGAACTCCCTAATAAAAATTAATAACGATTGTAGTTCCAGCGGGATTCGAACCCACATAAAGGCTTTAGAAGAGCCTTGTACTAATCCATTGTACGATAGAACCATTTGTCGGAGGGGTGGGTAACGATCCCACTATCTCGAATTTATAAGATTCGTGCTTTTACCGTCTAAGCTACCCGCCGAGTTTTGTAGCGCAGGTCGGAGTCGAACCGACACGGACATTTCTGTCCACAGGATTTTAAGTCCTGCATGTACTAACCAGTTTCATCACTGCGCCATTTTAACATAAAAAAAAATCTCAAACTTTTTGAGTTTGAGATTAAATATTATAATATATTTGAAATATTATCATAATAGACTTAACCCCATAACTCCTCTAATCACGCATAACGTATTCACGTTATTTATGACTAAATTTATGGTATTATTATTTCTATTAATGTTTTTCATTATATTATATATTTAATTTTTAAACTACTTTTTTCCTCTATGGACTTTTTATCGTTATTTGTTTCTTTATTGATTATTGTATTGCAAAGATACAATAAAGTTTTTAATTTGCAAAATTATTTTCAGATTTATTTTTGAAACTCTTTACACTCTAAGTCTATGCCTTTCGGATTGAAAGGTTATAATTTTATTATATCTTATAGATATACATTATACCAATTATCTTCTTTCGATTAAGTAACCTGTTATAATGATAAAATTTTAACGTTCTGTGAGCATGTAAAGTTTTTACATAGTTTATTACACTATGCTAGTTTCTATGTTCTTAATTAGATTACAAAAGTACGAAAAAGTTTTGAATTGACAAAATTATTTTCATATTTATTTTATTTGCGTGTAAACATTATTAGGGGCTATATCATAAATAATATATAAATTATGGAATGGAAAGAACACGAAATAAAATTCATGGTAGAAAACTACCACAAAATTGGACCAACTAAAATAAATGAAATATTGAGTAATTTTACTATTGATATGGTTAAAAACAAAGCTAAAAAATTAAAATTGAGTTATAATAAAAAATATATTTACCCAAGTTTAGATACATTTGAAAAAGTTGATAATCCTTATGTGTCCTATATAATGGGATTATTATGGTCTGATGGATATTTAGTCGGTAATAATATAGGTATAGAAATACTAAAAGAAGATTTAGACGATATCAAACCAATATTTGAAAAATTAGGAAATTTTTATTATAATGAAAGATTAAGAAAGGGCAGAACAAAAACATCTGCGTGTATCCAATACTGTTCTAAAGATATTGTAAATATATTTAGGTCATTTAATTATGAAAATAAAAGTACAGCCTCGCCAGATTTTAATTTAATGAAGATTAAACAGGAAGATATTAAATATTTTCTAAGAGGAATAATGGACGGCGATGGGTGTATAAACTTCAGTAATAAATCACCTCAAATATATTTTGCAAGCACATACGGACAAGATTGGAAATATTTAGAAGATATATCTATTAATTTAGGTATTAAATATTCTATCAGAAGAATTATAAATGGTAATAATAAACATTCTATTCTATATATAGGTGGTAGAAAAAATTCTATTAAATTTTTAAATTGGTTATATTCCGACTTTACTTTTGGTCTTAAAAGAAAGTATAACAAATATATAGAAATAAAAATGAGTTTAGGGAATTAATATAATTCCCTAAACTCATTTATACCTAATAAATAATGATTGCAATATCTATTCATAGTTATTTGACTTGAATGAAAATGACCATATGCATGATACTGAATAGTATTACCATTTTTTTCTAAAATTTGGAACATTTTAGTCACATCTTTACGTTCTTTATCCAAATCAGTGTATAACTTATCATCATCATAAGCAAATTCATCAACAAATGGACCAAACCCATTTCTATTATCAGGATAGCACCACTCAGGAGCAGTATGTGATATAACTACATCAATACCAGTTATATCTTTTAACTTTTCTTCATTTAATAAGAATAGTTCATCATACCAATATGACTTCTGTGAAGAGCCATAAGATGCAGCTATCTGATCTTTATGTAGCCTATACTTTCTATCTATTGATATAGCACCACCCACGAATAAATGGTTTCTACCATCTATTTCCATAGTAGTATAATCAGGCACTAACATCAAATTAGAATAAATATGATTACCTTGAAAAAATGAAGGGTCGTCATGATTACCACGAATAGCAATCATTATTATATTCCTCAATTTAAGAAACTCATTTAATAAGTTTAAAGTATCTAAATCGGATTTATTATTAAATCCGATTCCAAAATCTCCAACTTGGATTATATAAGCTACTTCTTCATTTTCACCTATGCCAACTCTTTTTATCTCACGTTTCAACCAATCAAAGTTGCCGTGAATATCGCCTAGATACACAACTTGTTTCATTATTCTTCTATATCTTTATATTCAATTATCAATTCTTCACCTGTTTTACCAGCATCATATGCAGTTTTAATAAGCGATGCTATATATGTTGCATCGCTTAAATCCCTAGCTATAACCATATCCTCACGTTCGCCATCTCTAAATGTAACGTTCATTTCTTTGCCATCTGATTTAATAAGTGTTACAGATACGCCACTATTTTCATACCCGTCTCCCCACTCTTCAACTATCATTTTCATAATTAATTAACTTTGAAATATTTTTTAAATTCGGAAAATGCATATGTAGATACTTCCGGCGCACTCATTTTTTTATTACCTACTTTAGTTACTCTAACCCATTCACCATCTAAGTAAAAATGACACAAATCATTTTCTTTAAATTGGCTACCGCCTAAAGGCATATATATGCATATACAATTCATTTGAAATAAATCTAAATCAAATTTACGTGGTGAATATAATGTTGCGTAATCAAAACTAGGAAACCAATTTAAACTCATATTAATTCTTTTTCTTTTGTTTTTAGCAAAGGTAATACTGAATCTACCCAGAATTTAAATTCTGTCATATCAACTTTATCACCTTTTGCATAGAAAGCTTCTAACATATCTTCAATAGTATAACCTACTACACGCACGTCATTTGGCTCAGCTCCAAAAAGAATTACTTCTTCTCTATTCTGTATAGTCATCAAAGGCGGTAAATCTATCCTATCTATTACCCATCTCTCAATCATCAAGTCAGGATTTTGCCTAGCTTGGTGTTTAACAGGTAAATTCTCTAATTCTTCAGTAGAAAACTTTGTTAGAACTCTTTTCCTTTGAATATAGGTTCCTCTTTTAAATGAGGCTGGGTAGTCATTCCAATTTACGCCTTTTTGGAAAAGCATTTCTTGTTTTTCCGAACCATTTTTACCTTCTAATTCTTTGTGAGAATAATAGTGTTGTGCAGCCATACTAATTGAGTTCTTAGTAGCATCTAATTCGCGCCACAGAAAGCAGTTAGCAGCTTCGTGAATTGTAGGTATGCTAAATACTCTACAATCAAAACGAGGCATCAAGTGTGCTTTTTCTGGTAAATAGCTTGGTAATTCTCTATTGAAAAATACAGAAGCCATGGCGGCTAAATCAGAAATCATTTTGAATAAGCGTCCATCAAAATAAATTTTAGATTCATATGAGTCAGAATACCATACTAAAGTAATTTCATCTGATTGATGATAGCCACAATTAGCATTAGTTTCTTTAACTAAATACTTAGTAGTTTCAACCATAAGATTAGATAAACGTTCATCATATGGACGCTTTAAACCTTTAGTAAAGCGGCTAAAATTCTTTCCGTCGAGCCGGCATATCACGGGCAGTCTGCCCATTAAACGAGTTCCACATGTTTGTGATTCGTATTCTTTTATCCTATCACCTAATGAATCTTTCATATTTTTATCTTTCAATTTATACAAAATTACGAAAATAATCTAACAAAAACAAAAAAAGTTAGTAGAGAAAGCATATTATTTTTTTCATATGAAATATAAAACTAAAAGTTAATTAACTTTTAGTTTTATATTTCCCACCTCTTTTTTTCCTCTTACAATAATTCTTTTGAGAAAAACCTTTGGGATTCGAGCAGTTAATAGATTTTTTATACTTAACAGACCAGCGAGATTTCATCTTACCTCTTGGCTTATTATAAGCTTCTGTTAAAAATTCTTCAAAGTTAAATATATTTTCCATTATCTATATATTATAGATAATTTTAATTTATTCTTCTATTAAACCATTTTGTAATCTTCTCAACATAGCCAAAATAAAATAATTTGGCTTTATTATTGGATTGCTATTAGCAAATTCAAAATAAGATTCTTCACCATGTAGATCATTTATAAAGAGACCTACAGCTCCGCTTCTAGAAACGCCTGCTAAACAATGAACATAAAAAGTTTCAACATGTTTATTTTGTTCAATAAATTCGAGTATTTTTTCACCTTGTTCTTTTGTGAATAGAATATATTCTATTTGTCCAAATTTTCGTCTACGTTCATTTTCTTCGTCAGTAGCATCATCAAATTCTAAGTTAAGAACATTTGAATAATCCTTATCAAAGTAATGAGCATCTTCTCTATCACCATCAGTAATAGAAATAAAAGCTTTATCCACATGTTCTTCAACATTGGAATTGTCTATACGCATTCTAGGAAGAAGCGTATCAAAATGTCCTTTACTTAATACTCTTACTATCATTTTATATTTTTAAAATCCAAAATCTTCGGAATTTTTATCAAAATTTATATCATCAATTATAGTTTCTAAACTTGCTATAATATCCGTTTTACCTTCATCAAACCATATAACTAACATATGATTTTCCAGATTATTAATCCATGCTATATTACATCTATATGGATAAACTTTAGTTATATCTAAATTACCTGTATAAACAAAAGGTTCTAAGTGTGGATATAATAATTTGGCTTGTTTAATCATCCTATCTGTGACCCTTTCATTGTGTCTATTTTCAATAGACGGCATACCTTCTAAATATCCAGAATATGTATTTGAAGAATAAATAAAATCTATTCTATATTCTGGAAAATGACTCCAATCAGGATTGGTATATTTTTTTTCTATTTTACTTTTTACTATCATTTTAATGCTTCTTTAAATTCTGGAACAATTGTATAACCTTGTGGTATATTAATTGAATAAATAGGACTTTCACCATCTACTTTAGATAACCCCACAAATTTTAACAGAGGATTAGCGTCTAATTCTGCTTTCATATGTTTAGGATATTTAAGTATAGAAAAACTTTCAGTGTTAATAGTAGTATTATCTTCTACATTTGGTTCATCTTTAGCTTCAAGTTCATCATACATTGACCATATGTCATCTGTTAATCCAACACTATTCCATATACAACTTCTATATTCCTCTAAAGAGTATTTGAGTGTATTAGTAAGATAATCAAATAACATAGGAATAACTCCTGAACTACTAAAAAAATAATCACGAGCACCATCTAAATCTATATCATCACTCATATACTTACCACTAACAACATAGATAAAATCTTTATCTGTATCAGTGGAAAAATGTTTCCAAAAACTTTTTATTTCTACTAAAAGCTGTCCACCACAATGTCCATCTTCATCATAATAGTCATCATCATCTAATCCAAATTCGGATAGATAATTAATCATATGTATTTTTATTTCTTTTAATGTTGTCATTTAGTATTTTTCTGCTATTGCTTCAATTATTTCTTGATCCTCTTTTTTAAGAGAGATGTAATTTGCCGATAATTTTGCTAAACTATCATTAAAATCTTCCTCCAAAAAAGTTGTATTTTTTGTATTAACTAAACCAACACAAATAAGTTTTTTATTCTCATCTTTCATACGGTCTATTGCTGCTCTTATGGAAGAGGAATCCATATCTTCTAATAATTCGGATAGCAATCTTTCCATATCACGCCTACCCATAGAATATAAAATATCATCTATATCTATATTTACATTTATACTCATATTTAATAATTTCTTTTTGATATTGTATATCCTCTATTTTCAAGGATTTTAATATTATGTTTTAATTCACTAAAAGAGCAATCATAAATATGCCCTAATGTTGCTTTTGAAATCCTTTTACTAAATTTATACCCACCATAATAAGCAGTTTTTAGCATAGGATTCATAAAAAGTATATAATTTTTTCTAATTTTCATCTATCTATTTTTATCCGCTAAAATTAACAGAAGAACTACCAATTATTTCTACACCATAAATAATGCCTCTATTATCACCATGTTTTTCCATGATTAGATGTTTTGGATAAGTATCTAAATCTTCATCGATGGAAATCTCGTCATTGATATAATCTTCTGTCGAAAAAGTTTCTTCACTATTAAAACCTGGTGCTTCGATGAAAACTTCAATATCTTCACCGTGTTTATCTATTTGTTCTTGTAGTAATTTTATTAATTTTACTGCTTTCATTATTTACCTTTTTTTCTTTGTCTTAAAGCTGATGCGGCAACAGCCTTTATTATTTTACTAGTAGATTCTTTTAGTAATTTTGATGCCTTTGAGGCAATTTTTTTAGATGTTCGTGCCATATTAGTCAATCCAAGTCTCTAACTTGTCTTTTATTATTTTAAAAAATAACTTTTTAGCCTTTTTATGTTTCATTTCGCTAATAGCTTGTGCTAATAATTCTTTATCAGTTGAGCCAGTTTTTTTAATTGCTTTTTTCAAAGATAATTTATTTTTAATAAAATACTCGTCAAAATTTTCATTAATAATTTTTGCCTCTAAATGATAAGGTTTATTTGCCTCTATATCAAGAAAATCTAATTCTACATCATCGTCTAAATCTATTTCTTCTATATCAGTATCTCCTAATATAGAATCAATCCTTCGCTCACGATTTATAGCAATAGCTATTTTTCTAACTTCTTCTAAATCTTTTTCACTTGGTTTCCATACATATTCTTTCTTATGATATTTACGCCACTCTTCTTCATATGTATTGTCATAAAATTCACCTTCTCCATATAATCTATCAATTAAACGGCTTGCTATACGCATATATTTAACTTGTTCTGGTAAATCATTATAATAGCAATTACCATTTTTATTAGCTTTTTGGTATTTTTTATCAAAATTATCAGCTATTTTATCAAGCTTAAATTGCCATATTTTCATTATATCGTGATAACCATAATCAGTATCTTTCCAAATAACTTTAGCCCATTTAATCACATTAAAAATACCTTTCTTAAACTCATAATAAGGTATTTCTATCTTATATGTTTTGGTATAACTCCACCAATGCCCTAATTTATCTTTTAGAGTTTCCTTCTTTTTTCGTTGCTTAATTAAGTCTGTTAAATTCATATTTTCTTATTCATAATATCCATTTAATCCACCTGTTATATTTAAATATATATTTTCCTTCTTTTGTATTGCATATTGCAATGTGCGACAAAAAGAAGATTTATAGGTATTAAAACAATTATTTAAATCATCTTTAACACTTATATCACCAACTAAAATATCGTCTACAATAACGTCATAAAGTTTATGTCCTTCAAAATTTTTTTGGTATAAAGAGTATTTTACTTCAAAAGTGCCAATTTTTTCAATTCCTATATTTATTAACATCATATAATTTTTGCGAAATTTCTTTTACCTACTTTAACTATATCACCAGACTTTACTTCAAACCCTTCTGCTACTTTTTCACCATTAATTTTAACAGCATTTGAAGTTAATAATCTTCTTGCTTCTGTTTTAGAACCATTAATAATTTTACTAACTATTTCAGTTAAATTACCTATTTCAAATTCAGGCATATTTTCAGGTAGTTCCCTACTTTGTATAACAGATTGGAAGTGTGCTTTACCCGTTTCCGCCGCTTCTAAACTCCATATTTCCTGTGTTATTCGAAATGCTAATTCTTTCTTTTGAACCATTGGATGTTTTGTAGCATCTATTTCGTCAAAAAATATAGGAAGCCACTCTCTCATAGTTTCATCTGAAATAGACATAACTTTACCAAATACATCTTCTGGGGTATCATTAATAAAAATACAATTACCAAATGATTTAGACATTTTACGTCCATCTAATCCGTTAATAACAGGAGATAGCACACAAACTTCTGGTGTTTGTCCCAATAATTCTTGTACTTCTCTTGTAATTACAAAATTAAATAATTGATCAGAACCACCAACTTCTACGGTAGTATTTAACTGAAATGAATCTATACCTTGTAGTATTGGACCCATCAACTCGTGCATAGCGATAGGCACATGAGCTTCCATACGTTTAGCAAAATTATCTCTATTTAATAGCTTTTGAACTGAAAAATTAGATATAACCTTCATAAACTCTGGTAGTTGCATTGCATTATGCCAAGTTGTATTTTTGTGAATTATTATATCATCACCAAGTATTCTTTTTACTTGTTGAAGTAATTTTTCACCATTTTCAATAGTTTCTAGCTCTGTTAAGATTGGACGGGTAGCATCTCTACCAGTAGCGTCTCCAATTTGAGCTGTAAATGTGCCTAGTATAATATGTATAGGGAAACCTTCGGCTTTGAATTTTTTCACAATTCTCAAAGGTAAGAGGTGTCCTAAATGCATCTCAGAGCCAGTTGGATCGATACCAAACTTTACTATACCTTTTTTCTGGAAAGGATTTATATTTTCGGGAAATGTGTTAAATTTCATAGAATTTCTTTTAATAAGCAAAAATACGAAAATCTATTTGAATTAACAAATAGATTTTCGTATTATATGTGTTGAGCAAGATGCCGGTCTCGAACCGGCCCTATTTCACATTGGAAGTGTGATGCCATACCAACTAGGCGAATCTTGCTAACTATAATTTTATATTAAATTTTTTCTCAAAAAATTCTATATTCATTTTTCATTATAATTTATATCTCTAATACCAAGTAGTGTAAAAAATCTACTTAATATAGGATATTTTGGTTTAAAATCACTTTTAAAAGAAAATATTTTATACATCTTTATGTAATATACTATTGGAATATCCAAATGTGGATATTTGACTATTCTTACTTTTTCTCTTGATAAAAGATTTTTGCTAATGAAAGATCTATCTAAATCAAACCTATCAAAATCATTTTCTATTTCTTGCCATCTCATATTAAACATAAATGACCAAAATTTATACTGAAATCATGAATTATATTACCTTCTTTATCATATAATTTTTGATCGCTATATTTTTTATTCGCATCAATAAAAACTTTTGCACCATCAAAAGTGCCGTCTAAAAATGGTCCGTCGGACAATCTTATTGTCTCTGTTCTTTTTTCCCATACATAATCATAACAATCTTGTATTGCTGTTCCTATATACACATTTACATATATAGATTCCATATTATTATTTTTAATAACATCTTTCAATTCATTCCAAAAAAACTTTTGTGCTTCATATAAATTCATAATTTATATAGTAATATTTTTTTTAAAGTTTAGATTATATCACCATTTTCTGTTATATCTTCTTCTTTCCAACCCTCATCATAATAATTAAATTGTTGTTTTAGTTTCATACCATCAGTTGGCTCAAGTATAATTTCCGCTTCTGGATTAAGTTTTTGAAGCATAGCTATTAAATCTTTAACTTTCATCCTGGGTCAGCCACTATGTCATAAGTGAATAATTTTATATTCTTTTTAGAATCTTTCAGGTTGCTCACACTTATGTTTTTCTGCATATCTATTAACCAATAACGATTTTCGGTTCCATTTAATAAAACTAAAATTATTAATAAAGGTAAAGATAATTTATCTTCTAATCTAATTATGGTATTAAGTATGGCAACTGATTTATCATACTTATAAATGTTAATTAACCTACGGTGTAAATTAATTAACTTAACAATCTTCTTCATCTTCTTCTTCGTAATCCGATTTATTATACTCTTCTACTTCATCATTTGAATCCAAAACGGTAAAATTATGACCGTATAAAGATAAACTAGTATCGTCACCATACCCTACTGATTCTAATAATTCTTCTAATTCTTGATTAGAAGCTCTAACCGCTCGTTCATAAATTAAGTGAAGTGCGTGTTGTCTTGATACCGCTATTGTTGATTTCCAGCCCATATTTTATATTTTTTTTATTTCTAATTCTACATAATCTTGATAACCATCATTATCAATATATTCAACCGAGATGCCAAATTTTTCTAATATATAAGCAAATTTGTCAGCTACATCATTTGGATTATCATCGTAATCTAATCTTATTGTTTTAGTCATAAGTTATTTATGAATAAAAAATAAAAAGTTTAATAAAAAAAGCGGATAATTTTATCCGCTTTTTATTAATCTTCTTCTTCGTCATCTTCTAAATCTTTCATATCATCATCAGTTATTTCTTCATTTTCATAATCCTTCTTTTTAGATGATTTTAATTCTTTATTTTTTTGTTTTTCACCTTTCTTTTTTTCACCTGCTATTAATTTATCTAATTTATCTTTTTCCGAAGATATAAATTTATCAACATCTCCATCGCTATTTTTCTTAAAATAAGCATGTGCTAATGTTATAATTTTATTATAAAATTCATCACTTACATCATAAGAATCAGATAAAAATTTATCAGTAATTTTTCTACTAAATGCTTCATCCGCAAATTTATGGTCTTTTCCTTCTAAAATAGAATAAGATTCATTTACAAAATCACCAAAGTTTTTTATATTTTTCATAATATATTATATTTTTTATTATATATTAATTATTTAATATAAATACCTCTTGTTTCATCTTGTTTATCCTTCATACACTTAATTAAGCTTAAATAATTAGAGCAGTGAAAACATTTAATTTCATCGGTTTCTTCGTCTTTATAAGATAAAATAAATGAATCATCCATTATAAGATAGATTGAAAAATACCAATCATTTATTTTACCTTGACCAGTTATATCATCTTTTCTAAAATTATAATTAAAATATGAATAATACCCGTCATGTTCCAATTTATAATTATTAGTTTCAGTATCACCAGAATTAGAAGAAACTACATTTACTAATCTTTTAAATAAATCATTACTCATTGATTTTAAATATCCTTCACGTTCCGCAATTTCTATATCATCTTCATTAGCTTCGGTATAATCATATTCATAATTATTTGGAGTATAATTAAAGGTTTCAAATGTTTTCACAAATTTCATTAAAATATATATTTTTTATTATATATAAAAAAAAAAGAAACGGATAACTATTCCGTTTCTAATTTAAATTATAACATTTCTAATTTTTCTAATAGCAATTTCGTATAATCACCAACTGGATCATATATATTACTATTTTTCTTTGGTTTTTTAATCTTAACATCATTAACTAAATTACGAAATTTAGGATTTTCTAATAAGAATTTGTAAGTTTTTTTACATCCTTCTAATAATTCTTCTCTACTTAAATAATCATAATCACCATTATTATACCTATTAATAGATAACATCCTAGAATTAAATTTATCACCACCATGAGACATAAATCCATCTTTTTTCCTTTTAGCCACTAAAAAATGTAATTTATCAAAAATCACATCTTGTGGATATAATCTACCATTTATAACTTCATAAACAACACCTATAATAAATTCTTCTCCAAATATATTATATCTAGAAGTTTCGAAATTAATAAACGAAAAAGCATCATTACCTGATAATCCTTTACCACTAGTGGAATTGCTTGACTTAACATCAATAGCAATTTTATTATTAAATAAATCCACAATTATTGGTATATCAGGATATCTATTTTCCTCACCATCTATAAGTTTTATTCCATTTTTTCCGGACAAAACTTTGATTATGGCATATTTAGATATCATTTCTATACACTTATGTATAGCCAAATCAGGATGTATCACCATACCTTCTATACCATTTTTAACTTCAATTATTATTTCCAAACGAGAATCATCAATTATATCAATGGTTTTGTATAACTCTTTTTCTTTCATAATTTATTCTTTTCTTTTCTTTTTTATATAAGAGAAAAGAAGTAAGTTTGAACTATCTAATAATAAATCTAAGTCAGTTAAATCACATTAAATCTATATCAATACCAAGAGTATTAAACCAAAACTCCTTAGACATATTTTTAAACTTAGGTTTCTCTTTCATTCTATTATATTTTTCTATAATTTTTTGTTGTCTCAAAATTTCATCTTGGTAAAATTGATGCGGAACTTCTATTTTTTCTAAATAACAAATTCTTAAAAGTTTTCGCAAAAGAGAACCTTGTTTATTGTAAGTAGGTGTAAATCCGCTTTCAATCATTTTCATAATTGTATTAATTAAGGTTTCTTCTTTTGTTTTTCTCTCATTATATAAAACCATTTCTATACGTTCCAAACCCCACCCTGCGTCAATACAAGTACCTAACGGATTAACTATATTACCTATTTCAATATCATCCTTGTAAAATTCAGTGCAGTAGCCACCGATACCTCCGTCACTCCATATACACCCTTCATCATAACGTATTTCAACATTATAATTAGAATAGAAATCTCGCCATTCAGGTTTATCAGGATGAATAGTAATGTAATCAGGAATACAATTGATTTTATAGAGAAATTCCATCCAAAAGTCAATAGCTTCTTGTATAGTCATTTCTCTAAACGAGAATAATCCAATCATGTTAAAATACAATAGGTGGCTCCCATCACCTATTTCTTCCATATCGTTTAAACGAAGGCAAGATTGTATATTACTTATTGTTCCCTTGTGGTTAATATCCTTAAATAAGGATTTGTATTGGGACATTCCTGCAGGACAAAACAGAGTTGTTTCGTCATAGGAGCGGACGTTATCGTCCATTTTGAAGTTTATTTGTTTACCGTCGCAGAAAGTTTTATACTCTTCTACGACATTAATGCGTCCAGCGTCTTTCCGCCCATGTTTTTAGTTTTCATTCTATTTATTTGTTTTATATTTTTTAGTGGAGGATACCGGAATCGAACCGGTCGCCTTTTGTATGCCATACAAATGCTCTACCAAATGAGCTAATCCCCCTGGAGCCGGTAGGCACCCTCGCCAGGGTGTGCGTTCCTTGAACCGGCATGTAGTAGAAATATATCTTTTTACAAATATATTTCTAATTAATCTATTAATTTTCCTATTACAGGTTTAGGTCGGTATACAATTCTTTTAGCTTCTTTTTCGCTCATTTTTAAGCCATTAACTAAATAATATATTTCTTCCTCTTCTGTTAAATCAATTTTAGATTTAATCTTTTCTATTAGAATATTTAATTCCATATTAATCTTCGTATGTAACAAAATCTACACCTTCAAATCTTTCTACACCACTTGTATCAATAGCTTCAATATAAGCCATTGGTGATGTACCAGTTTCTAACATACAGATATTCTTATATCCGTTTTCTTTCGTTATTTTAGTGTTATGTTCATCAATAATCTCACTTGATTTAGATGCAACCTTTTCAATCTTCTTCGTAGCTGGGTTATAATTACCCCAATCAGTATATGTCTTACCATATTCTTCTACGCAGAACTTTCTACCGCTTTTCATAAAGACATAATATCTTCGATCCGACATACTTTAATTTTTATTTTTATAATGAAGAATTTCCTTCATTTGGGGTTATAATGAGAATTGGTCTCACACCGCCGCTTTATAATCCCGCAGCATTCTATCATTAAAATATACAACCCATTTTAGAGCGAGTAGAGAGAATCGAACTCTCATATCCGGTTTGGAAGACCAGCATAATACGGCTTTCGCCTCCGTTATACTATACTCGCTTATTAAAATTTAATTTTTCTACCTTTTATCCATCCAATAGATAAGTAGTTTTCTAAATCTTCTTTTTTTATTTTCTTACTTTCATTTTCATTATATATCCAACAAGTTCCAAATGAAGAGTTTTTATCACCTATTCTCAATTTTGCCTTTTCCCTCATTTTCTCTTTGCTTTCATCCTTATGTTTCTTTCCGGTCCAATCAACACTTTTAAGAATTCCTTCTTTATGCAATTTTTTATTTTGTAATATCATTTTATCAGTTTGCCTTTTTCTAAATTCTGGATTATTCCAATTTACAGAATTCATAATTAATGCAGCTTTCTTATTTTTAGCTTTTCTTAATTCTAAATTGGAATTAATAGCTTCAAATGTATCACCCCCTATTATAAGGTTATAAACATCTTTTCTTTTTATGAAACTTTCATTTACTATTTCCTTTTCCTTGGCATAAGCTTCTTCCTCTGATTGAAAATTAAACAAAATTTCTTTTGTGAAATTAATAATACCATATTTTTCTATAGCACTTTTAATTAATTTCCCACTACCGTAGTAGTTATCTTTAATATCATTTGTTGAGTGTTTTCCAATATAAATTTTGCCATTTATTAAATTGGTTATTTTATAAATTGTGTGATGCAATTGAACTTTTATTTTTATATATAAAAGTTCAAAGCCGCTCTATCACTATTTTGTTGTGGAGGATGCCGGCAACGATCCGGCAACTCAGACTTGCAAAGCCCACGTTTTGCCAATTACAACTAATCCCCCTCATATGGTTCGAATGTAGATTTTCACTAACTCGATTTAGCGGTCGAACCATTTTTAGAGCAGAGAAGGAGAATCGAACTCCCATATCCGGCTTGGCAAGCCAGTGTAATAACCGTTATACTATCTCTGCGTTATTTTACGTCCTAGCAGACGGGTTTATCGTGTTTTCCTTCACTTCGTGGAGCGGATGAGAATTGAACTCACCACAGGAACATTGCAAGTGTTCTTCGCCAGCCTTGGTACATGCCGCCCCGTCTAAGGCTCGGAGTTTCATTTTCTGTTGAAAAATCCACCCAGATAACCTTTTCTGTGAATCAAGTATGGGATTCGAACCCATGATGTCCTTCTTGAGAGGAAGGTGACTTAAGCCGCTTGTCAAACCTGACTTGTTAATTTTGTGTATAGATAGGTTTTGAACCTACTGCCTGTGAATCACCACCGCTCTACCAATTGAGCTACTATACTAAAGTTAGTTATTCCGGAATAACTAACACCCTTGCAGCCCAGAACGGGTTCGATCCGTCTTCTTTGCAGTGAAAGTGCAACGATTTAGCCAGTAATCTACTGGGCCTTGTTTGTACTACCAAGGGGTTACGATCCCCCTACTTGGCTGTGAAAGAGCCACGATTTACCGATTAATCTATGGTAGCAGATAAAAATATACACAAAGCCTTTCTCTGTACGGTCATAAGGACTTTCACCTCCTATTTGGTAATCTATCCCGCTGTTAATAATACCAGTATATTTTTGTCGTTCAGGTAGGACTCGAACCTACGAATCCGAAGAGGGGAGGTTACAGCTCCCAGTCATTGCCGCTAGACAACTGAACGAATTTGGTGAGAGTGGAGGGATTTGAACCCCCATGTCCGAAGAACCTGATTTACAGTCAGGCGGGCCAGCCAATTGCCCAACACTCCCAATTTAACATAAAAAAAGCATCCAACTTTTTGAGTTGGATGCTTTAAGTAATTATATCTTTTTATGATTAACTACATAACTTACCAACTCCATGAGATGTTCCCTCATAGGCATAACCCGCTTCATATGCGCCGATTACTTGTGTTGTGATTATTGTAGTTTTCATAAAATTTTTATTTAAAATGTTTTGTTTGTTTGTTGATTATTGTATTGCAAATATACGATAAAGTTTTGAAATAGCAAAAATTATTTTAAGCTTTTTTCGTATTTTTATAAAGTATATATTAATTTTTTATTCTCCCTTTTCTTCTTTTTTAAGAGAATAACAAGTTATGGTTTTTTGATAAGGAAAAACTTCATTGATCCTGTCCCATTCAGTCCCATTATAAGAAGTATAAAATCCGTCAGCCTGAATATAAACATCGTGATCTTTGAAATATAGAACTGATTGACAATCATATCCATCATAGAACCCGTCATTATGAACGTTTTCATGCTCACCTAATTTTTCAGTTAGTTCTTTTATAATTTCTTCTTCACCATAAGTTGGATATTGAAAATAATATCCAATTTGGTTTATATCATCAAATACTTCTTGTATTATTGCTCTAATTTCTGCGTAATTCATTTTATTATCTTTATTTTCTTTTACAAAGATACAAAAAAAATCTGTATAAAAAAATTTTTTTAGAAAAATTTTTTATAAATTTTCAATAGTTCCAATTGACCTTCTAATTATAGAACCCTTCATATCATGAACACAATATACTATTGTATTATTATTCTTATCTATTGTAATTTCGTGTATATCTGAATAAATAGGATTTTGTTCAGTAGCAGTTTTTAACTTTTCCGAATCATATTCACGCCATTGTAAATATGTTGTTTTATTATTCTCAAAAAACTCATCAATTATTTTATTCATATACTATATAAAAAAATAACCATCTTACGATGGTTATTTTTTTAAATTTTCTTTTAACTCTTTCATATCTTCGGCTAAACTATGTAAATGTTCGTGGTTATGTGTTTGCATATCTTCAACAATTTTCATCATTTTATTTAGCTTATCTATTTCAATGGCATTTAAGCGGATAATTATATGCTCTATTTCTTTTTTAGAATCTATATTTACCTTATAATCCGCCTCTGCTTCTGCCCTATCTCTCTCAGCCGCTCTATTTTGAGACATCATAATTATTGGTGCTGCATAAGCCGCTTGTGTTGAGAATAACAAATTAAGTAATATAAAAGGATATGGATCCCAATGATAACATATTCCCAATACATTAAATATCATCCATATAATAACAATAATAGATTGTATTATAATAAATCTCCAAGAGCCCATACCAGATGCAACCTTATCTGCTAATTTTTGTCCGAAATTTCTTGATTCTTCATGCAATTTGTGCCAATTCATATTAATTTTGTTATTTAATAAAGTATATATTAATTAATTAATATATACTTTTTATTCGGTCATAAGTATTGGGTTAGGACATACAAATCTTTATTTTTCAATAAAGCTTCCATTCCAAAATCAACAGCTCCTTTTACATCTGATATAGGATTATCACCTATCATTATAAAATCTTCTTTATTTAACCCAGAATAATCTACTACTTGTTGAAAAAAAGAAGCATTTGGTTTTTTATCCTTACAATCACAAGAGAAAAAAGCTTTTTCAATCCACTTATCCAGGTTGTATTTATAATACGGATATTTATATGGAGTTGCTAAATTAGATAAAATGAATAATCTATAACCGGCATTTTTTAATTTATCTAATACTCTAAAAGTTCCGGATATGACACTAGTAGACTCGACTTCAGCATCAAGATATTTTAAAAATGTGTGTTGTTCAAATTGTTCATCTAATAAACCTATATCCTGTATTTGTGTTATAAAGCGTATAGCCGGTAAATCATTAGTCATAAGATGATTTATAATATCTTTTTGAGATACATCCATTGGAACTACATGATTTAATAAATACAAATATGGTTTTGATTTTTTCTCTATTTTTAGCAGAGTATCATATAAATCAAATATTATTGCCTTTTTCATCTATCTTATTTGAAGAATTAAAATAGTCTTCCATCTCTTTATCAAATTCATCTGATTTGACATATGTAATAAGGCATTCCGGAGAACAGAATACTTTTTCTTCCGTTAATGCGACAAACTGATTGTCGCATATTTTACATTTTTTATTTATCATATATTACTTCTATTGTTTTAAAACATGTTAATATTCCAGCTCCAGTATCTACTTGATACGTTATAGTGGATTCACCTATATTATTACCAGAAATTATACCACTATATCTATCTATTTCTACAGCGTGTTTATTTGAGGATTCCCAAATACCACCTTTGTATTTATGGTATAAATAAGTTATTTCATTTTTGAAAATCTTTTCCTCACCTGTTATACCAAGTAAATCATGTTGCTCTAAATCAGATTTACCTAAAAACGGTTCTTCATAATCTTCAAAGAATACATCTATAAGTTTTTGTCTAATGCATTTATGTATTTGGTCAGTGACATATGATATAGCTTGTTTATCCCAAGGTGTAAATTGGTAATCTATATCTACATATACAATAGATGTTATATCATTAACAGGATTTAAATATGGAAATATAACATATCCTGTTAGTTCAATATATTCAAGTAAGGCTTCTAATGAAATATCATATGTTTCATCAGTTCGGATTGAATATATTTTTTCAACCTGCTCTGGCATCACATATGATAAAACTTCGTTATTATTATTAATTGCTGTCTTGTATAATCTCATTTGTTTACAAATATACGATTATTAATCGAAAGCAACAAATATTATTTTCTAAAATCTGAAAACTTTTCAATAGAATTTTTTTCAAATAAAGATCCGGAATGATATTGAGGATATTTGTTAATTAATTCAACTAAATCACTTAAAAAACTATCATCTTTTTCCGCTAATGCATTTCCTAATATTTGAGAAACTCTAGAAACTGCTTTACTATTAGCTGCAATGTGCAATTTATTTACCTCTTCTTCCGAAAATTGTAATTCTTGCTGACGCTTATTCCTAGTTTCCAAATCTTCTTTTTCTTTCTCTAACTTTTCAGCTTGTGTAAGAGTTTTAGTTTCTATTTCTTCCTCAGTTTGTCTTCTTCTATCTGATTCTTCTTTTCTATACTTTCTTAACCACTCTTCTTCAAATTGTCTCTTAGCGTCAAAATAATCTTCCATATTTTTGCTATTTTCGTCATAGCCATATTTTTTAAGCAATTCTGCTTTAGAAGGATAATCCTCTTGTCTTGGAATCATTCCAATAGATTCTGATATTCTTGTTAGTCTCATAAGATTATATATTAATTTCTAAAGACAAAATTACGTTATTTTTGTTAGAAAAGCAAAATCTAAATGTTAATATATACTTAAAATACTAATTTTTATGATAAGACCAGAAGTTAGAATCCTACAGGCACAAGAATATTCCGAACCACAAGAAGTAAATATTTCTTCTAGTGAAGCATATAATCTAATGCTTAAATACGGAATTAATACAAACAATACACCTCCACCACAACCTGCTTATGTTAATCCAAATGCTGAATTAACATTTGACGAAATGATGGCTATGGAAGAAAATAAATTAAAAGCTGAAAGACAACAAAGAGAATTCGAAAGGATGAGAGAAATAAATAAACCAACTCCTTATTCTTTTGATAGAGGAAATGTTAGACACTATGATAATAATTATAGACAATTAGATGACACTGGTTTCGGGTTTGAAGTTAAAGTTGTATCAGATATGCCAATAAATAAAGGTTACGGTTATTAATATGTCAAAAGTTAAATATGATAAAACAATAGAACAGCTAAAAGTAAAAGAAAAAATACTTTTCCTTTTAACATCTAATCGTTGGGAAGGACATGATGAAACACCTAAATCTTCCGCACTAGCTTATAAAATGCAAGAAGAATTAGGTAAAAGTGTTGTGACTATAATAGACGTATCTAAATTAAATATCTATCAATGTGAAGGAAATGTTAGCTCTAAAACAGGAAATAATTGTGGAGTTAAAGAAGCATTACTAAAAGATGGTAAAGATAAAACAGGAGAATTAAGATGTTGGGCTTCTTTTAATAATAAAGATGATGAATTATATAAAGTAGTTAATGAGTTATTAACATCTGATGCTGTTATATTTTTTGGTTCAATTAGATGGGGTAAAATGAATGCTGTTTATGCTAAATTAGTTGAGAGATTAACTTGGCTTGAAAATAGATGGGCTACTCTTGGTGAAAAAAATATAATTAAAGATATAGAAGTAGGTGTTATATCAGTAGGACATAACTGGAATGGCGAAGAAGCAGTTAAATTAGAAAAGAAAGTTTTAACTTTTTTTGGCTTCAAAATACCTGATGATTTATTCTGGTCTTATCAATGGACTGATGATGCATTAGATGAATCTAAATCTGGATATAAACAAGATCCAAAAGATTTCGATAAAGAGTTTAATATGATGCTAAAAGAATCGGTAATAAAATTTGCTGATTTTATTAAATAATATATAAACTATGAAATACATAAAATTATTTGAAGATCATTCTAAAAAATCAGCTATGAATAAATTACTAGATAGCGGAACTGATATTGAAGTTGTGAAGGATTACAAATCAAAACAAAGTAAAGAACAAAAAGAAATCATCAAAAAGAAACAAGAAGAATATTTTGACAAAGTGGAAAAATGTACTAAAGAAAATGATGACAATGATAAAGACGAATAAAAAACACCGTTATTTAACGGTGTTTTTTATTAATTCTTTATTAAAATCTTCTCTGCGAATAAACTTATTATTTACCACTTTATACATCTGAGTACATAATCTACCCTCAGCATGTTTAATAACTATACCTTCTCTTATGCCAGTTCTATAATCTGATTCTTTTTCGGATAATTCAATTATATCTTGTATTGAATTAAGAGTAGTTTTTATAGGTTTAATATATTTTATATCAGTTTGTGATAATAATGTATCCACTATTTCTGGACTTAAATAAGAATTATCCTCTACTGACCATATATCATATGCTATAAATAAATCAGGTAATTTATCATAATGCAACGAATGTTGCGCATATAACCACTCACCAAATATAGTAATTTGTGAATAACACATTTCTTGGATAAACTCAATATCTTCTTTATGTTTATGCACCCAATTCCAAGCAGATGTAAATTGCTTTTTTGCCGGTGTTTTAATTTTAGAATATCCTTTCTTTAAAATATGTTCTTTATTCCTTAATATAGGACCATCATTTAGCCATCCAATTCCAGTATTAGCACCATCGAGTTTTTCTTGAATCCAACACTCAATAGGAAATTGTATATCTGTTTCCAATATGATGTCATCGTGCGTCATGTTGGAAATTTCCTTATTAAAGTGTGGTATTCTATGGTAGTCTGGGGCTACCTGCCTTTTACTAATTTTTTTCATCAAAAATTTTTAAAATAAATTTATAAAGTTCTTTAGCTTTATATTCGTCCGGGCACATATCATGTTTTGATATACAATTTACCGCACCATTTGGATACATTTGTAATCTATATCCTACTTCACTCAAAGAATCAATAACTCTAATGCCACCATCATATGTATCAAAAAAGTATTCATCATTTTCAAATACACCAGATAATTTAGCTATTTCATGTAAAACATCATCAGTTAGTGATTTTTCAAAAATTGTTTTATATTTCCATGGTATGTTGGGATCAATTTTAGCTATCATATTTGATACTGGCTGACCACCTCTTTTTTCTTCTATACACATTTGTTCGTTTATTTGATAAAACGCAAGTATTTTACCCCAACTTCTTTCTTTTGGATTTGAACCACGAAAAGTTGTTCCATATTCATCACCGATTGTTAGTATCTCGGATTGATAACCAATTCCAGTAGGACAAAATACATTATTTCTAACAGAGTATATTACCGGAAATCCATTGCTCTTGACTTGTTCTTTATAAAATTGGTTTCTACAATCAGAAACCGTATCACAACTAAATTCCCAATCTTCATGCATTTTACATAGTTTTTCAAATTCAGCATGTGTTTCATCAATTATTTCACCTTCTTTTGTTTTGAAGGATATAATATCCCAATCAGTTCTTTTATATTCTCTTTCCATAAGTTATATGTATTCTGCTATTAATGATTTATCTCCATTTAATTCATCAGCTAAAGCTTTATCACCTAGCTTTTCTTTTACTTTTTTAAGCCAGTCGTTAGTCTTAACTTTTACTTGCCAAATTGCTTCACCTTCTTTTTTAGTATAAGTAATTCCTTTAGTAATTAAACCTTCTTTTAAGTTAAAAACATTCTTTCTAACATTGTCTATTAATTCTTGTGTATATTTACCTTGATAAATAACAGAAGGAATTGATAAATGTCCAAAATTATCTAAAAACTCATATGGAGAAATGAACCCCTTTTTATATTGATTAACATCAAATAAAATAATATCCATTTTATCATTTGGGTCATGCCATCCAGCGAAGGAATTTTCACCAACATATTCACCAAATACAACAAAGTTTTCTACTTTTTTATATTTATTAACAAATACTCTTGGTAAATCTTCGCCGTATTTTTCTAAAAATAAAGGAATAGCTTTTCCAAAGTTTTCATCTTTCTCATTAATCATTACATTACGAGTTCCAAACTTATAAAACCCACGTTTTTTTGACCACTCAAATCTCATATTTGAACCATCTTCTTTATTAAACCCGATACAATCAGAGTCAAATAATCCTTTATTCCAATATGGAATCTTATCGTATTTTTTCATTTCACTTTAACTTTTATAAAATTCATTTAGCCAACCATTTTTGTATGAACACATATATGCGGCACTATTATTTTTTTGAAATTGATTTTTATTTTTATATTTCAAAGATTCTTCTTCACATTTTTTCTTTGTCCAATATCCCTTGTAATTTCGGAGTGGTTGCATATGCGAACATATTTCATCTAACCATTTATTTTTTTGAGCAGAGCGATATGCACTTCCCGAATTATATTGAAATTCGCTTCTATTTGTATATTTTAATGCTTCTTCAATACATTTTTCTTTTATCCAATATGATGTCCTATTCAAATATCCGCAACTACCTATACCACCAGTTTTTATCTTGTTTAAGACTTTCCATCCATTATTTTTATAATAATTAAGATATTCATCTTCCTTTAATTTTGATTCATAAACTGGTAAATAATCTGTTAAGATTATTAACTTAAAATCATTGCATATTCTTATATGTTCAAAAACACTACCATGTTTCATATGCAAATTATTTCTAGTTTTAACATTTTTTGTTAATCCTACATAAACACTGTTATCATTAAATTCGTATGCGTATATACATCTATCATCTTCACTACTATTATTATTTTCCATATGAGAAAACATATATAGCCATTTGTTCTTCATAATTTTTTTATAAACAGAACTATTATGTTCACATAATTTTGTTTTAGTTTCAAATTTTGATGAAATCTCATGACACCTTTTCTCGGTCAAGGTCTCTCTTTTTTTCATATGTTTGGTTATTTCTTCTAACCAACCATTTCTTCTAGCAGACATATAAGACCCTCTATACTCTTTCTCAAAGTCACTTATATTATCAAATAAATTTGAAATCTCCTTACATTTTTCTTTTGTCCATTTCATTTAATTAAATACTTTATATTATATATTAAAATGAAAATTTGTCCTATTTATAATAAAGAGTTATTTATTATTTAAAATTGAATCTATTTGCTGATCACGCCAATCGGCTAATGTTATAAAATGGTCGCTTATAGTTCCCCATATTTCGCCTAAATATTTCTCATGTATATCATATAAATAATATACATATTTATTTACATATTCAATTAAATATACTTTACCCGTTATTATATTAATTTCATCACAAAAGTCATTTGTATCTAATAATTCCGATATTATACAAATATATTTAATCATCTTCCTCACCGTAATTATCTATCTCATCCTTGATGTATTTTTTCAAATTATTTTTATCACCACGTTTAGCAGCTCTTTGCTCACGTTTAAGATCTTTTTTAATTTTTTTTACAAGACCAGGTTCTTGAATATGACGTAATTCTCTTTTTTGTTTGCGGATTTCTTCCACTTTATCATCATATTCCGTTCTTTCTATGTCAAATTCTTTTCTCTTACTCATATGTCTTTAAAATCTTGTTTAATAGGTCTAACCGCTATTACTCTATCACATGATGCACAATATATTTCTAAATTAGAATCTTTTGGTATAAATTCTCTTTGACATTTACCTATACAAAACTTAGGCTCATAAGGAGATTTTTTTCTATTAGAAGTTTCAGGTGTATATAACGAATCTTTTAATTCTTTAATTACTGCTAGTAATTCTTCTTTGGGTTTATTTTGCAATGATTTAGTGTAATCTTCATCATCACCAACATTAGCATAACCAAAAGCTTTATCATATCCGTGGTCAATAACTCTACGGATTAGTTTTATTTTATTTGTTATTATATATGATTGAACTTTACTCATTGTGCAAATATACACTATTTTTTTGACTTTGCAAAATTTTTCTTTTTTCGATTATGCCTTTTTAATCGCAAAATCCTATTCGTTTTATGTATATTAGACTTAACATATAATATATTATACTTAAAAGCTTTAATACTTTTATTAATCGTCTGTATATCCTCATTGATATTTGGACCAATAAGAGGCGAAAGACTATCATAAGCCTTATTAATTTCTTTTATTATAATCATGTAATCATTTATATTCGCCATTTTAATTGTGTATTATTAAGTATATTTCTTTTTTTGAAACATTGCGGAGAAAATAGGACTCGAACCTACATACCAGTTTGACCCGATAACCTGATTTCCAATCAGGGACGATACCAATTTCGTTTTACTTCTCCATATAAGAAAGTATGAGATTCGAACTCACGGACCGGCTTTTGCCAGTCACCGGCTTCAGTGCCAGCGCATTAAACCGCTCTGCCAACTTTCCTATTAGTAGTCTCATAGGGATTCGAACCCCAATCTCTTAGTTCGTAGCCAAGTATCCTAAATCCATTGAACGATGAGACCATATTTTTGTATCCAGAACGGGTCTCGAACCCGCAATTATCTGTATATTTTGGCGGTGAGTGTGGGGTTCGAACCCACGCAACGTTTTACCGTCCTACTTGTTTAGCAAACAAGCCTCTTTGACCACTTGAGTAACTCACCAAAATTAAAAAAGCCTTGAATTTTACAATCCAAGGCTTCAAGTATATACATACACTATCATCTCTGGATTTCCAAAGTTAAACTACTGCGACTAGACGATGATATTGTTTTCATAATTGTATATATTATATTGTTAAAATGCTTTTTTGTTTATTTTCTTTTACAAAGATACGAAATTATTTTGAATTAACAAAAGAATTTTCATATTTATTTTCAGCACAATCTTTTAATCCTCTTAACAATTCTCCTGCTTGTTTTCTTTTTTCAGCAGGAACTTGTTTTAATTGATTATAAACTTGTTTTATAATTCCATTTGCGCCTAAATACTTTTTACGGTATTCTTCTAATTGGTCTTTTGAAGAAATAATATAATCTACTATTTCAACTTTATATTTCTCTATTAATTTTTTATAATTTTCCATTTGTTAAAAATTTGTCACCGTAATACGGTATTAATACTTCTGGTATTTTTATACCTTCATGTGTTTGATTATTTTCTAATAAGCAAGCCATTATTCTTGGTAATGCTAAAGAACTTCCATTTAAAGTATGAACTAATTTGTTCTTTTTATCTTCTTTAAATCTAATTTTCATACGATTAGATTGGAAAGTTTCAAAATTACTCACAGAACTTACTTCTAACCATCTGTCTTGAGCCGCACTATATACTTCAAAGTCATAAGTTAAAGCAGATGCAAAACTCATATCTGTGCCACTTAATTTAAGTATTCTATATGGTAATTCTAAGCTTTTTATCAAGTTCTCAACATGTAAAACCATTTCTTCCAATACTTCATAACTTTTATCAGGTTGAACTAATTGAACTATTTCAACTTTTTCAAATTGATGAACTCGATTTAACCCTCTTACTTCTTTACCATGTGCGCCAGCTTCTCTTCTAAAACAAGCACTATGTCCTGTCATTTTTATGGGCAAATTAACTATTTCATCTCTAAAGATATTAGTTAAAGGAACTTCTGCTGTTGGAATTAAGTATAAATTATCCTTTTCAGCATAATACATTTGACCTTCTTTATCAGGGAGTTGTCCTGTACCATATGCAGAATCATAATTAACCATTAATGGTATATTATATTCTGTATAACCAGCATTAGTATTATAATCTAAAAAATATTGAATTAAAGCTCTTTGTAATCTTGCGCCTTTTCCGATATAAACAGGAAACCCAGCACCAGTAATTTTAGTTCCTAGTTCAAAACTAACTATATTTAAATCTTTAATTACTTCCCAATGAGGTTTACCTTGTGTACACTGAGTTAAGTTTTCTCTTATAATAACATTACCATTAGTTGCTTCATTACCATTGTCTATTTCTACAATTTGATTTGGAAGATTTGGTAATTGAATTAAATTATCCAATAACTCGTTTTCAGTTTGATTTAGTATATTAGTTAATTCCTCAATTTTTTCATTTAAAATAATATTATGAGTTTTAATATTTTCTACCTTAACTGCATCTGTTTTAATATATCTTGCAATTTCGCTATTATTTTTATTAATAACAGAAGTTAAATTTTCAGTTTCCTGTTTTAATTTTCTTAAATCTTCATCCAATTTAATAATTTCATCAACTAAATTAAGTTGCTTAAAATTTTTCTTTTTAAGTCCTTCTATAATTAGGTCCTTATTTTGCCTAAATAATTTTATTTCTAACATTTTTAAAAATTTTTTGTGATTTCACTGAGACTCGAACTCAGATCCGCAGATTAAGAGTCTGCTAGTCTAACCATTGACATATAAAATCTATTGTCCGCCTGCCGGGAGTCGAACCCAGCCCCAGAGTTTAAAAGACTCTTGCCTACACCAGTTTGCTACAAGCGGTTTTGGTGCATCCGGAGAATTTTGAAATCTCGCCACTTCGGTTAAAAGCCGAATACTCTGCCTCTGAGTTACGAATGCTTATATTTGTTAAGCATCCATAGGAGCCTAACTTATTGTTTTTGTTTAATCTGTTTATATTGTTTCATAATTTTAATCTTTTTGCACGGGTTGTAGGATTTTCACCCTTACAACATTAACTCCCTTGCCGGGAGGTGTCTTAAATATTAGACGAAACCCGTATTTTATTTTGCGGAAAGTGACGGACTCGAACCCCCACGGCTATTACACCTTCACCGTTTTCAAAACGGCTAACTACTCCTAATTAGGACTTTCCAATTTATTAGCACAGACTGCCAGAATTGAACTGACTCGAGTCACACGGGATTTGGAGTTCCGCCGACTACCATAGACTAGTCTGTATTTTAGTATATTCTATACTAATTTATTTTTATATTGTTTTAACCATTTTCTTATGACAGCTTCGCTAACGCCGTATATTTTACCTGTTCCAGTATTACCATTTTCTTCTATTAACTTAACTAATTCTTCAAATGTTGGTCTATTAATAATTTTTCTTTTACTTTTGGCATTGCATTCTGAACAAAATTTACTTTCTTTCAAAATTATTTTACCACAATTACATTTTTTATGTGTTTTTTCACTTTTATATTCATCTTTTTTAGAATCATATATTTTATTAACTTTATTCCCAACACAATTTGTTTCTAATGTTGAATTACAATTAGGACAAACGATTCTTAAATTTTCAAGACGATTATCATAAGGCTCACCATTTATATGGTCTAAAATATGGACTATTTTAGTTCCATTAAACCAATCTTCACCAATTCCACATATCTCACATTCTTTCTTTTTTAATTCCTCTTTATATAGTCTCTCTTTAAGATGAGTTCTGCTAAAAAAAGAGTTTTCTATTAAAACTTCTGATAATTCTTTCTTATTTTGAGGTTTGTTGCCTATTTGAAATCCATTTTCAAAATGTGAAATATCTATATTATATATTGTGATATATTTTTTGATAGTCTGAAAATTACCAGAACATCTGGGAGATAACCCCAATTTTATTACACATTCTGTATATGATTTACAACCTTTAACTAACTCCTCTAATTTTTCTTTATCTTCATACTTATCTAAATCTCTCTTCAATTTTAATTTTTTTGCCATTTCTTGACAAGCTCTTTTTGTTCTTCCTGTTAATTCTGAACAATAATTACTACCCATACTCGGAAAATATTTAAAAAGTATTTCTTTTTCCTTTTCTGTCCATTCTTTTGAATTCGCACCCATTTTTATATTTGTTATTTACTTATATATAAAATGGGTGCGTCTTCCTTTTTTAATTTATTTTTGTGGTGTCGGCCAGTAACGATCTGGCATTTTTGATTTTTCAGATCAACACATAAACCTCTATGTTACAACACCATTTTAGCACGGGCACCAGAATTCGAATCCGGAACTTTTGTTTTGGAGACAAAAATGATAGCCATTTTCACCATACCCGTATTTTATTTTGCACGAACAGCCGGTTACGATCCGACGACTGGAGGGTTGGAATCTCCCACGTTACCAAGTTAGCTTGATTACCTTATTGGGTGATTGACGAGCTCCGACCCCGCTACCTCAGGTTCCACAAACCTGCGCTCTACCAATTGAGCTACAATCACCATATTATTTCGTGAAAAGGAGTGGATTCGAACCACTATCTTCCGCTTAACCGCTTACCTTTACCATCAATACGATTATTTAATCTATACTAGTTTCAATTAAATAATTTCTTTGTTTAATCTACCTTTTCTTGGGTGATATACGGAATTCGAATCCGTCCCTAGACCTTCACAGGGTCCCATGCTAACCGCTAACACCAATATCACCATATAAAAAAAATCTCCGAACTTTATATAAAGTTCGGAGATTTTTAGTTCATTTCAATAACTTCTTATGAAGCATTTTTGAAACAAAACTCTACCGAACCCTGATTGCTAAACCAGAATTTAAACGAATGTTTATGTGAGCTGAAATGTTTCATAAAATAATTTTTAAGTTGTTATTGTTTTTAATTTTTTAGTAACGGAGGCTGGATTCGAACCAACGACCTCAAGGTTATGAGCCTTGCGAGCTACCACTGCTCTACTCCGCAATATGTCTTTTTTTGAAGCAGGAACTGGATTCGAACCAATGACCTCAAGGTTATGAGCCTTGCGAGCTACCACTGCTCTATCCCGCTATATTTAATTTCTTATTGTTTGTTATTATACAACAAAGATACGAAAAAGTTTTTTATTTACAAAAATTATTTTTGTTTTTTTCGTATAATTATATATATTATATTCTAAAAGTGCTTTTTTTTCTTTTTGTTATTATTTTAAGCAAAAATACGAAAAAGTTTTTAATTTTCAAAGTTTTTAAAAACTTTTTCGTATATTTTTTATTTGATTGCTTCAACCATTTCTTTTAATGCCGATAATTTATCGTTAGCATCTGTAAATTGGCTAACCAATTTATCCATTTCTTCCGTATGCTGTGGATGTTCACCAATTGCTACTGGATTATTCATATAAACTGCAAACCTTGCCAAAGCATCGGCTCTATCAGCTTTATATTTTAATTCTAGTGACTCGGCTAACATCAGCCCTAATTTCTCTTTATTCATATGATACAAAATTACGAAAAAGTATTCAATAAACAAAATTTTATTGTATATTTATTTTTGTAATTTACATTTTTTACAAAATTGCGCTTCTAATTCTATTTCACCTTTAAATGCCATGGTTTCTTCATCGGTAAAATTTTTACCAATTTTGATAATAACTCTACATTTAGAGCATAAAATAGCGGCAAGACCACTGTTAAATTTGAAAATAGCTTTACCAATCATTTTTGAAACCCCATATTTTATTTGTTATACAAAATTCATAAACCTTATCTATGATTTCATTATAAGGTTTTTTCAACTCTGTATGTGGATGTCTTGTTGTTATAACCGTAATAATTGGATTATCTTTATCAACTGCATCATATTCTTCCTCAGAAATATCTTCTAACGCATTTTCTAAACAATTTTGTAAAGAATCGGAATAAGAAACTGTTTCATATTTCTCATAATAAAAAGTAGATGGGTCGAATATAGTATCAGTCATTTTTGATTGATAAAATTGTTTAGCACATATTTCATTCGGATTATCGCAACCTTCTTTTAAAATACGTTCAGCTTCCAATTTTTCCAATTCAACAGCTTCTATTTCCCAATCAGGAAATTCATGTTGTATATAAGGCGCACAGTTAAACAATTGCTCTTTTTCAAACAATTTTATTTTCTGTATCTTTGATACATTATTGTCATCCATTATTTCTTGGATGCGCTGCAATTTTAATGCTTCTATTTGTTTTTGTAAGTCCATTTTAGTCTTCATTTAATATAGAATTAATTTTTTCTTCTCTTTCTAATGCAATCCACCAATTTCTATATTCAATATACTCATCTAGTGATATAGAAAAATCTGTATTATCTACGTTTAGATTGATATATCTACCTTCGATTTCAATATCGTCAGTTGTCAAATCTAATTCATCTTTTTTATAACCATTCATTTCTAATAATTCTTTTAAAAATGAAATGTGTATTTCCTCTTTATTGGTAATGTCCAGCATAGTTTTTTTATTAAAGATCGTCAACATCATGATATATATAATACTACTATTTTAATAATTTTAATCTTAATTTAACCTTATCATATTTTGCCTTTGTTTCATCATATTCTTCTTTTGAAACATTCGCTTTATAATTAGCCGAATCTAAGCGTTTTTTGAGGAAAACTAAATATTCTTCAGTTTCTTTAACTATATCTCGTGGTTTTTTATTTTTCTTCGTCATCTTGTAAAATTGAATCTATTTGTTTATCTCGCCATTCAGCAAGTGGCATGAGAAATTCTTTTGGAAATATTCGATATCCAATTTTATTACTGGTAGTCACTACAAGCCAAGAATTGTTTGTATCAGGATCTAAATGTCCTTCATATATTTGACCAATTAGTGGTAATCCGCAAAAAAATGGTTTATCACTTGCTGAGTCATTCCAAATGCCTATTAATTTTATATCCATTAGTGATTTCTTGTATATTTAGACGTAGGAAAATCTATATCATTATCTGATATAGATTCCTTACATAATTTTTTGCTTATAGCACGAAGAGCTTTAGCACCCTGATGCCTAACTACTTTGAATAATCTGCTATGTCGCCAACCTTCTACACCTGGTTTATCTTCGGGTCTTGCTGGACCAAACCATCGCATTCTATCTAATCTCAATTTTCAATTGAATTTAATATTAATAAAAATGGACGTCTAACAGTTGATTTATAACTATCAGAGAATAGAGAATACCTATCTAAAAAATCGTTTATATCGCTATATAACTGCTTACCATTAGCTAAATCATTATGATCGTGATAGTATATCATATTAAATAAACTAGTGTAAATATAGCTTAAAAAAGCATCAGATAGCACTCCGCTATATTCTAAATTAGCCATAAGATCATTTGCTAATTTATGACAAGGTGTTTCTTCGCCAAAATAATATTGCGGGTTCGCTCTATGTGCTTTGTGTTTCATATTAAATTAATTTATTTCTTATGCCAGGCATGTAAATCTCCAAGATGGAAATCAACTCTTCTTTAGAATCTGCGGTCAAGTTTTTTATCCGTTCTTTATTAACCAATGTCATAAATTCAGATACAACCTTATTAAACTTAAAAGATTCTGTATAATTAGATATTTTAGTTTTAAAAGATGGCACATCTATAACATCATCACCCTCTCTTGACATCCACTCTTTAAAACGATTAATAAAGCGATTAATACCAGCTATATTCTGATCAGACCATGAACCACCATCAAAGTAATGTCCGATAAACATAAGATAGAATCTTAAGGTGTCCTGGTCATAAGAATCTGGATTAATAGTATTGCCCTTTGATTTGGACATCTTCTCGCCTTCGTTTAGAATCATTCCCTGATGGATGCACTTCCGAAAAGGTTCTTCTTCTGAAACTACACCAATATCATACAAGAACATGTTAATAAACCTTGCATAAATCAAGTGCATACAAGCATGTTCGTTACCACCAACATAAACATCAACTTGTTTATATTTGTCTTTGGCACACATTTCATTTTCATTAAATGGGTCACAATAACGGATAAAATAAAAAGATGAATCGACAAATGTATCCATTGTGTCTGTTTCGCCTTCAATAGGTATAGGACAACCCCAACTTCTTTGACGACTAACACACCAATCATGCAAGTTTTCCAACCACATGCGTTGTGCATTAATAGTAGAAGTAGGATAATCTATTTTATCCAAGTTTTTAATCAAGCGTTCTTTATAATCAGTAATCTTAAAATACCACTGATTCATAGTTTTCATCTCAATAACAGAACTACACCTTTCGCATTTACCTTCTTTTACTTGTTCACGAGCCAATACAGTTTCACAAGAAGGACAGTAATTTACTTCACCGTCTTTCTTATAAGCCAGCCCATGTTCTTTCAATTTCATGAACAACCATTGTGTCCATTTCTGGTAGGAAGGATCCGAAGTAATCAATACTTCTTCAAATTTAGTATTCATTTGTTTCATTTGAATACGGAACTTTTCTATGTTTTCATAAGTGACATCTTTTGGATCTCTACCTACTTTTTTAGCATAATTTTCTGCAGGCAAACCAAAGGCATCAAACCCAAAAGGCTGATATACTTCGTTGCCCATATATCGCATATAGCGACAATATGAGTCCATTATTGCGTAATTATATACATGTCCTATGTGCAACCCGTCACCAGACGGATAAGGAAACATGACTGTAATATATTTGTTCATTTTTGTAATTTTTACAAAGATACGAAAAATATTTGACTTTACAAAATAAAAAAAGCAAATAGACAGAATTGGTGTGCCTTACCAATTATCTCGGCACTTTGGCTTAGCCTACTGTCATATTTGCTTTATAAACGAATAGATAGAAATGGGTTGAGAAGCCATTAATCTTGGATTGATACCAATCCTACTATCCCATGATCAAGTGGTTTAACATTCGTTTTTTAAATAGGTGTTGCTTTAAAGGCAACTGTTTTTATTTTTAAATCATCACTAGGAGAACCAATAAATGCTTCGATTATACCTTTAATGTAATCTACAGTAATTGAGGAAAATTTCTCACCTTTTTTAAATTCACCAAAATCTTCTGTAAATTCAACATTATAATAAGAATTAAGTAATATATCATGTTCTTCCCAGTCATCCCATCCAAATGGGATTAGTTTTTCTGTATGTTTCATTTAGTAATTATTTAAATCTCTATCAGTTTGACGTTTAATATCCTTTTCTTTGATAGATTGTTTCTTATCATAATTCTTTTTGCCCTTTGCTACACCTATTTTAAGTTTAAACTTACCACCCATAGTAAATAGGCTAATAGGAACAATGGTAATACCATTAACTTTCAAATCTTTTTTTAAATCGTTGATTTGCTTTTTAGTTAAAAGCAGTTTCCTATCACGAACTTCTTCATGATTCATCCAAGATGACTCTTTATGTTTAGCAATATACATGCCTCTTACATATACTTCATCGTCCATTATAAGAACATATGTATCGTTAATATTGCCATTACCTTCACGCAATGCTTTAACTTCTGAACCTAATAATTTAAGCCCAGCTACATATTCTTCTAATATAGAATACTCGTAATATGCTTTTTTGTTATTTATACTCATTTTTAAAAATCCCAATCAAAATTGTTAATATTCTCTACTTCTACTGTACCTTCTATTATATGTTGTATATCTTGTGGATCAATAAACTGATTCCGCCCAACATGTATAGGTATTCTATTACCATTTATAGTAATAATAGCATTTCTAATAATTACGGTTAATGGTAGATCATAAAACCAATTATTAAACATCATTGTTTTACCACTTTTAAAGTCTAGTTTATTCATGCACCGGAAATTAAAATTAGATAAAATAGATTTAACTGCTTTATATAAAGTTTGATTCACCGTTTCGATATGAGGTGCAACAATAGCATCACCCTCATTTTCGAGGGGCATCCAAGAATTTGGTGTTCTATGTGTAGGTAGATATTCCCAATCTATTAGGACGGCTGTCTTGGCTATTGTTTCTAGATATTCTATATCTATGGATTCTTCTGTAGAATGTTCGTCATATACGCCAACAGATATATTAGTGCATTCTGGTATTAGCTCTAAAAATGCAGCTGTATCTGTATAATACCCAGTTTCGTCTGGTTCCATCCATAATCCATAATCATTAAATTCTTTACAAAGAGCAAGGGCAAAATCATTAGAACAACATGTTTGAGCCATTTGCCTAGTAATAATTGAACCAGTAGCTTTTCTATCAAAAGCAATAGCTCTTTTAAATTTTTTAATATCTTTATAATATTTAGCAAATAAAGTAGAACCATAAAGTCCACCAGATTCAATTGGTTCTTCACCAATAAAGAAGCAATAATGCCCAGGGACATTATTGCTTATAAGGTATATAAGAACTAATACACCTGCTTTATTATCAGCTCCTAGTATAGTTAGTCCATCAGTGCAAATTATATTATCTTCTATAACATGCGTGACAGCTCTTTTATCTCGGCAATAATTATCTAGATGGCAAGTAAAAAGTGTTTCACTATCACCAATAATTTTATGATAATTACCGATTGCGTCTTTCATAAGACCAGGGATTTTGCTATTAAGATAGTCTTCTAAATCAGATTCTTGCTTAAATGGCGTAGTATATGCAGTTAATTTGAGAAATTCGTCTAAAAAGTTCATTTTTTATTCTTTTTACAAAGATAAGAAATAAAAATCGAAAAACAAAATTTTTTATTAGTTAGTATATTTTTCTAACATTTCCATCAATTTTGGCTTTTGAGTCACACCAATTGCTCTATCTACAATTACACCGTCTTTGTAAATAAGAATAGTTGGAATACTTGTGACTCCTAATTCAACTGCAACATCTCTATTCTCGTCTACATTCATTTTAGCTACTTTTATAGCGGAACCAGCCATTTCTAAATCAACAGCTAAACCATCTACAATTGGACCTAATACTCTACAAGGTCCACACCATGGTGCCCATAAATCAACAAGTGCGACTCCTTCTTTAATAATTTCTTCTAAATTACCGTCTTTTACTTCTAAAATCATATTTATTGTTATTTTTATTTTTATACAAATGCAAGTATTAAAAGTTGATTAAATCTTTCAATCTTGATTCTATTATGTTTTCATAGTTATCTGTTATACTAGATGCTACCATAAAGTAATCTACCCACTCTTTATACATAGATTTATTTTCCGGTGATATACCACTTGCTATTGCTAATGGTTTATCACCAATAAATCTTTTTATAGTTTTAATTTTCTCAATATCTGGCGCATATGAAGTGCCATCACCAGAAGTAACAACTACATCTATTAATTCTTTTGCTTTAAGACAACTCCATTCTAAATCTTCTTCTGGCTTTTGATATTTAAAAGCGACACAACCAAAATAAGGTGTAATTTTATTTTCAGCAATCTCTTCAGCAATATATAAAGTTGATTTATTTTGTAAGTAAGATTTATCCGCCCACAAATAATCAAAACCAAGTATAGAAGATTCCGCAACAGCAGGTAAAGTATCTAGTTGTAGGAAATTAACTCCTACTTTTATAGTAGGATATGTAGTTCTAATCCAATCTAAATATAGTTGAAAATCAAAAACTGCTTTTTTCCAATTACGGACTTTGTGTGAAATGAGGAAAACGTCATTTATACCGTTAGCCTGGCATAAATTGACGTTATATTGAACTTGTTCCAAATTAATAGTATGGATTACTGGTATTATTTTTGACATTTAAAATGAATATTTTATATAAAAGTTAACTGAATTATCGGCAGGTTTTTTACCAAATTGTTTAACATAAGTTTGCATTATAAATTCATCTGATATGCCAATAACTATCTTTTTAGATAGATTTATATCTATTGTTGTATTACTTCTCATATTAAAATTATCTTTATATCCATTATTAATAGGAGATATAGGTTGTGTTTGCCATATTGGCGGCTGAACTAACCATATAGTTGAAAAATTGAATGGATAATTTGTATAAGTAAATTTTATTCTTGTAGAATACCTTAATGTTGATATGTTATATTCTTTATTATAATATTTTATATCTTCAAATAATAAAACTTCACTTATTTCAAGTTCTGTTTTTTTAGTATTTATAAATTTATAGCCAAATCCAGAACCTATTGTAGCTCTTAAATCAATTTGCCTGACATAGGATATCTCATTTTCGCTTACACCAATTATTTTTATGTTATTTACACGATGTGAATATGAAAATAACGCATATTTTTCATCTTCTTTTGGTGAGCATTTATCATCTATTTTAGTATATCTATATGCGGAAGTTAATTCTGCTAAATTATGCTTGCGATTATAAATACAATTTAATTTACCGCCTATTGTAATTGCATTATAATTACCAGATGAATAATTACCCAATAATGTCACATTACCTTTAAATGTGGTCGTGTCTTGTGCGAATACGCTATTCGCCAATAATGATAAGAATATAAGCTTTTTCATAAGCTCAAAGATACAAAATAATTCTTAAAATAAAAAATCGTTAATGTTTTTTAACATTAACGATTTTTTATTAGCAATAAATTTCACCTTCTAAGCCTTGCTCATCTAATAATTTAAATTCCTTTTCAGATGCTTTAATTAGAAGATTTCTTCCTTGTCTAATTTGTGATTTTACTGTTGAAAGATTTCTACCTAATTCATCCGCAATATCTTTATATTGCATCTTTTTTATTTCTCTCATTTCAATTACCATTCTATATGGTTGTTTTAATTCACCGATATATTTTTTGATTAGTGCTGCCTTTTTGTTATTTAATGTAAATAAGAATTCATCATTATTGTCTTCTTCTTGTAAGAAGTCTTTCATAGTAGTTCCTTCTTCATCTACTTCGGAGTCAATTGAAGATACTTTCCTGCTTTGTTTTAATTCTTGTAATGCTAAGTGTCTTGCGATTGTGAATAACCATGTTGAAAACTGCGCTTTACCTTTTTCATACTGGTCAATTTTTTCAAATGCTTTGATAAACGCTTCGGTAGCTACGTCCTCAGCTAGGACTTCGTCTTGTGTTATACCGTTAATGTTGTAAACTAATCTTGGATAGAATTTTTCGTAGAAAAATGCGAATGATTCGCCTGTGCGTTCTTTAAAGAGGGATTCCTGTTGTGAAGTTGTTGTGTTAATTGCCATTTTTGCCGTTAATTTTTATAATTTGCTTTTTATCGCTTAATTATATATTATATAATTAAAGTTTAAAAAAGTTGTAAAAATTTTAACTTTTTTTTAACAAATTATAAAAATTCTGTATATTTATTTTTATCTATTAAAGATACGACAATTTTTTGTGTTTAACAAATAATTAACATATTTTTTTCTGTTTAATAGATAAAATCTAAGGTTAATATTTCTTAAAATAAAATACACATTTTTATATATACCATATGAAGTATTTATTAACATTTGAATCTATGAAGCCTACTAAATTTGTAAAGATTGTGCCTATTGCTAAAAATGATAAGGTATATTATCGTAAGCAAAATGTTGGATCTTTTAAGAATTGGACTAATCAGCAATTTTTATATTTAGAAACTGTGTTTGCTGATAAATTAGAGGAATATAAAGAGTGGTTATTATCTATATGGAAATTAAATTATTATAATGATGCTTCTATTTATGTTAGTAAAGATTTAGATATATTTAGATTATATCCTATTGAGGAAGCGTACCGTATAAAATTGATTAAACAATTTTATAATTTTAATGAACGTAAAGATTTTTTAAAAAAAGGTATTAAGGTAAGAAGTCAGTATTTAGATAAGATATGGTCAAATAAAGAAGAGCCAAGAAATAAATATTCCAAGGGTGCTTCTTTAAATACACCAATTAATTTAAAAGAAAATCCTTTTCAGAAATTTATTTTAAAGGCGAATAATCCACCAAAAGATATAGAAACGGCGCATGTTATAGCTAAATCACCAATTGGAGATGAGATAGTTAATCGTAAGAAAAAAAAGGTATTTATTGATAAATTTTTTAATGCAAGGGAGTGGGATTCTAAAGTAACTAATTTTAATGATGCTATGTTGCGTATCAATTGGCGCAATATACGTGGCATAGATTTGTATAATACGGTATTAAGTTTAGTGAATGAGTCTCGTATTTATGGTCAAAAAGCAGCGATTGATGATAATACTTTAATAACTATTAGTTTTAATGGTAAACAGGGTGATAGAACTATAGGTGAGTTAAAGAAATATTTGAAAGAGTTAGGTAATGGATTAGTGAGATTGAGTGGTATAAAAATAATAGAAAATAATCCGTGGAGATGAAGTATTTGATTAAGTATAAAATATTTGAGAAAAAAAAATTAACTCAGGATGAGTTTATAGAAAAAGCTAAATTAAAGCATCCTGAAACTATTGAAGATGATAATGGAAATAAAACATCACAATATAGCTACGAAAAGGTAAATTATATTGGTAGTAAAGATAAAGTTATTATTACATGTCATAATAAAAAATGGCATAAAGACAGAAAAATTAAAAATTTTCTAATATCACCTAATGAATTTTTAAGTGGAAAGGGTTGTAATGAATGTTCTGTAAAAAATGTTGCGTTAAAAAACACACTTAATACAAGTGATTTCATAAATAAAGCCAAAGAGATACATACTGAAACTATTATAGATGATAATGGTAGTGTTGTGCCACAATATAGTTATGAAAAAACTAATTATGTTAAAGCTAAAGATAAGGTTATTATTACATGTCATAATAAAAAAAATCATAAAACCGGAAATATTGAAGATTTTCCAATAAGACCTTCTAATTTTTTGAGAAGTGAGGGTTGTCCCAAATGTGGGAAGAAAAATATGGCATTAAAACAGAGTAGCAATACTGACGATTTTGTAAATAAGGCTAAAGAGGCACACAACGAAACTATTATAGATGATAATGATAAAGTTATACCACAGTATAGTTATGAAAAAGTTAATTATATTAAGAATAATACCAAGGTGTTAATTACCTGCCATAATAAAAAATGGCATAAAGACGGGAATATTAAAAATTTTTTAATATTACCTAGTAGTTTTTTGCAAGGAAATGGATGTCGTGAATGTGGGTTCAAAACCAGAGCTTTGAAAAAAACTATTAATCCAGATGTTTTTTTAGATAGAGCCATAGAAGCAAATACTGAAACTATTATAGATGATAATGGTAAGATTATACCACAATTTAGTTTTGAAGAAACTAAATATGTTAATACTCAACAAAAGGTTATTGTTATATGTAATAATAAAAAGAAACATGCTTCGGGTGAAATTGAAAAGTTACTAATAAAACCTTCTAAAATTTTATATGGATGTATATGTCCATTTTGCAGAGAAACGGACGGTGAGAAAGTATTAGCAAAAACATTAAAAATCCTAAAAATAACTAATATACCACAGAAAACATTTAATGATTTAAAGGATAAAAAAGTTTTAAGATTAGATACCTATTTACCAGATTTAAATTGTGTTATAGAATATGATGGTCCTACGCATTTTATGAAAGTATATAATAATCAGGATTTATCTTCTAGAAAAAAATCAGATAAACTAAAAGATGATTATTGTAAACAAAATAATATAGCTATGGTTAGAATATCATTTGATAGGATAAAACATTTGGAAGAAGATATATTAAACGCATTAGTAATTGTTGAAAGAGATAGAAAAAAAGGAATATATCCATATATAACCATGGGTGAGTATTATAAACACAATTATATAACTGGAACTACTGGAAAAAAATATACTGAAAATAAAAAAACTGCTTAATTAAGCAGTTTTTTTATTTAATAGATAAAATCTATTGGCTTATTTGTTGGATAATAATCTTTATCAATTATTGAGCAATTAATGTGCATAGTTTCATCCTCATAATGAGCACCATATGATTCGTGTATATGCCCACATATATGATATTTAGGCTTTATTTCTTTTATTCTTTGTAGCAATTCTGGACAACCTGCATTTTTTTCTGTTAAAGTTTTGTCTAAAATACCATAAGCTGGTCCATGCGTTATAAGAATATCAGTATTTGTTGGAATTTTACTCCAGATTTCTGCTATATCTTGTCTATGGTAGTTAAATGCCCATCTTTCACCATGATACCATGGTGTAGCTGGGCTGCCATATATGTTTATGCCTTCAATTCTAACTCCATCTGGGTATCTATTATCTAATACAATTATATCAGGATATTGCGCTATTAATGTTTCGAGCCAACGGTTTGCTTGTGTTTCTTCATTAAATTTTTCTTGAAAACATATATCGTGATTTCCGACAATCATAATTTTATGTTTACATTGCGTTTGTGCATTATACCATCTAAAAAAGAAAGATGTTTCTATTCGGTTACCTCTACCAGATAAGTCGCCACCAAAAATACAATTGTCACAATCAGGCAAAACCACCTGATCGTGACAATTGTGTGTATCACTAAATGTTACTATTTTCATTATTTCAATAAATTTTCTAAATCTTGGACGCTTAACAATATTACACCTAATTCTTCTGCTTTAACTAACTTAGAACTACCTGAAGTAGGGTCTTTTGCAACTAAATAAGTTAAACTTTTAGAAACACCAGATGCGATTTTGCCACCTTTGCTTTCTATAATAGGTTCTAAATCTTTGCAACGAACACCTGTAAAGCAGAATGACTTACCTTCTAATTCGTTAGATGCTTTTTGCACTACTTTCTTTTCAGAAATAGTAATTGGAAGGTCTTTGATAAAATCATTAAATAAATCATAACCAGTTAAATACGATTCTGCTGACTTTTCAGCAAATCCTTCAATAGCCATTACTTCACCAAGTGTTGGTTTAGTCTTAAAGCCTTCTAATAATGCAAGTTTTTTACTACCAAGCATTTTAAATATACCAGTTGCGTGTTGTAGTTTAGATAATTCTACATTATTTACTCTACTTTGAATGGCATTATATACAATTTCTGCTTTGCGTTTACCAAAACCTTCAAGTTTTTCCATATTAGCAGGCTTTAGCTCTAATACTTGCTTAACAGTTTGATATCCAGCATCCCAAAGTTGGGCGAATACACCCTCGCCAGCATTTTCTACTTCAAGTATTTCAAAGAAAGAAACCAATTGCTTGAATTTTTGTTCTTTTGTTTCAGTTAAAGTTATTAACTCAACCTCATTTTCATTCCAACCAATATTATCAATATCAGGCATAACAAATTCAACTGGTTCAATTACCTCTTTAACTAAAGGAATAACCATACCAGAACGAACAACACGAATTTTAGCTCCAATACCAAGACCCATATCTTTAACAAAGCGTGCATTATTACCTGTTACATTAGATACAGTAACACCATCTAAGCGCACTGGGTCAATGTGAAGAATAGGTTTTAAGTAACCTTGTTTAGATATATTCCATGATATACCTATTACAGTAGTAATTGCAGATTGCTCAAATTGTGGAGATTTAAATGCTCTTGCCCATACAGGGTTTCCGGAACGCTCACGTCCAAGTTTTTCTTGTAATTTTAAGTCATTGATTTCTACAATTACACCATCAATTTCATAATCTATTGACCATTCTTTAAATGTATTTACTAAAAATTCTTCGTTCAATTCAGATATTTTAACTACTTTAAATGGAACTTGAATCTTTTGCAAGTTATTTAACATAGTTAGCATTTCATTTTTATACGCAAAGAGATTTCTATTACCATCCGCACACACACCACCATATTTAATATATTCAGTATCTTTAAGTGATTCGGTTGCTTGTTTGTTATTAATTAAACCAGCAACAAGATTTCTTGGATTAGCGAAGTTCATAGAATACTTTGTTTTAAAAGTTTCTCTTGACATCATTACCTCACCGTAAGTAAATTCAAAAATATCTGTTGGCATATTAATATTGCTCAAATGATTTTTGATTAACTTATAGTGTTCATCTGATGCTTGTCCAAGTTTACCATCACCACGAGTAGTAGCATTATTTTTAGTTTCATCAACACATAATGAAAGTCCGTCATATTTAGGTGTTAATACTACATATGAATCAATAGGTATACCTTTTAAGCGGCACCAATCAGCAACTTCTTCCATTGATTTAATCTTATTCATGGAAGCCATTGTGATAGGCAACTTTCTTTCTCTTTCTTTATCGGCAACTTTTATACCAACATTATCGAAAAAAGAATTATTTGGATCTAATTCTTCGAGCTGTTCTACTAATAAATCATATTCAGTATCGGAAATAAGTGCTTCACCTGAACGATACGCCTCATTGTATTGAGTTAGTTGTTTAACTAGATTTTCTACTATTGACATAATTATATTTTTACACAAAGATACGCAAAAGATTTCAAAAAACAAAAATATTTTTTTAGAAAAGTATTAGATTTAATATATAATAAAAACATATCTTTTAAGATGCCAAATACTTATAATTCATACCATACGGTTGCCGAACAAATAATTAACTTTAATAATAATGTAGTCCAACTATTAAATAACATTAATAGCTTAACCACAACAACTGCTGCTTCTGTTAATTTAACTGTTGTTGATTCAACTGGTGCGCCAACTGTTGTTAGTATGCCGTCATTTAGTTATTTACAATCGGAGATTAATAGAATGAATAATAATATTAATACTTTATATGGATTAAATAATAATGGAGCTATTATGAAAACTGGACCAAATAGTTTTCAAAGAATTATAACAGTTGATTTAAATTTAGAACCAGCTGATATATCTCAAATAAATGTTCCAACTACTTTTGTTAGTAAAAGAAATTATTTATTTGATGCTTTAATGGATCCAGAATTATTTATTAACATTGATTTAAGTGGTAAAATTGATATGGATACTAAAGAAATCTTATATAGAAGATATGTAATTTCTTTTGAAATTGATTCAACTGGCACATTAACTAATTTAGGTTCATCTGCGTTAACTAGTTTTAACCAATTATTTAATAATAAATCAAATATAGTTTTGAATGATTTCTTAGGTTGGCAGCAAACAACACCGGGAGTATTGTCACCGGGTAATGCTGATTATAAAGAAGAAACAATGCAATTAACACCAAATCAATTACAATATAGTGGTATATTTAGTGTATTAAGAGCGGAAACTGATACTAATAATATATTATGGTATTATATAGATACATTAACTTATACAGAAATATTAACAAATACACCAAAGCAATTAGCTATTGGAGATTCTTTAATAGTTAATATAGCTAACGCAAATACTATATTCCAAATTACTAATATATCTAATTCATCTTCTAATTTTAAAATAACTTTAACATCTGTTACTGGTAATCAACCAATTCCGATTGGAACTAACACATTGAAATTTTATTCACCTATATTAACAGATCAAACTATAAATATACCAGTTGGTTATAATGAAAGAAATGTTCTTTTTGTCAAAGCATTAAATAACACAAACTACATATTAAGTAGAAATTGGAGTTATGGCATAGGTTATTATACTAATGATTTGAGTTTAAGCTCTTACGATGATAATAATGGCTTATCGATGACTCAATATTATAATGCTAATGTTAGTGATTATGGTGCTGCTTTAAAAGATTTAGTTAATAGAAATCAACCTGTTAATACAGGAATAACACCTACTGCACCATATTTAGTATCTAGTAATTTTCAGGTTATACAAACAAACCTACATTTAACTAATACAGCTAATTCTAATTTAATTAAGCAACAAGCTTCACAAGTTTCTAGTTTGGATAATCAATTACAACAAATTTCAAATGCAATCCAATCTAAAAATAAGCAAATACAGGTAACTAGATTTAGTAGTGACGCTGATAAACAACAAGCTTTAAATGATGTAAACGGATTACATACGCAATATCATTCAGTTAGTAATCTAAAAGATTCGGTTAATAGTCAAATATTAACCACATCAACTACAAATGTAACTGTTGAGCCTACATTTGCGGTTAGAGGTTTCTGGACTATACCAGCGGCAATGGTACCAACATATTCAAATGCTGGGCAAGCTAATTTAGTTAAGCCACAACAAATTGTTAAATTTGATGTGCAATATAAAAGATTAAGTAAAGATGGTAGCGAAACACCAATACAAACTTTTACTTTATATGATACATCTGTTGGTTTATCTAGCACAATTTCTAAATCTGCTGTTCCAAAAACAGCAGCTTATTCTAATTGGCAGCAATTAGGCACTACCGCATTAAAAAGAGTTTATGATGCTTCTTCTGGTTCTTTTACTTGGGTAGTTGATGATATGAATAATCCAGAGAGTATTAATATTAATCAATTAAATATACCAATTCAAAAAAATGAAACAATATTAATTAGAATGAGATCTATTTCAGAAGTTGGTTATCCAGACTCTCCATTATACTCTGATTGGTCTAATAGCATTACAGTTGGATTTCCTGATAACTTATTAAACGCAGTTAATAACAATAGTTCAGTAATAGATAATGCTAAACAAGAGGCAATTAAAGCTAATCTATTAACCACTCTAAATAATAATGGATTAAATGATTTATTATCTCAAAAAACTGTTGTTAATAACTCTACTTATTATTTATCTTCTGATAAAATTTTATCAGGATTTAAAGATGTAAATGGCAATTCAATAGATTTGATGGATTATTTAAAATCATTAACCGATAAAATTGCCGAATTACAAGCAGTTATAACAAATGCACAAGGCAAATTAGTTGTTACGGTATTTAAAAATAGCAATAAATTTATTGTTGAAAAAAATACTGTATTAAACTTTACGGTTAATTGTGAAGATTATTTATTTCCATTTGTTGGTCCTGGTGTTCCATCTGGTAGAGTTTATGCCAATAATATTTATGTAGTTAAGGATTTCTTTATTACAGTTGCTAATTCAACACCGAATAGCACATTAGGTTTATTATCTAGCACTACATATACGTCTGGTGTTAACAGTGACGTGTATAATAGTGCGGTGCCTCAAGTATTTTGGGTAGATGACCAAGATGAATTAATAACTAGTGATGTAACTGGTGTTTCAAAAACTCAAATAGATAATCAATTTTTTTGGAGCGTCAACTATGATTCAGTAAATCAAACAACAGTTACACCGTTAAGTCAAAATATAGGTAATTTATTTGCAACAAATGGTAATAACTCAATTACTGATATATTATCATCACCTGAATACAATATAGGATATTCGGATGCTTCTGTATTATCCTTTATAGGTAATAATAAATCATTGATTGATAGCTCAAAATGGATAGATACAACTAGTTCAATTTCTTCAACAAATAAATTATTAACTAGTATTCACCCATCAGTTCAACAATTAACTAATATACAAGAAACTAATACACAACAAGTACATTATTTAACATCTCTTAATACAATAAATATTCCTATAAATATTTATTTTAAAATGAATGCATTAGATAATAGTCAAAGTGGTGCAAATTATCAATATATTATATTAAATGGAGTAAGTCAAAATGTTAGACATATAAAGGAATTGAAATTTCTAATGTATAATCAAGCAGATAATTCACCATTTACATTTACTATTAAGTTTACACTAAATAGAGTAAATAGTATTCAAAGTAATTCTAATGCCGCTATACGCACAGCATAATAATTAAAATTAAATTAAATAAATGAGATCATTTTCATTAATAAAGACAAATGTTGGATTAAGTACAAATATCAAAATAACAGTTGATAGTAATTATAATTTATACTTAGATAGTATAGAAAGTAATAGTAATTTATCCAATAGTATATACAAGAATTTCCAATTTAATAAAGATAGTTATTATGACGCTCTTTTGCCTAATTTTTTCTATGGTTTAGATCCAGAAATTGCATTTGCTGTTAAATACGAAAATGATAGTAATATAATGTTTAATTCTTTTGATAAGCAATTAGATGATTTATATATTTCTGGTTGCCAAGATATAGCCGATAATAAATTTTATCCAGAAGATTTTGAATATTTTGCGCCATTATATGCTTCAAAAACTGGTATTCCAAATTATTTTATAATTTTTAGAATAGATGGCGCTGGTCTAACAACGGTAACTAAAAATAATTTTAGTTCGGAAATTTTAAATAAATTAAAATGTGTTAAAATATTTGATTTAACGAATAAAACAGAATTAGGTCAATGGTTATATAATAATATAACCAATAATACAGCTTTTCCGGATACTGGATTTGAAATAGACTTTAGAAAATTACAATTTTCTTATTGGAATGGCATTGACTATTTAAAAGGTGGTTATACAAAAAGCCCTTATTACTTTGATGATGTACTAGATTACGAAAATGCATTCCATGATTTGGAAAAGTTTATATATGACGGATTTAAAAAGAATCATATTGTTTATCCAAATATATTCAACATGAATTTTTTATTTAATGATACACCAGCAACTCCTACTTCACTAAGACCTTGGAGCATAAATAGATATAGCGGATTTTATTTAGATGATATGATTTTATCTAAATCTGTTACTACATATTTAGCTTCTATAGTTGTGTCTGATTGTGAAATACTTAGTGGTAATATACTAACTAGCACTTTCAACAAACCATTTACTGATAAGACATTAGAACAATCAAAGATTTTCATAGAAATACTTGGTAATTTTTATGAAGTTGTAAAAGTCCCAGTAAATATTGCTGGATTTAATACATATCATTGGATAATATTAAGTGACATAGATTTGACTGGTAAACAAGCTTTAATAAATAAAAGTGTTATTACAATAGACTCTAATAATAAAATAACTTATTTAGATGGTAGTTCATTTGTAATAGATGATTGGAATACCGCTGATGTATGGTTGATTAAGATAGGAGAACAATATCACACATTACAATATGATAATGGTGATTATTATATCTATTCTGACTATGGATTCAAAATAAATTCAACTACGCTTAATTATTATATAAACTATCCAGACCCTGCATATAATACCACTATTGATATGCTCTCTACTACATCTAATAATACACCTGTATCTTTTCCAATTTATAAATTACAGTTTACTGATATTAAATATTTTGACGAAACTATTGTTAACACAAAATTTGCAAACCATGAATATGAAATAGAGAATACAGTTATACAGACTGATGAGCCAAAAATGCACATGGAGAACTTGGAAAGTATAGACTTCCCAAGAACTAAAGTAGATTTTACTGTTAATAATTTAGTAGCAAATATACCAGCTTCGTCACATTACACCGCAAATAATGAAACCTTTAAAATAGACAAAGATGAGAATAATAATTATAATTTAAATAAATTGTGGTTAAAAAATTCACAGCATACTAAATGGGGATTTAAAAATTCATTATCTAGTAATGATTATCCATATTATTTAAATAATTCATTTACAGCCGAATTACATAATAAAACAGCGGATACTTTCTTAACTCAACCAAAAAGAATTAATAGAAATTTAGATTATTTTTATTCAATCAATTCTTCTACAATTAGTTATGCTTTCCATAGTCTGCATGTAGAACAAATTAGCAATAATTCTATCGATCAAAATTATTATTTTGATATAAACCAATATTTGGATTTAAGTTATGATTATTTTAGTATATTTTTTGATAGGAAAGTTTACTTAAATAATTCAACATTAATTGATAATATTAGTAAATTTTCATTATTTAATAGTGGCGATAGTGATATACCAAATATAACTTTATTTAAAGGATTAAAAATAAAAGCGTTTGATGTAAGTAGTGTAAAAGTTTCAAATGGTATAATTCAAAATATTAATACAACAAATAATAATACTTATGACGATTATAAGTTTACTATTTTATTATCTAAAAATAATACAACAATAGAAACGGATACAACAAATATTAATCAAATATCATTAACTTATTCAAATAATTTAATGAATTGGAGTATTGTAGATAACTGGAAATATGAGAAAGAATATGATTTAGGAAGCTTTGTAACCTATCAAGAGATATTATATACGTCAATAACTAATTCTTTTATACAAGATCCAAATATAAATCCAGGAAATAGTTCTAATTGGACTTATTCTACTATTAATACAATTTTTTGGTCACCATTAAATACATACTCTACATATACTGGAGCTACGCCTAGTTTATCAAATATTGTGTTTAATTATAATGAATATTATTATAATAATGGGACAACAACAAATACATTTTATAATCCTAGTGCAACTTATAATATAGGTGATGTAGTATTATATCAGAATCAAGTTTGGATTTCAAATACTAGTTCAAATATATATACTCCTTCAACAAATAATTGGACTAAATCTAATTACTATGATTCATTTGGTAGCCCAAATGTGCAATGGAGCGTAGTAAATCTTTGGAGTCCAATACAAATCTATTATCCAAGTAATTTAGTTATTTATAATAATTCATTATTTTATACCAATACTATAACAACATTAGGAGTGACACCAGACTCGTCTATTGATTGGATACAGCTATATACATTTACACCTAGCACTAATTATGTATATGGTAGTTCCGTTAATTCCAATAACATTATTTATTTTAATAATAGGTATTATATTTGTAATAGTAATATAAATAATTCTACATTAGATAATGGTATTTATATCTTTATCAATAAAAAATATAAAAATATTTTATTAAATATTTATATAAATGATAATACATTAGGCAACTTATCAAATACAGATAGAGATGATTTATATAAAGATTTATATTCAAATTTAACAGCAAATAATTTAATAAGTGCAGTTAATGATGTTCAGAATAACTATGGATTTATAAATAAGGTAAAATATATTATCATTGATGATAATGAAGTAAAGATACATGATTTTAACCAAATAACATCATTTGATAATATAAGTTCTATACTAAAAATAGATACACCAGATATGGTTAAAAGTCGCTTTTCTTCTTTAATTAAAGTGCCGATGACTTTAAAACCAAGTCAAATTAAACCAAGTTTAACTTTAAATAATGGAGCGGTGCCATCTTTGAGCAAAAAGAATTTTTATAATAATTTACATTTAGCTTCTGTTATTGAGAAAAATACATTTGATACAGAACCTATACCAAATTATTCAGGATTAACTAACCAAATATATAATACTTTATATAGACATAGTGGTTATTATGATCCAATCTTTTTAACTGTTGATTTATTTAAAAAAGGATTAACATATTCTACTAATACTATATTTGACACTGACCTTACCAATTTTGGTATGTTGAAAGAAACAGTAATATCTAAGGTAAATAGAAATGGTAGTCAATTAAAATTGAAAAATTCACCTAATTTGAAATCAATATATCCTATGTTAGATGAATTTGGATATACTACAACAGATATATTTATATTTAAATCTAGTTGGGATATTGAATATCACACTGAATGTATACCTGTTTTTGTTACTAATATACCAACAGCATTAATTGATTCTACTGTATCATTTAATCCTATAACTATAACACCAAAAAATTTATCATAATATGAAAATAACGCACATATCACCAGAATTTACATATAATAAAGTTTATGGAACTCTTTCGATGAAAGAGAAGAAATCTTTTTTTGCCTCAAAATTAGTAAAATTTGATAGTTCAATTTCTATCGAAAATCAAAATATAATTTACTATCAGAATATTAATAATGAGCAGTTAAATTTAACAGCCGAACAATTATTAGGTCCAAAAATATATAATACTAATTCGGATAAACTTACTAATAGCTCATTAGTAATAAATAAGTCACAAACGAACACACAACTTTCCGCAAACACTTCTTGGATATTAACAGTAAATTACGGCGCTATTTTAAAAAATTTTTTATTTGCAACTCTTAAAAAGTATAGGACATTTGAAGGTGTTTCAAATAATATAACTTTAAATAACGACATCAATTATGCCATAAATCAGTATGTTGTTGATAACTTAGTGCAACTTTACCAATTAACCAATATAGATTTATTTATTACTTATAATGATTTAAATAGTCCTATAAGAAATAATACTTATAATATTAATATACCATTATTACAAAATAGTAATTTATTTACTGAAAAAATTGCGGATTCAAATAATTTAATATCAATATATACCGCAAAAAATGATACCATTAAAATGGTTAATACTATAACATTTAATCAAGAGAAACCTAGTTCTAAATTTTCTTATAATTACTATTATAATTTATATTTTACAAAGATTTAAACTTTAGAAGCACTTAAAAATATACTAATTATGTCAGAAGATAGAATATACAGAAATCTAGTAAAACTACTAAAAATATTTCAAAATCGTCCAAATCATTTAGCCAAATATCTTATAGACAATGTGGCATTCAATGACTTATTCCTTAAATTATTAGTCGAAAGTGAAAAATTAAGTGATTTAGAAGACAGCCCAATACCTATTTTTAAGGATATTGAGGAGATGAACGATTATTATAATATCTTTGATGATTCTTATAAAAGCAAAAAGAAAAATCCCAAAAAGATTTTAGAGGATTTAAATAAAAAACTTGAAGAATGTCTTAAATTAGAGAAATACGAAGACGCAATCCGCATCCGAGATTATATCGCTAAGATGGGTTTAAAGAAAGAAAATGAATAACAAAAAAAATAATTCTAAAAACTTTTGTTTTTTCAAAACTTTTCTGTAATTTTAACTAAATATTAACAGCAATATTGCTATTACACTTTAAAAACAAATAAAAATGGGCAAAACCATTATTTACAACGAAAAAAGGAAAAAGTATTTTTCCAACAACACAGACGTTGATTTTGACTTCGATAACGAGGTAAAATCAAATCAAGAGCTTTTAATACAAAAAGCCTTACTTAATTCACTCTACGATTCTATGGTAGTAAATGTTCCCCAAGAAGGGGAGGTTTATACCTTAATTTATGTTGGTATGAATAAAGAATCACTTATGTTCGAAGGAGGTTTCAAAGATTATGTCAGAGTTGATAACAAACCAAATGAACTTAAATATTTCAAATCACTCAATATTGGAGATGAAGTTGATTTATTAGTTTCAAAGGTTAACAACAGAAACTACTTAATCGAAGGTTCTGTAGCACAACTCTACGAGACTAGAGCGCACGACACAATTAAAGCTCTAAAAGAAGAAGATAGTATTGTCGCCTTCATTAAAGAAATGACACCGGCTGGTTACAATGTTGAGTTACAATATGACACAATTATTTTACCAGGGTTTATGCCGAACACACTTGCAGGTATTAACAGACTTTCTGAACCAGAAACAATTGTTGGTAAAACACTTGCGGTAATGATAGAATCTTTTTCGAGAGAAGAAGGAACTTACATCGTTTCAAGAAGAAAGTATTTACAATCTTTGATTCCAGAAGCAATAAAGGAATTAAAAACAAATACAGTTTACACAGGTAGCGTAACAGGAACCACTGATTTCGGCGTATTCGTTGAATTCGCTTCCAATTCAAATGGTGATATTTGTCTCACAGGTATGATTCACAAAACGAATATAGATCCAGAGTGGCAAGAAAAGATTAAGCAAATTCCTTCGGGATATGAAATACAATTCTACATAAAGGAAATAATAAAGGATTCTAAGATTATCTTAACTCAAATTTTAAGAGAAACTTTGTGGGATAATATTAAGATTGGACAAACTTTAACAGGCAAAGTGAAAGAAAACAAACAATTTGGAACACTCATTTTCTTAGACGATGAAACAATTGGATTGATTCATAACTCTGAATTAGAAAAAGCTGAAAAAACTTTCAATGCTGGTCAAACAGTAAAAGTAAAGGTTATAGCTATCGAAAGAATGAATCGCAAGATTTACTTAGCAGTAGCATAATTTAAATTACAAAATAAAAAGCCGCACAAATTTGTGCGGCTTTTTTTATTTTTAAACTTTTTCTCATTTATGCTTATAATTTTTATGAATAGTGTAGATAAACAATACTTTGACTTAATCCGTCATATAAAAGAATTTGGTACAGAAAAATCAGATCGTACAGGAACAGGAACTAAATCTGTGTTCAGCTATGATATGAGATTTAATATGCAAGAGGGATTTCCTCTTATGACTTCAAAAAAGATGGCATGGAAAGCCATGGTTGTAGAACTTCTTTGGTTCCTTAAAGGTGATACAAATATAAAATATTTAGTAGATAATGGTTGTTATATTTGGGTTGGAGATGCATATAAGAATTATGTTAATAAAACAACAAAAGAGCATAATTCGCGATATGATTCACTTGGTGAATTATCTTTTATGGCACATGCTACTGAACTTGTTAATTTTAGACCTTTATCAAGAGAAGAATTTATTGAAAAAATAAAAACTGATAATGATTTTGCCGCTAAATGGGGTGAATTAGGACCAGTTTATGGTAAACAATGGAGAAAATGGACAAGTATTGATAATACAGAAATGAAGATACATACACTTGAGGTAGATCAAATAGCAAACTTAATCAAAGATTTAAAGACAAATCCAGATTCAAGAAGATTAATGGTAAACGCTTGGAATGTAGGTGATTTAGAACAAATGGTTTTGCCACCATGCCACTATTTGTTTCAATGTTATACAAGAGAAATGTCTACGGAAGAAAGAAATAAATGGTATTTTGACACAGCGTATCAAAATCCAAAATATAAAGTTGATTGGAAAGACTATGAATTAGATCAACAAAATGTTCCAAAAAGAAAATTAAGTTTAAAATTCAATATGAGATCAATTGATGTGCCATTAGGCTTACCATTTAATATAGCTTCATATGGTTTACTTTTACAGCTATTAGCAAAAGAAGTTAATATGGTTCCAGATGAATTGATTTTATCTGGCGGTGACTGTCATATTTATCTTAATCAAATGGAAGGTGTAGAAAAACAATTGAAACAAAAAACATACCCTCTACCTAAATTAGTAATAGCAAATAAATCCATTTATGATATAACATATGAAGATATAAAATTAGTTGGTTATCAATCTGCGGAAAAAATAGATATACCATTATCAAATTAATATGTAATTAATAAAATTAGGGTTTTTGCTTAAACATCTCCATCTTATTGTAACGATGTGGATGTTTAATGCTTTTGAAGCGTCATGATACGAATCATAAACAACACCATTTAATCTTTTTTTAAACTTTAATTAATTAATTAATATAAAATTGTATAAAAATGAAATAAAATGAAACAAATTCCATACCAAGACAAATCTTATGCGGATAAGAAAAGAATATTAAGGGAATATTCGATTAAAGATGAAATTAGATATTATCTAGACATAATGTGTAATGAATGTATAAATGTTTCTATTAGATTAGGCACATTTAGCAGCGAAGATGAAGCTAACATTCGTCCAATATTCAAGGAACTAATTAAAAAATTAGGTTTTGATAATGAAATTAATATGTCTAACACATTTAGAGATTTAATGATAGATGGTTATATTTCATTAGAAATTATATGGGATGATAAAAAAGAAAACATATTATCATTCAGTAGATTAAGTCCTGCTACGTTAGTACCAGCGTATGCTAAAGAACATGGAAATTATTGGATTCAATATCCAGAAGATGAGCAATTAAAAAGAATTCTATATGATTCACAAGTTATATTTATTTCCTATTCAGACTCAGAAACATCATATGTTGAAAGGTTAATGAAACCATACAATCAATTATCAATGATAGAAAATTGTATGATTATGTATAATATTAAAATATCGTCAACAACTAATAAATATGAAATTCCGATAAAAGGTCTATCTAAACAAAAAGCTGAAGAATCTATTGGAACTTTCATAGAAACACATCTGAGTAATTGGGACATTGATAATTACACTGGTAAAGTCACGATAGATGGAGCTGAACAAATACCGTTTAATAAAAATGTGTTTCTACCACAGGGTGATAGTGGTGAATTTATTTACGAGACACTTAACCCAAATGCTATTGAACATGATTTTATAGGTGATATAAATTATTTTAATAATAAATTAAGAATGGCATCTTATTTACCAAACTCTAATGGTGATTTGAATAATGATATGAGAGAAGTAATTAGACTAAATAAGTTTAAGAGTAAAATTAAATCAACCTTCTTAGAGATTATTAGAAAACCACTGAGGCTACAAGCTGAAAAATTAGGGCTCAATATAGACAATATAACAATTGATATATAAATAAAAATATAAACATTTATGAACGAACAAATTCAAAACGCCGAATTGGCACCAGAAATGGAAGTTTCACCAGAAATGAAACAACAAATGGAAGAAATAAAAGAAATCCTCAATACACCAACTATTAATACTACTATGGCATTGAATATTATAATCAATGCAGTTCAAGTATGCTACGATAATGCTGATATTTTTAATGATTTAGATAGGGCTTTAATTTCAAAGGCTTTAGGTTCTTTTCAAGAACAAGTTAAGAAAGGTGAAGATTTTATAATAAAAATTAAGCAACCAGAATAAAAAAAGCGGCTATATAGCCGCTTTTTTTATGTTGAGATAATTGAAGAATATGTTTTAGTCATTATAGATTTATTAATAGCTATAATTTGTTTCTCAACACTATCACAATATGCTGGATAATTATTGATTGTATAATCAGATAATCTATTCTTTTGAAACACATCCATTTCAGTATCAATTAAGCTATAAGCGTCAGATGACTTCATTTTATTCTTTCGCTGTATAGCTTCAACTCTTAATCCATTTGGTTTAAATACTGATATGTTTAAGTTCATTATATTATTCCAATTAGATTCAAATAATATAGATGATTTAAATATAGTAAACTTTGCTTTTTGATTAACTTGTCTCCATCTTTCATAAGCAACAATTAAATCTAATTCAATTATTTTTAATAATCTTCTAAATTTAGTTGGTTCATTAAAAGCAACCATATCTAATATGTTATTGGTAAATACTATTTTACCAAATTCTTTTTGTATTTTTTTAATTGATTCAGAATTATTATAAAACATAAATTTTATAATTAAATCAACTTCAAATATAGGTATTTGAAGGTTTTTATAAATCTCAGCAATCTCATCTACCCCAGAACAATAATTACCAGTAAGTCCTACTTTAAGCATAAGTTATTTTTTTACAAAAATAAGAAATAATTCTAACTTTTCAAAATAAAATCGTATCTTTGTAGAACTAAATTATAAATATATAAGAAAATAATTATTTTATGAACTTTAGCACACTTTTGGAAAAATATAAAATAAAAGCAAATCTTGATATGCTTTTAGAAATGTGGAACGAACCACATAGAGGTTATCATAACCTAAATCATTTAGTTGACTTAAACAACATGATTACAAATGATTATATTGCAGGAAAATTAAATGAGAAAACTACCGAAAAATTATTATTAGCTAGTTTGTTTCATGATATAGTTTATGATCCCACTAGAACTGATAATGAAACTAAATCGGCTGAATTTTTTCACTCTTTATGCTTAGAAAAGAAAGATATTCACATATTAGATATTAAGCAAGCTATTTTAGATACAGCATTACATAATGGAGAAAATTATTTATCAGAAAAATTTAACAAATATGATATGAATATTGTTGAAAGAGACTTCGATTCCCTATTAGAATGGGAAAGCGGTATACATTATGAATATAAATTTGCTGGTGACTTATATAAAGAAGGTAGAACTAAATTCTTGGAATCTTTGGTAGATAAATATCCATTAAATTCTGCTAATCTAGTTAAATTAGTGGAATATGTAAAATCTAATTACTAAGACTAGTATTATTTTATATATAGAATAAAGGTCTATATATAAGATGGGAAAATTTGCTTCTGGCTTACTTAATTATGTTGATTCAGTTAATTATAACGGTTATAAGAAAACTGTATTTTATTCTGAATTCGCCACTAATTTTGTAGTTGGTGATAAGGTGTTTATAATTAATGGTAATTACGATTCTGATAATTTTATTTCTTCCAGTAATTATTCAGCTGGAATAGATGGTTATACAATCTTAGATATAGATAGATGCCGTGTAACATTAGATATAGATTACACAGGCAACTTACCTTCATCAATAAATAATATAGATGAGTATATTAAGGTATATCATATATCTTCTCAAAGAGAATTTGATTATATTAATAATACCACCATTAATTCCTACGATAATGTAAGTAACAATACTTATAATAAATTTGAATATAAACTATCAAATAATATAGCATTTGTAGATTCAACATTTTCTGGGTCAACAAATTCTATATTTGGAGAATATGGTGGTATTGCAAATTCTGGGTTTTATCAAAGATTATCAAATTCAAGTGGTGTATCATTATGGTTTGAATTAGGAAATTTTTTAGGCACTTCTTCTATACCATTTGCAACTACTGGATCACCAACATATTCACTTACAAATAATGGAAAATTACTAATAATAGGTGAAGATATTATATTTAACAATACAACTTTAAAATCAAGAGGTGTATATGCATATAGTGAAACCCTAAATAAATGGAACTTTGATATACCATCAAATAAACCATACATTTCTAAATTAAATTTTAGAAATGGATTATTTAAGGGAACGTGGAATGATGGTATATTTGGAACATATATAGACCAAATAAATTGGTATGGTAATTCAGCTAAATGGAATTCTGGTATTTTTATAAATTCTAATTGGAAAAATGGAGTATTAAATTCAAAAACAAATAATAACAATACCAATAGTGGTAATGCTAATACTGCGTTATTAAATGCACAATTTTATGAAAACACACCGGTATCTGTCGTTAACTCAACTATAAATTCAGGAACACCTTCTAGAGGCATAAACTTTAATTCTCCTACAAATCTTAGTGATACAGAATTTTTACAAAATTATTATTGTTACATAAATTCAAATGGAGTACCAATACAAACAACTGATTATTCAAATAACAAAGGGTTTGGGTTCAACTATATCATAGATTCTAATATAGAACAAGCAAGTATAATAAATGGTAATTTCAATAATTGTAATATAGGTTTAACTAATTATGGAATAAGTAGTTTAGACGTATATTATGGACTATCATATTCTTATTCAATAGCTTCTAAAAGCGGTTATTATAAATTTTGCGATTTTAACACAGCATTGCTATCTAATTCTAGCATATTAGATTCTAATATTATTAATTCCAAAGTACAGACAAGTAGATTATCCTCTAATCAAATTAAGAATAGTGTAGCAAGTGGTACATATAATTCCGAAAATGGTGTAAATATATTAAAGGCAGATTTATGGAGTTATACTATTGATGGAGTCTCATTAAGAGGAATTTTAAAATTATTTATATCCGAAATAGATTTATTAAGGATGCAAAATTTTGAAGTTATACATATTGATAAAATTAAAAAGGATTTATATTTAACATCATTTAACGATGAAAATAAAGTTTATCTAAATATAGAGAATGAGTATATACTAGACTATTTTAATAATCCAGAACTATCAACAGATCCAATAATTGTATCTAGAAAGAATAAAAATGAAAACTTATACAAAACTTCTATAAATTTTGATGGTTCTATTTATTCGACTACACATACAGCAAATACAACCGAACTACCATCAATTGATATTGATTTAGGAAGTACATTAGCATGGTATCAATCAGGCTCTACAATTACATCTAATAATAGCATTATCACACCATATTCAGTAAATAATTTATTTACTGATACTATGTTATCCATAGCTGATTTCGAAAGTGGATTATTATTAAACTCTACTTGGGAAAGTGGTTCTAGTTTTAATAGCATCTCGTCTAAAATACAATTAGATGGTGACAATTTAGGCATATCAATGCCATTTGGTTCAACAAATTCTTTAATAATTAGATTAACTACTGATGTATATAATCAATATGATACATTTGATGTAGATGACTATATATGGTTAAACGGTATTGACTATACTGATATTTATTCAAATGTTACAAAATTTTCTGGAACATTTAAAGTAGAATATATAACACCTGTATCTACTTGGAGACAATTGTATTTAACAGAAGTAACTAATAATATATTAGGACTGACACCTGGTGGTGTATTTTCTATAAATGGATTTTTACCAAATTATATTAGTGTAAATAGATTTAAAATAGAAAATTCAACGATAGAATCTGGTTTATTTAAAACAATTTTAATAAATAATTCAACAATATACAATTCTACGTTTGATAATACTGATCAAAACTTAACTGTAAGTAATATAGATAAATTAAGATTTATAAATACTTTATTTAAAGATGATTTCAATGCTATAAACAGTGGTGTTATATATAAATCACACATCTTGAACACAACTTGGAATAATGCTATTTCATTTAATAATATATTTTCTGGACAAACTTTTTCAAATGGAGTATTTAATAACGGATATTGGTTGAATAGCACTTTTAATAATGGTTATTTTGTAAATTCGGATGATACGTCAATTACATTAACATCATATGATGATTATAGCGTAGGTTATTATCGCTCTTGGAGAGATGGTATATTTAATAGCGGACAATTCTATAATTCAGTATGGATAGATGGTGTATTTAATAATGGTAGACTATATAATTCAAAATGGTATGGTGGTATATGGAATAATGGTATACTGGGATTAAAAAATTCACCATATTTAATAACCACTATGGGTTATTACCCGAATTTAAGTGTAGGTGCCACACAAACATATTGGTATAACGGAACTGTCGAAAGTGCTATAATAGGCGGTGCTTCAACTATACATTGGTATAATGGAGTATTTAACGATGGAGAATTTACAAGTTTTGGCGATGATGCACAATCTACTTGGTATAATGGCACTTTTAATGGAGGTAGATTTGACGGATTTGCTAAATGGAAAAATGGTATATTCAATAATGGCAAATTTTTATCATACTATGGTTACACTTCAAGTAATGTATCACATTATTCAACAAGTATATTAAATCCTGGATATGGATTTAATATAGGTGATACATTTAGCATAATAGGTGGTGATAACACAGCCACAGGAACAATTAATAGTGTAAGCAATGCTAGTGGACTAACTTTACAAATAAATGCAGTTGGTAATACTGCTGGCTCTGGATTTATATTAAGAGTATTAACAGTAAGTGCCGCACCTACTTTTAGTATATTAACATATAATATATATTCTGGCGGAACTGGTTACACCTCTAGCGAATTAGCCTATATTGATAACTTTTCTAACACCTCACAAACAAGAGGTAGAATATCAGTTAGTACTGGCGGAACTGTTACCGGATTTACTATATTAAGCAATGGATTTGGATTTTCAGCTTCGGGTACATATAGCTCTATTCTTTATAGTGGTAATTCTGGTCCAATAATAGACGCATCTATTGTTTCACCAGGCTTAGGCTATATAGTAGGTGATTCATTTACAATAAGTAATGGCACAACACCTGCATCTGGTCAAGTGCTATCAGTGGGTTACATTGGTAATGTGACTTCATTTACACTATCATCTTATGGAACTGGTTATACACCTTCAACAACTACACATTCAACTAGTCTATATAATAACTCAATCGGACATATTGTAAGTTACACAATAGACGAAAAAGGTAATAATTATGCAATAGGAAATTATAATACTATACCAAATACAACAAGTACTGGCACTGGATTTACTATAAGTATAGTATCATTAGATACAGATATAAGAGTAGAGAATTGTTCATGGGAATATGGTAAATTTAACGGAGGTCAATTTGGCGAACCAGTATTTGTTACCAACTCAACTTGGTATGATGGTGAGTTTAATGGTGGTATATTTAATGGTAAATTTTGGTATTCAGGTGTATTTACAAATGGTAAATTTAATGGTAGTTCAACAACAGCGAGTTTTAAAAATGAAATCAATTTTGTAAACTCATTTACTAATAACTATTATGGTATATGGTTAGATGGCTATGTTGTTACACAAGCACATATTGGTAATCCCAATCAAAGAGTTTACACAGAGCTATTAAGAGCAACAGATACTAAAAAAATCACAAATAACGTTGTTTTCCAAAATATGCTTTGGTTAGGTGGAACTTTCTCACATAGCTCAGGTATTATCTACAATAGTGCTTGGTTAAATGGTTCTTTCATTAGTGGAGAATTTAATAGTAGCTCATTTAATCCTTTTATTGATCAAAGTTTATCAGGAGGCACTAACTCTAATACACTATCATTTAATTTCAATAATAGTTGTGTTTGGATTAATGGTGTATTTAATAATAGCGCATTCTATATATCGGAGTGGAAAGATGGTAAGTTTAACAGTGGTTATATGTTAGGTGGAATCTGGAGAAAAGGAACATGGAATTATGGAACTGCTGAAAATATATATTGGGAATCTGGTTTATGGAGAAATGGTAACTGGTATGGTTCAAACTTTGGAACTTCAACTATAGATTCTACACAGTTACAGATTATTGATCCGATGGCACAATCTGTATTATATAATATAGCTTCAGCTTCTAATAATAATTCTATACATTTGATGAATGCCTTCACAGGAAGTTCACCAGAAGTATTATATGATCCTACATTTACATATGCTGCAGGTGGTGATAATAGAGGTTGGGCTGTATTAGGCACATGGACATATTCATCTACATATACTGTCACAACATATTATCCTGCACATTCATATTCAGGTGGATTATACACCTTTGCACATGTCAATGTGACTACAATTCCAGCAAATAATTATAAGTTAAATCAACCAAATAATTATACATCATATCCTTTGACTGGAATGATTCAAAGTGGCGGTGTGTTCTCAAATAATGTATTTACTGATTATGCAAATTATACTGTAAAAGTTATAGTGCATATTGACTATCCACTAACATTATCTATAACAAGTATGCCAAATAATGTTCAAATAGGAGTTCAAATGGGCTATACTGTTTCATATACAAATTGTGCGGTAGGAACATCTACTATAACAAAAAGCTATACTAAAGACGATATATATTACTGGACTAGCGGATTTACAAATACAAAATTACAGATACTTAAAAGCTCTTCTGGTAATTCATTAGCAGAGCAAGTTTCTATATTATCAGTTACCGTAAATGAATCTCTTATATCATATAATCCATTATATAATAATAAATTATATAATGTATATGGCGCAAGTGCTTCACCTTCTATTACCGCAACTTTATCTTTACCAGCATTAACTTTAACAAGTGATATTGGTGTTGGATTACAATATGGGAATGGTATGTTCTATAGTGGAGTATGGGAAAATGGTATATGGGAAAATGGTTATAGAAATGATGATACATTAACTTATTGTGATTTATATCCTGTAGCTTCTTATATAAAAATTAGCAAATATACACATAGATTACAATTAAAATTTATAGACACAACTATAACAACTATATTTAATATAGGTGATTATGTGAGTGTTGGTAATGTAATTGGAATAGATGTAAATGGTATAAGAAAATTATTAAAAGATAAGTTCAAAGTTGTTTATGTTGATAATTCATCAATAGTATTGGAATATACGTTAACTTCACCAATACTTGAAATAACAAAAGATTCACAAAATCACCTTATTTACTTAAGCAAAAATGTTTGGCTTTCAGGTGGATTTTTATGTGGTTATTTTAGTGGTATATGGAATTATGGATTATTTAAAGGTTATCCATATATAGCTGAAATGTCTAATTCGCATTTAATAGATGGTATATTTGATGGTGGGCATTTTATGTCTTCTATTGGAACTTATTCTATAACTGGTGGCATTGCTACATATAATACTGGATTAGTTCAAAATTTCTCATTTAAAGATAATAATGTAGGTCAAGCAAATTCTTCATTATATCTATCTTGGATTGATGTTAATTATTCAACACAATCACAAGTTAATTTAAATAAAAAAAGCACTATATTTAGCACATTTATAAGTGGTGGTGGCGGTGAATATCCTTATACATATAATTATCAAAATATTTATGGTTCACCTACTTATGATATATTAAGTTCTAATTCATATTTTAAAATAGGTAATAATAATATTAATTATATGTTGGGTAATAAGTCAACAATATACAATAATCTAATACCAGATAGCGGTAATTTTGAAAATCCAGTATCTTCTACTAATGCATATGTAGGTTTAGATAATTTATTAAATAATAGCTGGACATATTCTAATACATATGGCACAACTGATGTAGAATCAAACATGACTGATCCAACTTCAGAACTATTAAACTTACAAGGTGGTGAATTAATTATAAGCAATACAAATGTTAAATTAAATACTGAATCTGATAGATATTACCAAGTTGATATGACATTTACTGAACCACATCAAGCTACTAATATAAGAATACTCAATACTTCTTATAATGAGAGCGTAGGTTGGGCTGCTTCACCTGGTTCATTCAATCACGCATTAACTAGCGTATTAACTAAAACTGAATACTTTTATAACAAGAAATCATTCGATTTATATATGTATAGTAGTTTAAGTGCATCTATAACAAATATGTCTTTTTATGAAGTAGATATGATTCCGTTCTTACAGTATGCAACAGAATCAAATATAGATCAAACAATATATTATCCATATGTAGCTATCGCTCCTTATATTGATTACACTAATGCTAATTACAACTATGTTGGTAATATAGTATTAACAATAGATGTAGATACTATTGGTAGTTCGAGCAGTGTTTATACACCAGCAAATAGTGGTAATATGTTTACTAACCCAGCATCTAACACCGCAGCTACTATAACTAGAACTTTTTAATAATAAAAAAAGCGACTTATTCAGTCGCTTTTTTTATTATTAACCATAAATGTCCTACTTTTCCTGGTATATCTTTTGATACATGACCCATAAATTCTATTTTATGATCTTTATTATCTGCTTTTATTTTTATACCATTTATTTTCTGCTTACCCTTTATTCTTTTTTCGCCTTTACAAGTATCACAATCTTTACCATTTACTTTACCAGCACCAAAACAATATAAACAATCTAATTCACCCCATTTACCAGTTCCTTCACAAAAATCACAACCTTCAGATGCATCAAAATATTTAATAATTTTACCTGTTTCGTCTTTAATTGCAATTTTAGAGTCATTATCTTTTCCACAACCACCACATTTCTTACACAAAACATATCTTTCATATTCAATCGAACCATTAAAAGTTTCATCAATATGAAGAATTATAGTTAATTCTTCTTTATCTTTCCACTCACGATACATATCATTATCTCTTTCATAATTTTTAGTTTCATTACTAAACTCAAAATCATAAATCTCTAATAACTCATCATAATTTGCACCAAATTTTGATTTAGAATCATAATCATCCTTTGTAGTTTTATTTGATAACACTTTATAAGCTTCTGTTATTTCTTTAAATATATTTTCATCACCACCTTTATCCGGATGTGAATCCATAGATATAGCATAATAAGATGTTTTAATTTCTTTTGGTGTAGCTGTCTTATTAACACCAAGTATTCCGTAATAATTTTTATATTTATCCATTTTTATATATCGCAGTGAGTATGCTCACATTTATTTTTATGCCTACACTTATAAGTAGTCCATATACCAGGAATTATACAACATAATATATGATATTTAAATCCATATATTAATATAAATCCAATCCAACCCCATTTCAATTGATGTAAATCTATCTTAAAAAAGTAAGTTATACTATGCTCTATTATTTCCATTAATAGGAATGATAATAAAAACACTATAATAAACTTTTTTATAGATTTCCACCTTCTTTTTATTTTATAAAACTTATTCATCATTTAATATATTATCAATTTGAACTTCCCGCCAGTCTGCAAGAGTTATAAATGTCTTATAAATATAAGAAGGATAAGTTTCATCTGTCAAAAAGTCCCAAGTATCATTTTTATTATCTTTAACCTCAATATTTAACCTACCTACATAGTCTATCACATAATTAAGTCCTATATTAAATAGTATATCACCACTTATGGTATCAACTACATCTTTGCGACAAATTAGTGTATCACCTTCTTTTAATTTATTCATTTACTAATTCTTTTATTTCCGAAAATACATTTTTATCTATTTGTATTATCCTATCAAAATACTCTCTATTCATAATTGCATGATGCACCACAAATATATTTATATTATATGATGTAGCAAATTGCTTTAATAAAAATAAAATGCTTTCTATACCTTCTAAATCTATTGAAGAAAATACTTCATCCAAAAATAATATATTAATATGTCTCTTTGTCCTAATCAATTTTAAATAAGCAATTAAAATTGCAAGATTTAACCTTCTTGTTTCACCAGTAGAAAGAGAATCATGCTCAACTACTACTCCAAATTGTTTAATTTCAGCAGTAAATGTTTCGTCTAATTGAACCGTAAAAGGTAAACCCATATGTTTTATATTCTCTGTTATAAACAGATTAATAGGTTTAATTATACCAGCTATAATAGATTTTTTAACACCTTCATCTGAAAATACTTTCGTTAATTCTTTATAATATGTTTCTTTTTCTTTAAATAAATCACAATTTCCTTGACTTTGTTCTTTTTTTGAAACTAATTCTAAAATAGTATTTTCAAATTCTTGAACCGAAGTAGAAGATTTTGTTTCATTATTAGCTTTTAATTGTAATTTATCAATTTGAGCCTTATAATTCTTCAACAAATAAGTTATATCATTAAACGCTTTTGTAGTTTCATCCGAAATACTTTGCAATTTCTTTTGTTTCTCTTTAAGAGAAACAATATTTGCTTCCATTTCGCCTTTAATTGCGTCAGATGATTTCTTTTTTTCAATTAAAGTTTCTAATAAACTAACAAAATGTTCTCCATCAAAAGACGTTTCACATGTAGGACATTTACCACAATTATATAAATCAATGCTTTTTTGAGTGTTTCTAACCTCATTTTGCACCAGCATATACTGCTCTCTTTCTTTATCTACTTGTTGCTTTAACTCTTGGTCTTTTAATTTAATTTTTTCAACTTTTTCCTTTAATTCAGCATATTTACCTTTTTGTGCTTCCATTAAATCTTTAAGACTTTGTATCTCACCTTGTATATCTTCTTGTTCTTTTTCCAAAGATTTTTGTATAGATACACGAATAGAATTAATTGAACCTTCTAAGGTATTAATTTCAGTTTCATGTTTTAAAATTAAAGCTTTATTTGATTTATTTAAATCTTTTAATATACTATTTAAAATATTTATTACCTCTAAATTAAATAATTTATCTAAAAGTATTTGCTTCTCCTCATTAGAAAGTGATATAAAGTTTTTAAAATTATTAACTGACATAGAAATAAATGACTTAAATGTTTCTACATCGAAACCTATATACTTTTCTATTGTATCATTTAGATTAGATTTACCAGCTCTTTCATTTGTAATTCCATTTTCAGTCAATTTAAGGACGGCTGGTGCATATCCTCTTTCAACATCTACTTCTACTCCACCAGAATTAAACTTTATTTTAGTTAATAACTCTCCATTAATTCTATTCGGAAGAGAAGACAAAGTAGCCCATTTTTTACTTTTACCACTTTTAACGCAGTTATAAAGCACATATTCAAATGATTCAATCAAAGATGATTTACCATTACCATTTGAACCTGCTAAAAGTATTAGTTCACCGCTTTGTGTGTTTAGTTTTAATGTTTGCTCGTTATTGCCGAAAGATTTAAAGTTTTTAAGTGTGATTTCGCTTATAATCATATAAGATGATATATAAAATTAAGCGAAAAGTTTTAATCGTTCAAGATTTCGTCTATTTTATATTCTCTACCAATATGCGGCACCTTATCTAAAATATCATTAATAGTTGTATGAAATATATCAGATGATTTTTGCTCATGTGATTGGATAATCTTGTCTTTAAATAAGTTATATATGAAATTATCTTTATACCCACATATTTCCATGTGGTTCCGGTTAATTTTAAAATTTGTTTTTGTTATATAAAAAGTAATAAAACTATCATCATATATACTATTAACCGTTTTACCTATGTTTGCTGTTTGATTTGATTTATCATACTCGGACAAATTTATATTTAAACATATATTATCCACACCGATAGTAGTATCAACTTTTAAATTTAAAGCCAATTCTAAAAACTTATAGAATTTTTTAGATATTTCCTCATTATATTCGCAATAGTAGAAATTATCTACATATTTAGTTTGTCTTATCATATTATTATTATGAGATTCCTGTATTATTCTAGATATATACTTTTTTAAGTTGTCTCTCTTTTTCTTCATAGGTGTTATATAAAAAAACAATCCGTAAGTTTTACGGATTGTTTTTAGAATTTAAATTCACCACTATTCATACTATCATCTTGGTTTATTGTAATATAATGCTTTTCAAGCAATTCTACTAAATCTTTTTTAGCAGCTTCTTTATCTTTAACTTCTAAATTAAAAGAACTACCTATCATAGAGATACACTCATCAAGTCGTTGGTCAACTAAAGTATTAAAAACACTTTCATTAAATTTTTTTACTTTCATAATTTTATTATTTTTATTATATATTATATTTTAGAAAAATAATTAGAAAAATTAGGTCTTTTTTTAAAACTCCTAAAATCTATATTATTTTCCTTAAAAACAAAGATTCTATCACCATGAATATCTGCTATTTCATATATAGAATTTTTCTTAAAATTGTCTAAAATAATTCCCGTTTTCGTTATACGAATATAATCTTTTATACAAATTACTTTATCACCTTTTTTCATTATTAGTTATAATTTTTTAATGTATCATAATTTTTATCTATTATGAATAAAAAGTTATAACCATTTAATTTTGAATATTTTTCTTTTGCTAAATTTTTCTCTAAATCAACATTATATGTATAATTAGATTTGACCTCTATGATTAAATTATATTTTTCTATATAAAAATCTGCATGGTATACATGTTTTTTGCTATTTAATTCATATTCTAATGAAGGACCATTTGAAACTAAATCTATAATATTTTTTTCTTTACAATAATTCAAAAAATCTAATTCATATGTTCCTTGACTAAATAATTCTTCATTATAATAAACTATTTTATAAGCAGATAATAACATTTTTTCAAAAATATCTTTTCTTTGCATTGGGTGTTCAACGCCATATTTTTCTAAATAATTTTCTTTATATGTAATAATTTGTTTTTTCGATATTTCTTTATTTTGACTTGGACTATTCACACCATAATTTTTAAAACATGTTTCTTCTTTTTTCTTCTTTATATCTATAAGTTTAGAAACATTACTAACACCATACTTAACAATCAAATCTTCATACATTTTACTCTTTATAACTTCTGATTGAAGAGGATATTCTACACCATATTTATCCAACATTCCCTGTTTTACTTTATGTCTTAATTGCAATCCCGACTCAGCACCGTAATTTTTTAAACAAGTTTCTTTCTTTTTAATTTTTATCTTTTCTGCTTTAGACGGATTATCAACACCGTAATTTTTGATGAAAGTTTCCTTTTTCTTTTTTTGACTATCAGGATTTAAAGACAAATTATTATTAATCATCATTTCTGTCCTCTTTTTTAAGGCACATCCTTGACATGAATAAAATCCATTTCTTTTAATATTTTTAACATATTTACAATATTGAATATTATATTCTTCCGAACATAAATCGCATATAACATCTACTCTTTGATTTGAAACTTCTTTTAAATCACTTATCTTAAAATCAACTTCTTTTTGTTTAAAATCATATCCTAATCCAGAATAATTCTGTTTTAGCCCAGACGATACTTTTATTTTTATAAATTCATTTTTAATCATAAACTATTGTTGTATATAATTATATATTAAAAGTTTAGTATCCCCTACTCCCTTTGAGGATATTAAACAGAAGCCAGGCATCATCCACGTCTTCAAATGGCTTTGGAACCTTAGTAGCACTCATTATATCAGTTTTTAAACTTTTACACAATTTACTCCAATTATCATTTAAGTCATTATTTTCCACTATTGCTAAAAACATACCATGCTTTGTAAAAGAACCAGCAGATACACCCTCATTATTTTTATAAACCCACTTTTCTTTTTTCTTACCCTCATTAATAGGTGGATAAGTTAATTTACAAGCTTCTACCTTTAATGATGAAGGGGAAAATACGGTTATATCTTGACTAATGTAATCAAATAACTTTTTCCTCAATAATGTAGAAAAAGTCACTAAATCTATCAATGGACCAACGTTTGAACCAAAACTATATCCTTCAATACCAATTTTAGTTGGTAAAGTTTTATCTATATTTTCTTCTATATCTTTAATTATTAAAGTAGTAATTGCATCATAATCTTTTAATTTAATTAATTCACCATCAGAGTAATTTTCATATTCTCTATAATCAATATATCTTAATATTAATTCTGATTCTGCATACTTAAACCATTTACTTAATCCACTCTTATTTGTAGCGTCTTTTTCTCTACAATAATTAAATAATTTTCCATTTACTACAAGACCAGTAGAGATTAAACTAGGATCTAAACCTATTATATTATATTTCATAACTTATATATCAAAAACATTTATGCTTCTTTTCTTTGTTTTTTGATAAAAAATGCGTATTTTTGTAAAAAATTTTATTATGCAATTTTTAATTGAATTCGAACACGATTCACGACATTTGGGATATAATGGAATTGGCACATTATTAGTTAATGCTAATTCATTTGAACAAGCTTGCCAAAAAATAGGTGATTTTTCTGTTAAGAAAACTAATTCAGCTACCGGATATAATTGGAATGAGCGGTTTACAAACGCAAGAAATTTTGTTAATCTAACAATATAAAAGAAATGAAAATTAACGGACATACAATATTATTTAAAACTATTGTTGGTAGCCAATCATATGGCACTAACATTGAAAAAACAGAGTCCCAGGCTGGTTCGGATGTCGATTATAAAGGTGTCTTTATACAAGACCCTTATGATAAGTATATGAATGGCTATAGAGATGAATTAGAAATAAACAAAGATGAAAAATACTTTGAATTAGAAAAGTTTTTACTATCTTGTTCTACTGGTAATCCAACTTTATTAGAATTACTTTACGCACCAGAACATTGCATAGTTCACATAACCGATACTTTTAAGCAAATTCTAAAATTTAAACATTTGTTTTTAACTAAAAACCTACGTCATAGTTTTGCGAATTATGCTAAAGACCAAATAAGAAAGGCATCTGGTTTAGAAAAGAAAATGAATTGGGAGAAAGATAGGACAGAAAGAAAGTCTGTTGAAGATATGTGTTCTGTTTATTCTTTTCCTTCACAGGATGAAAAAATGTTTGAAACTAATGCAATCAAGTTAAATCAATTTCTAATACAAAATAATCTAGTATTAGAGAATTGTGGTCTATCTAAAATAGATCATTTCAGAGATTGTTATTTATTGTTTAATTCTACTACTTATATGTATCGTGGTATAACTTCTGGTGAAGATGCTAATGATGTTTGTTTATCGGAAATAGAAAAAGATGCTAAACCAATTGGCATATTATTCTTTCATAAAGATGCTTATTCTCAACATTGTAAGTATTATAAAGAATACCAGGAATGGTTGGAAAAAAGAAATACTGATAGATATGTTGATATAGAAGGACATGGTCAGCAAATAGATGGTAAAAATATTCTTCATAATATAAGAATTATTGAAACTGCTATGGAAATACCTACTGACAAGACTATCAATATATTTAGATCAAATAGAGAATACCTGATAGATATCAGGCGTGGTAAATATGACTTACAAACTTTAATGGATAAATCTGAAGATGATTTAAAAGTAATGTATGATATATTCATTAATTCAGATTTACCAAATAAATTTGAACATCAAGAAATGATTACCGATTTCATAACTAAAATAAGGACAGACCATTTTAACAAAAGCTTAATATGATTTTAATACAAATTATACTTTACTACCTGGTATTAGGCTCTATGTTCACTTTATCAATGGCAAATGATATATCACGGATGATAGACTCAATGCGAGTAATAAGTGGTGAAGAATTAGATGATTTCACTGATAAAGAATTGATAAATATAGTAGTAGTATTACTTACCGTATTATGGCCCTATTATATGTATCAAGTTTATTTAAGAAATAAAGGATTTTAAAAAATCTTCATAAGCGATTTTCACACCTTCTTCAAACGACACCTTCGGACTCCATCCGAGGGTGTTTATTTTTGTAGTATCTAATACTTTTCTAGGAGTTCCATTTAAATTAACATCATTATTAAATACTATATTAGCTCCTGGATAAACTACTGACTTTATTATTTCAGTTAATTCTTTTATAGTCATATCTTTACCTGTTCCTATATTTATTATATCAGATGATTTATAATTATTCATTAAAAATATACATGCATCCGCTAAATCCTCATTAAATAAAAACTCTCGCATTGGTGTTCCGTCTCCCCAACAAATAACATCTTTTTGATTAGCAACTTTTGCATCATGAAATCTTCTAATAAGACCTGGAATTACGTGGCTATTCTCTGGATGGTAATTGTCACCAATACCAAACATATTTGTAGGCATAACTGAAATAAAATTAGTGTTATATTGTTGATTAAATGCTTGACACATTTTAATACCAGCTATTTTTGCAATAGCGTAGGCATCATTTGACTCCTCTAAATATCCCGAAAGTAAATATTCTTCTTTAATAGGTTGAGGGCACATTTTTGGGTAAATACAATTATGCACTGCAATATTATTTACACAATATGTATTTGTTTCTTCGACAGTAAAATTATATACATAACCAGAATAATTTATAGTGCTTATTTTAGTAATGGGAACATAAAAACAATCTTCTACAAACTCTACACCATTATTTATCTCCTTATTTAAGGATAAATTTTCACCAAAAACAATATTTAAAAATTTTATAGCCCAATTACCATTTATTCTTAAACTATATTGATTTCTCTGATTTACTTTTCTATCTTCAATAATTGTTACATTTTTCTTTTTCACAAAGTTAATACTGGCAAAAATACCTAATCTTGATATTAACTGAAATAATCCATATGTCAAATTATATGAGGTACTGGATGAAACACATGTATATTGATTGTTTCTATTTTTTCTGATATGTTTACATCCATCACCTTCAAAATACCCCTTTATAACTTCTATAACAGAATCTTTATTTGAATTAAAAATAAAATCTGGTATTTTCTTTGTATAGGACATGTGTACAGAATTAATATAACATTTTTCGAAAAATGAATAAATAAATTTATTATTTATAGTAATTTTATAAGAAGTTCTCTCTTTTGTTACGATAGGTTTGATATTGAAAACACTAATTATTTTATGAACTATTTTATTTTTGAAATTTTCACTACACCCAGGTGAGAAGGCAACAATGTGTTTCCCACCCCTTTTATTTGTTTTAACACCAGATAGCCACCCCTCGGCTAAAAACACACCTGTAAGCCATGCTACATCATGTATATTACAACCAATTGGTATTTGCATAGATTTAGGCTTTGTATCATTATAAATGTATCCACTTATTGTGGAATAGGATAAATTAAATTTTTTTACAGTTTCTGTTAATTTTCCACCATTTTTTATGTAATTAAATGCTTCTCTTTTTGATATCTCTAATTCATCATTTATTATTGAAACATAATTTTCTATTTTATATTTAGAAATAGGTATAACTAACTTATTACCTATAATAAGTTTTTCAGCATTAATAAATTCACCATTTTTTAATAAAAATGGATGTTCTTTTGTAACAGATATTACTGTCATTCCTAATGGTTTTATTAGAAGAATATCCTCTTCTATGTTTTTCTTATTTACTGCTGATACTAACTGTTTATTACCGCTACTATCAATTACAATATCATTTATATTTACATCTGATATATCCTTAAATTCACAATTATTCATCGCTACTATATTCCCAGATGGGAAACAGCTACTACCCAAAAATAAAAGTTTTTTAACACCAACACCATTAGAAGCTGAAATTATATTAGTCTGTATTAACAAATTATCATAAATAAAATCAGCTTTATATAAAGAGTTTGATTTAATACCACCAACTTTAGCGGCTGCTAAAAAGATATATTCAGGTTTTTCAAATTCAAACAATTCCAATACATCATTTTGATTTCTCAAATCACATTCTTTTGAAGATTTAAAAATCAAATTAGTATAACCTAACTGTTTAAGCTTTCTAACAATTGCTGAGCCTACAAGCCCATTATGTCCAGCTACATATATTTTTGAGTTTAATTCCATATTATTTATATGTCATAATAATATATAGTTTATGAAATACCTAAAAATATATGAAGAATTTGTACCAACAGATACAAAAGTTAATTTTGTAAAACCTGCTTTTGAAATAAAAGAATTTTGGCGCATATTTAAAGAATTCCCAGAAGTAGCAAAACAATTAGGTTTTGATTCAGAATTATTCAAAGAAGAACCTGAATTATTTGAAAGACACGAAGATCCTGTTTTTGATGACAAATTATCAACTAAAGAATTAATGAAAAAAGTTGATAAAAAATATATTCCATTTATTGAAAAATGCCAAGAATTACTTAATAGTGGAAAGTTAGAAAAATTTGATATATCAAAAATACAAAAAATAGCAACAGATTCTAATTCTGTTGAAAGAGGTGATTTTTACGAATTTCTTAAAGAAAAAGATTTTTTAGAGTCTAGAAAGAATGCGTATGACGAAGTAATGCAAATTTTAAAGAAAAATAATGAAACAAATATTTACCAAACAGGTTTAATATCTAAATATCCTGAATTAAAAGATATTTTACAAAAAGCACAATTATATCTTTACTACAAAAATTCTTGGAATAAATTTGATGAAAAGATTGAAAAAGGAGAATCTATACAAGCCAGTAGTATTTTAGTAATTAATGGTAAATATATAATTTTAGGTGGAAATAGAAGAATGGCTTATTATATTGTTTCTAAAATTAATCCTATGATTTGGGTTGTTAATGTTAAATAATTTTTGTAAATTCAAAATAATTTCTTATCTTTGCTTAAACTAAGAAATATGACTGATAATTTTGATATAATCAAAGATTTTGTTAGTAGAAACCGGTGATTGGTTTTCGTTTGAAGAACAATCTGTAGAAAAATTGCTTTATGGTAAAGACTTGTATGAATGGATGCAAATAAATTATCCCGATGAATTTCAAAAATTAAACAAATAATTTATATATACATTATGCAGTATATAAAAACGTATTGGAATATATTTGAATCTATTAAAACAGAAACAGAAGCTAAGGCTATATTAGCGGCTCGTCAGTTAGATGCTTCTATATTAGATGAGATTAAATCATTATCTAAATGGATTAATGACGATGAAAAGGTTATTAATATATTAGATAATAATGAAAAAAATATGGCACCGATAGCTATTTTATGGAATGATAAAATACAGAATCCTAAAATATCTATTGCCAAATTATTTAATAAATATATTGAGTGTGTTAAGAAGGGATATATTAAACCTTTATCATATTCTAAGGATTCTGTTAAGATAGATGATAAGGTATTTAAGTATGGTGATTATTTAAAAATGGATGAGTATTTAGATTCAAAAAAGCCTAGAGTAATGTTAGGTGAAAAAGGAACTATTGATTTTAATACAAAAGAATCGCCTATATGGGAAGGAAATAATATATCCATATATGATGGTAATTCAATTGATAAGTGTATTCGTTATACTGGTGCAGATATTCAACCGGGTACATTAACTGGTAAATCTTATCCGTTTTGTATAGGACTTTATTTACCTAAAAATAGATGGCAATTATATCGTGATACAAAAACTTCTACATTTTATTTTATAGTAGATAAGAATCGTCCGTTTGAAGATCCTTTGCATATGGTTGTGTATGATAATACTGAGAATGGTGTTGAATTAACTGATGTTACGAATAATACAGGATATGTTGCGGAATATGGAACGAATGTAGAAGGATATAAAAAGTATTTAAAGTCTAAGGGTGTTCCTGTTGATACTTTATTAGTGCATAAGCCAAAAACGGAGCAGGAGATTGAGGATGAAAAAATATTAGCTAAGAAGAATGATAGTTTAGAGTGGTTTAAGGAGTTATCTATTGATTATAAGATTAGATATGTAGGTAGAGGACATGGATTAACAAATGAGCAATTTGATTGGTTATTAGAAAATCGTAAATTGAATAATGATGTGATAACGAATTATGTGGATACGGGTCTTCCTATTACTAAGTATAACTTTAATAAGTTATTAGATAGTGAGAAAACTACTTATTTAAGGAAAATTTTAATGTCTATTAAAAGAGATCCGTATTATATACAGGCTTATTTTGGCGATACGAATAATATACCTAAGGATATACTTTTATCTGTTGTTAATACTGATGGGAAACTTATTCAATATATTAATAATCCTACAGAAGATATTCAATTAGCGGCTATAAAACAAAATGGTAATGTCATAAAATATATTGAAAATCCTACTGAAGATATGCAAATAATGGCTATGAAGAATGTAAGTTTTTATGAACTTGTTCAATATGTTCTTAATCCGATAGAATTTATTAAAAATCCTTGTGAGAAGGCATTAGAAATAGCGGATATTTATGATAAGTTAAAAAAGAGTAAGGATTATTTAAGTTTGCCATTTTATTTACAATTAAATTTTGTTCAGCAAGATGGTAGATATATTCGTTTTTTTCTTAAAGGAGGTGAAGATCCGGATAAGAGATTACAATTAGCTGCGGTTAATAAAACTCCTAATTCTATTAAATTTATTAAAAGTCCGGATAAAGAAGTTCAATTAGCGGCTGTTAATAAAGATCCATCAGTAATTGAATTATTTTACAGTTCTGATTATAATAGTAAACTTGATGTAACGCCGGATGAAGAAGTTGAATTAGCGGCTGTTAGTAAAGACGGTGAGTTAATTAGTTATATTTATGAACCTAGTAAAAAAATACAATTAGCTGCGGTGAATCAAAATCCAGAAGCGATTGATAGTATTAGTAGACCATATCCAGAGGTAATTGAATTAGCAATAAGTAAGGGTTATGACTATTAAGTAAAAATTTGTAATTTCAAAATAATTTCTTATCTTTGCTTAAACTAAGAAATATGACTGATAATTTTGATATAATCAAAGATTTTGTTAGTAAAAACACCTTAAATAAAGGTGATTTTTATTTCATACAAATTCTTCGCAGACGCAAGGAAAATCCCGACTTAAAAAAAGATGTTTCTGTAATAAAAAACTTCTTTTTTTATTCTATAAACGACTTTGATACATTCAAAGCAGAAATAATTACACTTTGCCACGAAAATAACGCCAGAGCCTACATTAGAATCAATAAAAGGAATGAAACTAAAATAGCTTTACAAACTATTCGTATTGCTATCGAAGAGATTTTATCTGGTAGCTATCGTCCTAAGTTTGAAATACAAGCAACTGATGAACCAGCAAAATCATTAGAAGCAATTAAAGTAATAACTGATGCCATATCTAATAATGATTATAGTTTATGTCGTTATTCACATCTATCAGCATGTGGTCAATTTGCTTCTGATCCTGTGAAAAAGTGGGTTATTGATGTAGATGATAAAACTATCTTTAATGATGTAAAAAATCATTTAGCAAGTATTACAACTATATTACTAACTTTACCCACTAAAAATGGTTTTCATTTTATAACAACTGGTTTTAATCCAGATTTATTAACCAAAACTATTACTGAAACTATAATAGAACATGATAAATATGGTAATAAAAAAGAAAGGCAGATAATAAAAAAAGTACCTATCTTCAATGATGTTGAGATAAAAAAAGATTCACCAACAATTTTATATACAATTTAATATGGCAACTAAACAAGTAATAGTAATGAGGAAAGACCTCAAAATGAGGCGGGGAAAAGAAATGGCTCAGGCGAGTCACGCATCTATGGCATTCTTAACAAAAAAGGGAACTTTTGATTCGTTAGATTGCCTATATAACGAAGCATTTATTAACACAAGTATGAGCAATCTTAAAGAAGCAAAAGAATGGATGCAAAATTCTTTTACCAAAATCTGTGTTGGTGTCAATTCAGAAGAAGAATTAGACGAAATCTATAATAAAGCAAAAGAAGCGGATTTGACCGTTCATATGATAGTTGATTCAGGCAGAACTGAATTTAATAATGTGCCAACTAAAACTTGTCTTGCTATTGGACCACATTATTCTGAAAAAATTGATGCTATTACAGCTAATCTAAAATTACTATAAAAAAAATATATGTTATTATTTCGTTTTTTCAAAAAATTAACTTACTTTTGTAATTCATTATTAAACAATAAAAAACAAACAAAAATGAATTTACAAGAATTTTTAAAGAAAAGAGGCATTGAACCAAATTCACAAGCTGAAGTTGCTAAAGCATTAATGGGTAAAAAAGCTAAAGTAATTAGCAATAGAGATAGAGCAGGTCATAATATGGCAATAGGAACTATATTTAAAATAGATATGGCACAAGCTGGTGGCACTGATCATCTAGGTAGCTACTATAGACTAAAATCAGATTTTCCATATAATTTCCTTTTAACTGATATTGAAATGTTAGAACTAACCATTGATGAAATGTTAAGTTCAAAAAACTCAATAGACGAGAAGATAACAGAACTTCAAAAAGAAAAGGCTATAATTGATAGCCAAATCGCATTTATGAAGGAAAATAACATTAATGAATATGATGAAGATTTATTCAAAGTGCATGAAGTCCTAAAGAAATTAGACGATGTCACTTTAACTGGTATCGAAAGAGCTAAAGTTATTGCAAGCATTATCAAAGGTAATTAATATAAAAAAGCGGCTCAATTGAGCCGCTTTTTTTAATATCTTCTATATCCAAAAAAGATATAAGTAAAAGGATTTGTAATTGAATACCATATTCTTCTATACCATACTACATTTGTTTGTATAGATAATGCTGGTATATCTGTTTTGCTATTTATTACTTCTAATTTTTTTGTTTTTAATATAGGCTGTTTCATATTTTATATTAATTTTCAAAGAAATCACCCGCATCCATATTATCCGAATCAGTAAATTCATCTTCACCTACTACTTCTTCAAATTCTTTTGCAACTTGTTCCATTTCTTCTAATGATTTAAACTTAAAGTAATCATTTACAATTGGCTCCATAGCTTTTAAAACCTCTGGAGTAAATATACTAGAATTAAACAAATTCTTTGTAAAGAAAGACTTATCCAAATGTCTAACATACCATTTACCGGCACCTGGTATAAATCTCATTTCACCTGTCTTCTTATCTACTTCCATTTTACCTTGAGCTATACCAATTTTATCAAAATATTCTGCTCTACAAAATGCATCTAATCCAGTATAAGGATTTAAACCATTTGCAAAAGATATATCAAAACGAATCTTCTTTGGTTTAGCCATACGATTTTTAGAAGTCTTAAATAGAACATTAATACCAGAAGCACCCAAGTCCATATCATCTTCTTCTCCTGTTTTTAATTTAGACTTACTCATAAATCCAATTACAGACGCAGAATATAATAAACCATTACCGCCCTTTAACTTTTCAGCGGGAAATAAATCTAATGTTAAGTATGTATGATTTGCCACTATCATCGGTATGTCTAAAAAGCCTAAGTCTGTATTTATAGACCTAAACATAGAACCTAATGCTTTTGCTTTAGTCATATCTTGTTTAAGATCGCCTTTCAATAAGTCATTTTTTTCTTTATTAGAAGCCATCTGACCCAATGAATCTAACACTATAAGTATTTTAGGCAACTCAATTCCTTCCAATTTTTGGATTTTTAATTCATCCAATAGTTGTGTTAATAACATATTAACATCTTCAACCTTATTAGAACGGATAAGTCTAAACTTATCCAAAGAATTATCAATGCCAAATTTAGGTAAATCTTCCAAATCAATTGCTTGTTCTGTATCAATATATATAACACAATATCCTTCTTTTTGAGCGGATTTAGAAACGGAATACGCTAAGAAAGATTTACCGGCACCTGATTCACCAGCAAACGCTGTAATTCTATTTGTAGCGATTCCTCCGCCTAGTAACCTTGCTGATAGTGCCGCATCCAATATATAACATCCAGTTGATATAAACTTTTTTTCTTTAACTTCTTTTTCTATCACAATAGGTAACGATTTTGCTATATTATCCAATATAGTTCCAACTTTTGAAAATTCAAATTTCTTAACTTCTTTTACTGCTTTTGCCATCTTAATTAATCATTTTTTATATTATATATATTATAAAAAAGTTCCGTGGTTTAAAATATTTACATCAAATTAAAAAATCATATCATATATATCCAACAAGAGATTTGTTTTTTTATATATACCTTATGACAAAAACAGTATTTTTAGAAAAGGCAAGAAAAAAACATGGTTATAAATATAATTATACTAATCTACCCAATATAATTATGCAAATGGATTATATAGAACTTGAATATAAAACCCAAATATATAGACAGAGAGTTGTTAAACATCTTAAAGGAAATTGTCCAGAAAAGAAAACAAGTATTAAAGAAAATAATTCATTCATAGAAGATAGTAAGGAAATATGGGGCGATAAATATAACTATTCGCTAACAAAATATATTGATGCTAGAACTAAAATAAAAATAATACACGACGGAATTATTTATGAACAATTACCTGGTAGCCACTTAAAATATCCAGTTGAAGGATATTTAGATCAAGATGTTTTTTTACAAAAAGCACATAAAAGATGGGGCAATAAATATGATTATTCATTAGTTAATTTTAAAACAGCCAATACTAAAATAAAAATTATTTTAAATGAAATTATTTATGAACAAACTGCACATAATCATTTAAAATATGCCCCAGAAAGATTAAATAAAAAGAAGAACACAGATCAATTCATAATTGAATCCAATCAAATACATGATTTTATATTTGATTATGCAAAAACCATATATAAAACGGATAGAGAAAAAGTCATTATAGAATGTCAAATACATGGAGAATTTGAGCAACTACCTAATAGCCATCTAAGAGGAAGAGGTTGTCCCTACTGCAAAGAATCAAAGGGTGAAAAAGCTATCGCTAAATTATTAAATAAATTAAAAATTAATTTTGATAGACAAAAAAAATTTAGCGGGTGTAAAAATGTATATGAGTTACCTTTTGATTTCTATATACCTAGTAAAAGAATGTGTATAGAATTTGATGGAATTCAACATCATGAACCATTAGATTTTTTCGGTGGACAAGAAGCTTTCGAGAAGTTAAAAACAAATGATGAAATAAAAAATGATTATTGCGAGGATAATTATATTAATTTAATTAGAATAAAATACAATGAAATTAATGATATTGATAAAATTCTCACTCCTTTTTTAAATTAATGTCCGTGTGTGACTTTCGGAATAACATTTACATCATTTATAGCACCATTAGTGACAGGTATACCCTTTACATCCATTTCATTAGTATTAATCATTCTATGAGGATGTTTTGTAAAATATTTAATTGCCTTATCTCTAATTTGATCATAAAAACTATCTAATTCGGCACCATCTAATTTTGGTTTTTTAATTCCAAGTTCTTTGAACAGGAACTTTTCTTGTGATTTGATTAAATCATCAACAAAAGCCTCAGCATGTTGCCTTGTGACAGGACTATTAGTATGATCAAATGTGCCTTCATCAGCACCAATACCAGTCACCGAATCACCAAAACCAACTGTTTCAAAAGTCTTAAAATTTATTAAATATTTCATAAGTTATATATTAAATAATAATCTTCGAAATAATTTTGTCAACTAATAAATTTAGTGTATTTTTACACAAATAATAAAATTATGTTTAGAAAACAAATACATATTTCTTGTTCAGTCCATTTCATAATATTTATTTTTATTTTATATATTAAAAATATATTTGTCTGTCTGTGAAAAACTTTGTATTTTTGTTAAGAACATTATAAATAAAGAAAAAAGAAAATGATATACTTTACATCAGACACGCATTTCAATCATAAGAATATTGCCGGTCCAAAAATATCCCGTTGGAAATCAGGTTATAGAGATTTTAACTCTATACCTGAAATGAATGATACTATCATTAATACGATTAATGAATATGTAAAATTTGATGATACACTCTATTTTTTAGGTGATTTTGCCTTTGGGGATCCAAAGAAAATACCAGAATTGAGATGGCGAATTAATTGCCAAAATATAAATTTTTTATACGGCAACCATGATGATGAAATAAGATTAAACGAAGAATACCAAAATTTATTTAGTAGTTGTAAAGATGTTGATTTTTTTACTATAAACGGTCAAAATTATTTTATATCACACTACTCTCATAGAGTTTGGCCTGCGTCACATCACGGAACAATCCATCTTTATGGACATAGCCATGATTCTATTCCTGATTTTGGAAAATCTATGGATGTCGGTATAGATACTGCCTATAGATTGTATAAGAAATATCGTCCATTTTCAATAACAGAAATTAATGATATAATGGCTAAGAAAGAAATTTCTGAGTTAGACCATCATGTAGTTAAAAATCCACAATAATGGACATTTTTAACTTTAAACCAGAAGAAATAATATGCCATAGCGGCGGTGCTAGTGGTTCAGATACACTATGGGAATCATTTTGTATCTTGTATGGAATACAAGTTAAGGCTTGGTCTCACAAAACTAAAAGTCATAAAACTATTTCTAAAATAGAAATATCCGAAGAAGACTATAAAGAAGGTATTGAAAAAATAAAAAAAGCTAATAAAGTTCTCGGTAGAAAAAGTATAGATAAACATATGAGTTTATTAGCTAGGAACTGGGCTCAAGTAAAATACTCCGAGGAAATTTTTGCTATCGGTAGAATTGTTAAAGAAGGCGATACTTCTAAAAGTGGTTATGTTGTTAGTTGTAAATCACCATCTGTTGATGGTGGCACAGGTTATGCTGTTCAAATGGGAATACAGGCTGGTAAAACTGTCTATGTTTTTGACCAAAAGAAAGAAGTTTGGTTTAAATGGTCTTATATAATTGATGATTTTATCAAATTAAAAGATACACCAAAAATTCAAGCCGCAAATTTTGCTGGAATAGGCACAAGGGAAATAAATCCAGCCGGTGAAAAAGCTATTGAAGATGTATTTATTAAAACATTTAATGATATTTTAGACACACAAGTTGTTAAAAATAATATCTAAAAAAGTTTTGTGTTTATCAAAAATTATTGTATCTTTGTAATCTAAATCATAAGTAATGAGCGCAAAATTTCTAATTGGTAGTCGTGCTATAAAAAGTATATTTCCAGACTTCACAAGAGAACCAAAAGATTTTGATTTTCTTGTTGAGAAAAAACTACCAACAGAACACATAGATAATACAATTTATGAATATCACGAAAATCCTGTATTATTCAAGTATATAACAGAAAACATTAAACAAGGCGTAAGTGCTGATGTTTTATATACCTTAAAAGTAAGTCATATTTTCTGGGATATTTTCTGGTCAAAACATATGTATGACATCGTGTTTTTACAAGAACATGGCGCAAAACTAATTCGTCCTTTATTTGACGAATTATACGCTTACTGGAATGATTTTCATGGCGAAAATAAAAGGTCTGTTTTAGATATGGCATCAAAAGATTTTTTCAATAATGCCTTAACAACATATGATCATGACGTTTTACACACATATATAAATACAACACCACTTTATCTTAAAGTATTGAAAGACGGAGCTGATGTTGATGTAAGCGAGGAAAAGTTTAACAAACTCACGTTTGATGAAAAATTAGACTTAGCTAGAGAAGAAATATATGTAATGGCTTTTGAAAGACTATACAATCGTGATTATCGTGTAGCTTATAATTGGATGCTAAGAAAATTTATAATCAATCATGCTCCAATGTGGGAAGCATTATTTATAATTCAAAATTATCGGATAATGCAAAGGTGTAAAATTAATTATGTTGAACTTATCGAGTCAAAAATAGACGAAAAAGGTTATTTGAAAACAAAAAATAAAAACAAAAAAAATGGCAAAATTAACATTTAAAGAAATTGTTGATAAACTCAACGAAGCAAACGTAGAAATTAGTGAATTCGCTTGTGATGACATCACTACCGAAGAACTTGGCTTAGGCGAATCAGAAGAAATTGATAGTTATGGTGGTGAAGATCAAGGCTCTACATGGTATAGTGTAAGATATTTCAAAGAACATGATGTATATATACGTGTTGATGCATATTATTCTTCATACGGAGGACCGGATTTTTATAATTCCGAATATGAAGAAGTTTTCCCAACTCAGGTGACTAAAACTGAATATTTACCAAAAAAGTAATTTTTAATCTATAATAAAAAAACGTATGAATTTTAAAGAAATTTTAGACGAAATGAAACGTCTCGGCATTAGCAAACAAATGTTTTCCGGCGTAGAATTTGATGAATATGAAGGTGATCATGACGATGATGATGCAGATGGTGAAAGTGCCGAGCAAATTGACGAAACCCTTATTAAAAAATTATCAGAAGATAATAAGGAAATTACAATTGAAGGTCTTGGTAAAATTGTAATTGTAGAACAAGAAGGTGGTTATGCCGAACTACAAGATGGTGCCTATGGCATGGAATGGCATATCGTTAGACATTTTGTTGATCATAATGTTTATATTAAACTAGCTGGTTATTACTCGTCCTACGACGGGTTAGAAATACAAGGCAACTTATGCGAAGTTCATGCTGTCCCAAAGACAGTTATAGTATATGAGTAATAAGTAGTATTATATATATCATGATGTTGACGATCTTTTAGAAGATGAGTATCACTAAAGAATAAAATTAAAAGTTGAGTTAATTACTCAACTTTTAATTTTATTCTTATATACATGCTATGAAAAATAAAATTAACTGGAGAAGTAATGCCACTGAATATGCAGCATTCTTCCAAATGATAGGCGAAATATCACAAACTGATAAATATTTTATTACCAAAATGAAAGGAGATGAAAAATATGCCTTGCATCTAAGTAATAAAATAAGAACAACACCAATGTTTTTTCAAACAATTGAATTAGCACAATCTTGGTGCCAAGAACACGCTAATAATAAAACTATAACCATAAATTATGTCTAAAACACTCTTAACAAAGGACGGAATAGAAAAACTACAAGCTGAAATACATCACCTTAAATATGTTGAAGTTAAGGAATGTATTGAAGCTATTGCTGAAGCTCGTGATAAAGGTGATTTATCCGAAAATGCTGAATATGATGCAGCTAAAGAAAAATACGAAACAGTAAATAATAGAATTCAAAAATTAACAGAAATATTGACTAATTCGGTTGTTATTAATCAAGAATTAGTTAATACCGATAGTGTGCAAATTCTCACTACAGTTGCTTTAAAAAATAAGAAACTAAACAAAGAATTGAACTACACAATAGTTCCACACCTAGAAACAAATATAAAAGAAGGTAGAATTTCAGTTAATAGCCCAGTAGCACAAGCTTTAATCGGTAAAGAAATTGGCGATGTTGTTAAAGTAACAACACCCAATGGCGAACTAGAATTAGAAATACTTAATATATCATTATAATTAAATTGATAAAAATATGAGCATGGTAATTGACATACATTATTGGTATGAACTAACAAGAAACTTAAAACCTATCGAATTATTCGATACACTACATATAACAGGAGAAGTATATAAAGTAAATAATGAGAAAATTACTTTGATTTGGGCTATTGATGGCTCAGATAATATTATGCCTGATCATGTTGAAATCAAAGCTTGGGAAGAACCAATCTTAGAAAGAACTTTAGTTAGCGAATTACCTAATAAAATAGGCAAAAAAGTCCTTATTAAAGGATGGGTCTCTAATTGGAGAGAATTAAAGAAGATGTCATTTCTTATACTAAGAGATAGAACTGGATATTGCCAAGTTGTTGTTCCAAAAGAAGTTTCTGGGTCTTTGTTATCAGAATCTGTTGTTGAACTTGTTGGTATAGTTAAAGAAGCGAATCAATCTAAAGACTTTACAGTAGAAATTATGGCGGAATCGCTTAATGTAATTTCAAATGCCGAAGTTTTGCCTTTCCCTATATCTAGGGAAGAAGGTTTACCACCTTTTAATACTCTAAATATTTTTAGACCTTTAACTTTGCGTAAAGAAAAAGAAAGGTGTATATTTAAAATACAATCTGAAGTTATTAATGCTTATAGAATGTATTTAAAAGGAAATGGGTTCACTGAAATTAATTCTACAAAACTTTCAGCAGCCGGATTAGAAGGTGGCTCTGATATGTTTGAAATTGATTACTTTGGACAACCAATGTTTTTAACACAGAGTCCTCAGTTTTATAAACAAATGATGGTTGGTGTATTTGAACGAGTTTTTGAAGTAGGTAAAGTTTATCGTGCGGAAGGTTCAAATACTAATAAACATCTTACCGAATTTATTGGGGTTGACTTTGAAATGGGATTTATTAATTCAGTTGAAGAAGTTATGGATATAGAAGAAGGAGTTTTAAACTTCATCTTTAGAAAAGTGCATGAAACATGTGCTAAAGAATTAACATACTTAAACATAGACTTTAAACCTTGGTTAAATTTAAAATTCTTTAAACCTTTTCCAAGAATTACCTATAATGAAGCAGTTGAAATAATTAAAACTGAATTTGGGTACGAATTACCAGGTATCGGGTTAAATACCGAAGCTGAAAAGTTAATTTGTGAATATGTTAAAGCAAAACATGAATCAGATTTTGTATTTATAACTAAATATCCATTATCCGAAAGACCTTTTTACGCTATGCCATCTGAAAATGGTGTTGACTCAGAAACATTTGAATTACTTTATAAAGGTATGGAAATAACCTCAGGTGGACAACGTATTCACAATTACGAACAATTAGTCGAAAGTATTAAAAGCAAAGGTTTAAATCCAGAAAGCTTTGAAAGTTATTTGATGCCATTTAAGTTTGGTATGCCACCTCATGGTGGTATGGGATTAGGAGTCGAAAGACTTTTAAAACAAATGCTTAACTTACAGGTTGCTGATGAAGCTTCTTTAATACCGAGAACAAGAGAAAAGTTTATACATTAAAATGCGAAAATATATTTTAATTAGTGTATTTTATATTTTATTACTAATGCAACTCGCAATAGTAATATACATAGTCCCAGCATGGATGCTAGGTTTAATTATAATAACAATTGTTATGTCACAAATACTTTTTAAAAATAATGGAAAAATTTGATGTAGAAATAGTTTATCAGCATTTAAAAGAGAATTACCCTGGTAATTATATCACTATAGCTGATAAAGGGTTTGGTAAAACTTTCCATTATGAAAAATTTTGTCTTATTTGGTATGATGAAATTAACATCTATGACAAAACTGGCAATTCACCTGATGATTTATGGCCTGAATATTTTGAAACATATGATGAATTGTTTCAAAAAATATATGAAATAGTAATAACTAAGGATACTATTTTTAGAAAGCATTTACTATCTAAACAGCGGGAACAACGCATAGACGACATATTAAATGATTAATATACAAAACTCTATTTTTACTTATGAATATAAGATAAAAATAGAGTTTTTATTTTATGGATAAATATGCAATTTATGTAGCCGAGAGATTAGCTGAAATAAGAGATTTTAGAATATCGGAAATTCTAGATGAAGAATACGATTTAAAAATAAATAGTAAGTCCAATTTTATTGGATTTACTGAAAAAATTAAGTTTATTAATTGGTATGACAATCTTGATTATGTTAAAATATGGAATACAAAAGAAGAAGCACAATCATTTTTAGATTACTTAATGGAAAGAGCTAATACTTACTATAATACTTACAAAGATCCTTTTTACCATGTTAGAAAAACAAAAGGAGATTGGAAAAATTTTCACTTTATTGTCATTAAATTAAATTAAAATGTTAAATTCAATAGCATTACACTTACTCACACCACAATATATCTTAGAAAAAGAAACACACGAACAACCATTTATTATTTTCCTAGAAGATTTTAAGTCATTTGATGACTTGCTTAAAGCAAAGATGGATATTCGTGATTTAAAATTAGTTCCTATTAAAACAGATGAGATGCAGAAAAAGTATCATTCAATAGATAAAGATACTTTAATGAATACAATTCAATTTGGTAATTCTAATTTTTTATTTTTAGAAAATCAATTTCCATATATGCTACCAACCGATGTAGCACAAAATATAATTTGGATTAAAGAAGGAACAAACCAAAAAGAAGTTATTCGATATATTGATGATTTATTCGTTGATTTTTTTGAAAAAAGAAATGGAGATTTTGATTTGATTTTATTTGAAAGACCTTTTGGGATTAAAACAAAATTAGTTAAAGGTTCTTTCCCTTTTGTAAGACATATTCATTTCTGGTATAAAAAACTTTAATATATTCATTAATATAATTTTAATGAATGAATTAAATAATATAATACACGGAAATAATGTCGATGTAATGAAAACACTACCCGACAACTCAATTGACTTAACAGTCACCTCACCACCATACGGCACACTTCGCTCATATAAAGGAGTCATTGACGAAACTAAATATGATGAACATTTTTCTTTCCCCTTTATTGATATAGTTAAACAATTATTTAGAATTACTAAAGATGGTGGCATAGTTGTTTGGGTTATTAACGACCAAGTTGTCGATGGTGGGGAATCTGGTGATTCATTTCGCCAAGCATTGAAGTTTATCGAAATTGGATTTAAATTATATGATACTATGATTTACCATAAAAATGGAGCCGCATATCATGAAACAGGTAGATATGATCAAGTATTTGAGTATATGTTTGTTTTTTTAAAAGGGAAACGCCCAAATACAGTTAATCTTATTAAAGATAAACCGAATAAATGGGCTGGTACAAAAACATTTGGCACACCATCTAGTAGGCAAAAAGATGGTTCAATTAAACAAATGAAAGAAGGATTTACTGTTGGAGAATATGGAACTAGATATAATGTTTGGTATGTAAATAATGGCAAAGGATTTGGTGGTGATAAATTATCATATAATCATCCAGCTTCCTTTCCAGAATCATTAGCTGAGGATCATATTTTAAGTTGGAGTAATGAAGGTGATATAGTTTTTGATCCAATGTGTGGTTCTGGAACAACATTAAAAATGGCTAAAATGAATAACAGAAACTTCATTGGTATAGATATTAATGAAGAATATGTAAAATTATCAGAGCAAAGAATTAATAACACCGTAGCTTACGGCAATACTAATCCAAATGAAAAGTTAAAATTCGTAATTTCTAGAGAAAAAATACTAGAAAAGAGGAAAAATAAAGATATATAATAAAATTAAAAATAATTATTTATTTTGAAAATCAATATAAAATTAGTATCTTTGTCATATAAAAAGAAAAAGAAAATGAAAATATCCGCTGGAACTTGTATAATTTATAAAAATAAAATACTTTTCTGCCACCCAACTAACGGCTCTTGGGTTGGAACATATAGTCCAGCAAAAGGCGGGGTTGATGAAGGTGAAAAGCTTATAGAAGCTGCTATTCGTGAAACCAAAGAAGAAGTAGGTATTACTATCACCGAAAAAATGATTTTAAATACAGAAACTCCAATCGAGGTTATTTATTATAATAAGAAAAAAGATATACATAAAATAGTTTATCTTTATTTAGTTAAAATAAATGATTTATCTGAAATTGGCTTAGCATCCGAAATTGTTCCAATAGAACAACTTCAAATAGAAGAAGTAGATTGGGCTGGTTTTCTAAACATAGAACAAATAAAAGAAAAATCATTTCATAGATTTTTAACTTTAACACAACTTTTAGAAACAAATTTTGCTATCTAAAAATAATTTTGTATCTTTACTAAAATTAAATCAATGAAAATTCAAAATATAACAGAGCTTAAAAAAGCTGGTTTATTCGATTTATTTAAAGAAGAGTATGTTGGTTGGTATGAAGGCTGCACAAGAGGAGCCGAAGTTCCATTCGAATCTATTATAGCGGCTATTGCTGCAAATGGCGGCGCTACTAGGAACTTAAGTGATGGTTGGCATCCAGAGTATGTAATTACCTACAAGCTTCATGTAAATGATGATGAAAACATTTTAGAAGTAAAAGGTCGTCAAGAAGTAATTAATGACGGAGAAAAAGGTGATAGACTAGGTAGAATAAGAATGGATGAATATATAACACTTTCTCTATCGGAAGAGGGTCTTGTAAAAGAAAAAGCTAGAATTGATTCTGAAGTAGAAAGGATATTAGAAGTAATTGAAATTGATAAAGAAGATGGATTTACTTCTCGGTCGGAACATAATGTAAGTAAAGAATTAGTTCAAGAGTTAAAAAACAAAGGATTATCAGTTAAAACTGAACTTCGTGAAGGTTCAAGAACTGGCACCTCTACTAGAGTAGCAATTATTAATTGGTAAATAAAACAAATTATATGAGTTTAGAAACACAAGTAATGGAATCCATGAAGGAAGCCATGAAGTCAAAAGACGCAGAAACATTAGGTGCTTTAAGAGGTATTAAAGCAGCATTTTTAACATTAAATACTTCTGGTAAAGAAATTACCGAAGATGTTAGAATGAAAGAATTGCAGAGGATGGTTAAACAACGTCAAGAATCTGCAACTATCTTTAATGAAAATAATAGAAAAGAATTGGCTGATAAAGAAATATTCGAGATTTCTGTTATCGAAAAGTTTTTACCTAAACAAATGTCTGAAGCCGAAATCGAAGCTGAAGTTAAATCAGCTATTAACGAAACTGGTGCAACTTCTATCCGTGAAATGGGTAAAGTAATAGGCTTAGTTTCAAAGAAGCTTATCGGTAAAGCAGATGGTAAAACAATTTCAGATATCGCTAAAAAAATGTTGGCATAATGAAAACATATATCGAGATAGAAGAATACTGCGGTAATGAAGGTGAAACTTGGACAACTTTCCTTGTAAAGGAAGGAAATGAAAAGTTCATCGAAAAGTTAAAGTTGGGAATAACTAAGTTTTATGAACTTTTGGATTATGACAACTACTTATCTATCTTAGATGAAGAAGTGGATGAAAATACTGTTAATAAAATGACTAAAAGAACAAAATCTGGTTATTATGATTTTTATAACAAACGTGACTCAGTCATAAATCCAAATCTTCTAAATATAGAAACCGAAGAAGCCTATATTGATAGTTTTTACAAAATGAAATTATTTAAATGATTGATATATTAGGATATGTCGCCACTATAATAACCTTGTTATCCTTTACTTTTAAGAGTATCTTTAAGTTAAGGATAACAAGTTGTATAGCATGTGCATTATGGATTACATACGCTGCATTAAAAAATGACATGCCTATTGTATTTACAAATGTTGCTATTATTACAATTCATCTTTTTTACCTTTTAAAAAGAAAATCATGAGCCACTTAACGAGACAAAGAATACTCATCTATTTATTAGTATTATTAGCTTCTTCAATTACATACCTTTATTTTAAACATACAGAGCTGTCTTATATAACAACTGCTATACTAAGTATAGGATTAATAGTTTATATACATGATGTATTTCAAACTCATCACTCTATTTTAAGAAATTATCCAATTATTGGTAGGCTCAGATGGGTTTTTGAAAATGAAAGGTCAAAAATACAACAATACGCTATTGAAGATAATATAAATGGAACACCAATTAATAGGGAAAGACGTTCCGATATTTATCAAAAATCTAAAAAAGATCCAAACACCGTACCATTTGGTACACAATTAAACGTCTATGAAAAAGGTTATGAGTTTCTCAAACATAATCTCTATCCAATTGATTACAATTCAATTAAAGAACCAAGATTTCTAATTGGTTCAAAATTCTGCTCTAAACCTTATTGCGCCTCAATATACAATATATCAGCAATGTCATTTGGTGCACTATCCGAAGCTGCTGTAAAAGCTCTAAATGGTGGTGCTAAATTGGGTAATTTCTATCATAATACCGGTGAAGGTGGCTTATCTCCCTACCATTTAGAATATGGTGGTGATATATGCTTCCAAATAGGAACAGGATACTTTGGCTCTGGAATTGATAAAGACGGTAAGCGTTATTTTAATGATGCTATTTTTGAAAAGAATGCTATTCGTCCACAAGTTAAGATGATAGAAATAAAGCTATCACAAGGTGCCAAACCTGGACACGGTGGTATATTACCAGCAGCTAAAAATACGGCTGAAATATCTAAAATAAGAAATACAACTCCTGGAACCGATGTAATGAGTCCACCTTATCATACAGCTTTTAGCAATAATGTTGAAATGATACAATTCATCTATAAATTAAGATGCATGTCAGGCGGTAAACCTATTGGTATAAAATTATGCTTGGGTGATATAGAACAATTTGATGAATTAGTTTCTAAAATGAAAGAGATAGACTGCTACCCTGATTTTATAACATTAGATGGTGGTGAAGGTGGAACTGGTGCTGCACCGTTAGTATTTACCAACTATGTTGGAACTCCACTTATAGACGCACTTATTCAAGTTAATCGGGTTTTAATTAAATACAACCTAAGAAAGGATATAAGAGTAATCGCTTCTGGTAAAGCAACAACTTCCTTTGATATAATAAAGCTATTAGCACTTGGTGCAGATGGCGTAAATGCCGCAAGAGCATTTATGATGTCACTTGGTTGTATTCAAGCGAGAGAATGTAATAACAATACTTGCCCAGTAGGTATAGCTACACAAGATAAAAAGTTAGTAAGAGGACTTGACCCAGAAGAAAAACGTGTAAGAGTATTTAATTTCCATGAAAACATAGTTCATGAGGTAAGAGAATTAATGGGTGCTATGGGTGTAGATGATGTAAAGAAAATAGGTGCTTCTATGATTTGTGTAAGAACAAATGATGGTATTGTAAAAACGTATAGCGATTTAATTAAACAATATAAAGTAAATAACGAAGAAGTAAATAACTAAAATTATGGAAATAAAAATTGGTAAAAAAGAAATAGAACAACCAGTATATAAGAACTGCTATAAAGTTCATATAAACTATATGATTGGTGATGCTGACGGTGATGACGAAGATATCGTATATATTGATAAAAATAATGAGTCATTTGAGGACTTCATTAAATGTTTAGAGATGTGTTGTAGAGCATTTGATGTTGGTGGAATGGGTGGTATGGATACATTTAAAAATGTTCCCGGTTATAAAGATTTTTTCGGAGATAGTTGGGACGATGACGAAGAAGATGAGGACGAAGAAGATGAGGACGATGATAACTATGACGAAGAAGATGAGGACGATGATAACTATGACGAAGAAGATGAGGACGATGATTCAAAAGACGATGAGGACAACGAAGATTACGAAGAAGATGAGGATGAGGACGAAGATGAATACGAAGTTATGAATACCGACGATTCAAAAGAAGACGATGAAGATGCCAATTTTTATGTACAAAAAGGCAAAGGTATTGGTGCGGAGCATCCATATCAACCAGATGACTATGGTATAGAGTGTTCATTTGAAGATTATGAAATAACTTTCTTTGATTCTAATAGTAAGGAATTTCCGGTAAAAGTTAATTTTACACCAGAAGAAAAAGAAGAAATGCGAACTAAGCTTAATAAAGCTGGCTACAGCGTAAAAAAGAAATGGTAGTAGATTTGCATTTATCTCCTGAGATTACTAATTCTCCCGGATATGATCCACGCTTTTCACTTCAAATACAATTAGATATGTTTGAATATGAACTAGATAAGGCGCTTGCATTAGGAGAAATTGAAATAACCGTAATACACGGAATAGGTTCGGGTGTATTAAAAGCTGCTATTCATAAAATAGCAAAACAACATCCACACGTTGGCAGTTGCATTAACGAATATAATCCATTATATGGATTTGGAAGTACAAAAATAACATTTAAATAATAATTATGATAGATAGAAGAAACCCTGCAAACGCAAACATAAATGGCTCAATAACTTTAGAGGGCTCACAAAACTCAACACAAAATCTCTATGAGATGTATTATCATTATTATGGCAATATGTGTAATGTCGAAGTAATTAAACTAAAAAACGAAGAAGGTAAACATATATTTACCGACTATTTTGATTTAAAATCAATAAACCAATATTTGATAGATACATACCCAGATGCTAAAGTATTTACGCATGAGGGTAATGTATTATCTAAATATTTCTTTTTTGAAGACTTAATGATAAGAACTTGGATAGAAAATGGTTATGCTGATTCTACTGGACTTTCGCTAAATTATGGTAATGTATATCCAGCGGAATTATTGGAAAAAATTAAAACGTTTAAACTCAAAAAAGAGCCGAATGCTAAATGCATTGGTGTTATTGTTCAAACACAAAACGGGTTAGGTATCACTTATATTCCATTAGAAAGATACGAATTTTCTGAAGAAAATTACAATGACGATCTGGCTGAAAATCATGAAAAAATTGTTAAAGAATTAAATGCTAAAAAATCTGGTATACATCTATTTTATGGTATACCAGGAACAGGTAAAACTTCTTATATTTCTACACTAACAAACTTAGTAAGTAAAAATATAATATATGTGCCTAATTCAATAGCACCAATGATGGATTCTCCACAATTCTTAAAATTAATTCTTGATAATACTAATTCTATATTTATTATAGAAGATGCTGAAAAAATTATCACTAGTCGTGAATTAAATACCAACTCACCAATTGCGTCTTTACTTAATTTAAGTGATGGATTAATAGGTCAATCAGCAAAATGCCAAATAGTATGCACGTTTAATACAAAATTAGACAATGTTGATGTTGCCTTACTAAGAAAAGGTAGATTACTATCTTCTTATGAGTTTAAAGCTTTAGAAGAAGAAAAAGCAACTAAATTAGCTGAGAAACTTGGTAAAGAGTATAAGAAAGGTGAAACTACTTTGGGTGATATTTATAATGCTGATATTATCAAAAATGCAGAGGTTATAAATAAAAGATCAACAATAGGTTTTAAAATCTGTTAGAAATTATTCTGCACCTCCAAAGCTGTTGATTATATAATCAACAGCTTTTTTTGTGCCTATAACCACATATTTGTATAAACTAAATACATTTAATTCTCTTGGTGATTCATCATAATAATTATTATCAGATAAGATATTATCTATTTCGTCCATATATTTAAGGTAAAAATCATATACATCAGCATCATTTATCAATCCTTCTATTTGGTTTCTTTCTGAATCTTTTTTGTAAGCAGAAATAAAATCTTCAATGGTTTTGTTATCGGAAGTATTTAATGACTTTTTAATCATTTCTGTTAATTCATCTTTAAGATTTGAATCAATTTTTGCTTCTTCAGCCTCTTTTAAATAGATTGTAAACTTTCTCATATACTATATATTATTATTTAAAATTAAACTCCCCATACACCATCAAAAACTCCCCTATACCACATACCACCATAAAAAGTTCCACTTTCATAAATACCATTTTCCCATATACCACCATACCAAGGTATAGCTGTAAATTTACTTACTAATCTTAAACCAGTATCTATATTTGTGCTTGCAGTTGCTGAATATGTTCCAGTTATACTAAGACTACCTAAGTTATAATTCAAAGTTAAATAAGTCCATTTTTTTGTATAATCATATTCAGTTAAAGCAACACTATATCTACCTGGATTATTATAATTTCCTATATTGTAATAAGGAGTTGTTGTTCCATCACTTAATACATTAACATAATCCCCTATATTAAATCTAAATATACCGTTTAATGTTAATTGATTTGTAGATAAATCTACACCAATTACTTCTATGTCTTTATTTATGCCTGAATACCAATTTCCGCTATTAAAATTAGTATTATATACTATACCACCATAGAAATTACCTGTATTCCAATTGCCTGTTTTCCAAGTTGAATATTTATGAATTGTTGAAGGACTTACCGTTCCTCCAATTATATTTTCATAAGAATAGAAATTACCCGAAGCCCAAACACCTCCTTGCCATATAGCATTACGACTATTTGAAGCCAATGAGCCAAATTTATTTACAATATTATAGTCTAAACCAAAAATACCATTATACCACATACCATTTTGAAAATCTCCATTATAAAATGAACCATTTAACCAATAAGCAGGTTTGTTAAATGAATTAAAAGTTCCTGATTTCCAATTACCTCTTACCCAGACACCACCAGAGAATAAACCAGACATCCATGTTCCGTCATTCCAAACGCCATTATACCATAAACCAGTAGTCCAAGTTCCACCATACCAACGACCGTTAAGCCATGTACCAGATTCCCATTTACCATCATACCAACGTCCATTATACCATATGGAATTGTAATTATCGTAAGATGAATTGCCTACGCTAACACTAGTAACATTATCAGTTATTTCCATTGAATGCCAATTACCTTTATACCAATCTCCGGTAATCCAAGTTCCTGAATACCAAGTTCCGCCAAACCAACGACCATAATGCCATATACCTTTATACCAAACTATTCCATTTGTATCTAATCCAATTATCGCATCTGATATTTCAGCTTCTAAAATCCAGTGATAATTAGCTGCTAATGTATCTATATCTAAACCATCAACTAATCTAAAAGCGGGTTTATCTGTATTCAAATTAACTAAACTATTTGTTAATCCTAACGAATATAAATTAGAATTATTTAATATAGTAGGTATTTTATACATTGCGTCATCTCCCACATCTAAAAGATTAACTGGCTGATAGTTAAAAAATGGATCAAATATATTAACTGTTAATGTTCCAGTATCTAATGCAGAAGGTATATTCAAATAAGATGTATTAACTAATACATCATAATTATCTAATTTAGTAATAGAATTTATACCATTATAACTTGGATTTAATTGTTGTGATGAACCAGTTCCACCAGTAAAATTAATATATCCTAATAGTGTTCCATTTATTGAGTCCAATCCGACTGTATTTAATGCTAATTTACTACTTACATTAAATGTATTATTTATATTTAAAACTTCGGTTTTAGCAATGTTTAATACATTTAATGTAAGTATATTACCTGAATTAGTATAAATAATTGAACTTATATATTTCTTAATATCACCATCGGATAATAATATTTTAGTATAAGAATCTGTGTTTAATTTAGTTTTAATTGGATTATCATAAATATTCATATAATATAAACCCGAATTGTATTTTTTAGATACTAATGGTTTATTTAAATTATTAAATATTTCTAAATCTTCGGAAATTTTATCTAATGTATTTCTTGAAATTATATCTATGGTATTTAATGAAATACCATAATGTGTTATACCATCATCAGTTTTAATTATATTATCGCTAAAAATTAATGCCCATCCATTAAAACTAGAATCATAATACTTATCAGTTATTAAAGCTCTTGTTTTAGTGAAAATACCCATATCAGTATGTAAAGTTAAATCAACAAATGTATTAATCCATAATGATTCATATTCAAATTTTAAATCATTACCAAATAATAATTTATTTTTAGGATAACTTGCAGTTCCAACCATAGGTTGATTTGAATCGTAGTAGATATTACTTGAAGTAAAACTACCCGCATGATTACAAGGAAGATTGCTATATTCTGGCATAGTAAAGAATTTTTTACTTGCAGTAAATCCACTATTTATAGATGATAAATAATTTAATAAACTATACTTTGGAGTATATCCAAATAGATTATATGTATTAGCATATATCATACTTGATGTATAAGCAATAGAACCATATACGCTATTTATATCGGTTTCTAATGACTTATAAGCAGTATAATTATTAAATCTTGGCGCAATAGTGTAAATATTGCTATCATAAGTTAAATTATAGCCATTAGATATAGGATGTGCTTCAAAATTAGACAGCAATACAGACGAATTTTCGAACTTATTTAAGTTAGTAATAGTAAGTGTGCTACTGCTCTTTATAGCGTTTAGAATCGACTGATTGAAGTCATTAAACGCATAATAATAACCCGAAAAGACGTAGTTAATCATAACATTTGCTTTAACACTCTGACAAGAAATTTGTAATATATCACCTACATTACAAAAAGTAGATGGTAACTTAAATATACTAATATACCCATACATGAATATACTATAAGAACTAGAAGTCACTACTGGTGTAAAATTCTTATATCTCGAAGCTGTTGAACTAGCAACATTTGGATATAATCCAGTAATACTACTTAGAGTAGTAGTAATTTGAGAACTACTAAATGTGAGTGATGATGTTCCGTTTATAAAATTAGTATTTAATAAAATTGGATTACCAGTAGAAGTATCACTATTTACACCATATGTTTTATATGAATCTATTAAGTAATCTAACCATGTTGAGCTAATGCTATTGATATTTAAATTAGATAAACCTGAACTAAATGTTACAGAATTTGGTAACCTATAATCATAATTAGAATCAAAAAAGTTTAACTTATCAGCTATATCATATTCCATAAATAACATTTTTGGAACTATTGTTTCAGTTATAATAGGTGTATAACTAGCTGAAGCATAATTATAATCATTTATTAAAGCAAAGTTACCAACATTATATAAATCTTGTCCATTATAATCAAATAAACGATTACTATAATCAGATGATATTATTGAATAAGAAGTACCTGATATTAAATTAGAAGTTGTTGATAAATATTTAAACGTATTTATATCAAACTCAATTATGTTATCACCAGACACAATCATATTATTAGTACCACGTTGTCTAGTTATACAAGTTAAATCACCTATTGATTGACTAAATGATAAATACAAAACACCATGCTCAGTTACAAAATGATTAATCTCATAACATAGTATGTTACTATTATTTGTTACTATAAATAGACAATCCATAGAATATGTTATACCATTTCCAGCCATTAAATCCACTTGAGTAGAGTATGTTAAACCCCATCCTGTTTCGTAAGTATCAAAATGTGTATAATACATATCATTAATATCCTCAATTAAATCATATGTATCTGTTAAGGTTAAATTTTTAACCAAATTAATAAAATTAGGCGAATATCCAGTTAAATATGAATAAGTTAATTCACAGAATATACCATTTTCGCCTCCAATATAAATTAAATTATAATTATAAAATATAACTTTATTATAAGAGTAATTTTGTTCACCAATTGATACTTTTTTCCATGTATAACCACCATCAAAAGTATGATAGATTGTATTATATTTACCAACTACTATACCATTAATATCATCTAAAAATGAAATAGATGTTAAATTATGGTATTCTTCACCTAAATCTATTTTAGTAATAGTGAAATCTAATTTTGACATTTTTAGAATTGTTCCATTATTACCACATAACCAATAATAAGCAGATGTTTGTGTTATAGATTTTAAATTTTCTTTGTATTGGTTAAATACATATTGTGAATATGTTAAAGATTGTAGATTTAAAATGACACCAAAATCACCTATATATAACAATCTTTCTGGAATAGTATATGTATATCCTTCAATAGTTAAGTATTGAATACCGTGTTTTAATACATCTAAATAATTATTTTCATATAAATTATGATAATCAACTTGATTTCTTAATAAATAATTATGACTTTCTTTAAACTCAAATGGTTGTCCTTCTACTGGATAATAATTATTTAATAATCTTGATAAAGAAAATTGTTTATCTTGATTTACATTACCTATATTTACATAAACATTTAAATCACTAGTTAAGCTATATGTAGCCATTGTCATTTTTACTAATGTTCTGTCAGTAAATATATAAACACCATTATCTTTATTATAATACTGATATGTCATATCAGCTATGTTATTATTAATTAGATAATAATTACCAGAAAAATATGTATCCGGGTCAACAGAGAAACCTAAATCAACAGTTGATATTTGATCTTTAACTAAAACTAAATTACCTTCTAATAATTTGATTCCATCAATTACACTAAATGTTGTTGAATTTAAATCAATAGCTGTTGTAGTTGCGACATTTACAATAATAGAATTTGTGTTATCAATTGCTTTGGTAGGAGTAAAGAAATTATTTAAAGTAAATCCATATTCATAAGAATAATCTTCAAAAGTATTTAAAGTTGAAGGATCAATAGAATTACCACTAGTCGGAAGACCAGTCATAGTGTTATAAACAGAAGAAGCCGGACTATAAAACCATGTAGTATTATCTTTATATTTTAAAGAGTCATAAACGTCATCAGTATTACTTATGTGTAAATAAGTAGCGCCGCTTAAAGCTCTTGAATAAAGTTGCATTTTAGATAAATCTTGTTTAAGATTATCATAATTATCCTTACTTAAAGTATCGGTTTGTTTAACCCACATTCTGGTATCAGTGTTGTATATATACATATTATTTCTTTACTTTTAAATTCCATTTAACATAATCCATTGAGACTTCAACAGATTCTTTTATAATTAAAACTTTTGATTTTTTCAAAATTGCTTTTATTTGCCTGATAAATTTATCATAAGCATATATATCAGTAATATAATCAGAGACGATAATGTTAAATTCTTTGCCTTCCGAAAATATTAACTCGTATATTAAATCATCAGTTTGTTTCATTATTTTATATATTATTTTATATCTGTTATACGCTTAAACAAATGTTAAAATAATATATAAAAATAAAAAAAACTAATGGCAAATCCCAAAATTAAACAAAGATCTAAAAAAGAAGCCTACATTGAAGCCGAAGAACTTCTCACACAAAGAGAAGCCAATTCTTCTAAAAAAAGTAGATTCAGTAGAGCTGATTTAGAAAGATCAGGTATAGTTCTCAATCCAAGACAATTAGAATTATATAAGGGAATTAGAAATAATACCTTAACTATATGCCAAGGTCCAGCAGGTACCTCAAAAACCTTCACAGCCTGCTACACAGCATTAGCACTTTTAGCTGACCAAAAAATAGAAAGAATTGTTTTAACTAAACCAATTCAAGAATCAGGTGAAAATTTAGGATTTTTACCTGGAACAATTCAGGAAAAAACTGATCCTTATATGAAATCTTATTTTTCTAATTTTGAAAAAATAATCGGAAGAGGTTCTTTAGAGTGGATGAGAGCAACCGGAGAAATAGTAGTTGAACCACTTGCGTATATGAGAGGGACTACTTATGATAATTGTATTATGTTAATGGATGAAGCGCAAAACTCAACAATGACACAATTGATGTTATGGGTAACAAGGCTTGGTAATAATTCAAAAGCTATTATGATGGGTGATATATCTCAATATGATATTAGGAAATCAGATTCAAGATTTTTGGATTTTATAAATCTTTATAATCAAGATGAAGACATTTTTAATTTTGCATTTGCGGCGGAAGATATAGTAAGAAATAAGTTCTTAATTAATATCGTAAATAAATACGAGAAATGGAAAACAGAAAACGATAAAGTTGTTCAACAAGAACAACCTTGGAAAAAGAAATATTAAAAAAAAAGAACCGATAATTATCGGTTCTTTTTTTATATATAGTGTATGAACTATTTAGTTAAATATTCAAATTTTGAGACACTTTTAGAAAAGAAATCTGCTTATGATGAAGGAGATATTGTTTATATCGAATATTGGTATAAAAAAATGATAACTCCCGTAAAAATAAAAGAGAAACAAGGGAAAAAATTCCTCGTTTCTCATAATAATGAAAAGTCGAAAATTCAAAATGCACCTGATGAATTAATCAAACCATCACAAATTATTAGTAAGATTTAAACTAAATAGTTATCAATATATTGTTCCTCGATTATACCATATTCTGCTGCTGAAAATCCTCTATCTAACATAGATTCTCTGAATACGAAAAATATATCTTTTCTATCCGTAGTTCCATATAAAGATGCATCATTCAATCTACTTCTTAGTTCTTCATCAATAGGTAAATCTTCATTATAGCCGTATGTTTTTCTTAAATCAACTCTATCTTTTCTTCTATTATCGGCATAATTCCATTTACATACTTTTTCACGTTCACGCTCCTTATTAATCCATTTTGAATAATGATTATCATAATCATATTCTTTGTATTCTTTTATTTTTGGATCTCTTGCAGTCGGTAAACTTTCCCAGTCAATAATAGCGGAAGCCATACAAAGTCTTTCCAAGAAATCTATATCTTGATGCTCTTCATGTGTATGCTCCTTATAATATCCTACTGATATATTTGTACATTCAGGAATTATATCGGTAAATTGGGCGGAATCAGTTCCAACACCTGTATCATCAGGTATTAGTTCTAAACCTAAATCGGTATATTCTTTTGATAAAGCTTTTGCAAAATCATTTGAACAGCATCTTTCCCAACTTTGGTGGGTTATAATAGAACAAGTATCTTTCCTATCAAAAGATATTATCTTATCATATTCAAAAAAGAAATCCTTATCTTTTGATGCTGCTGCTTTACTGCCAATACAACCAACTTCTTCTCCCACAAAGAAGAAATATGTTCCAGGAACTTTTTGGTCAATCATATATAATAACACACACATACCAGCTTTATCATCAGCACCTAGTATTGTTTTACCGTCTGTTCTAATGATGTTGCCGTCAAAAACATGAGCAACTTCTTCATATTTTTTTGAAACAGTGTCTAGATGACAGGCAAAAATAGTTCTTGATGAACCTATTTTATAGTAGAAATTACCGTGTTTATCACGTTTAGTATCTTTAGGCAATGAGGATCGTAAACGATGCTCATTACCATATGGATAAGTTCTACTAGTTAGTTTTAAAAATGTTTCTTTTATATTCATATCGGTCTTGTAAAAAAACTAAAATTTTCTTCTGGAATAATTCTACTTTGACCACCATATGACCAAGTTTCAATATTACCATTACTTCTTTTGACTTTCAAAAATTTGCTACCATATTGAAGTTTTGTGAAATCAATGTTTTTCAATTTACATTTCAATACTTCATATTCACCAGAAGAATCATCTAGTATTTGTGATTCATCTGCGGTTAGTATACCGTCGTCTACTAATTCATAAGTTCCAAATTCGGCTAACCATGGTCCATATTTTGATGTAGTATCTTGTATTACTTCTATCATTTTAGAATATTTAAAATTTGTTTTCCTCTTTGTGTTATACTTTTTAATTTAATCTTAAAACTTGTGCTATCAATACCACCAAATATACTAGCATTTGAGTGTATCTCTGCAAGTCCAGTTAATAACAATGTTATTGCTAATGGATTTTTACAGAAGTTTTCAACACCATCTGCTTTTAAAGTATGTATATCCATATCATGTTTAACTAATATAGCTGCTATTTGGTTTTTAAATGTTTGTTTAAAAATATCATAGGATTTCTCAGCATGATTTGGAAAGTGTCTTTTGCCGTCATCATCAACTTCAAGACATGACCATTTTCCACAATCATGATACTCGGTATATAATGATAGCGTTTTATCATCAGATAAATTATCTAATAAAAATTCTTTGTTCTCAATTACCCATTTTGGTAATGACCATTCATATTTTAATGGCGTTTCATTTCTTAAATGAGTTAGTAAATCAAATAAATAATTTTTAACGGATAGACCATGTTGTAAGGTAGAGACCCCCTTTGTTTGTTCGCAACTTTCCATCGCTTCTCTTAATGCTGATAATGTTATCTACTTCATAGTATTTTCTATTGTTTTTAGTTTTGTAATCCTTTTTGTTTTTAACAATTTTAATTTTAATTTTTTAAAAGACAAGTCTGTTAAATTAACTTCATTATAAATGACTAATTCATAAAGAAAATCATAAATAATTTTCTGCCAATCAGAATTATATTTTTTAAATATATCCATATCATATTCACATAATACCTCATATTTAATTCCTCTTTTTTTAAATTCTTCCTTACCTGCTTCTATTTTTAGAAGATTTTTACTATCTAATAACCATTTTTTAGATTTTATTTCGTAAATGGTATTATTTGTTTCGCTATAAAAATCCGGATAATAATGTGTTTCATTACCTAAATAATTATAACTAACTCTATATTCTTTTGTTTCTGCGGAAATTATTTTTTTATCATAATTTTCAAATATAAACATCAATTCAAAACTACTTCTAAAAAACATTCCTTTATACCATCCCTTATATGACATTCCATTATTCTTAAATGGGGAAATACCATATTGTGGATTTTTTTCTTTAATCCCAAAAGAATTTTTGTTATTTTTCCAATTATTATAATTAATTTCTGCTTTTTTTTCACCATATTTGTTGTTCATTACTTCTAATAATGATTTTCCAAATCTACCATTTTCTTCTCCTTTATTTTTATCCGGATTTATAACATATTCCTTTTTGGTAGTACAGCTTCTACAAGATTTATTTAGTTTTTCTTGCCTATTTTTACTATAATTAGTAGTGTAGGTCAATTCTTTTCCACAAGATGGACAATTTCGTATATACATAAAGTATATATTAACTTATCACGACCACGTTTCGCCATCTTTTGATTTTTTATTTAAAACTAATGGCAAATGCGAAAGACTTTTACGGATTTCAGGTGTGCCATAGACACAAATTGCCGTAAAAGCATTAACATCAGGTTCATAAAATGATGAACTTGCTGTTTTCTTTGATAATTTTTCGTGAAGTTTTAATAAAGTTTCCTCATCTTTGATTGAGAGGCAAATAATGGAATTAGATTCTTTTTTCCATTGTTCAAAAGTTTCGGGATGTTCGCTTGCGAAATCCGCAATAGCATGTGCTGATTGGACCACTTGGTAGCCTGATGACATATCTTGTCTAGATATTATCACTAATTTTGTTTCGTTAAATTTGTTCTACAACATAAGTAATTGTTTTTATTTTTATATATTTATTTTTTAATTTGTTGTTAATTCAATTTTTGCCTTAATTTTCTTTTCTCTTATTTTAAGAGGTTTAGCTGGTTCGTCTTCTTCAAGAAGCATATTATCAATTAATTCCCATTTAAAGTTTTGCCTTTGTATTAATTTATAAAATTCTTGTCTAGTTTTTTCTAAATACTCCATATTAAAGATTTAAAGATTCGTAATAAGCTATTTCGTAGCTTGAATTAATTAATTTATATAAATCATCTGGCATAAATCCTTCTTCAACTTTATTACCTATATGATATTGTTCTGCTTTCATATGACATCCACCCTCTTTATCACAGAGGGTTATACCATTTTCTTTAACATAGCCACCACTAGGCATTTCATGCCTATCAGTAATATGGTGAGCATCTAGATTAGATTTAGAATCACCACATATGCGGCATTTATTCTTATCTCTTTTTAAGACATCATTTCTAAAAATTTCTCTAATCTTCTTCTTGCTCATTTTTATATCTTTGGTATGTTCTTGTATCAAACAATAGTAATACTACCCAAAATGCAGCATATATATAACTATGTGTATATAAGTTATATGCAATCCAAGCGCCATCAATAAGTAATACTAATGTTGAATAAAGTAATTTATTCTCGCTTGTAACAAGCTTATAACCACACCATATAGTAAGTGCTAATAATATTATTGATATCATATTTTAATTTTTAGCGCGATCTGTAGGATTCGAACCCAATGTTACATAGTTTAGTGCCATGCTCTTCCGCCAGGATAGATTTAAAACTCAGACCGCATTTAAGAGAGGATAGTGGGGCTCGAACCCACGACTCTCTGATTTAGAGTCAGATGCTCTTCCAACTGAGCTATACCCTCAATATTTATGAAAACAAAATTGCAATAAAAACAAATAATACCATTAATAATAAATATACAGCAAATAAGGCTATTGGTATCCAAATTGGACAAAACACCCATAACCAAGATAATGCAAATACACCAGTTAGTTTAAGGATTGCTAGTATTATTGTTAATGTTGTTGCTGAAATTGATATTTTCATGGTTGATAAGTTATTGTATATATACAAGCTAATAATGCTGCAATCATTAAACATCCTAATATATAGAACATTAGATTTTCTAATTGATATTTATTAATCTTGTTTCTTTTCATTTCTTTACAAAGATACGAAAAAAATTTCAAAAAACAAGAAAAGAGAAGAATATATTTTCGATATATATGATTGAGCTGTTCGCTTAACTTGTGTCGAGTAATTTTAGGTTGCTTTGAGTCCTTTACAAGGAGGATAAAGATACAGGATATAAAACAAAAAGAATAGTATGTATTACACATCAAACAACGGAAATCCTTCCGCATGGATCGTCAACTCAAAAGATAGAGGACGTAAAAAAATATATCTTAATAATAAAGTCTATTTAGACAATAACCAAGAGTTTATAATCGAACTCTTTAATCCACTTCAAGATTCAGTATTAGCTGAAATTAAAATCAATGGTAAAAAAGTTTCAGAAAATGGTTTAATTTTAAGACCAGGACAAAGATTTTATTTAGATTGCTTTTTAGATGATAAAAAGAAATTTTTATTTAAAACCTATGACGTAGAAAACTCAACAGAAGCATTAAATGCCGTTGCTAATAATGGATTTGTAGAAGTTTCTTTCTTTAAAGAAAGAACTACACCAAAATTTATCGCCAACAGTTATACTTATGTTAATCTAAATAGTAATCCAAATATTACTTGGACAGTTGATAACACTATTATACCTACGAATGGTGGAAATATAACATTTGGGACAAATCCATTAATTACTACTTCTCAAGTAAGTATTAATAATATGTCATTAGGAAGTAGTAATTGTTTTTATACATCAAACATATCAAATACATCAAACACTATTAGATCTTATTCTAATACTTCGGAGCAATCAAAAAGTTCAGATATTCTTAGGTCTAAATCTAAGAATAAAACACTTTCTGATACAACTGAGACTGGTAGAATAGAAAAAGGTGATAAATCACAACAAAAATTTGAAGCAATTGAAATGGATTTTGAAGCATACTGTGTCAGTAAAGTTTCTTATCAATTACTTCCAAATAGCAAGAAACCAGTAGAAACATCGGAATTAAAGAAGAACTTTTGTTCTGATTGTGGAAACAAATTAAAGGGAACAGAAAAATTCTGTCCTTCTTGTGGAACAAGAATCTAAAATTTAACAGCGAACAGCCAAAAAGCCACCAAATTTGGTGGCTTTTTTTATATATAGTATATGAAATATTTAAAACTATTTGAGGAACTAAATAAATGCGATATTAAAGAAGAAGTAGATATAATCTACCGAGATTCTAATTTAATTTGTCTAATACCAAAAACTCAAAGAGCTTCACATATTTATGGTCATAAAACTTGGTGGTGCTCAACTAAAATAAATACTTTTGATGAAATAGCCGAAGATGGTGATAAAGTTTTATTTAGATTTTTATTTAAAGATGGTTATAAAATGAGATTAAGTTATGATTTGGTATCTAAAAATATGGATTGGTCTGATAAGTCAAGTGTGCATTTTTTTGAAAAAATATCAGATGATCCGTTTTTTATAACAAAAGAAGAAATCGAAAGGGAAATTTTCAATAATGGAAGTAAAGCATATAAAATACAAGAATTTATTGATAAATTTGATACAATTCCAGAAAAATGTAGAGAACAAATTATGGATATAATTCAAAAAGAAAAGCGTGTTAATTATAAATTTGCACCAATTGAATATACATCACCAAATATAAAACAAAATATAAGAAATCTCGATAGATTTAGTGATCCTATAGATTAAAATCTTTTAATCATTATAACATTATTACCTTGATTTTTAAATATTTTAAATCCAAATTTTTTGTAAAATACTACTAAATTATCTAAAGATATATCTTGTCCTAATGGACTAGCATTTAATACAATTAATTTAATTCCATTTTTTTGGATTAATTCCAATGCTTTATTCATTAAAAAAGTGCCTAATCCAGATTTTTGGATTTTTGGAAATTTGGATCAACTTTTATATTCTCAATTATAACAAAATTTTTATCCTCAAATAAATCTACATATTGCTCTTCGGATATTAATCCATCAAACCAATACCAACCACTATCATCAAACAAGGTTTGATATATTATTGAACCAGATTTTACCTTTTCTCTGCCTTTAAAATAGGCAACTATTTCGGTATTTTCATCTTTTTGAGTTTTTTTGAATTCGAAATTGGAAGTATCTTCAAAATATTTTAAATATATCATAGATTAGCATATTTTTTAAATCTTTCCAACATTAATTCCGTGATAACATCACTTACATTTAAAGAATTTATATACTTTATATCAACCTTAGCAGCCATATCTAATCTATGTTCTTGTGTTTTATCAACCGCAATTTCATGGTAGTCATTTTCAGTTAAAGTTAAAATAGACATATAATATTTATTTGAACCACCTTTAAACATAAATAAAGGTTTATCTATCTCAACTTTAAAATTAGGTCTTACTACTATACCAGCTTCTTCTTGAAGTTCTCTTAATAATGCTGCTTCTGGTGTTTCACCTTTTTCAATACCACCGCCAACTAAACAAATGTGTAATTCTTGTCCGTCAGAATATTTATATGAAGGAATATATTCTTGGCGTATTATAAATTTATTTAATTCAATTAAATATGGAATACAAACAACTACATCTCTATCAGTCACAATACTCCAATCTTCATACTTTGTAATTGTTAAGTTTTTATCCTTATAAGCTACTTTATTTGAATTGTCAACTTTTTTATCCTCAGGTTTTAATCTACTAAATTTTTTCATAAACTATATATTAATATATACTATATGGAAAAATTTAGATGACTTTATTAACGAAGCCTATAAAAGAAGCGTTGAACTTAAAAACAAACGCAATAATACACTAATAATTACATTTGATGTAATTGGTGGTAGAATACAAAATATAGTAAAACCTGATGGTATCAGATTCACATACGAAGAAGGACAACCGTATAATAGAGGAATAGAAACTTGGTGTTGTAATAATAACTATCTAATGGATGGTAAAGATATGTGTCCAGAGCCAAAAATATTTGGAATGAGAGCCAAAGATATACCACAAGGGCATCCTTTACGTTCTATTTATCCGGGTAAATTTAGAAAATAATCATTATCATAGTGACATGTTTCACATGGATAATCCTGTTTTAATAGATTTATCGCAACAGGACAATCTGGATCACCATATTTACAACCATGTTTATTACAACAGTGTGTTCTATGAACACCCCAATCATCTTCTGGTATAGTTGTTTCACCTTTTGAAGCAGCTAATTCCTGGGCTTCTTTAATCTTTTCCCACTCGGTGATTTCATGCATCTCTTCAATTACAGAAGATATCTTAATATCTCTATGCCTATGTTTATAGGCAACTTCTATACCATCGTCTATGAGAGTTTGTAGGAAATTAGCAAATCTTAATCTTTGCTCTGGATTAAGCGTATATATAAATGAAGTAAAATCGCTAAACATAATTTATTTATTAAAAGTTATAGAAATCCAATTATCTTCAATAGAGTAATCTATTTTATAGATATTATCATAATGATTTCTCATAAAGTCTTCTAAAAGATAGTCTTTATAATCAAAAAATACAATTCCTTCGCCTTTATCTATCGTCTCTTGTATTTTAACAAGTGCATCACCAAAGGTATGTCCTCTCAATTCTTGAGAGACAATTTCATGCACCTCGACATCAACAGAATAATAACCATTTGAATTACCCCACCATCTTAAAGAGACTGTTCCTTTAATTGTCCTTAAAGTATAGAATGTCCATTTAAAATAATCAGCGTCAGGCAAAGGATCTTTATCCGAAGTAGATTCCTGAGCTAATAAGATTGGCGTTCCGATTAAATCTTCTAAATCACCGCATATATCTTCCAAATGAACATCTTCACAACAATTTTGATCATGACGGATATCATATACATATCCGTCATCACATGTGATTTTCATAGAATATCTATAATTAGATATCTCTATATTAGTTATAGTTTTTCCCTGTAATTTTACAAACTCAACTTTCATTCTTCTATTTCGTTATCCATTAAATTAATATCAAATATTTGGTAATAACTATTACCACAACCATCATTTACATAAGCCATCATATAATTTTGATAATAATGTGGCTTACCTATAATTTCATTTGCATATAAACAACCACCTTCTATCCATCTAACTTCTTCATCAGTGTTTAGGCACCATTTAACATTGGTGTGTATGCTGATTTCACCATATCCATTTTTTAAACCGAAATTTTCAAATATCTTTGTAATTGAATCGGTATATATTCTAAGTAATTCTTTCATATTAAAATTGGTAATTTTTTGTGGGTTTCCTAAATTTTATTTGACTCTTAGAGTTGTTGTCCTCTGTAAGACCGAGTTCTAATTTTGCATTTGCACGTTTTAAAACTAATCCTTCAACTAAATCAATTTTAGATAAATCTGTATATAGATTAACAAATCCTGTATTGTAAGTTTTTGTTCTATAGATATTATCCGATATTTGATATAAATAATTTTTTTTCGTCTCATTAGTGCCGTAAATATCATCTAAAAGATTAACTCTATTTTCAAAAGATTTGCTTAAAAGATAATCTGAATCAAAAACTAATATATCAAATATAATTAGCTTATGATTAAATGGAACACCAGTTTCATCATTTTTATTCTTATTAAGATATTCACCATTTATAGCCATCCATTTACCCTTTTCGCATTTGAAAAGATTAGCGGACATTTCTTCGGTGGTAAGATTAAAATTAGTTAATTTATCTTTATGGCGGTTAAATATTTTAAATTCATGCCCATTTGTATAAATAGTGCAATTAGAGCCATTAAACTTTGGCTGTCCAAGCATCATACCATTATCATATTTTTGTATATCAATAATTGGTGCCGCATTTTTTGGACGTGGTGGGTAGATGTAAGAAAAATTGTTATAACGCATATCTTATAATTTTTACAAAGATACAAATAAAAATTGAAAGAGAAAAGTTAAAAATATGTAAATGTAAATAGTTAATATATATTCTAAATCTTATATTAAATTATGTCTACGCCCTTATTTCGCCAATTAAAAAAAAATGGAACTTCCTTCTATGCGTTTCCTTCTGCTGCTGAAAAGATGTCAGCTGCATACCAGAATCAAAATAATAAAATGTTTTTTTCTAACTATGTTTTATTAAATTTCCCAGCACAAAATCTTTATGCTGGTTCTGGAACTAATAGTAATACTCCTATTTATTGGGACTTTACTAACGCTGCTGGACAAGGTTATGGATTTCAACAAGCTCCAGGAGCTACACCACCAGCTTCATTTGGCGATCAGGTTATAGAATCTTTAAGAAATTATGTAGCTAATTATGAAGAAACCATGATGTCTTCTAAATTAAATACCACTGATTATTATTATAATAATAATTCAATAGATACTCCCGCTGAAAAAATATTTTTCAAATGGGCTAAACATTTAAACTTAATAGATTTAGAGCCAGCTAATAATGGAGATCAATATATCGGTAGTTTATCTGAGTTTGCATCAAATAGTCCACTAGATAATTCTTATTTTAATGAAGTTTTGTGGACTGAAAGAAGTATGGATTCATATCCTATGTTTGATATATTTAAAGTTTCTGGTGGTACATATAATGGTTATATTCAAATTATTTTTCAAACAACTACTAATTTTAAAATAGGTGATATTGTTCAAATAAATAATGAAACAAATACTTCTATATCATTTTTAAATGGAGTAAAAGGAAAAGTATTAAATATAATAGCACCAACTGCTTTACTTGGACAAAAAATTATTTTAAATTTAAATAGCACAAGTATACCAGCTATATCTGGATTACCAACATCAGCTGGCACATATGCTAATTATTTAACAGGTGATGTGACAATAGTTTATAATAAATTAGTTCAATATATTGGAGAAGTTAATGGTATAAATAATGTTCAAGAAGCTAACATGTCTTATACAGAGGTTTATGCACAAGTTTCTGGTCAAAATGGTGCTACACCAGACGTTCTTTTTAGAACTATGACTGATACTAATTACAAACCTAATTTAGTTTTTCCAATTTTACCTTCTCAATATCAACCAGAAATAGTTGGTGCTGAAATATATACAAGTCCAATTGTAGTTAATCCACAAGATTATCCAGGTAGTTATTATGGACAATTTGATACAACTGATTTTACTTATTTAACATCAAATGGTGATTCTTTAAGAAGAAGTGGTGACTATTTTGGTATAAGTGGCACAACAGATACACCAGTTGTTAATTCAAATGATATAGATGGACTTTCTATTGATTTCAATCCTTCGCATTACTCTAAGATGAACATCTATGGTAGAGAAGTAACTAACTTTGAACAATTTAATGCGTTAATGATTAATAATCTACCACCGTCTAATTTCCAATTTAATGCTATTTTATGGTATTATACTTATGAAGATGTAAATGGTAACACAAGTAAAGATTTATATGGTATATCATTTTTAGATAATCCAATTAACAGCGAAGTTAAAACTGGATATGAGTTTCCATTAGCTCAAAAATTAGTAGCTACGGATACACAAGATGGTACCGCATATGATTTTTCTTTAGATTTAAATTTCAATATAGTAAATGAAAATCCACAAGACACATTTAATCCAGAAGCTATAAATTCTTTATATTCATTTAATTTATTTAACCAAGCTATGCAAAATTTGGCTACATTAAATGATTCATTTTCCGATATAATAGCCGAAAATGCACAAATTAAGACAGCATTAAGTAATTTAACACAACAAGTATATAATCAACCAAGTATTAATGCTATTAATCAACAAATTAGTAATTTAAATAATTTATTAACATTATATAAATCTAATCAATTAATAAGTTCGGATACAATAGCGGTTAATAATTTAACTATTGGTGGTATGCCAATGATTCAGTTAAATAGTATAGATGCTAAATATTCATCTACTACTAATTTGTTAGCTACAAATATGTATAATGTTAGTGGAGCTGTTCCAGTTAATTATACAGTACCTACTAATAAAGATTTTCTTATTACATTAATTAATAACGATCAAACTGTTTTAACTTTATCAAATAATGGTGTTTTAACATTAAGTTTAAATAGAGATTTAGATGCTAATCAAACAATGGATTTGGTTATAGAAGCTAATACAATAAGTTCGGAAAATAAAAAGTTAAATGTATTTATAAATTATAGTCAAAATGGCGGAACTCCGGTTTTAACAAAAATGATTGATAATTTAGATTTACCTGTTTATTATAATAAACTCACTAAAAATACAAATTCCGCTTATAATTGGAGTGATTTTAAATATAATATAGATATGAATAGTCCATTAAGACTTAATTTAGGTTCTATTTTGGAAATACCAATTGATTCAAATCCATATTTAGTATCTAATTCATTTAAAGCTGGTGATGTGTTAAAATTAAATGATTTTAGCATTGGAACTGCTAGCACAATAGATTTCTCAGGACAATATACTATTAAATCAATTGGCGCTACTAATTCTTATATTTATTTAGATGTAAGTCAAAATACTACATTAATAAGTTATGGTGCATCAAGTTCATTACCGTTAATATTTAATGATAATGCAAATTATTTATTAAATAACTTACCATATTTTAGTTTTAATAGAGGTTATAAGTTTAGTATAACAAGAGTAGATTCTACAAATACTTCAGCATTTAGTGATAGGTATTTAATTTTGAAAGAAGTGTATTAATATGTTCCTTATTTTTAATATATAAAAATAAAACATATTATGAGTTGTCAAATAGGAATTAATTCAATCTTTGGTGCGAATAATTACATTAAGTTTCTTAATAGTGATATTGTTGCCATTGAAGGTCCTAATACATTGGAGAGATTAATAGCTGGTGATTTAAAAATACCTTATAAACAAGTATTAAAAGGTAGATTACAATTAAAAGCTGGTCAAACTAATTATTTAATGAATCACCTTGGTTTAGGCGATAATGCCACATTTGTCGCTATAATTGCTAGATATGATCCTAAATCAGTTAATGAGGAAGATAATTATGTAGAATACTATTATTATGATGATCCAGGTATAATTAGAGCAATGGATCAAGTTATGATATTAACTGGCAATTCAACTCATAGAATACCACAATTATATTTCAACAATCCAAATACCACATATAACGTTCAATTAGATATAATGGTTGCTGTTATCGATGATACTTACACATACTTTAACGACAACACAAATCAAACTGGCTTATCTTTCTTCGATTTACAATGTAATGCTACGGTTAATTGTATAAATACCTTTGTAACAAATGAATCAATTGTTATTTACGATACAAATACATCAAGAAATGCATTAGCATACATAACAAATGTGGATATTTCTTCTGTTAATAGGAATAATGATTTGGTTATAATTGATTCTCAAACATTAGGTAAAATATTCTTACAATTTATATCAGTTGCGGATGCTAAACAAGCATATTCTTTAATAAATTGGATTTTACAAACACATGATGTAGTTGTAAATGGTCCAAATGTTGATACTATAGCACCAATAGTTTATTTCTATCCTAATATTGGAAATACCTCTTCTGGCAGTTATATTACTATGGGTGGAGCAACATCAGGTGTTCCGTATAATACTGGATTAACAACATCAGGTATTACATTCTCAACTACATTCTCATTATCGGAATATGGTGATATATATTACTCTTCATATACAATAACTAAATCTAGATTATATGATATAATGATAAGTGGTGCGGCTGATAATAGAGATGGTGCTATTACATTAGATGACGCCGATATGCTATTAAAAGATTATGATTCTAATAATATAGCTTCTATTGCGGCTACTGGTACTTATAGCTTATACTTTAATGTAAGTGATTTAGCTGGTAATGTTATTAACAAAGACACTTATGTATTAATGAGTGTAACAACATAAAAAATATTAAAATAAATGGCTAACTTTAATTATTTAGATTTCTTTAAAACACCGGCGGCTAATGATACAAAATTATTTATTAAAAATATAAATAATGAGGTTGTATGGTCTATTTCACCATTTAAAATAAAATCCTATATTATACAAAATAATAATATTAAAATTAATTTCACCAATGGTGATTTTATTTTAATAGATTTTAATAATGTTTATGAATCTAAAATAGCTTTATCAAAATTAAAAGATGCAATTACTACACTAAATGATGTAACGCCTTTTGAAATTGATAAAGACATCATGCTTTACATAGATAGTAAAATAACAGAAGCTACAAGAGGTGCTACTGGTTCTCAAGGTGCTACGGGGTCAACTGGCCCAAGAGGTGCTACGGGGTCAACTGGCCCAAGAGGTGCTACGGGGTCAAGCGGAATAAATGGTATAAATGGTTCATCATTAGTAACTTTAATTCCTACTCTATCAGCAACGATAAGTTCACCTTCTTCTTTTACATTTTTTAGTGGTGCAAGTGATACTACAAATGTGCATTCTTTAGAATCTTATGACAACTCACAAGGGTTTTTTATGCAAGTTGGTATACCAGAATATCCAGCAAATAGTTACTATGTTAATTTAAAATTAGATGGATTAGATAATTCTTATGGTATAAAAATCAGCAATGATATAAGTGATATAGGTGCATATGAATTATATTATAATAATAATAACACTCTTTATTCAGGCACATATAGTGATGCATTTAGATTTTCATTATATTCAGATGGTAGAGAAGTTTATTATGAAATAGATGGAAATACAATAATTTCAACTACATATTCAGCAGATACTTATTATTTTTATAGCTATCCTATAATAACTTTAGCAAATGATATAACATTTACTGATGTACTTTACTACCCAACTGGTAAAAGAGGTATATCTGGTGATAGATATTATAGTGTATCATATACATATAATACAATACCAATTGTTGATGGTGTTGTAGTTTTTGAAACACAACCTGAATTAGCCTACACTTCTGGTCAATGGTTATTTATATCAAATAGTAAAGATTCTTATTATACTGTTGGTGATTATGATGTAGATGATGTTGCTGGTATTAATTTTTATGCTGTTATTGATAGTTATGATTCTGTAACAGGGGAATTGATTACAGTATGCCAAAAATCTAATACAATAGGAGCTACAAGTAGTGAGTGGTATATAAATATATCAGGTATTCCAGGTGTTGATGGTATTGGTTTATCTTTTAGTAGTGCATATCAATATGGGTTATTAACATCTAATGGTAATTCAAATGGTGTAAATATCGAAACTAATTTAACATTTACAGGTAATACATTTTCTGTTATTGGAGATACTTTATTAGAAGGGACAACTCAATTTCAACAAACAATTGAGATATTAAATACTACTAGTATTAATTTAGGAACTTCGCCATCAACTATAACATATGATTATACATTAGGTAGTATTTGGATACATGATGACTTAATAGATAATTATTATGCAAATTTTATAAATATACCAACAACAGATAATAGAGTAATTACTACTACAATAATAATAAATCAAGGTGCTACTGCTTATACACCGGGAGTACTGCGTATAAATGATTATATATATGATATATATTGGTCTAATGGTGATATACCAACTGGTAATATAAATCAAACTGATGTAATAGGACTTAGTTTCATAAATTTTGGAAATAGTTTTAAAGTATTAGGTCAATTGAGTACATTTTTATCTAATGGTACATTACCAACCGTTACATCTGACAATATAAGTTCAGGTAACTCAACTTGTGTTGCAGATGGTAATGTAACAGATGAAGGTAGTTCTTCTGTTACAGAAAGAGGATTTGTATATAGCGATACTAATTCATCACCAACAATATTGGATACTGTTGTGTCAGCTACTTCTTCTGGAGCAGGAGCATTTTCAGTCAATATCTACAATATTGGTGCAAATAATCATTATGGTAGAGCATATGCGAAAAATAGTACTGGTATAGCATATGGTGATCCAATTACATTCCATGGTCTTTATTGTTTTGCTAAAGGAACATTAGTTACATTAAGTGATGGTTCTAAAAAGAAAATAGAGGATATAACTTATGATGACTTATTATTAGTTTGGAATTTTGACGAATCTAAATTTGATTCAGCAAAACCAATTTGGATGATGAAACCAATTACTACATCTAATACTTTTATATCTAAATTTAGTGATGGAACAGAATTAATAGCACGTAAAATAGGTGTTAAAAATACAAGCCATCGTATATTCAATTTAGAAAAAGGTGAGTTTACTTATTTAATATCCGAAGAAGATACTCCAATTGGAACACATACATTTAATGATAAAGGTGAGATTGTTACATTAATTAGTAGAGAAGAAAATGAAGGATTAGTTGAAATCTATAATATAGTAACATTTGGACACTTAAATATGTTTACTAATACTCTATTAACTTCGGTTAGATTGAATAATATTTATCCAATTAAAGATATGAAGTTTGTTAAAGATGATAGACAAATAATTCCTTTTGACAAATTTGAAGGTTTAACAAAAGAATACTATGATGGATTTAGATTAGGTGAACAACCATTGGTTGAAGTATCCGAAAATTTTGTTGTAACAAATACTACACCTACATTGGAAGAATTAATCCAACATATGAAAACTTATTATAAATGAATATAATTTTTATAGATATTGATGGACCTTTATCTTCTATTAAACCAAGAAATGAAGTATTAATAGATAAAGGTCCAAATCAATTTAATATTCCATACTCATGGGATATAGAGGATTGCAAAGCTTTAAATACAATTGTTGAAAAAACAAATAGTAAATTGGTATTATCATCTGATTGGAGATTCAAATATTCATTTTTACAAATGAGGAAAATATTTGAAAATTATGGTATAAATCCAGAGTATTTAATAGATTTTACTACATTAAAATTTGGTCTATTAGGTAACGTAACAGTAGAGCATAGAACTAAATTAAGAAGTCAAGAAATATTATTATATGTAGATGGAAACAAAATACAAAATTGGATTGCTATTGATGATTTAGTGATAGGAGATTATATTGGTTCAAATAGACATATTCAAATAGATGGATATTGGATAAATAATGCTGGTAAATTAAGAGATAAAATTGATTTAGTTATTGGCCTATTTAATATATAATTTATGTTTAGTAAATTTTCAAATTTTTCTGGTCCATTTTCAGCATTTAGTCATGGCACTCCGACTAAATTATTGCTATCATTAGATTCATATTTTTATGATCCTTATATTTATTCTACAACATTTACATTTGATGATTTAAATAGTTATGGGGTGACATATAGCTCTAATTCAGCAACTTCTATAGGAAGTGGCGGATGGGTTACATATATTAGATCTGTTGAATCATATAGTGGTAAAATTAAATTAAAATTTAAAAAGACAAACCGTTCAATGTGTGGATTTTCAGATATGAGTGATGGTGGAACTTATACTAATATAAATTATGGATTTTATTTCCAACAGGACTATGTGACAATAGCCGAAAATAAAGCATCTGGTGTTCCAGGCAATCCTGCAATATGGGAAATATATCAAATACCTGGACCATATTTACCATCTTCTTTTTATAGCGTTATTTATGATGGAACATCTGTTAAGTATTATATTGATGATGTTTTAGTATATACTTCAATATATAGTCCTTTACCTACCAATCCTTTATATTTATATATGACTTTTTTAGATTCTGGTGCAAGTTTAACTAATATTGAATTTGGTGCAAAAGATACTATTAATACATATTGGAATGATATATCTGGTAATGGCAATAATTTTGAATTACAAAAATCACCAATTTATGAAAATGGTTCTATATATTTCAACAGTTCAAATGGACAATATGCTACTGGAAAAGATTTAGGTGATTTAAATAAATTCACAATTGATACATGGTTTAATTTAAAATCTTTACCTAATAAGACTAATCCACAAATTATAACAAATATTTTTGACAACTCTAATCCTGGATATATAAATTTTGCATTAGGATTTATTGATGATACAAATTCTTCAAATTTATAATTTGGGAAACTTTCTACATATTTTATAGTTACATTTACAACACATCCTATATAAGTATTTATTGTAGTTTTTATATCTTCTTCTTGAAAATCACTTAGTTTATTAGATATTATCTGTAACTCAATTTCACCAATAGCTGTTTGTATTGCTTTTAATTTTGTTATTCCATATTTATGATAAAAATCTCTACTACCAAATAAAGGCCATTTTTTATCACCATTTTCCATAATAAACATATTTCTCACTCTACCTTTTATGTCTGTTATGGTTTGTAATTTTCTACCACAAGTGCATTGACCAAGTTCAATATGGTCGCCATGTTTATATCGCTTAATATAAGGATTACTTAAACTTGTTATTATAATACCACCATCTGTATCAACTTCACATATTATATTTTCCATTACATGTTTAACAGAAGGATTATCAGGGCAATTAATAGCAATTGTTCCACACTCTTCAGAAGAATACATACTACCACCCATTTCACCAGTGCCTTTTATATCAATTATATTTAATTTAGTTAAATCTAATTGCTCAACTATTGTTGGAGGACAATTTAAATAATCTGGTTGTTTTTCTTCTAACCATTTTTGCAAAATAGAAATAGGTTCGTATCCAATTTTAAAAGATTTACCTTGATTTTGAACTATATTTTTTGGTATACCCCAATCATTTTTATCTTCTGTCTTAGAACCAGGTTTAATAATTGCTAATTTTTTAGTAAAATCCCATTTTCGCCATAACATTTCTCTAATATTAGTAGCTAAATACCAAATATAATCAGCATAAGTTTTTTCTATACTAACAGGTTCGCCAGTAGAACCTGATGTTTTAGAAGCATAAAAATCAGGTCGCATATTTATTTTTCGCAAATCTTCTCTAGTTAAGATAGGTAAATTTTTAATTAAATTAAAATTTACTCTATGAGTCCATTGTGTTCTATCAAATGATTCTAATATCCTTTTTACATCAGTTTCTAATTTTTCTTGACTTAAAAATGCCATACAAAAAATGTATATTCTTTAAATTTTTTTATCTCTGTTGGCTTAATTGAAAAATCTTCTGCTTTTGGAAAATTAGCAGCTATTCGCATTTTATCTAATTTATAATTAAATGCTCTAACTATAAATCTTTTACAATATTTAGAAGACATTTTTAATAATTTTTCTTCTAATTCTTTTGTAAAGTTAACAACACCATCACCTATGATATTATCATAGTAAGTAGTATTTTTTGTCCAATCACCTACAATAACTGTAGGTGCATCTAAAAATGGATCAATATCCATTTGTTTATTACTCAAATTAACTAGTTGTCTTGTACATCCTAATAAAAGAGATGTCCCTTCGACCATATAATTTTTATATAATTGGACATCTTCTTCGGAGGGTGAGTAAGGATGTGGCCATATTTTAGACCAATGTGATTTATCTACCATATTTACTATATGATAAATATCATAAAAGTTTATTTCTTAAATTTAAATTGTAATTCAGCAACTTCTTTTGCTCTATCCGCTGCTTTTATATTAAGTAATGCATAAGAAGATGAATAAGTACCTATACTATAAGTAGCAGTATTTGACATACCATATATTGCTTCAACAGTATAATTATCTATTATTATAGCATAACCACCTGGTGATAATCTAAATGGAGCAGTTAAAGTATTCAGTTTATTAAAAGGTCTTGTTATTATATCAGGACTAAACCATGATGGTAAAACATAATCAGATAATCCAACTTTAATATTCCCTGGTAATGTATAAACAACTAAATTACTTTCAACTGGATCACATAGTTCGCCAGCCCAAAATATACCATAATTATCTAAATACCATTTATTAATTTGTTGATTACCAATCATTTCAAACAATTCATGACTTACACATTGTGCAACGGTAAAAGTATAATTATCTCTATATAAAACTACGCCACCATAATTTATTATAGTTTTTGCAAATACTTTTCCTATTACTTTTCCATTATCTTCATAGTGATATCCTAATGCACCTGGATCGTCAGTTAAATCTTGTAATAGAATAGTATTATTTGGATAACGATTACCAGTTCCAACTACAAGTTGAGTAGCAGCTAATCCCCAATCAGTGGATAAACTAGTTAATAGCATATTTATTGCTTTAACCATATTTGTTAAATTAGTTGAGTTAACAACAGTAGATTGGTTGAAAATAGTATATGTTATCATAATTAATATTGTTTTAATATATATTAAAATAAGGAAATTAATATATAGAGTATGATAAAGAAATATCTACAATTTATTACCGAAAATATCAAAAATATTGAAGCAGAGCATCATTCATTAGGTGAATGGGTTGAGGATTTATGTAAAACAGATAAAGATATTTTAGATTTAATAAATCCTTATATAAAAGAAACTAATCCTTCGGTTAGAATAGCAAATACTATAAATGTGTTAGATGAGTCAGATAAAAGTTCTGTTTATAAAATAATTACTGATCATTTAAATGATTCTGGTAGAAAAACCGATGTTAGAACATTTGTTAATTTAACAAACGAGTCAATTACAGAAGATTTAAAAGCTGGTAAAAATGTATTTACAACATTTTTAAAAGTAGTTACATCACTTGGTTTAAAAGATATTACTCCAAAGTGGGATAGTATACCGGATAGTTTTCTTTTATTTTTTGAATATAATACGAATTATAACGACTTATCAACTAGAATATTAAGATTTCCGTCTTTAAGTTATTTCGCAAATAGAATACCAGATAATCCTAAATTATATTTTGGTATAAAAAATGACATGACATTTAATTTTGGGTTTGTTGGTGAAAAATTAATACCAATTGGTTCATTTGCAATTAATAAAGCGGCTTTAAATTATTTACAATTATTAGATTCTCCATCAGCGGCACATTTAAAAAGAGAGTTAGCTTATATTAATCCGGATAAATTAAAATTTATTTCTAACATATCTAAACATATGAAATCTTATCATCCAGGAAATACCGATAATCGCTCATTTAAAATAGTTGATGGGGTATTACAATTTGGTTATCAAGGTCTTGGAACATGGAGTGAAGGTAAATTACAAGATTTAGCAACTATAACCGAAGCTTTTAGACAACATTTATCAAAAATAAAAGGTTCGGAACAATTAGAAATGTCAATAACAACAGATAAACAATTTTGGTTATTCTGTAATATAAAGGTAAAATAAAAAAGAGCCAATTGGCTCTTTTTTATTTATTTAACATTTTATTTACTATTTCTTTAGACTCAGGTGTTATTTCGACAGGTAATAATGATATTTCTTCTAAATCTTGTTCGCTTATTTGAAATGGATTTGATATTACAATCTTTTTACCATTTTCTGCTTTAAATATTAATTTGTATCCTGTTTCGTCAAATTTAATATCAAATAATACTAAATCATAGGTTGCTTCCCTGTCTTTAAAAGTAAGTTTAGTTCCTTTTGGAAACTCATTAAAAAATTCATTTTTAAAATTAGAATTAGCTATATTATTCTTTTTAGTAATCTTTAATGCCTGCGCTTTACCAAAAGGAGTGCTATAATCTAATTGTTCAAAAGTCTTAACATATTTCATAACTATATATATTAAAAAATTAACTACAAAAATCTTTTGTTTTTCTTAAAAAATGTTGTATATTTGTATAAATTAAAAATTAACTAAACTTTAACAAATGAATTTATCAAAAGAATTTCGTGATTATGGTGTCAAGCACCTCGGTATCAATGGTACAACAATTGATGCTGTTGTCGCACATCAAATAGACGCTTCTATGACTCCTTATATTCTAGAAGAAAGACAAATGAATGTTACACAAATGGATGTATTTTCCAGATTAATGAAAGATAGAATAATCTTTCTTAACGGTGGTGTAGATGACCGTATGAGTTCAATAGTAACCGCACAATTACTTTTCTTAACAACAACCGATAAAAATGACATTACACTTTATGTTGACTCACCAGGTGGTTCTGTTAAAAGTGGTTTAACTATTGTAGATGTTATGAATTATGTACCTTGTGATATAGCAACAGTTAATACTGGTATGGCTGCTTCTATGGGATCTGTATTACTTTCTTCCGGCACAAAGGGTAAAAGAGCTTCTTTAATACATGCTAAAGTTATGACTCACATGGTGTCTCACGCAACTCAAGGTAATCTTCAGGATACACGAATCAATCAACTTGAGGCGGAAAAATACAATTATATACTTTTCAAAATACTTGCTGAAAATTGTGGCAAAACATTTGATGAGATGTTGGAATCTTCCAGAAGAGACAAATGGTTTAACTCAGACGAATCACTTAAATTTGGACTAATTGATGAAATAATAGGTACTGATAAAAATCGAAGTATAGACAAAAAACTCGAAGGCTTTGAAGAATATTACAAAAAAGAAGTATTCAAACAATCACTTACCTAACCATAAAAACCAATTTACCCACTCATTAATATAAACATTGTTTGGCGAAGATGGTATTCTAATAAACTCTTCTGGTTTATTTTTGCACCATTTTCGCCATTCTATGTTTGTCTTTATATTTAATGTATGTACTATCTTAATCGCTTCTTCATATTTTAAATAAAAATCTTTCGATTTACTTTTTTTATTAAACGCTAAAAAATCTCCAAATTTAAATTCTTTATAGAATTTTTCCGGTTTTTTTGGTAAAAAAATTGGTAAAGTATCGGTGCTAGACATTTTCCTATACTCTGCAGCTGTTATTTTTGGTAAATTTTTTGATATCCAATTTTTAGCATCTTCATATGCTAAAAATTTAGATGTGTCTCGCTTTTTAAATTTATATTGTAAAAAATCTTCCCATCCACGCCATTCAGAATATGTTATGTATGGCTTTTTTGGTATAAATTCGGGCAACAATGTTTGTATTTTTCTAAAATGGTTAGAGTTTTTTATATCATAATTTTCTCTTAAATATTTCTTACACTCATCAAAAGATAAGAATATTTTTTTATCTTTGCCCAAAAAATCATACCAATTAGTCCAGTTAACAAAAACTCTGTTAGGTGCTTTTGGTAAAAATATGGGAAAATCCTCTTGCTTAGACCATATCTTATATGATTTAATATCATTAACCCAATTTGGTTTATTAGTTATAATAAATTCTCTACATTCTTCAAAAGATTTGTTATAAATAGTAATTTCACCATCACCTCCATTTGTTAGATTTGTTAATTTATATATTTGATTGTATTCTTTAATGGTTTCTATTTCACATTCTTTCCATTTGTTTTTATCTACAACTTTTATAATTTTAATTCCTATATCACCACCACTTTTTAATACGCTTTTTATCCAACAAGATTTATAACTATTATCTTTGCTATTTCTATGATCTCTTAATCTTTTCTTTGGATTATCACTTTTGCCAATATATCGTATTTCTTCCTCTTTACCGATTTGGTATAATCCATAAATATAACTCACTTTGCATTCCATATTAAATTTTATTTTTATTATATATTAATTTATAATATTAAAAAATGTATCTCATGGCACAAGTGGTAATATACAAGATACACGTATTAATCAAATGGAAGCTGAAAAGTATAATTATATTCTTTTCAAAATGATTGCTGCTAATTGTGGTAAATCATTCGAAGAAGTATTAGAGTTCTCACGTAGAGACAGATGGTATAATTCAGATGAAGCTCTTAAATTTGGCTTAGTTGATGAAATTATAGGTCTTGATAAGAGAGATAGTATGACGAAAGCTCTTGAAGGATTTGAAGAATACTACGCAAAAGAATATGTAATATAATAAAAAAGCCGCTCAATTGAGCGGCTTTTTTATTTCTTTTTTAATTCTTCGTGGTAATGTTCATGAATTTCTTTAATTTCTTCCATCATTATCATAATCTCTTTATGTATATGTTTAGTTTCTTTAATTTCTTTCATCAATATTTCATGTGTATCTTTGATTATCTTCTCTTGAGTTTCACCACTTTTTTTAGTAGTATAACCTAATAAGGGTAAAGCTACTGCTTGCAAAACTGCGGTGCTAAGATACTGAATCCACGCAATTAATGTGTCTGGTTTTTGAAATAATAATGGAAATAGAACTAGTATTAGTACTATCCAAAACATTTCCATAGTTGATAAAGCAAATGAAAATTTATCTCCTATAAAATCATTAATCTTTTTATACATTTTGTTTAGCTGACTTTTTATTTAAATGTATATCCTGGCATTCTACCACCTATGGTGTAAGGTTGCTCAATCGGCTTTCTTCTTTTATATTCTACATCTTTATCATACACAGTACGTCTAATTTTTCTTGCTAATTTTTCTCTAAAAATTACTGGTATTTCATCCTTTTTAAATTCAAAAGTATATGATTTTAGCATCATATCTAAATATGAAATATCATCCCACATATTAGGGTTAGAATCATGACCCCATACAGCCGAAGAAGAATAGTTATATCTAAAACTAGCGTCTGGTTTAAATAACCAACAAGCACCTCTAAAATGAATTAAAATATCACCAATTTCGGGATTTTTCAATCCATCAAATCTTAAAGTTTCTGCTTTATCACGCTCACTTCCCCAAGGTATAGGTTTCATATAACCGGATTTCCAATCATAATGAATTGATTCTAAATCCCATTCATCTAAAAATTTAGCAGAAGGAAGTTGTTCCGCCACTCTATCTTCTTGCTTATATAAATTTATATTTTTCTTTCTTCTTATATCATCACGAATTTTTTGAAATTTATGAATAAAATTTTTCCAAACAGAAAGTGATTCCAAATAATGTTCATAAGGATGTGTTTTAGCCTCATTTGTTGAAAAATCTTCAAATATTTTTAAGTATTTCATATATTATTTTAAATTTTTTAATTTATATAGAGTTCTATATATAAGACCTACCATTTCATCAATAATATTTTGTAAATGTGTATCATCTTCTAAGAATGCAACTTTCCTTGTTGATTTAATAAACTCAGCTAATTCAATAAAATAATCAATTGGAATCTTAGTTAATGTTGTTGAAGTGTCTATTATATCATAATGTTCAATAATATCATATTGACCAGAATATGTCTCAATAAATTCATCTATTATATCTAATATCCCTGAATAATATTCATCTAAAGCTTTATGCCCTGCATAAGAACCTTCGCCTGTTATTTGTAGATGATAAACATGTGCCATTTCTCTTGATTCAAATAATTTTGAAACAAATTTAGCTGGCTCAGATTGTTCAGTTTTTGCCATTTCTGCTCCGGCAGATATAGACATATTAGCTGAACCAATTCCTTTTAGTTCTGCTTGATTTGGAACAAATACATCTTCTTTTATTAGCTTTGTTCTTTCTATTTTAAAATCACTAAATTTTTTCATATTTTTATTTATTTTTATCCATAACACTAATTATTAATGTACCTTCATATTTTTTAACTCTCATTTCGTGGTAAAATTCATAATTAATATTAATATTTGTGTTGTTTTTATTTTTTTCCTTATATTCGTTCCAAGCAGCAGTAACTTCTTGTTCAGGAGTAGGCTTATTTTCTTCGCTCTCAACAACTAATGTAAATTTATTCATAGGTTATATATTAATTTTTATTTTCGAATATCTGGATTGTTTGAATCAAATGTAGTATTAGTTCCATCGGCTAATTTTATTTGTTCTTGGCTAAATGTAACATATACATTACCTACTTTTACTTTTAAATCATTATTATTATAATAATCTAATACATTTTTAATTATTACTCCATCATAATTTTTCAGCCTTGCAAATTCAACTATATCTTTTGTGCCTTTTAATTTTTTACCTTCTATTTCAGTTTCAAATTTTCGCCACATATTACCACCAGCATCTATTATTAATGGATTTTGAATACTTAAATATACATTTAATATACCTGGTATTGCTTCTTGATAATCCCAAGGCCATCTTTTAGTATATGAATTAGCTTTTGAATAGCTATCAGTGAAATAATAAGCTTTATTTACATCGATACCAAGAATTCTCTCTTGATTAGTTTTAAAAATATAATCAGTTTTTATACCTCTTATATCTTCGCTACCATGATACACAACTAATGGATTACCTCTTTTATCAATGACTCTACTATCTTTAAACCAATTTTTAAACGTGTCTAAAGAAGTTATATCTTGTTCATTATATTCATTTATAGATTTTAAGTACCTCATCTAACAATCTTTATTTGATTTACATTAAATACGAATCCATCATATTTATCTTCATTATCAGGTAATATAGCACCATCATATCCCAAATCCTCTAATTGAACTAGTGAATATTTTTCATACTCATCCCAACCAGCAGGATTTTTCATACTAATATATAGTTCTTTTATATAACCACTACCAGCTGCACCTATTTCACCCTTTTCAACAGCAGTTTTATCAGTAGTAAACCAAATTATACCCTCAGTTGAATAATTCAAATTGAAATTTATAAAATTTTTGTCTGTACCATGATAGACTATTCTTGGTGTCCCATCAGTATTGATAATTTTACTACCTTCAAACCATAACTTGAACTTATCTGTGTCAACATAAGATTCAAAAGTTTTAACCCATTTCATATTAAGATAAATATTTTTCTCCGTCTTTGGTATAATCTTCTAATTTACCGGAAACAAGTAAAATTAAGTTTTTACATTCCTGTAATTTATCAGTAAATGAGTTAATATTTACAAATGAATCATCTATTTGATTATTAGCCGATTTATTTTGAGAAGTATATTCCTCTAATTCATTTGCGATAGTTTCGTACTTTTCATAAATCTTATCAAGTTCAGAAGAGGTACTTGCTATATCCTTTATTATTTCTTCAATTCTATCATTAGATAGAATTTTTTGTTCGGAATTTACTTCGTTAAATTTTACTAGATACTTCATAAGATTATATATTAAAAATTTCATTTAATTTTAAATTTATATTTTCATTATATTTTATAATGAAAAGCGGTATATTATTTTTTTTACAATAGTCAAATTTCATCTGAAATTTTGCTTGTGAGATTTTAAAATCTTCTTGTGTTTTAAACATAAATTCATTATATTTATAATGCTGTTCGCCATTATATTCGATTAATGATTTCAAATTGCCAAAATTATCTATTATACCAAAATCATACTGAAGCATTTTTTTATATTTCAAATCACTAAAAGTATATTGTTGTTTATAATTTATATTATTTTCAATTAGAAAAATTTCAATTAAATTTTCACCTTTTGACCTCTTACATCTTGGACATCCGTTTCCACATAAATGACCTTGTGCTAATTGCAAAAATTGGCCATGTTTTTTGCAAATTATCTCAATTTTCTGTAAAGATCCTTTATATTCAGTCAGAGAATAATCATAAATATTATTATGTTTCAATTTAGCCTTTTCTATGAATTTATCATTATCACACAATGAATTACTATGGCATTTTGGACATCCATTTCCGTTTAAATGACTACTAGCTCTTTGTGTGAATTCTCCATGTTTAGAACATATTATATTTATTTTAGAATTACTATTTAAATAAATAACGTTATTATATTTATATTTACCAGCATATATTTTCTCGGCTTTTAATATAAATTCATCTGTATTTGTCACGGATTTGCCAGCACATTTTCTACATCCTTGTCCGTTTAAATGATTATTAGCCTGTATTTCAAATTCCCCATGTATATAACAAATTATTTTAACTTTTGTTCTGCTATTAATGTAATTAACATTATCATAATTATATTTAATATCATGTTTTTTCATGGCTTTTTTTATAAATTCTTCTCTACTAGATTTTAAAGTATCTTTAAAACATTTAGCACAACCTTGTCCCTTATAATGATCTTTCGGTGCTTGTGTGAATTCTCCATGCACAGGACATATTATTTTTACTTTTGTTGAATTGTTTTTATACTCAACCATGTTATAAATAAATTTTTCGCCATGTATTTTTTTAAATTTTTCTTTATAATTTTCTTTGTTCAAATTTTCCATATAACTTATATATTAAAAATGTTGGTTATTAATTTCACATAATCATATTTTAATAAAAATAATATATAATAAAATGAAGTATTTAAATAAATATAGTGAATTTAATATAATCCGTGAAACTTCGGAATTTAATTTTAATCGTTTCAATAGTGACAATACTGATGTTTCAATTGGTCTTGCACCAGATAATACATTAAGTGTTAATGCATTTGATAGGCACGAAGATACGGTTAGAACTGGTATGTCTAGAATTAATAATATAATGAAGTCATTGTCTAATACAACGGCTTATTCTAATTTAAAATCTAAATTATCTTTACAAGAACAAAATCCCACAAAACTTAACATAATAAGAATTGTTCCCACAAATGCGGATTATTATGTTTACTTATCTTTTGTGATAAAGGATAAAGAATATAATGGCGTAATTAAAAATGTGTTAAGTAGAATGCCTATATTTGATTCACCAGATGTATTTAAAGATCAAACTTTAACTCAAATGCCAGAGTGGCAAATTAGATTAAAAGGCTTATTAATTAATTCATTTAAGCAATTTTTAAATGTAGAACCAGGTAAATATAAAGCAATACAAGATAAAGTAATTGCTTTTAATACTAAAACTGGTTCGGAATTAACAATAAGAAAAGATGATACTATTGAAGTAATTGATACTATTACTAACGAAAATAAAATCGTTATTAAGTATAATAACGATTCTTACATTCTTCGCAATAATTCGTTTGTCTATTTTAATTATTGGTTTATTAACGTTTAATATTTTGAAATGTTTATTTTATAATAAATTCTAGTATTTAACGAATTAAAAAATATATCGTCATCTCCTGGTGGAGATGTATATGCTGCTTGAATAAATCTTAAATTTGCACCAGAAACTTGAAAATTAATAATAGGTAGTGCATATGAGGTACCAGGACCACCTGGTTGTGTATAAACAATGGTAGTGGATCCTAATTGTACATAAGCTGTGCCATTCCAGTAAAAAGAAGCGGATGCTTTAGTAACTCTGCTGTATCTACTATAGGCACCAGGGCTACTACCTGACGGCACATATGAGAATAATCCAGAAGCATTACAAGTAACTTCTAAGCTAATTACACCAGTAATTCCAGATGTATTAAATATGGTAAAAGTTTCAGTATAGTTGCTACCAATAGTATTATTTCTATATCCAGCTGTTGCTGAAATGACTCCACTTAAAATATAATTACTAGTGTCAAAAAATACAACTTCTTTTGCATTTTGAGTTAAACTAAAAGTAGCGTTTAAAGTTATAGGATAAGAAGAAGTTGCACCAACATTGGTTACAGTTTGTAAAGAAATAGCAGAAACAGTTGCAGCTAATGCAGAAATATCACCTAAAGTTGCAATTGTATCAGTTTTATTAGGTAATGTTAAAGTTCTATTAGCAGATAACAAACCTGCATTTAAATCCATAGAATATGTTGGACTCCACAATCTTACTACACCATTTTTAGTAATTGTTAATCTTCTTGTATTATTTGTCCCAAAATCTATACCACCAGATATATTTGAAATAGGATCTAATGGATTATATGATATATAAGCTATATTACTAGTATCTAAATCATGTTCCCATTGTGTTTTTACCTCAACATTACTCCAATCAAGGCCTGATATAGTTCTATTAAAATAAGTTGAATAATAAATATTTGATGTAGAAGAAGATGCTGATAAAACAAACTTTTTTGTTATAGAAGATAGAGGATTACTTATTGGACCTATATTTATATAAGTATCACCAACTAAACTACCATTACCGGCATAAATACCATTACCAGTTAAATTATAGCTCCATGTTGCTGCTGTTGCGTTCCAAGTCCATGATGTTCTATCATCTGTTTTAAATACAGTTAATCCGTCATACTTATATTGAATAGCATCTCTTGCGGCAGAATTAGTTGATATAATCCTGTCGTCTATTGGTGCAAAAGTATTTAATGTAAAATTTGTTAGTAATGATATTGACATTTTTAATTATTATTTTTTAAAAAACAAATTGATAACTTGCTGAATATGATGGATATGAACCCAATGTTGTTGTTGTCGGTGAGCCTGATGGTGAATAGATATAACAATTATATTGTATTCCAGTCCAAGTAGCCACCGAAGGTGAATTTAAAGACATAGTAAATGGTGTTCCATTTCCTCTAAATACACTATTTTGATTAAATGATGAAGAAGTTCCTGTATATAAAGCTGACATACTACCACTAGTATTATAAATACTAGGAACTAAATAATAGAAACAAACTCCATTACCATTTAATACTATTGTTTGATTTGGATTACTGTTTAATAATTTACTAAACGTGCCTAATATTGTTTGTATACCAGTTTGAGAACTAGTCGCAACTGTCGTTGTTCCATAAAATATAGGATAAACTATATTAACTGTTGTATTACTTGAATATGTGCCAATACCATCACTAACAGATAAAGTAAATGTTAATGGTGTTGTAAATGATGTATTATATGAACCGGTTCCAGTATATGTTCTATTAATAGTTGGCGCTGCATTTAAATATGTCACAGCATTTGTATCAGTTATAAATATAGGTGTTGTTGCAACACTAACCGTTGATGTAGAAATATATTTAGTTATTGTATAACTAAATGTTACACTTAACGAAGTAAATGCTTCTACGGTAGGTGTATAACAACTTAAAGATAATGTAGGAGCTATATATGGATATAACATCAATCTAATCATTTCAGTAACTGCTATATTACTAAATGTGCTACCCGCTGATATTGCACCAATCGTAGATGGCACTGGTATAGCACTACTAAACATAGCATTGTAACCATTTATATATAGTGGATTAGCTGTAATAGAAAATGTGCCAGATTGACTTATTGTAGTTACTGATACAGTATTAGGAGCCCATTGTAAATTACCTCCACTACCATAAGATAATACATATCCATTTGTAGTTGTGCTATTTTGCGCTATTGTCGGAAACATTAGACCATTAATAAATACATTACCATATCTACTATAAATATTAATATCGCCGCCACTAATTGAAGAACCAACTTGTGCATAAGAGAAGTTTTTAATATCGAAATCCAAAACATCACCATATGTTTTAACAACAGGTTTAGTTTCAATTAAAGGAATAGATAATGTAGAACCAAAAAACAAAGTATTATCTGTGCCTGCTAGAAACCCTATTCTAGTATTTTGATTACTTAAATTAGCATCAGTTTTTGTATTATAGAAAAATAAATCAACATCGGAATTTAATAAACTAGTTGTTAATATATTAGTTCCACTTATTTGTTTTTTACCAAGAAGTATTTTCTCATATAAGTCAGTCCTATCTATACCAATATATTCAATACTATTAACAAGAGTTGGTTTTATTACAATGTTTTCCCACGCAGTATAAATACCGTCTCTTAAATCATGTGGATTAATTAACTTAGTCGTATTATCTGGTAATTCATTTAAAACGCTATATATATCAGCCAATTTAAATGCTTCTGTCGGTGTACCAGGATTAATTGAATATGTTGATGGCATTGTTATATTAAAATTATTTATTTATATATTAAAATACTATTACTTAATTTGAGGAATATATTTCTTTAATATTTCCACAATATTATATTGTTTTATCCTTAACATCGCAATACAATTTAGCTCTAATTTCCAATCAACTGTTGATAAAACTTTTATTATATCTTCTTTTAAATTTTTATTTAATATATTAATCTTATATTCACCTGAATATTTTTCGCCTTCTTTTAATATTTTACCAGCTGAACCATTGCCCCAATAACACATCCTTATATCAAAGGTTAATTCATTATACCCTTTACTATCTTGTCTTGTTATTACTATATCTTTTAATTTAGCTTCTAATTTCTTATTTAAACCTAATTCTGGTCTTTTATATATGTTAAAACAACAATGTAACATCCTATCCGAATAATTTATTCTACCTAAATCTTCACTATATACCAAATCAAACTCAAACATAGTAGATGAATTATTTAGTTGGCTTATAGGTAATATAAATGCAATAAAATCAGCTATTTCAACTGATTTTTTGAAGAATTTTTGAGCTAAATTCATACGTGACCCAAATGGTGGGTTACCAATAATTAATCTACCTTTTTTATAAGGTAGATTTAATTCTAAATAATCTTGTTCTATTATATCTTCCCCTTCTGGAGCTATATCATATGCTAAACACTCTAATTGTAAACTAAAAGAACCATTCCCTGCGGATGGTTCTACTATTTCTGTAATATTTTCTTTACCAATTATTTGGTAAGTTTTTTCTATACATTGTTTAGCTATATTTATATCAGTATAATATTTATCTAATATAAGCTTAGCCATTATGAAAATATAAAATCTATTTTTAATAAATCTTTAATTTTAATAGTTTCTAATCCTAAATCTTCAAAGTTAATTGGCTCTGAATTAATAGAAGAATCAGATTCTAATAAAGATTGCATCTCTACTTGAAACATTTTCATATCTTTAATCTTAACAGCACCTTCAACTATTTCGCCTTTTTCATCAAGAGCTGGGATAGGCTTACCATCAACTCCAGTTTCAATCCATTTTTCGAGAATTTTTTGTTCCATTTTTAATTTATCTTCAACTAAAGAAGATATTTCTTTAATAATTCTCATTAATTTAAAAGCAGCACCTGCTTTAATATCCATTTCAATTAAATTATTTAATGCGGTAATAGCGTCATTATTTAATTGCGCATTTTTTATTTTAATCATTGTATAAATTATTTTTATTTTATATATTGTTAAATATAGACTTTGTTTATAAATATATAAAAATAAAAATAATGTCGGCAGGTAGAATTAGTGTATCGAAAAATAAATCATGGAATACACCACCAAAATATGTTAAATTAATAGAGGAATTTTTTGGAAAAATTGAATTAGATCCATGCTCAAATGAATATAGTTTAATCAATTCATCTACTAAATATTGTTTACCAATAGATGGATTAAAAGAATCATGGAATTATAGAACTATATTTGTAAATCCACCATATGGTAAAAGTCCAGAAACAAAAACCTCAATTTATAATTGGATTCAAAAAGGAACTAAAACAAATAAAGAATATGGCTCAGAAATTTTGTATTTAATACCAGTTGCAACAAACACAAAACACTTCAAAGATTTAATCTTTGAAGCAAGTTGTGGTATATGTTTTTTAAATGATACAAGATTAAAATTTTGGAGCGAAGGTGTAGAAGATAAAAAAGGCGCACCAATGTCTTGTTGTATAGTTTATTTTGGTAAAAATTATACTAAATTTGAAGAAATTTTTTCAAATTCTGGGAAATGTTTCAAAATTAAATAAACAAAGTTTCAAAATCTATTTTCAAATCTAGATTTATAATTTTATTATTCCATTTTAATGTATAACTAATTGCTGGATAAATTAATTTAATTATTTGTTTTATTTTACCTTTTTCATTATCATCTAAATCGTCAGTAAAAATAGTAACCAAATTATCAACTTCATCATTTGATAAATATTTTTTATTTCCTAAAAAGAATAAGAAATCATAATTTCTATCTATATCCTCATCTACACTAAAAATGTAATCTAATACACAATTTTCTACACCAACTGATGGTAATGAAAATTTATATCCATCTTTTGTAAACTCACGAGTTTCTCTATCATATTCACAGCCTAAACTATCATAATTAAAATAGTTAAAATATTTAGATTCAAATGGAACATAAGATATATTATCAAATATATCTTTATATGGAACTAATATATCACGGTTCATAGTAAATTTTACTATTTCAAAAAAAATATAAAGTAAATCATTTGATTTTATATCATTATATTCATAGTTTTCACCTAAGATAATATTATTTTTTATAATCCTTTTTGTTTCTTGTAAAATACTTGATATATCATCCTTTATATAATTAAAGTTATATAAAAGTATATCATCGAAACTTGCTCTCCTTATAGATAAGGTAAAATCTTCTTGATAAAAAAATCCTTGTGTTGGTAAGTCTTTTATATCAATTCTTTTTGTTTTTAAAACTAGACTGCCAATTATATCAGCTACATTTGAATCCATTATTACATCTTATTTCTTGATATTATCAAAACCTAATTCTTTGATAATATTAAAGACTTTTTCTTTAAAGTCTCCTTGAATAAGGATTTCACCCTCTTTTACACTTCCACCAGTTCCACATTTAGTCTTTATAATTTTAGCAATTCTATTTAATTCTTCTTCTGTTGTATCAATATTGCTCACAGAAGTAATTAATTTGCTATTTTTAGACTTATTTAAAGCGATGAAAACTTTTTTCGAGTAGTCTATCGCTTTAATATCTTCTGTCGTTATTTCTAACCCAGAATCAGTAGAATAATAAAGATTATTTGGAAATTTTTTCTTACTCATATACCTTATATGTTAATAATTTAAAAAGTTAATTGATATCCACCAAATTTTTGTATATATTCTGTAACAGGAACATCATTTCCATCTCTTGGCACTATTCGTCCATTAGAATCTAAAAATTTCTTAACTGCACCGGCACCCACTAAATGCGAACCAGCTAACAAACCCGATTTAGTTATTTTAACCCCACCAATAATTTTACCATCAAAATCGTTAAAATAATCACCTAAATAAAGAATATTTAGCTTTAATAATTTAACCATTGCTTTATCTTGTGCTTTTTCTGGAAATATACTAGGATTTTTCTTAAATTTATGTGCATTTATAGTATCATCTAAATCTAAATCTTGTAAAGCCATTTTACCCATTTGATATTTACCAATATAACCCAAGTTGTTTATTGATTTTGGATTAGAACTTGATTCTTTACTAGCTAAAGCTTTTAAAAATCTACCAATTTCATTTTTGCCCTTAAAAAGATTTTGCTTCACAGCGTCTTTACCTTGTTTAAGTTTATTATCTATACTAGATATAAATGAAGATTGTTTTATTTTAGATTCTTTTTCACTTTCAGCTTCGGATATTATTTGTTCTTGCTGTTGTTCATTAAAGCCAGCATTATTCAATAATAAATACTTTAACTTTCTCAACACCCATATAAGAAGATATTAGTAAACCAACAATAATTGATATAACTTTTAGTTTACTCTTAAATCGCTTAAATAAATTAGCTACAACTGTCTCAAACTTAGTTGTGTCGACCTCATATTCTTTATCCAAGAAACGTTGAATAGAATCATATACACTATCAAAACTTTCATTTAAAATTTCAGTTTCCCATTTTTTAAATTGGGACTCTAATAAATACTCATTATAATTTAACATAAACTATATATTAAAATAAAAAAGACTTACAATTGTAAGTCTTTTTTATTTAATTTGTCTTTATTAGAAATCAAAATCACTAAAGTCAGTTTCGTTTAGATCCGCTTTAACTGCTGCCTTGTTGTACTGCTCATTTTCTGTTTCTTGCGGAGCCACCTGAACACCACCAGAATTAGTCCATGCATTTATCCAGTTAATCGGATTAACTGTTTTCTCAAAAATAGGTTCTAAATCAATAGACTTCATACGCATGTTTGTCAAAAACATCATATACTTTTTCAAGATATCAGCATTTAATCCAAGCATTGAGCCATCTTTGAAAAGATAATCAGCCCACTCCATTTCTTCTTGTGCAGCATCTTTAAACATTTGTATTACAACTGGTTCAAGTTCTTTAACTACATCTGCAAAACCTTCATCTTGTCTATTTCTTAGATCTTTAAGCATTTTTTGAGTAAAACCAAGGTGTAAGTTTTCATCTTTATTAATTAAAGATATAATCTTAGCATTACCTTCCATTTTACCATTTTGTGCAAAAGCATAAGAACAAGCAAAACTAACATAAAAGCGGATACCTTCAAGTATATTAACCGACATTAAAGTTAGATATAACTTCTTTTTCTTTTCATGTTCCGAATCGCCAATAGAGTTAATTAAGGAATTATAATATTTAGTGACAGAAGAAGTCCTTTTAAGTATTTCTTCATCATTTAAAATATTATCAAATACCTCACCTGGGCTGTGATATACATTTTTAATAATAAATGTATATGCGTAAGAGTGTATAGTTTCAAAAAATTGCCAAGCCGCACAAAAAGCTTCTACTTCTAGGTTAGATAAATTCTCTGTTAAATTAGGAATACCTCTACTTTGAATTGAATCTAAAAGTATTTGATACTTTAAATTAGAAGTAAATATAAACTTCTCATTATCGCCTAATGTTTTATAATCTAAACGATCTTTTGATAAATCAACTTCTTCTGGAAGCCAGAAAGAGTTAATTTGATTTTTAAATAATTCAAAGAATCCTGGATATTTAAACTTATCATATCTTTGAAGTGCCATACCATCATTACCAAAAAATACTGGTATTTTGGTATAGTCAATTGTGTTATCTGTATTAATTATTTGTTGCATATTTTTATTTATTGTTAATTTTAATTATTACAAAAATACGAAAAATTATCTGAAATAAAAAATATTTTAATATTTAATTTGTAATTTTTTATTTTATGAAATTACCATTAGTATCGTAGGTTGCTTCATAAGCATACTTTAAGCCGTCATCAGTAAGACTCCATCCATTTTTCAGTTTTAATGTTGGAAATTTATCGCTTCTTGCGTCTTCGAAAGCGTCCTCATATATCATATCATATTCTTCTGGATGAAGCTTTATCATTCTCAAGTTACAATTAACTCCTTCTTTACTTTCGCAGAAAGCATGTATCAATTTATCACCAATCTCTATTTTTCTGCCACTTGTAAAGTGTGTAGATGTATTAACATCATCAATAAATTTTTGATCTACTAATTTAGTACCAATAATTTGGTTTTCTATCAATTCTGAATTTTTCATATTTTATATTTTTTTTTATATTATTATATTATTAAATAACGATTAAGTTAATTTTTTAAATAAAAAATCTTTACATTTATTTAGATTATTTTTTTCAAACGACCAAATAACAAGATATTCAAAATTATTATTAATAGCCATTTGTTTTTTATCTTCATCCATTTTAATAACTTCATCAGCAGTTCTATTGGTGTAAAGTTGTCTCCATTTACTTAAATCTTCATTAGTTAAATTATAATTAGGATGAAACTTTTCTCCATTATATTCTATTATAATTTTGATTCCTTTATATAAAATAGTAAAATCATAAAAATTATATTTTTTATTCTCTTTATCATACAAAAAGTATTCTTGCTTACCATTATTACCATAATATAAAGATATTTTTTTATATGTTTCTATAAGCCACTCATATAATCTATCAAAAACTTTAAGAGATTCTTTTGAGGTTTGCCTTGTATTTAGAAAATTATTACAATTGTCTATCCAATAATCATTTTTCATTTTTCTACCTTCTTCAATAGAATACCCCTTATCTATATAATAATCTAATGATAGTTTTGATTCTTTTCTTTTAATTTCGCTTATAATAAGTTTGGCTTCTTTTAAAGAATATCCTCTTTTAATATAATATTCTTTACACCATCTACTATTTTCTCTATTAAAGTTGTTTATATAATCTTCAGTTTTATCTTGAAAATGTTTTTTTGTATGTGATGTCTGATATTCTTTTAGTTTTTCCTTTGCTTCACTTTTGTCAAACATATTTTGCCAATATCCTATACTTCTTTTAGAAGTTTTTTTATGTTTATTTTTGAATTCTTCATACTTTATATTTCCTTCAATTTCACCATATTTTTTAATAAACTTTTCTTTGCCTATACCATAAACATTTTTGTAATAATCTTCGTCAATATATCCATATTTAAGTAAGAGATATTCCTTAGAACATCTATCTTTATTATTTTCTTTGGTATATTTAATGAATTTTATTAATCTATCTTCATCAAAAGATATATTAAGTTCGTTATGGTTAATAAAATTAATTAAACATGCTCTATCGTTAAAATATTTCTTCAGAAGAAAAAGAAATTGTATTTTAGTTTTAGCACTAAACTTATATTTAATACCATAGTATTCTTCAATTAAAGAATTATCATCTTTGATTAATTCAATTTTCTCAATTGTTTTAATCAAAGATGATAATCTAGTTTTATTATTTATTTGTTCCTCATTTATATATATCATAAAGTATATATTATAAATGACATGCTCCTCCTTCACAACCAACTATATTAGGATCTTCTAATTCCATTTCTGCCTCTTTAACTGATATTGTAGATTCCGATGTAATCATATCTTCTAATTTATCTGATTTGTAATCCTTACTATTTGCGTAGTAGATTTGCTTACCACCCCATTTGTAGAAGTTTAATAAATCTTTTGCTACTTCTGATAATGGAATATTACCATCTGTATATTGACGCTTATCATAATAGTGGTTTACTGATATACCTTGGTCAAACCATTTTTGTATAATAGATACTACTTTATTCATTGCTGTATTATCAAATTCATACGAGAATTGGTATTTATTTTTTAACTTATTCATTTCGGGAACAACACATGGTAATGGTCCACCGGATTTAGATTTTTTAGTAGTTATTAGCTTTCTCGGTGCTTCAATACCATTAGTTGCATTTGATACAACCGCTGATGATTCAGTAGGCATTTGTGCTGTCAAAGTAGAGTTTCTTATACCGTATTCTAGTATATCAGCTCTTAAAGCTTCCCAATCTAAATCATATTCTCTCTTAACCAAAGAATCTACATTTTTATTATAGTGATCTATTGGAAGTAATCCTTTAGAATACTTAGTTCTATCGAAGTATTCACAAGGCCCAAATTCTTTTGCTAATTGATTAGAAGCCTTTAGTAAATAATATTGAACATGTTCAAATAATCTATCAATTTCTACTAATGACTTGTCATCAGTATAAGTTAAATTATTTTTTGCTAACCAATAAGCGAAATTTGTTACACCAACACCTATTGATCGTCTTTTCAACATTTTTCTAGCAGCTGCTACTGGATAGTCCTGCATTTCAATTACAAAATCTAAAATTCTTACAGCATATTCTGCCATTTCTTCTAATTCATCTAGAGACTTAATAGCACCTAAATTAAATGCGGCTAATACGCAAAGTGGAATTTCCCCAGGTTTATCACCATAAACATATTCAAAATCTTGCTCTATATAAACATATTCATCATTTTCAATTTCGTCATTATTACAAAATTGAACAATATTCTCGTATTGTGTTTCCACAAATTTTACTTTTTCCATCATAATATTTTATTTCTTTTTTTAGGAATTCTTCGTAAGAAATTTCATTAAAATTCCATATTAATTTACCAAATCCACCTTTTAATTTTTTTCTAATTACACCCAAAGGAATATCAGATTTAAATTGTATGTTTGTTTCAATATGCTCTATTAAATAATAATTTCTGTTATGAACTTCTAATAATAATTTATTTTTTGTTATACCAATAAGGTATTCTTTTGTATATTTTTCGCCATTATATTCTATATAATCATTATATAAGATCAAATCAGAACTATTATTTAAATAGTATATCTTCCATATTGATTTATTATCTTTCTTATAAGATCCAGAATGACACCATTTTCTAAATGTTCCTTTACATATTAATTTAAGATTACCATGTAAATACTCAATTAGTACTATCTTTGAGTTAGAATTTTTTATACCAGCACCTTTATTTCCTTTATTTCTATTAAATTTATCGCCAATATTTTCAGAAGCCTTTTGTTTCAAACGAGTAACAACATCCTCCGAATATAATTCTTCTATTTTCTTATCTTTATTATAAATAATTCTTCCATTTTTAAATGTATCTTTTATAGAATCATTTCTTTTGTTTATTAGATAAGATGATTCGTGACAAAATTTCCATCCACCAGAAGTCTTTGGGTTTAAATTATAAGATAATTTATTATTTTTTACATCATATAAATCTAAATAAAATTGTTCTCTGACTAAAATATTTTCTTCATTATTAACATATTCTAATATTTTCCTTTCAAAATCAATTTTATTTAGCTTATATTCTTCTTTAAATAAAGTTCCAGAACCAACATACCCATCATTTATATTACCTTTATGCGAACCTATATAAAACATATTATTATTTTTGTTAGTCCATTTGTATATAAATCCTATATAATTATTTTTCATATAATATATATTAAATTAAAATATATCTCTATGTGTATTATTCGCCTTTAATTTTTATTTCTTTATTATTACCTAATAATTCTTTAAAATTATTAAAATCTTCTTTTTTGATTTTGATTTTTCTTTTAATAATTTTACCATCGTTTATATCATAAATAGGACTAGATGGTAATGTTATTTCTTGGCAAAGATTAGACATATTTATCTTATCTAAAAATGCCGAGTGTATATTTGCATTGTCTATATTTTGTATATAAATTCTACCGTTTTCTAATCTTTCTTGTAAAAGTAAGTTCATTACTTCACCAGCTGCAATAGTTGTTTTATTAATTGTAGGATCATTTTCGTATTTAACATATAAAGCTTCAAACTTATCATTATCATAACCAAATGCTTCGTATAATTCTGGAACATCATTTGCTGAAAATAGGCTAATATTTTCCTTCTTAACAAATCTTGTATAAAATAATCTACATAATTGAATAGAGTGATCCATTCTTCTAACACGAGATAATTCATTACCAGCATTATTTTTTAATACTAATATATCCATTATTTCTTTATGCCAAAAAGGATAGTGAGCTGTTGCGGCACCACCTCTGATACCACCTTGTGAACAAGATTTAACAGAAGATTCAAACATTTTTAGGAAAGGTATAATACCAGTATGTATCTTTTCACCATTATTCACAGAAGAACCAATTGCTCTTAAACGGAAGTTTAAGCCAATACCAGCTCTATTAGAGATATATCTCAACACTGCATGATTAGAAGCAGCGATTGAATCTAAATCATCCGCAACATCAACTAATACACATGATGCAAACTGACGGTTAGGAGTTCTAACACCAGCTAATATAGGAGTTGGAAGAGATATCTTTTGCAAAGATAGCATTTCATAACACTTCTTAACTTTTTCCAATCTGTCTTCACCAGCATAAGAAGCAAATAAAGTCATGGCTATTAAGATATACATAAATTGTGGTGTTTCATAATGTTTACCAGTTTTTCTGTCTTGAACTAAGTATTTATCCATCAATTGTTGAATACCTGAATATGTCAAGTCTTCATCTCTCTTATGTTTAATAAATTGTTCAATTTTATCTATTTCTCTTTCGGTATATTTTGTTAATACCACACTATCATAAACTTCTCTATCAGCGTTTTCTTTAATAAAAGTTTTAAGTCTTGGGAAAATATTGTATGTATTAAATACTTCTTTTCTCAATAAGAAATTAGTTAATTTAGAAGCAACGTATTGATAGTTTGGTGTTTCTTCACTTATCATATCAACCGCAGATTGAATAAGAACTTTGTGTATTTCCGAACTAGCGATACCATCAAAAATTTGTAATTTAGCATTCATAGCAACATCAGAAGCAGATACATTGGTAATATCCTCGGTTGCCCAAAGTAAAACTTTATTTATCTTTTCGTAATCCAAAAGCTCTCGCCTGTCGTCTCTTTTAACGACATAAATTTGTTTTGTCATAATAATTTTTAATTTTTTTTTAGAATAAAATTCCAATAACAACAATTTTTTAAAAATTGTTAATTATATATTGAGTAATTTTTATGTTAAAATTTTCAAATGTTGAAAATTTTTCAAAAAACAAATTATAGGAAATCTATATTATTTAATTTATTTAAATTATACTTAAATTTAGTATTATTAAGTATCTTAGTAATTTGGTTTAATTCCAAATGATATATTTTTTCATAGGAATCTACTATAAATATATCTTCATCTACTTCTTCAACTACACCAGTTATAATTTGTAACTCTCTTATAGAGTCATCGAACCATTCAAATTCAACTTCAGTTCCAATTGCAATATTTCTATATGAAACTTCTGGATTTGATTTATATTTACCAATATGTTCCTGTAATTCACTAATTATAAGATTTCTCCACTTATTGTCTAATAACTTAAACATATTAAATAGATTGTCTGAAAAATATACTGCTAATTCATTAAAAAGTTCAACATTTGTAAAAGATTCATCTTTTAAATGTGTCTTTAATAAAAAATAATAATTATTAAAATCAGATTTTGATGGTTTTCTTCTATTATTTAGAAAATTTAATTCAGTATTATTAATTAATACCTCATAAACTTTTTCTTTGATTCTTTTTTCTTTAATATAATTTTCATTATCTATTGATTCAAACCAATATAACGAACCTTTATCTACTTCAAAGTTTTCATTAAAATAAGTTGACGTAGTTTCAAATTCGTCCTCTGATAAAGGGTCTTCTTTTTTACCCTTAAAAATAGAATCATATTTCAAACTATGTTTACCTTGTATCTTATGCTTAGACATAACAGGATCCTCGTCATCAATAAGATCGATTATATCAGAATCAGATTTATCTTCAACAATAAAGTCTTCCTCATCAATTATATCAGTAATATCCTCGTCTTCTATTTCAAGAATTAATTCTATACTATCATCTAGCATATTTTCGTCTAATTCTATTTCTTTATCCTCTATATCATTTGGATCAATCGGGTCGATTGGTTCATCATTGTGTAAATTTATCATGTGTAAAATATTTTTTATATAGGATTATATTAAGAAAAAACCATAAGTTTCTATCTATATATATTATCCATTTTTAATGTGTTTATGCATCAATAAATTGATTATTTTCCAATGTGAGGAATACTGGATTTAGATTTATTCTAATTTGTGATTTCAAAAAATCCCCATCTCTTTGTTTTAACATTTTTAATCTATATAAATTTTGTCTTTTCATATCCTCATTTCTAATGATTGCAAAGAATGAGTCACTATGTTAAAATTGGTATCCTTCTTAATTTATCAATTATATTTTCCTTATATGATATCCTACATAAATTAATATTATTTTTTATACAATAATCATTTTTAATTTTATCATTTACAACCGTTTCAACAAACTTTTTTTCACCTCCAAATATTTTTATTGGCTCAAAATGTTGAATACCGTCAAATTCTATAATATAATTATAATCTTTTAAATAAAAATCAAATTTCAATTTATTAATATTTCTACAATCTTCAAATTGCTTTTGCCTTTTAAAATTTATGTTTTTTGAGATTAAATAATTTTCTATTGTCCTTTCACCTAATGATTCTCTACAAATAGGACATCCCTTTCCTTGTAAATGATTAGAAATTTTCTGTTTGAAAATATGATTTTTTCTACAAATTATTTCTATTTTAGAATGCACATTTTTAAAATTTTTAAAATCATATTTATACATATCTCCATGTATTTCTTTTATTTTTTCTTTTATATCTTGTTCTGTAAAAATCTTATCTTCTAAATAACATTTATTACATTTTTTATTACACAAGAAATTACCTCTGGTCTGCTCATATATATGATTCAACTTGCATTTCAATTTTAATTTATTACCATTTATTTCAAGTATCTCTACTAGTTTTTCCTTTAAAAGAATTGATTTTGATAAAAGATTACAGTATTTACATTTAAATTTAAAATAACCTAAATTTCTACAATTATCTATTTTTACATAACCACAAGCATTACATACACATTTAACCTCATTAATAGATATATACTCAATTACTTGTAAACCATTCTTTTCTATTTTTTGTATCCAATCTTTTTTTATATTTTCTGCGCTTTTCATATTTTATATATAAAAATTAGTATGATACCTTTGATACTTTTTTTGTAATTATGCATCTATAAAAGTATCATTCTCTAATGTTAGAAAAGTTGGATTTAAATTAATACGTATCTGTGATTTCAAGAAGTCACCATCCCGCTGTTTTAGCATTTTTAGTTTGTATAGATTTTGTCTTCTCATTTCCTCGGTGCGGATAATGGCGAAGAAGGTGTCACTAGTCTCAGGAATCGCCTTTGATTCAGGAACAGATTCTAATGATATATTAGATGAATTCCATGCGTCTTTAGCTACTTGTAATGCACTTATTACAGGACATTTATATTTAGCTCCTAACGCTCTTAAACCTTCAGCTAAAGCTTTACCTTTGGTATAAAGTGTATCACCACCAGCTGTTTTACCAGGTGGGACCATTAATGTTAAGTAATCAACAATTACTAAATCAATTTTAATTCCCTTTCTCTCCCATAATTTTTGTAAATACTTATCTATGTCATTTACATTTGTTGTTCCAGCTGCCCAGAATTTAGTGTAAATTTTACCTATTTTTTTCTCAAATAAATCACTTCCACTACCCGCTGACTTTTTCAAATGATCAATTCTCTTTTTTATGAAATCAACATCTTTAGAAACATCATCATAATCATTAATAGGTATTTTTAATCGCATAGCACCTAATCTTTTCATAACCTTTCTTTCAGACATTTCTAATGTTACATAAAGAACATTATATCCACAGTTAGCCGAACTAACTGCTAAATTTTGCATCCATAAAGATTTACCTGAATTAGTTTCACCCATTAGCATATTCAATGTACCTATATCCCAGCCACCACCTAGCATATGGTCAAGTGTAGGAAATCCAGACTTAATCTTAAACTTAGATGAATCCTGAACGTGTGCTTCAACATCATCAAAATCTGAACCCATATCTTCATCATCATTAACAAAGTTAAGAGAAGACATATTTTCAACAATGTCCTTAATTTTTTGAACTGTTACTAATGTAGATTCAAAATCATTTATAGTATCAAGGTTTCTAGTTTCTTCAACTATATCTACCGTTCCAGCTTTTAAGCGATTTGATAGTATCCATGCATTAAATCTAGGTAAAATGAAATTGTCTTCATCATACTCTTCAAGAGTAACCGTAAGCATAGCTTTTAAGATTTCTTTAGTAATGAGTCCTTCTCTATCTTCAAGATTAACCATTTCTAAAATTTGTTTTGGAGATGGCATTTCAATGTCACCATCTTGCAGCATGTATTTTCTTATTATATCAAAAACAAATTGTATTTCATTGTTTTTGAAAAAATAAGGTTCAATAATGTAGAAGTATTTTTTATTTTGCAGTATATAGCCAAAAAAGATTTTTTCAATGCCGATAGTCATAATTAATAATAATTTTAATTTATTATTATACTAATATGAAATCTTAAGTTTATAAATTGAATTCATTTATCGTCATAACCTTTGCTGGCTGCGACTTATCTTTACTTGCTATGAAATCTCTATCTTTTATATAGTCAGTAATAGCTTCTAAATCCGTCAATGCTACTTTATGTTTTTCGACAAATGATAAAATGGATTCTATTGATTTGGATAATTTGAGTATAGATTTGAAGCAATTTGATAAGTTTTTAACTATATTATTGCCTACTCCAATCATTTTTAATTCTTCTAAGACAGATTTTATTTCTTTTTCAAACTCTCCTTTATTTATCTTATTATCTAATATAAATTTGCTATCTAATTGGCTAGCTGAAAATGCAGCTACGCAAAGCAAAGTAATAGTTTTTTCATCATCACTAATATTTAGATTAGAGTTTTTAACTAATTGCTCGGTAATTTTATCTAATAAACCTAATTTATCTTGATTCTGGTCTATTAATAATTTATGTATTTTTAATTTATCTAAAAAGGTATTTTTAGGAAGACTATATTTGGTTTCTAACATAGAATTATTAGAATAATTAAATAATTCTTCTGCTAATTCCAATTGTCTATAATTTAAAACTTTCATTTATTATATATTAATTTAATATATAATAAATGAAAACTTTTGTTGAATTTATAACCGAATCTTTATCTCATCTTAAAGATTTCTTATTAAAGAACCTAAATACTGATGAATATTATTTTAATCAAGGAACGCTTTTTATAGAAATAAACCAGTTTAATTGGGAAAAAGTTTTAACTTTACTTAAACCTATAGAAAGAACTTATAAGTATTTTTTAGCTGGTTACCATACCGATTTTTATGGCGAAGATGAAGAAGTAGATTTTAACGAATTTAGAAAGGATATAAATAGTCTAATAACTAAAATGATTAAGGATACAGATTTAGAAGGATTAGATGATGAAATGTTAATAACACTACATTTTGAACCTTATTATGGTGAAAAAATAACAGATATACCAGATATATTATACCACATTACAGATGAATATAATATATCTGATATAAAATCAAAAGGATTACTACCAAGAAATACAAATAAGATTTCTTACCATCCAAAAAGAATTTATTTACTCAAAGATAAAAAAGATATTGATATGCTAGTTCAAAATGTAAATTTTAATATTGAACAACCAGTAATACTAACAATTGATATTAGTAAAATTAAAAATAATCTACATTTTTATAAAGATGTAAATTATCCAAATGGAGTATTTATAGACCAAAGAATTAGCCCAAAATATATAATTGACTATAAAGAATATTACCAATAAATAAAAAACCTGCTAACTAGCAGGTTTTACTGTTTTTATAGATTCTTGAAACCATAATGGCATATAATGCGATGAAAATCTTAATACATCAGAAAAAGAGCCGTCAATTATTATTGTATCCGCATAATCAGTGTGACTTCTTACACTTCTACCACAAGCTTGTATCAATTCAGCTACGGTTTTCCATGAATACCACTCTGGATAAGTTTTTTGTCTCATTTTATTTTTTTGTGAGCCTAATGAAGGATATGGTATTTTTGCGATTACTTGAAATCTACTCTTTTCATGATCAAAACTAACACCAGTTGACACAGAAGGACTAACTATTACGGTTGGTTTTTCGGATGTAAAGTGATGTCTTAACATTTCTTCTTTATTAGCAGAACCATGAAATACTAAACGACTATCACTGATAGAATCTTCTATCCATTTAGATAACTCAAATGAGTTAGTATGTATAATACCTTTTACATCTGGATACTTTTTTAATAGTTTACTAAAAAATGGCACATAACTCTTAAATGTTTCAGTCTTTTTAGTATAGGACATTTTACCTAAAGGCATATAAAATATCTTTCTATTCTCTTGGGCAAATGGAGATGAAACTGAATAATAAACAGCTTTCTCCGGATCTATACCATTAATAGTAGAAAATAAAGTTTTATCTAAAATAGTTCCTGACATTAAGACTACCATATCATATCTAGACCAAATAAACTTTTGTAAGTAATCTTTTGCCCAAATAGGCTCTAGTGATAATTCATTTATCTTTAACTTTTCGTTATATTGAGATTCAATAACCCAGTTATTCGGCGTTAATTCATATTCTTTAATAAATACACCTATTTTAGTAGAATATTGTCCTAAATCTTTAACCAATTGCATTAATTTAACATCGTCTGATTCTAAATCTAGAATAGAGTTAATTTTCATATCTCTACTATCTCTTTTACCAGGATTTTTATCACCAACTCTTGCAACCATTAAAGCTGACTCTATTTCAGATATGGTGTGTAATATCTCATCTAAAAAATACTTTAAGAAATCCACATATGTTTCAATATTAACTACACCTTTTAACTGCCTTACTATTTCGGGTTCATTACTGAACTTAAACTTTTTAATAATAGTTTCAGTTATTTTTATAGATATAAAGTCCGACATCACATCATCAAATTCATGCGCTTCATCAACTATCAAAAGTCTAGATTCTCTATCTTTCATTATAGTAGTTCCATAAATTGCATTAATTAAATATAAATGAAAATTAGTTAATGAAACCTCACTTGTCATATATGCCAATTTAGCAGAATCATAAGGACAAAATTCACATTTTGTCTTATTTAGTTTGTTGAATTCTTTGCCTTTCTCACAAGAACAAGAATACTGTGCGCATTCATAATTATCTTTACCTCTTAAAGATTTAATCTCGTCATAAGTATGCTCATATTGATCCTGTAACAGCTTACCAGCTGTTATTATATCAACCTGTGCACCAGGCATAACTTTTGTTGTTATATAATCGGAAATCATAACAGCTAAATGCGATTTTCCTATACCAACAGGCATATTTAAAAGAAAAAACTTATTATCAGGTTTCTTTTCTATAACATTTTTAATATATTCCAGAGCTTTTTCTTGTTCTACTCTTGGGGTAAATTTAACTAGATCTTTTCTTATTGACATACTATTTATATTCTTATAATTTACTTTGTTTAGTCTTGTAAAATCTCGTCTATTCTCATTTGACGAAGGTATGCCGTAATAACAGAATCTATTGGTTTTTTAATTCTTGGATTTGGAATATATTTAAATCCATTTTCGTCTTTAATAAAATATATTACATCATATGTTTGCGGAACAGACCATACTTCTCCCATAGGTGGAATATACTCAAATTGTATAGTAGCCTCTACTATACCATCAAATGTGCTTAAATCACTATTACTAGCCCAAAGTATTTGTGGATTTCTAAATTTATCTTCTATGTCTATTTTAGACAATAAACAATTAACTATTTCTTCCGAAATATTACTATCGTTAAATAATTTTTCTACAAAATCTGTATATATCATATTAATTTAATTAAGAAGGATCAAAAAAATATTCTAATTCCATTATCATTTTCTGCATATTACACAAGTAAAATCCTGCACAATTAATGCAATTACACTCAACAATTTTCCATCCATCATCAGTTAAACAAACATCTATTACAAATGCATCTGCCAACTGATATATATCTACCATTTTTTGTGCATATTCTAATGCTTCTGGTTCGAAATACTCATTATAGGATACTTTACCACCTATAGCATATTGGCTACCAGTAATTATTTTACCATTTACTACCCAGAATCTTATTTCTTTATAAATTTCTTTAACAGAAGAAATTTGAATAGTGGTATTTTCATTTAATAATGTTTTCTCATTACCGATGTTATCAGTAATAAATTGTATCCAATCTTCTTGTTTAAACACTTTACCAGTAAATGCCTTTGTATCTTTGGTTGGGCGAATAAATTTGCGCTCAGTGTCCCAATTAAAGTCACTACCAGCTTTAACTAATTCGGAATCATAATTTAAAAGATTTTCTTTATAATATTTGCTATAAACCTCAAAATCATGATTAGTATTTAATAAAGAACCTGGTGTCCAATTCTTTTGTGCGCAAATACGTGCCATTTTAACGGCACCAAATACAAATATCGGTGTATTTTCAGGTGGAGTAACATCAGGTAGTTCATCTACATTAAAGTCATTATCTTCTGGTATATCGTTTATATCAATAATTTTATCAACAAAAGGAAAAATTCTAACTACTTGATGTGGTAAGTTTAACTTCTGCATAGTATCTATGAGAAGATTATAGTGAGATTCTTTGAATATATTTTCTTGTATTATATAATGCATAGAGCAAAGATATGAATAAAAATCGACAATTGCAAATTATTTAGAAAAACTTTATATCATTTATATTCTTTACTTCTCTTATAAAATTGCCTTTTTCATCTAGTAATTCCATTAACATAAACATTAATACAAATCCATGTCCAAACTTTTTAGTAGGATGTTTTAAAACTTCATAAGGACTTAATTTCAAATTAACATGATTATAAGCATCGAAATCTCTTAACACCAAAGTAGTTTTTGTTTTTAAGCACTCTTTATATAACTCTTCTAATTTTTTATATGCTTCTGTATCTTTAACTCCCCTAAAATACATTTTAACATATAATTTTTCTTTAGCATCTAAATAATCATATTTTTTGCCATTCCAATATGAATATAAAGGTATAGCTCCTTTATTCATAGGATATCTTATACCTACTTTAGATTTCCATCCTCTTTTTGCCCAGATAAAATACTCATCAGTGGGTTCGCCATTAGAATCGGCATGACAAGCATATACTTTACAAAATTGCCACATATTTTCTACATTTTCGGCAAAATCGCCTGTCCAAGTTTTACCACCTTCTATTATAAAAGGAGATAAACCTCTAGACCAAGTTGTTGATCTAGAGGTTACATTTATATCTAAAGCTCCTTGTGGAGCTGTCTCTGAATTATTTAATACTAATATCATTTTCTTCTTTAACTTCGTCTAGTAATTGAAGTCTTCTGCGACTCATATCGTAGAATCTTTCTTCCTTTTCAATTAAGATATAATTTCTTTTTAAGTTTTTAGCTGCAACACCAGTTGTCCCTGAGCCACATACATTATCTAATACTACATCACCTTCATTCGAATATGTTTTAATTAGATATTCACATAAAGCTAATGGTTTTTGCATAGGATGTAAAAATGGTGTATTTTTCATTATTTGTTTATCAGATGGAAATAATAATACTGATCTTGGATATCTATCTGTATCACCACCACCTGATACATCTTCTTTAACAGCACCGTATAATTCAGTTTTATTCTGAACTTTTGCTCGCTTTGTATAAGAATTAGTTGGTTTATGCCCAGTTGTTTTTTGTGGATTATATGTTGGTGCATTCTTATAGAAGACTAATATGTTTTCATGTGCTTTCATAGGCATCTTCTTAGCATTTAAGAATCCAGTTGCCTGTGTCTTCTCCCATATCCATTCATATTTAAGCATTTTTAAATTAGAAGCGCCTAATACTTTATCAAAAGGAGTTTGTGCGAATAAAAGAATAGCTCCATTTGGTTTAATTATTCTCTTATATTGCTCCCATAATTTTTCCAAATCTATACAAGAATCAAAAGCTGCTTTTGTCGATCCATAAGGGAGATCTGCCAAAATCATTGATATGCTTTCATCTTCTATATTCTTCATTATTTCAAGACAATCACCATGATGTATTGTGTTTTTCTTTATCATATTATCCATTAAATTAATTTCTTTTTATTCCAAAAAATAGGATATTCTTTTTTTCTTAAAATTTTTTCAATACCACTTTCCTCAACAATTACTGTCATTTTACATCTCTTAATTAATCTATATCACCTTCTTTTAATTCATAAGAATTAGTTAATATCTTATCACTTTCTTCCTTAAATTTGAAAATAAATTTTCTTGGATTTTTAACAATTCCTCTACAAGTTTTACCAATTAAAGATTCGGATATTTTCAATTCAATAGAGGCAAACTTAATTGATTCAAACTCTGCTATAAAATTATTATTTAAGTCATATTGCAAAATTGCTTTATTGTTTCGTAATTTAGAATCTAAATTTGCAGTTTCTTGATTTACAGCGTTATTTCTTTTATCTTTTATCTTTTGTATAGTTTCTTCATTATGTTTTTTACCATACATAGGATGATTTGAGCCAGAAACTAACAAAGACTGCTTTTCTTTTACTTCATCAGTGTGTGTTTTACCATACATAGGATTTTTTTCACCTAAATTAATTTCTCTAAGATATTCTTTTTGCGAATCTGTAATAATAGAATGTAAATGTTGAGATTTCTTAGTTTCGGATATTTTTATTTTAGTTTCTTCAGTATGTGGCGATGCTAATCTTCCATCACCACCATGAGTTAGATTGGTTAAAGTTCCTTTATATAAATCTCTTCTACCGATTTTTGAAATTAGAATCTTTTCTAATTCTAGTGCTTCAAAATTTTCTAGATTTTCATATAATTTATATCTAATAACATCACCACCTTTATTTTTTATTGATTTAATCTTATTTGATTTGAAAGTTTGTTTATCATAAAATGATGTTATAATTCTATCATCAGTTCCCTTTCCTATATAAAATGGTTCATAGTCAAACTTTAAGTTATCATAAACATATTTACCCGGTTTAGTATTATCTAAAAATACATAAATATAATATCTTTTTTCTTCCATATTTTATATATTAATTATTTTGCTTACTTATGTAGGCGCAGGAGCTCAGTTCGGCTTCTAATTCTTTTATTTCGTTTATTATTCTTTGATATTCCTCTTTTTTTTGCATCATAATTTTTTTAGCTTTTTTCCTATCTGCATAAACATCTTCTATCATAGTGATTGTTGGAGACCTGTGTTTTTTAAATACCACACCATTTATACAAACAACATGTTTCGTTAAATCAATTGGCATACCATTAGTGCAAACAGATTTATTTTCCGAATTTTGCACTCCTACAAAATTCTCCGGAGCTATAAAGAACTCCAACATCGTGGTTGGATAAAGAGATGCAAAGTCATAACAAACAACCCATAAGTTCATACCTGTCACTGGGTCTTTTACCCAACCACCTGCTAAAGCGGTATCTTCTGCGTCATAAGAAGGTCTATCTTCGTTTTTAAACAAAACGATGTCTTCCATATCTCTAAATCTGTCTCTTAATACACCTTCTGTAATTGCTAATGACGCTAAAGCTCCTTTAGATTGATTAACTACATCTTTAATTTGTATTTTAGCAAGTGATGAAACCGCATATACGATTGATATATAATTTTTAGCTTCGTGTATTTTTTGAACCAACACAGAGTCAACGCAGTTATAATACATGAATAATTCAAAATCATCTTCGTATAATTTATGTAAATTACCGGTATATTTGATTTTATTAACACCAACTAATTTGCCTGCTACGAAGTCGAGTGATGATGATTCTTTAACCTTGATTGAAGTATCACAGATTTCATATAACTGCATATAATCAAATATAAGTCTATGTGCTGGTAATTCATAATTAGTCATCCACACTTTATTCATTCTCTTTGTAGGAGAAGATATATTTGGATCAATAGTTAATTGCTCACCATTTATGATTTTAGTTAGTTTTCTAGCACGATTTACTAAATATAACCAGTCATAACCCACAAAGTTCCAACCAGTTAAACAAGTCATTTTTGGCACAAAATCTTCAAAGAAAGATTTAATCATACTAAATTCATCATTATATTTAATATACTTAAACTTATAATGGCTGTCAAACTTTGCAAAGTATTTATTAGTATCATCAATAATCCGTTTTTGCATATCATCTGGCATATCTTTCAATCCCATTAGAATTATTTTATCAGCATAAACCAAAGATATAGACAATATTTGTCCATTTGGGTCTTCTGGTTGAGAATAACCGCCTGTATTTGGATCTAACGCTGTTTCAATATCTATAAAATAGATTTCAGGGTCGTTATATTCAAAGATTTCAGTCTTTTCATCTTCTGGAAGATTATCTAAAAATTCATAAATTGCATATCTATCAGGATATCCTGCCGGAATTTTCTTAACAGGTTTGCCATCCCATGATTTAAACCGTGGATGTTTATCTGGATCCGTTGAATCGCAGTTTTGATACTTCATTGGGTTTGTCCAATCAAAGTATTTCATTTTTGTCTTACCAGTTTTATCTACATACGATAAAACTAGCTTTCTTGTGTGACTTAAATATTGAGTGTCTATTAGCATTAATTTTATATTTTTAATGTTAGTCAAAGTTTAATATAATTTAGATGCGTATAAAGAAAGAAAAGAGGCTAAAATTAGCCTCTTTTCTTATATTTTTATACCATTTCTTGCATTTTTTCTGCCATTAACATTTCGTATGCTCGACTTAGACGCGTTATTCCTATGCCTCCACCATATCTTTCAAAGAATTCAAGTGATAAGAATTCGTTTAACTCTTTCTCAACTCTTTCCCTGCCAAATAATTGAAATAATTTTGCAGCATATTCACCATCTGATATTGTATAGAATAATTCACGCATTATTTTTGGGTCACATGATCTTTGAGCCGAACCAATTGTTTCTTGACCATATAATATTACATCTATTTTATTAAATGTTTTATCAGGGTTCATATACATGTTATAGAAGGGGCTCGTGCGCAGAGGAAATTGTTGTAAAGAAACAGAGTGTCCTAATTCATTCCACATTTCTATTTCTTGTTCATTTTCAAGAATTGAAACGTCATATTTAGCACACATATCTTCATATTTAACTTCAACTGGTGTGTCAAATCCAAGATATACTACTAATTCCTTTTCCATTTGTTTTAAATGCTCAATATTTCCTTTTGCTTCAAATTCAAACATTGGAAATATTTTGTTATGCCTACCAGGTATTGGATTTTTCTCATCTCTATAAGATGTAGTTAAGCAAAAGCATCCTGGCCAATCCGGATTTTTAAGCAATTCTTCTTCAAGATCCATTTGACCTGTTTGTTTTAATGGCCAAACCTCTCCGTCTAATTGAAAAGTCATAACTGAGTGTGGATTTTCGCAAGCTGCGAGAATTGAAGTTCTAGATTGTGTTGGAACTTCGATGAAACCTTTTTCCAGGAAAAAGCCTCTCATTTTTTGGACGAGTGTGTTGTAAATTTTTGTGTTGTACATAAAGGATTTTTTTTTTGAGCCAATTCGGAGTGAATGGCTCAAATTAAGATGTGATTTTTCAATCTTTTTATATATTAGTTTTTTAAACTAAAGTTTAGTCAAAAATAAAAAAATGCGACAAATGCCGCATTTTTTTTAGAATTCTATATCATAATAATCTATTTGTTCTTCTGTTCTTTTATTAGTTAAAGTTAATTCAGATCTTCTGACTAATTCATACTCATAATGTCTACCAATTCTAAACAATTTTCTTAAAAATGGTATATCATCTGATTCGTAATTAATTCTTTCTTCGTCAACCATTAAACAAAGACATTTTTTATTATCTTCTGAATTATAATTTGCCACTACCGGTTCACCATCTTCATAATCTATATGAGATGCACCCATTTTAGCGTAACAAATAAATTTTGTTTCTAATTCTTCTCCTGTACTAGTATAGTTAATCATAACATCATCACCAGCTTCTATATTATTCATATCTTCTGATAAGTAAACTCTTATCCAAAAATAAACTTTTTGTTTATCTATTTTTGTTTTTACTGGTCTTTGTGCCAAAACTTCTGCATCAGCAAACGTTGTATCAAACACAACGTCTTCTAGATTAAGAGATCTAGCTTGTTCTACTAAACTATCATACACAGACGCTTTAGTTATTTCTTTATTTAGTTTTTCTCTAGGTAAAAAATCCATATTTTCCATATTATTTTAATTATTTTTAATTATATATCAAATAATTATTTCTTCCTTAATTATTTGATATATAATTATTGCAAAAATATAAGTAATCTTTATATTTAATATATAGTAAATGAAAATATCTGAAATAAAAACATTATTTAAAGAAGTATTTGAGGATGAAAAAGGTTTGATAAAAACCGTTGATAGTGTTTATGAAAAATCGAAAGATGAAGATTTTTTAAAATTGATCATATCTATACATGATTTAAGAGTTCAAGATACATTAATTATACATACTAAATTTATATTCAAAACTGATTTGGAGAAAAATAATATTTTGGAAAATTCATTTTTATATTTATATGATATAAATTGCATTTATCATACAATTGAATTTAAAGATGCATTTGATTTGGAAAATAAAATTAAAAAAATAATAGACTCAAATAAATTCGGAAAAGATATACAAACATTATCCGAATTTATTGATACACCTGGACTTTTAATTTCCCATTATTTTGAACAAAATAATATTGAAAATTATAGTATAGGTAATGTTGTTTATGAACCAAAATTTAAAGTAAAACCTTGTAATGAAACTACGTTTGATTTTGACATTAATGTAGTTAGTGGTGATAGTGAATATGATTTTTCATTATGTATATCTAAACATAAAAATGTAGATGATAAAATTTTTTATAGGTTTAGATTTAGATTATTAGATAAATCAGAAACAATTGATGTAGACAAGCTTTTGAATATACATTTTTTAATTGGACATAAAATAGTGGATATGTTAAATACACTTTTAAAATAAAATATATAAATTATGAGAAAAGATAATAACCCAAACTTCAATACAAAATATCTTCAACCTTTTAAAGATTTTGATCCAAAAAAAGAGAAAGAAAATTTAAATAAATTAAAAAGATCATTTAATAAAAATGAAGATGATATGTATGAATTACCAAATAATAAAAAAATGCATTTTAATAATGTAGCTAAAACTATGCAGTCTCTATCTAAGGATGAGATTAAAGATAAATTAGATGCTATTGAAAATGAAGAGGATAAAGAAGATAAAAAATAAAAAAAGCGGCTTTTAAAGCCGCTTTTTTTATTCAAAAAATATTCTAGCACTTATTACATCGCAACAATGGCAAAAAGCGCATAAAGGTGACATCACTCTCTTATCTTTCCGATAATCATGTCCCTCACCATGAATATATTTCAATGCCAATTTATGTTCTTCTGTTAATTTTATATTGAACTTTTCAATCAACATTTTTCTAATTTCGTCATCTGAATCAGTCTCATACTCTAAAACCTCTTCTTCTATAAAAGAATTCTCATCTATAACACCAGTTTTAACTAAAATTGGACTATATTTAATAGGTTTTTCAATATCATGTAAAAATAAAACTAATAAAGCATCAGAAAGACTAAACCCTAATTTATCTTTCTTCATTAACGATTTATACATAGTAGAGGCATATTCTAGAATATCACTAACATGTTTAAAATAACCACCTTCATAAGCTTGATGATTACCAGATGAACCAGGAGCATCAGGATATTTATCCATAAAAAAGTTTAATAAATCAATACATCTAAAGCTATTACTATCTTCTATTTTGAGAAGATATGAAATAATGTTGTTTACTTCTGGTTTGAGTGTCATTTATGTTTTTTGTTTTATATATTAATTTGTATTTTTTAAAGTAATCATAAAATTAAAAAAATCTTCAAATTCCATTTCTTCAAATTTAATACTACTATTAAGTTTGTTTGGAACTAATACTGAATCTAAAAGCATTTCCCATCTATTATCATTTTTAGATTTCATAAATTCCCAAATAAGGTAATTCATAGCATATGTCGAATACTCCTTATCATTTAAGATAAAATTAACTTTTTTATATTCTTTTAAAGTAAAATTACCCCTTTTATATTCATCAATTATATTATTATAATGCTCTACTGTAATCATTTTTTATTCTTTTTTTCTTTACAACTTTTTTTTCTAAATCTGCCTCTATGATTAAATTGATTTCTTCTTCTGTTAAATTAAAATACTTAAATAATAATTCATCATTCCACTCTCTATCAAAAGAAACTTTTGGTATCCACTTAATAGTTCCATTACTAATGTCTTGACTAACTTTTCTTAGAGAAAGTAGATAATTAGCAAATTTTGTTCTCAAATAAGAAGCTAATGACTTAGCCTCATTTTCGCTTTTTACAAAAAAAGACAAATAAGTATCATTTAAATACTCACCTGGTTTAGAAATAAATATATTACCAAATCCACATCCACCTTTTGTGGCGGCTCTTGGTGTAACTACTCTCCATGTATTAGATACTTTAAGATCAGTTTTATCTATCCATTTAGTAAATCCTTTTTGTTGTGCTACATAACATAAAGCATAATTATCATTTAGTTGTGTATCAACTAATCTACTATCATTTGTGCTAATTTTAAAATATGAACGAGCATGATGTATATCCGCTATACTTTCCATTTCAAGTAATTTAGAAATTAGCATCATGGAGCTAGTATTTGATACTATCACATCAAATTTATTTAAATTAACATTAATACCATTAAAATCACATTTACCACTAAACGAATTATCATAAGAAAAATATGATACACCACCCTTAATATCAACTTCACCAAAAACCGTGCTTGCATCGTCAAAATGCTTAATACAAGATAATTTATTTGATTCCATCATCATTTTTCTAAATGTATCTAAACCTTTGCCACCAGCAAACCATCTAGATGGAGTTATAAACGATATAATCGTATTTTTATTACTTATATTTATTGATTGCTCAATAAATTTATTATAAATAGGTTTAGAAGAAGCTTTGGCGCCATTATCCTTTATATGGTAAGGTGGATTACCAAGTATTCTATCAAATGATATTAATTTCCAATTATCTCTCATATTAAGATTAAATAATGGATTCAAATAATCACCTCTATAAAAATTAGTATTATACTCTCCTTTTGGATCAATGAAAAAGATATAAGAAAACATATTTATAGGTTGTATTTCACAAGCATAAACCATTTTTTCTATTATATGTCTGTATCTAACTTCTTCATCTTCGAAGCCTTCGACATTAGCTAATCCTATTAATAGTCTTTGTATAATTCTTATAAGATAATTTCCGATGCCATTAGAAGCATCTAACCAAGTTAAGTTTGGATTAGACCAGTCTGTCTTTGGAAAGCAGTTATCTAACTGCTCGTCTATTAACCAAATAGGAGTAAACACTTCCGCAAATTTAACTTTTGTCACGTCATCTACATTTAGATACGGAATAGCCATTTCATTTAGTATTTTCTCGAAATAGTCATAGCGAGATATTGTTTTATTATCCATATTTTTCATTATATCAATTATATCAGAAGCTTTCATTCTGCAATCATTTTTACCTAAATGTAAAAATGTTATCTTTATATCAGATAATTTTATATCTGGATTAATAAGTGAAGTTTTGAACTTTTTGAAAAATTCAAAGTTATTAAATTTTGGCTCTAAAAAATCAAAATATAATTCATTATATACCTCTAGTTTATTTTTCGTTAATAGCATTTTAAAAAATTAGTTATGCTATTATACGCTTATGTTTATAAGAGTTTCAGCGATTTTTATATATTTCTTATTGTAATTTCAAAACTTTACTTAATCTTGGTTCAGCTAATCCTGTCCCAAATACCCATTTTAAATCTTTATATTGTCTTGTACCATATGAACCAAGTTCTATGCTATTTTTTACGTCAATTATATCATATAATTCATCTCCAATTTCTAATACTCTAACCTCTAAATATTGTGAATAGAATTTCAAAGCGCAATCAATCATACTATCTAATCCCTTTTTATTCGGATTTAGTGTATCAATTAATTCTACCTTCATAAAATAATTTGAGTGTAAGTAATCTAATTCAAATTCATCTCTAAAACAAGGTGTTAT
>Ga0209084_1000014_pt1 | contig 191929 bp, 217 predicted proteins | sample C_130820_MF_Meta_FD_187309 | JGI IMG/M metagenome (GOLD analysis project Ga0209084, IMG submission 187309) | Freshwater microbial communities from Lake Croche, Canada to study carbon cycling - C_130820_MF_MetaG (SPAdes) (version 2) | ecosystem: Environmental > Aquatic > Freshwater > Lake... | reverse complement strand
CATCACTTCAATAGTTTTTTCCGGAACATTATGAATGCTTCCGTAATTTCCATTCATCTGTCTAATATCTATTGGAACATTCAGCTTACTAGCTAAATCTGCATATGGTCTGAATTCTCTCTTGGTGGAAAAGGTATTTGATACAATAACATTAAACTTTTGCTTCAAAGCTACTTCTGTCATGGACAGACACCACTCATGAGCGTGTTTGAGAAGAGATGCATCAAATTTATATTCTCCGGTTATAGAATGCACAAAGAACATATCAGCTTCAAACCAACGGAAATTTTCTGGGTCTGTATTGAGGAGTCTTTGAGCTTCTGTAGATTTTCCAGAACCTGGAAGTCCACGGATGATATAAAGAGTATTTTTCATTTTAATCTTTGAAATTTTGATTAATAATTTTTACACTAAGCATTTTCTGTAATTTCTTACTATACATCAATTCATTATTTTGATTATAACCACGGAAGACAATGCCTTCTGCTGGTTTATCATTAGGATACTTGATAGTATTGACCCAATTTTGCAATTCATCTATAGTTGAGAGGTTGAAATGTTTAAATAATTTAACAACTGGAACTCCTGGAATATTTGAATCAACTCCTAGACCATCGACCCAATTCAAAGGAAGAACTGGCTTCCGAGAAGGTACTTCAAACATGTTAAAGAGATATAAACTAACCTCTAGATAACCAGCTGGATTACCTTGAATACCAGGTCCAGCAATTTCTCCTTGAATACAAAATCCAGGTTTAAGATTTTCTTGGATATTATATTTTCGAGCCATTTTCCAGTATACATTTTCGGTAGTATCTTTAAGCTCTAGATTACGAGAACAAACTCGAAAAGTACCATCCAATTCTTTAATATAAGTTGCAGAGGTTCCATCTATTTTAAGAGTAGCTTCTACCCATTCAGCTTCACCCAATTCATCTAATGCTTCTATGTTAGATTTAAGATTGTCTTCATCCGTTTTAGAAACCAAATGAGTAGGAAAGTCTCCTTTAACTTGTCCGGCTAGTTGAACTGGAATTGGTTTTTCGTATTTGGTAATACCAAGCATACTAGCCAGAGAAACATCTTCTGAAGAATCATCCATATGATCCCAGACTTCTTGAGCACTAACCAAAGTCTTAGGAAAGATGAGACCTTGAGAAATAGCTCCGCGAAGTTTGGCGGTCTTAACTCGGATAGGTTTAGAAGGATCATTCTTATCCCAAAGAAATTTATTCCATTCTCTAGGAGTGAGGACGGTATCAATAGGAACAAAAATAATTTGATCACCTACTTTATATTCATCTTTCTTGATAACACTTTGCCAACCCTGAACTCTGGCTAGTTCAATTTTATCGGCTCCTTCTATAGGAAGAATTTCTGAGATAATTTCTAGAGATGCTAATTTCATATAATCATATTATCTCGAGATTATCCGGAATACAACAAAAAACCCTCTGGATTTTGCCAGAGGGTTTTTATTCACTGCTTCTATAGGTTGAAATTAAAATCCAGGAGCTTCTTCTGGAAACTCTTCTGAAGGCATATCTGTAGTTTCTTCTGAACCAGAAGACATGCGAGACTGAAGATTTCCTACAGCGGCTTGCACAGCTTGCATAGCATTTATTAAACCTTGGAAATCTTCTCCTTCATGTCCTTGTTCAAAAGTTCCTAACAAAGGTTGAATGGTCTCTAAATGAGCTGCGGTGGCGTTGAGGTCTTCTGTAATAGCCTTGATTAAAGTCTTTTCAATAGCTAAAGACTTTGCATTTTCTCCGGCTTGCTGGCTTTCTGTTCCAGCTGCTCTAGATTCAAATACTAATCCATAAGCTTTTTCTAAATTAATTGTATCAAGCGTGCGCATATATGTTATATTTATCCGTGTCTACTACCAAACATTATTAAACCTATAAGAACACTTAATTGTAATAGTTCTAAAAAAAAGAACCAAAATAAAACTGATTGAGGAATACCGCAGTTTTCTGAATTAGGGTTTTCTGACATATTTATTTTTTTTCTAAAGTTTCGTTGTATCTTTTTAGGATTTCTTCGTGATATTCTTCCGGAAAATTACTTAAAGCAACTTGAATAATTTTGCCACAAAATTCATTATAGGCTTTTTCTTTGTCTCTTTCTTTCTCTACATAATCCGGACATTGGCCTTGAGGAATCATTCCTTTAATTAAATCTAAAACTGTATTTTGTTTTTGAGTAGAGGTATGTTGAGTTTGATCCACCTTTTGGCGCGGAGTCTCTGCTCTGGAAAGTTGTTCTTTTAACAAATCTTCCATATTTGCTTTAAGGGCTTCGAAATCCATAAAAAAATTATAAGAGATTAAATTAATTATTCAAGGAATTTTTTAATAGTGATTTTTTTTAATTTTCCAGGAGAATTTAAATATGATTGGAATTTTATATATCATTGCTTGTAATTTGTTATCTATAAGTGCGGTGTTTTGTGCAACCTATTTAGAAGACAACGGGAAAAATGGATTTTGGCCATTGATTATTTTAGCATTTCTCTCTTCTAGGTTACCTTACATGCCTATACATATAATTAAAGAAACAAAATCAGATGAATAAATTTAACTTAATTATTAATACTATATCCACTATTTTGCAAACAGTTTTAATTGTGTTGAAACTAACTGGATATATTAATTGGTCTTGGGGTTGGGTATTGTTTCCTTTTTGGATGCCAATTATTTTTATAATGATTTTTGGTATTTTTTTAAAATTATTTCTTAAATAACTTTATCATTTTTAAAAGATCTGACTAGTATAAATTTTTTAAGATTTTCAGAAAACTCTAAGACATAAGTCTTGGAGTTTTTTCTTTCTACTATTGCGCCAGCTAATATACCCCCCTTAGCCAAAATAAATCCGAAACCAGCATCCTCTACATTATTTATTTGACCGTAAATTTTAAAAATTCCTTCTCCTTCTTCCAGTTCTGTGATTTTTCCAGTATAATAAAATCCGTCTGGTCTATAAATTTTTATAAGATCTCCGATAGTACATTTAATAATTTGAGAAGGTAAAATGATTCCTGTAGTATCTGAGAGATAATGTTCTACATCTAAACGAGGGCCATAATTAGGAGAAGGAGAGTTTTGAGGACTAGAATTGTCGGAAATAATACTACTCAACATAAGGATTGTTATTGCTATAATTTTCATTTGTTTTTCTTCTTATTGACTATTGGTGCACAAACCCATTCTCGGTTTAAGAATGAGATGGAAAATCTTTCTGTTTTGGATTCAAATCCCTCATCTTTTAAATACTGTTTAAGAATTTTAACATGGGAACTATATTCGGGAGAAGAGTAGTAGTCGTGATCAAAAACACCCTTTTCATCAACTGGATCTATCCTAAAGCTCATAAGAATAATTATATGTAAAAACAAAAAAGCCCTCGCTGCGAGGGCTTTTTAAAGTCTCTGGTGCTCAAGAAGTTGTTTAATCTACATCAATGATAATGTCTGAACTTGTGGGTTTGGTGATAGGAATGTATACCTTGAGTAAACCATCTTTAAATTTACTTCGGATGTGTTCCGTCTCTACTTCTTTAGCAATGCTAAACTCTAAAGTAGCGTTGCGATAACTGATTCCGGTGCGCAGATAGGTAACAAAATGATCTTCTGGTGGAATCTCATCTTGAGGATCTATTTTAATCACTAGTTTATTTTCTTTGACCTGGATTTTAATATCTTCCTTAGTCAAACCTGCGAGGGCCACATGAACTTCATATTCGAAAGGAATATTGTCCTCTTTGGTTTTGTGAACCAGGATGTCATACGGATAGTGAACTCCCGGTGATTCAAAGGCCTTGTCCATGTCTTTGAAGAATGAATTAAACCAATTGTCGTTAAACAGTGCTGGTAATTGGTTGGAACCATACACGGTGCCAATAAATGGCTTAGTATTATTTGTGGTAATAATTTTTGTTGTCATATTAGTACTCCTCTTTCGAGCAAGTGTTGTTTTAATTCTAGTCTCTTGAGCTCCAGAACTAATAATAATTATCCTAGCAAGGTCAAAGAATTTAACAATTCTGCTAAAGCTACTTTAGATTCTTTTACAGTGATAGTTGCATCCAAGTTAAAATCTGGCCAAAAATCTTCAACTATTACATCCGGAAAATCTTCTAACGAAAGACTGGTTTGCTTTAAACATTCTTTTTCGGCTATACGTTTGAACTCCTGTAAGGAAATACAGACACTCATACAATTTATTTTAATTGGTTTTTTGTTTTTTAGGGAAAAGAGCTTTGAGGGTGGTTTCTAAATCAGAATTCCGGTACTGAAGAGCCTTATCAACTCCGGTCCATAATTCCTGATTGAACTTCAAATCATCCTGAACTCTGGTAATACCAGATCCAATACGATTACCTCCCTGGGTTAGATTCTCTTGAATTACATTAAAGGTGGTCCATAAATCTGTACCCGCATCTGCTTCTCGGCGCGGTGCTAGGATAGTAGAGGCATCTACCTTCTTAGGTTGAGACATCCGATAACGAAAACGAATGTAATAAGCATACCGAGCTAGATAGGTTCGTTCTTCTTCTGTTAACTGTCTTTCCTTCAACAGCTGGGTTTGATTTACAATAGTGTCATATTGACCAAAAGCTTTTTCCAAGACGGTGTTGATATCTTCTGTGATACTCTTACCACTAGAAAGACGGTGAAGAGTGGGTTGAACTGAGGTCATCATTCCAGTAGGAGCAACTAATCCATTAGAACAAATTAATCGGAAGAATCCAAGAACCGTGGAAAATCTCTTGGTTAGATTGTGGCTATTGACGATGTTTACCTGTGGAAATCCCTCAACTACAGATTTTTCTATTTGGCTTTTATGAACCAAGGCGATATTATGCATACCGTGTCTTGATCCAGTTCCTTTTACAGAACGGATTAACCAATCATTATCTAGAGCTGAATTCAAGATATTGAGGGTCGATATGAAGTTGTACTGTTTTGATGCTTTGGCTGCTGGTTCAGTTGCGGCAATGGAAGGACAACGTTCAATGGCTTGATTTAGTGTTAGTGTTTCAATCATGTTTAAATCTTAACATGACATAAGGGGAAACTCAACTAGAATCTAAGAGGGGGAGCCAAAAAAAACAGTCACTACCGCTTTAGAATCTGAACGGTGGTCTATACGATGGTCAATGTAACGCAATCCTCTGGCACCAATGTCCTCTCTGATTCTGTGAAGTTGATTGGTTAATGATGTTTCTCTTTCAGCAAAGGTTGCATTGTCTGGAAGTTTGATAGATACCCGTACTTGTTCTGTTGTCATTACACTAAATAATTATCCCCCAAAGCCAAAAGGACACCCTTTGGATTCTTTTTTATTGACATTGCCATAGGATTTTGGTTGTCTGAAGTGTCTTTGATATCTTTCAAAAAATTCTGATTGAGCTTTATTCCATATTTTTTTTAATGTAAATTCTTTATCCCAAGAATAAGAGGCTTTGAAATTTTCTCTCTTGATAGGAATGGCTTGAATCATCGGGGTTTGTTTTGGAATCAAACCATTAAAACCTTTCTTCAAGAAAAACGGAAAATGTACAAATGCTGGAAATTTATCGGTATCCACCAATCCAGATAGACATCGAAACGGTAACTCCTCGTGATGTTGAGGATGTATAAATAGAGTAGACCATCCTGGAGGGGTTTTAATAATCCAGGGATTTAAAAATTTAAAAGCGGTGGGATAGTAACCAAAAGGTACGGGATAAGAAGAATGTTGTTCGGTTTTCTGGACAGTTACTACAGATCCATATTCCCAAGACCATTTAAAAGACAAATTTAATTCTCCAGCATTTTCCATCCATAGATCACAATAAAGAGGTATATGATAACCAGCTCCTAAAGCATCAATTACCGGAAGACATTTTTTAATAGTGCTATTAGGATCCCCATACTGATCTATATCTGGAACATCGTGAATATATCTAGAGGTTTTAGCAAACCATTCTGGAGTCCGGAGTTTGGCTGGATAGGGTTTTTCTAGAATATCTGTCATAAATTCATTAGCAGCTATAAATTCAATCTCTACTTTTTTGAAAAACATATAAGTATCTTATATAATCCCTTGTTTAAGGCATTTTTCAACTAAATTTAAATATGGCAGATTACATTGTTTATATCTCAAGTTATCAAATGGGTGATCGAATAATAAAGGGAAATTTTCCAGTAACTTTATTAGACCAGCTTGCCTGTCCTCAACCAGTGGATTTAACTGAATTACAATTAAAAAGGCATATATTGTCTGAAGAGCCAGATGTTGCTGTAACAAAAATACAAACTTATATTACTTCTTTATCCGGTGAAACCCTAACCACTATTAAATCAGATAATATTTCTAATATTTAACCATAAATAATAATATATGTCTAAAACCTTTAAACAGTTCAGTACGGCAAACGCTACAGATAATCCTCTGAAGTCTACCGATTATTTGGTGGGTTATAGATCTGTTCCAGATAGTGGAGACCCCTACGAAATACAAGTCACAACTGCGGATCTGATGTCTCAAGCTGATAGGTTAATGCCTCTTAAAAATATAAGTGTTGATAAGATTTCTTATAAAGCTGATGGAGATAGTTCTATTAGAAATTCTTTGGATAATAAACTTAATGATATTAGAACCACGGCTGATTTTACTTCTCCGGCAGCTGCTTGTAGATCTTGTAAAACTCAACGGCTTTTTATAAAAGGAAATTCTGGAACAATTAATCTTTATATTCCAGAAGATTTTTCAACTATTCAAGATGCTTTGATAGGAATGGCAAATTGGCATATTGAAAATGGAGCAATTATAAATTTAAAAGTGACTGAAAATTTTACATTTAGTGCTGGTATAACACTAAATCATCCGTATGGTAAATATATAAATATTTTAGGAGATCCTAAAGGCAGCAGTAGTAGAATTACTATTACACCTGCAAATACAAATATCATTGTATATGATTTGTTTACTTGTTCAGACGGTCATCAATTTGGTATAATAGACAATTTTTATATTCAAGGTGGGAATTCAACCATATCACAACAAAAAGCGGCTTTAAGACTTTATGGAGGAAGTTCTATAATTTTAGGGACTAATAATATAATAGAGCAATGGTATTATGGAATATATGCAAGTAATGGATCTGTAGTTAGACGAGAAACTGAACCAAGTAATGCAAGCACCATATTTAAAAATTGTTACGGAGCTGGTATATATGCTAGTTTTGGTGGTATCATAGATTTACAATTCTTGGCTGTCTCTGGTGGAGAAAATTGTGTAAAGGCAGATTACGGGGGTCAGATAAGTTGTATTAATGGCAAATTATCTGCAGCAACCTACAATGGAGTAGCTGCTTACACCAATGCTCAGATTAGAGCCTCAGCCAGTAAATCTCTGTCTAATGGAGGATCTGGATTTTATGCAAAAGACGGTGGAATTATAGAATGTTATGATATACTCTCGAGTCTAACTCTTTCTGATTTGAATAATAGATACGGGTATGAAATGTTAAATGGTGGGGTTGTTTGTGGAGGTTCAAATACTGGCGGCTCTTCTAATGTTTTGGGAAAAATTAATACCTTTGTATCTACATTCTTTGCAACAGATACCGGAGCTACTGTGAATGCTAATAAAGGTTCTTTGACTGTAAGCACCTCTGATAATAGCTCTATTTATTTTAAAACCAATACATCCAAGACTCAATTACAAATTGTAGATAATGCTTCTAATTCTTATCTTACTATTATGGGAGGTGTAAGTTCTGGGGGATCTACTGGACCAGTGGTTGTTTCTGTATTAGGAGCAGATTCTGATTTACAAATCATACCCAAAGGAACTTCTAAATATATTCAATTAGGTAACAATGTTCAATACGGAGCCTTTACATCCAGTCAAGGCATTTCAGCCAACGGATATATTACTATAAAGGACTCTAGCGGTAAATCTACCAAAGTATTGGCTTATCAAGCTCCTTAATATTGTTGTATGTCTTCTGTTCCACTAAATACCCAAACTCCATTGACTTATACTCAATGGATTAATTACCAAAATGCAACAATTCATGAAACAAATGAATTTTTGTATGTTGAATATCTACAAACTTGGTACAAATCTCAAAAAAATACTAGAACAGAAAATCAAAAAACACTTAAGGAACAATATATACAATTACTTAAAGATTTAAATTTTTTATTCAAGGAGACTACTTCAGATCCTTTTTTGAAAGATATAAATTATGATAATGAAGAAGAATTAATATTAGCAATTCCATTTTTTGCTAAAAAACTTAAAGAAGTTGCTAATGTTTTAACCAACAAACGAGAAACGGTCAAAAGAGCTAAATCTAGATATAATTCTATTGGTTCTACAGAAGGTTTGCAGTCTCTTTTATATGAATACATATTAAAGAGTTTTACTCAAAATCAAGGACATATTAGTCAAATTCCAGTATTGGCTATACAAGCCAAATTTCCAGAATTAAGTGCTATTAAAAATGATTTTTTTGTAGAAATAGAAGAACTACATGATCCTCATTCCTATCATGATAAAAATAATTTACCTAGTTTAGATTCTTTATTGAAGGGGGAAGAATATCTGCAAGACTATTTTCCGTTAATGAATGTTACGGATGAAATGGTCTATAATATTATTTCAAGCAAGATATTGCCTCGAGTGTCTGAAACCACTTTATCTACTCTGTTTAAAGATTATTTAACCAATGTTTTACAAACAAATAATAACATTGATTTGACCTATCAAATCAATGCCGAAGTAGCAGCAACTGAAAAATATTTAGGAGAAAAAATTTACGGATTAACTGCTATCAGAATTGAAGAAAATCCACAACCAGATTATATATTAAATAATACTTTTGTTGCTGGTAGTAATTGGTTTTTATGGCCAGATGGTTATCAAACTTTAACAGAGAAAGTTTATAATAACTCTTATGTTCCGTTAAATATTCAACAATCTAATTTATTGGCTAGTGGGGCCACTGCCGGGACAGATTTGACGAACTCAGATATTATATTCACAGACAAAAACGGAGTGGTAGAAGGTGCTTGGTTACAAGGACCGTATACAGAACCAAGAAACGGTATAACAGATTTAACTATTAAATCTGGAGAAATAACTGAATTTTTATATCCTTATGTCGGGTTTGAGTTGTCCCCTAAAAGTTTAACATTTAAAACTCATTCTTTAACCGGAAGGGATGTTAAATTGTTTAAGACTTCAACCATATCTCAACAGTTAACTACTTTATCAGATTATTACACACAAACCTTTCCATCAACTGCAAGTAGATCTATTTATTTAAATCAAACCAATCTTATTTCTCAAGGTGCCTATGCTAATGCATTTTCTGATGCAGCTGACAGCATAACCCGCAACCCTCACTCTTACACCCTGCCCAATGTTTATAACGGTGAAATAGAAAAGGCATATCTTTATAAATTTGATCGCACCGATTTGCCTATAGCAACCGGAAATCAAAATATTTTATGGCCAGTCACCACTTATAGTACCGACACAAATTTGCCAATTACATTAAACGAAGAAACTAGTTTACCGGTAAGATTAATAGACACCAATGCAACCTATGATTTTGATGGAGCGGTTGCTGGTTTGACTATAGATCAGGCAGATATTATTTATAAATTAGATTCCAATGGAGATTTTACTAAAGCTATAGAAGGAGCTTGGCTTCAATCAGCTTCTATAAATACTCTAATAAGAGAAAATATAAATATATATGGACCCATGTCAGCTGTGAATTGTGCCCATTACATAGAAGGGCCTATTCAAGGGGCTTTATCTTTTAATTCTGCAGGTGGTTCCCGAACTTCTTTTGTTTGGTGTGGTCCAGATACCCGAGCGGATTATGTATTCAAATTTACAGAACATGCCTTAGGTTGTCCTTATACCAAAACCTATCCACATGATTATTATGAAGACCAGGATTATATAAATCCAGATCCTCTTTATGATAAAAATCATTGGAATAAATGTACTTGCAAGGCAGTTTATTATTCTCCATTAGGTCATGTCGGACAAAATTTTGAAGACTATAATTCTTTAACTGATTATGTGTATGCTGATCCGTTTAATTTAGGAGACAATTTTACATTAACCGGTTGGAGAGATACCCATGGATTGGATTATAGAGAAAGTCCTCAATTTGCATTCTTTCAATTGGCTCCATATAATAAAGGAGATAATGTGGTCGGGTTTGGAGAAGGAAGATGGAAAACTCCAGATAAAAAATTATCTAGCGTTGGAGACAGTTTAATTCTTAAAACTGGGAGAAAATATGTTTACTGCAGATCCAATCTCAGAATAGGAGCTTCGCGAAATATACAAATTCCTTCTTTTGTATCAAAGTTTCCATATAATACTTTAAAAAGCTCTGTACCAGATGATGATAACTATTATGATATAGTAATAGCTTGGGACATAAGTCGTTCGCAAACCTATGATTTTGAGCAAATAAAAAATGCAGTTGCTAAATTAGTTAAAGAAGCCACTTTAACCAAATCTCGTAAAACTCAAATTTCTGTTGTTACTTTTGGTTCTTATGCTTCTTTTGTAAATTTTTTAACCACGGATTCTTATTCTTTGTCTTTGATGGTGGATGGAGTAAAACAATATGATTTTCAAAAAGATTATACTACTAACATAGGAGGTGCTTTAGAGTTATCAAAAATACTATTAACCACCCCCTTTCCTTCTTCCAATAATTCCATCGGAACTATTGCTGGGGTGTGTAACAATTTAAATACTACTATAGTTAATTATTTGGGATTACTCAAAACAGTTAACAGTCCAAATCCAAAAGCTAATAAGAAAATAGTTTTAATTAGTGATGGTATTGAAACAGCTCCTACAGTAAATACTTTGGCTTTGGCAGATTCTATCAACAAAGCTGGTATAGAAATAATGACCGTTAGTCTCGGCGAATTGTCTATTACGGGTTCAAAAATGGATCAGATAGCTTCTAGCAAATCAAATCATTTCAATCTCCATAAATATTTGGTTTCTGGAGATGGGGATTATGATTCTTTTGTTTCTTATGTATCTCATCGAGTAAACGGGGTGGTGCCATCAAGACCAACTTGGAAAAAAGCCATCAAAAATAGTGCTGGAAATTGGATCGGCACAGAAATACCATCAGATATGGTTTTGCGTCCTAGTGATATTATTATATATCAACATCGCAGCACCATTGCTTATAATGATTTGTATGATCAATCTACATTTGTTCAAGTTACTTCTCCATTTACCATAAATGTAAAATTAGATGGTTGGAATTATTCTACCAATTCTTTTTCTGTAACTAGTGTGGGTCAAGAAATGGGTGGTAAGCCTTTTTGGGCAAAGGTACCAACAGATACAGTTTCCATGGGTGGTGTGGTGCGTTTTATAAATGAATATGTGCCTATACATCAGCCGGACATTTCTAATATGGTTATTCATCATGCAGACTATTTAACCTATACCAGGTCTCCAGTACCAGTTAATGATTTAAGATGGATACAGCCTTTAAAAATGGATGAAAGTTTTAAAGGTAATACTTGGAATGAAATAGTATTTAATAAAACTTTTTCTAATTTAAGAGATTTTCTTAAAACTGATATATATGATGTGATGGTAGATAATACTAAAATTCATAGTAATTTATTGTTAGAAAGTTTTTCTCAATATAAACCAGCAAGATATCATTATATAGCCAGAAATGCTTTAAATTATTCTGAAAAATTATATTTAAGAAACAAATGCAGTAATAGTTATACCTCTTTAATTACTGGGTTAGCTATAGAACCATTAAATCCGCATCAAAATTTAACCAATCGATATTATCCCACAGTAGCTAATGTTTCTTTTCCTTCTTTAGCAGTCACAGAAAAACAAACTGGAGGATATTTGTTACCTGAATTTTTAGGAACTTCTAGCTATAGAGGTAGAGGATTTGAATATGAAATAGATTCAAATGCTTTGAGTAAAATAGATGCTTTAAGTGCTGAACGCTTGTTTTTGGATACTCAAAAATATGGTTCTAGAAATAGAGGTTTAACTGAAGAAGATCAATTATCTCCGATTACTCTCAAACATACCGATAACAGTTGGATAATGGAACCATATAGCTCCGGTGGTAAGGCTGGTGTATTAATTAATGCAAAAGAAAATCAAAAATTTACACCTTATCAAACCTCTTATGAAACACTAGGATATAACAAACACGGACTGTCTCGACAGGATGATGATTTTGAATTTTGGAATTATGACCAACCAGAACCTAGATGGGATCAACAAAATGTAGAGACCAGTTATCGTAATGAAATCAGTGATGGAGTTTATCAGAAGCGAGTGGGTGCTCTATTAACTAATAGAGGAGCCTTAGTGCAATGGCGTACGGATATTTTCGGTTATGATTACGGCCTTTATAAACACACCGAATCTCTTAATTATGAAGATATGGTGTATACACACAAAGATCCGCCCGGAATCACTAGTTTTACTTCAAATATAAGCTCTAGTTTACTCGATCTGTTAACCGATACTTTACTAACATTTAGTGTAACTGTTAGTGGATATGCTCCGTATTCTTATCAGTGGTATAAAGATGATGTGGTTATTCCAAAAGGAACATTGTCTACCTTTACTATATATAAAACCTCTATCCCTGATACGGGATATTATTATTGTAAGATATCCAATATAGCTGGATATATCGTAACTCCAGCTAAAACCATTATTGTAAGAAGTAAAAGGGGATTTTAATTATTTGCCAAAAGAAACCATATCTAACAAGTAATTGGATTTATTGATTCTAGACAAAATATCTTCTTTAGTATTGTTTAGTCCAGAAGAGACATTAATGATATATGTAGAAAATTCTTGAGAATTAAGAATAGAAACTAGAGTAGTAACTGTTTGATAATAATTTTTCATTAAAGAATCCGTATTCTTGTAATTATCAATTTCCAAATTAATTTTTTCTGGATCAAAACTTGGAAAAAGTTGTGTATTATTTTTACTAGTGCCAATAATTTCTTCTTGGAGTTTGTCAAAAAGACCGTCTAGGTCTTCATATAAATCTCCCAAGATTTCATGTACATTAAAGTTGGTAGAATACCAATGAACCATATGAATAGAGGTGAGTACTCTAGATAATAATAAACCAAAAAATCTAGAAGAATCTAGATTGTCTGTTTCTTGCATTTTAATAATTGTGATGTTTGCGTTCATGAATTTCTAAGTTTAAAGACTTGATTTCTGATGATGATGTTATCTATTTTATCATCATTAGAGGTTAGTAAAAAATAATTTTCTGGTACATCAATCGGACTAGCTGCTGTAGTTCGAGCCATTGTATCTAATGTGTTTAATTGAGTAGTTGAATCTACATAACCATATATTAATTGATTGCCTTGTTTAACATTGGTTATATAACCACAAGCTTCTAATTCTGTCACCAAACTAGCAATCATAGATTCTTCATCTTTAAAATAAAATTTCCACACTTTAAATGGAAATAGTATATTCAAAGCTTCTGCTCGTTTGCTGCAAGTTGTACACGGAGCGTCTTTGCCGGTAATAAGTTTAGTTAACCATCCTAAGAAATTAGAATGTAAAATAGAAGCAATAACATCTCCGAGACCATTACTATATTTTAATTGCAGCCGAGGATCTTTAGTTGGATTCATGTTGTTTTTTAAAAGAAGAATAATATTTAAGTCGCTGGGTTCTGTTATCAATAGCATCTATTATTTGTTCAGCCATATCTAGAAATTCAGAATCAGCTTCTGGATTGTCTTTAGTTGTTTTATAAAGTTGTCTTACTATAAGATGTAATTGTTTAGATAATGGATATCTTTGATTAAGTTTTTCAAAAATTAAAATTTCATTAGCCTCATTAGGGTTATCTGATAAGATAGGAACCATTTTGCCATTATTGAAATCTCCTTCCCAATACCATTCTGTCAACTTTAAGTGATCTGGTATTTCTATTTTTAATATGTTAGCTTGGGGCGGGACATCTGCACTATATCCTATAAAGGTACCTTCTCTGTTGAACAATACATACATATGAAGTATTATGCCTCATTTCCTAATAAATGTCCACGAACAGCAAAGTAAACATTGGAAAGACCTATTAAGAAATAACCAGCACCACCACCAACAGCAGACTTACTGTTTTGTCCAGGTTTGCCAATTTCTCCACCAGCTCCTCCAATAGCATCATTAAAATTATCAGAGTCTAATCCTACTCCACCCAGACCACCTTTATTTTCCGAGGCAATAGATCCGTCCCTGACTACTATTCCCTTACTTTTGAAAAGAGCATTAGTGCCTCTATAACCACCAACTCCAGGAGCAAATCCGGCACCTCCGCCTCCACCACCTCCAGTAGAGGTACTACCATTTAAATTACCGTTACCTCCTCCACCTCCTCCACCTCCTCCAAGTATGCTGCCGTGATTTTCTATAATAGTTGGTACAAAAGCAGCTATAGCAGTTCCTCCGCGTCCTCCAGACTTGCCTATTTTACCTTTGCCGGTGTCTCCATCAAAACTATCCCCACCAGCTCCTCCTTCTCCACCAGCTCCTCCTATGAGACCATAATTAAAAAGTACTACCGAATCTCCTTCATCTAAATTGGATAAAGTCATCGCTGCAATTCTTGGATTTGAAGAGGTAATACGAACTCCTGGAGAAACTGTTACTATAATGTCTGTACGCCCTGGTATATAACCATTTAACTTGTCTGTATAATCTACTATATTAAAATCAATAACATTTTTAGTTATGTCTAGAACCGCGGAAGTTCTATCTGTGGTGGTGTTGACCGTAGGACCTATTAAATTAACAAAATCCCATTTACCGGCTCCAGCCATAAATGTTATAATCTTACCAAATTTAAAATACACATCGGCTCTAGAAATAGATGCAGTCACATACCTGTTCATATAGGATATATCTGCTGAGGATAATTTCGTAGTTATTAAATCATTTGGTCTGCTTTGATTGGTTGCTGTACTATACAAAAACATACAGACATTAATTTTTGTAAGTTCTGGATAATTAATTGCTGGATAATTTGTATCTACATAGGTCTGAGCTAAAGATATTATTTGTTCTATAGTAGACTTATAATTTGGATTGGAGATGGTTTTGCCATCTGTAGAATCTATGTTTACTTCATAAACAACAGAAAATTCTTTGGTTTGCCAAATAGAACTTAATAAAGAAACTGCGGTATAGGCATTGTTATATCTTTGCAGATCACCAAGAGAAGATAGTAAATGTAAACGTGAAGTGAAAGAATCTAAAAATTTTGTAGCACTATCACTAGAGAAAAATTTTGTATCCAGATTACATATTTCTGCTTCTAATTTTAAAGCATTGTAATTATGTTTGCCAGCATCGTTGCCAACACAATCTTCTGGAAACATTTCAAATGTAAAATTTCGATTCATAAATTTAAATATTTAAACTAACGGTCTGGAGAGGGTTCATATCCTACTGGTTGATAGATGACTGGAGTATCTGAAAGTGGTATATTTTTAATTTGGTTGCCAACCACACTATCAAAAACCCAAGCACAATTAGATACTTTAAATCTTAAAGAATTCAAAGCAGTATTCTCTCTACGATTGGTGTAATCTATATACAACTTCATTTGTATCCTACCCTCTCCCTGTAAAGCGCTCGCAGTTATGACAGAAGCTGGAGTTTGTTTGGCAATCATTTCTCCGGTCCAAGGTGGTCCTTCTTTTTCTTCATAATAAACGGCTCCATCTACAGAAAGTGTTTCGGGGTCACTTATGTTTTCATAAGGAAAATCAAATCGACAATATACCGTTTTGGTTTGAGGACATTTTAATATGAGACCAGTGCAATTCAAATCTCCATTAGAACAATAACCGATGCCAGAACCATATGTAGCACACTGAGCATAAGCTATAGCCGTACCAGTCCTGCAAGTAGTGGGATCAGTTTTTGAAATCTGTTTGGATATTATTTCTTCTGTAAAAGAAAAGTTGGTAATAATGGCTTCTTGATTTTCTGCATATAGAGGTATGGTGGATGTTGGGTTGGTTACGGGAAAATGGTTATTAAGCCAGTTTCCGATTTCTTTAACTACTGCAGCTGGCTTGCTCGTTTTAGAATTGTAAATACCAGGATAAAAAATGGTTAAAGGTTTTAACCATTTAGCACTATTAGTTTCTACGGTAGAAGCAAAGGAAATCCATGTAGCTGAATTTTGTTTTGCTAATGTTAAAGCATTATCCCAACCATCTTGATTGTATAAAAATAAATCAAATAAAGGTTGCCACAAATTTTCAGCACTGAGTTTTATGTTATAAACCCATTTATCCAAATTAGCATAGTTCTGATTCATTAGTTGTAATGAATCTCCAATGAAATCTGTTTTTGATACTGGTAAGGTGACTGGCATATTAAGTTAAAAGGTTCCAAGAATTGTTTAAATTTTTATATCTTTGTCTTACAATACGGGCTGTGGTAGAATCAGCTCCAGTTAAAGAATAAGAAATAGATAATGTTTTGGCACCTGAAGAAGGGCAAGGAGCAGACACGGCTAACGCTGGTGTAGTATAGGTACAATGGTCATATGCATTATCACAAGGACCCCAACCAGCATTGCCGCCGTGATGATTACAACCTTGATAATTGGTGTTACTACAACTTGAACAATTGATAGTAGCACCTCCACCGGTTGGAGTACAAGGCTCATCTAATTTTCTTGCAAAGGTATAAGAAAAATTATAATCTTTAAAAAGATTTACGTATACAGAAATGGTTTGACCTTCTATATAATTAGAAGGAATAAAGTTAACATTTAACCAATTTGGAATACTTAAGTTTATATAATAAAGATTAGCATACCAATCATCAAAACCAATAACAGTTGGAAACACTAAACTAAATTCCATACTCCAATTAGAACTTAATTGTTGAACTGTATTATGGGCTGTGTTCCATCGTTCACCGAAATTTTTTAAATTAGATGTAACATTTAACCAAGCCGCACTGTTGGATGAAAATAGAGAATATAAAGCATTCCAAGAAGAAGCTCTGTCTTCTAATGAGGATAATCTATAAGAAAGGGCTTCAGCATTATAATTGATAACATCTAAAGATTTATCCAAACACAAATCTTCATCTATCAAATGAACGATAGAACAATTATAATTTAATTTTTCTGGCAAAGAAGCTAAAATCATATTATATCCAATTTATTTTATATAAAGACATATGGGCTGGTGATATTTTATAAACACTTTGTTTTATTGCACTTTCTAGATATTTTTTTGTTTTTTCATCTCCGTTAAAGTTGTGTATGTTTATATTATAATATTTACTTTTACTTCCAGGAAGTTGCATTTTAAACCAATGTTCTATTTCTTCTACATAATGTCTATTACCACTTGGCATATTCCATACCAAATCATGATGAGAGTCTGAAAATTTAAAACAAAGATAAAGTTGTTCTATGTCTCCAAATTCCAAAGATTTATTATAAATTCTTAAATCCGCTACTTTACCTATAAACTTATAAGCATCTTGCACTAATACCACATCATTTAAAGTGCTATTTTTAACTGAATCTGCTCCTAGTAATAAAGAAGATCTATAGGTAAAATATAAATGTTTATTATCTGGTATAATTTTAGAATCCATTAAAACCGCATCTAGATAAAAATTGGCTTTATGATTTTCTGTATCAAAATTTAAAACAAAATGATGCCAACCAGGTTTCAATATTGTAGTGTCACAGGTAAGTGTCAGGTCTTCTAAAGACGTTCCAGACGGGTAACCTATTTTAAGTTTCCAGGATAATGATTTATTAAATTTGTAAAATTTGCGTAAAAATTGAAATCCAGAAAAATCTCCACTGGCACAAAATACTGGAGAAAAATTATTTAAATTGTCTAATGTGGACAGATCTGTTCTAGCTATCAAATCACCACTCATGTCCATCATATATAATTCTTTGTCTCTGGCGTCTATGATTACAGCCAAATCTTGAAAAGAAAACTTTGTACATCCTTTGATAGGAGTTTTAACAAAATTAATATATCTAAAAGTCTCTGTAGTTCTAATACAAATATTTTCTTCTACATTAGCTCTCTTGCCTATACGAGTAGTTTTAATTATGCCAAAATTATCAATTCTAGAAATACTATCTTGGTCGTGAAGTATCCACACATTATTGGAAGAATCACAAGTTATTTGTTGTACAGGTCCAAATGTGGCAAACATGGTCGGAGAACCATGAGTATCTGTCAAAGAATTATACGCAGTTTTATAAACATTGTTTCCTAAAGATTGCCAAACATTGCCATTATTATCTATTGTAGAACAATTTCCATAGATTTCTAAAACCTGTAATAGCTTTGTTCTAGTGTTTGCAGTTTTATATTTAAAAATTTCTATACGTCTTGTATTTTTGTTTTTCAAATAAACATTGTCTATAAAAACTCCATCTGAAGAAATTTTAGTAATTTGTTGTTTTGAGTTTTGATACAAATATAACACTCCGGTGTCATCTACTTCTATTTGAGTTATTTCATAGGTTCCATTAAAGGTCTTGATGAGAATATTGTCGATATCATATTTGTAACCTATAGCGTTATTTGTATCAAAAACCCAATAGCTAAAATCAAATAGCCTAACTGTTATAAAATTAGTAGAAGAAATCGGAGCAGATCGTGTAGTTGGTAAATTGGATATATTGGTAATTTTGTTTTGATAATTTAAACTAAAGATCTGTCCACCAGCTCGATCCACCATAGTAAATAATGGAGCTGTCATAGCACTGTTGTTTATTAATCCATATCCGCTATTATAATAATTTCCAAAAATTTGACTTCCTTGAATGTCGTTCCAATCTTCCACATTCACCCACAAAGAAGTAGTAAAGTGTCTGGTTTCTAAAAGATTAGTTCTGGCTGGAAAAACCGCATGTGTAGTTCCATCTAATTCCCAGTAATTAGAATTTTGAAGATCTAATCTACTAGTATGCACAATGCCATTATGATTATAAACAGAAGAATCCATTAAAGGAGATTGACTCCAATCTGTTATTTCTAAAACCTTAGATCCTAAAGAAGAATTTTTAGCTCCATCTAAATATGGTATATAAGATAAATTAGTTTCTGGACCAACGTGAAAATATTTATAAAAAGCTCCAGGTTCCATATACAGAGTTGATGGAACATCATATATATAATTTTGATTAGGCTCTAGCCGGTCATTATATAACATAACCTGAGCAGACAACGCTTGATCAAATGTATAATAAGCTGAATTATAAAATCTATCTAACCAAACTTTATCTCCAGTATTAGAGCCAGATAACCAAGCTCCAAGCCAAGTATTAGAATTAATTGAAATACTAGGAGGTTGTGGTAGACCTATGATGGTATCTTTATAATCTATTTGCCTGGCATATATTCTATCAGAAACAAAGGGATGATGTCCAGCAACAGCTCCATCTTCTATTAATCCAACATTTTGAATAGGAGTTCTTTCAGCAGTTGGTGCATAACTAAATGGAGTTTCTTTATCTTTTATAAAAACTCTTTCTACTCCAAAAGCCTGATATCCGAGATGAACCTTATCTAATCCACCGTCTTGATTAGTACCCGTAAAGATAGATTCATACACTCTTTGAATACCGGAGAAACCTCCTACATAGTCTGAATGCATACTATAATTGTATTCTGGAGTTTGATAGTTTTTTAACCCATGGATATTTAACTCATAAGCTGCTTGTCCGTCTTTTATCTTTGGATATTCGAAGGCATACTGGCCTAAGTAATTTTGTAAATAAGGACTAGCATTTGTTATTGGATCTGGAGTTATTTCTCCTCTATAATCTAATTTGCTAGTAGTGTATTTGGTAATATGAGAATTTGAAACTTCTCGACCTTCTATTGGTCTGTGTTTATAGGAAATAAATTTTAAAAATCCAGAAGTTGGAAGAGGTCTACCTGGATAACCAGCGTCCACAAACCAAGGAAATATTTTAAATATTTTGGAAGTAGTTGTTGAATTTAAACCAACAAAATATCGAAAACTAGTATTTGGTACAAATAAACAAATACCATCTTCGCTTAAAATGTAAGCAAATTTTTGAGTAATACTTTCAGGAAATTTTCTAGGAGCAAATCGTAATACAGAAGAACCTGTACTAGAAATGGTAGAGGTGTCCCAGGTTAATAAAAACCTATGAGGAGATTTGCTATTGGCTTTATTATAGGAAGGAGTTTCCACCATTACCAAATCTTTGTCCGTGATTGGATCTATTGTTTCCTCATCTCTTACAAATATAAATTTTAACGTATCATTAGCAGAAATATTGACCGGGTAACCAACAGTATTAGGAGCGGCTCTTGTAGTTTGATAAAGATAATTTGCTGCCACACCAGAAGAAGTATTAGAAGTTTTAATACTCACCACATTATCATACGGATAAGAGGTTGTGGCTACTGGAGTCTCTATAACTCTAAGAGGTTCCTCTATTGCTGGATGTTGATGTACTTCAAAGGCAGAAGTGGAATTAATTAAATTGCTTAAAATTAATCCAGTTTTTCTATTAAAAGAGGTGTCTTTAAAATTCTTAAAAAGAGGAGACAACCCCAACTTCATCCCGCCTCTAAAACTTAAATCTGTTTGTTTTACAGTAAACTGTCCACCAGCTACATCAAAATGTATAGGTTGCCAGGTTATTTGATTTAAATCTGGAAAATTAATAGAAGCAGCCATTTCTAATACTTACATCAATTAGTAATTCTGCCTTCTATTTTGCCGTAATATATGATGCTTCTGTCTGCGGTTAAAAGAAAAGCATCAGCGTTATTGTTTCTTAATCTTCCATCTCCAAAGAACAAAAAACTAGATCTTTAACATATCAGAGACAGAATATATTAAAAATCTAGCAAAGTGTCTGGTGGTTTTTTAGTAGTGTAAACAAAAAATAAGTCACTTGTTGTTTCTAGGAATTTAAATTTTTTTATTTTAATTAGCTAAGACAATATATGTATCCATTTGTTACGGCTGCTGTTTGACAAGTTCCGTCTAAAGATATAGTTACAGAACTCCAAATCTGAGAAGAAGTAGAAGCATCAACATACCAACTATTTCCTAAATCGTTTGATGTATATATTTGATCGTATTGCCCCGCAGCTATTTGTTTAGATCCATCTTCTGACATTGATACAGAGATCCAACCTGTAGATGCAACATTTAAATTCCAGGTACTTCCAGCATTATTTGAAGTATACAAACCTTCCACCAGCTGCTACTGCTGTTTGATAGAGTCCATCTGCAGACATTGCCGCGTCAGCCCAAAGTGGTCCAGAGGTGTTTGATACAGGTGACCAACTAGCACCTCCATTTGAGGAAGTATAAATTGCTCCATTTAGACTTCCAAATTGAAACTGTTTAGGTGTCACGACCATCATATCAAAGTACGGTGGGTTGATCTGTGTTTGTGCAGGCAGCGGGGTCAACTGGGGTTGGAATTACGCGGGGAGGAGGCTCTGGAAGTTTTTCAAACCCATTGTCAGTGTATTTATGAGTCTGAGGCGTTATTTCGGAATCATCTGGCAATTCAATCCAAATTACTCCATTAAAATCGCCTTGAATTTTTTCTGAAAGTACTTCCCTAAAGCTGTAGGGTTGTTCAACATCAAATGTTGTAATTAGAGCGTATTTCATAAACTAAATAATTGTTGGTCCCCATTCAATTCTGCAATAACCAGGCTGTTCACCATTACCGCCTCCGCCACTGTTTCCAATCGTTATTGCGTTTGTGTAATTTGTAGCACCTTGTATTGGAGCATAAAACATCGCATAAGCACCTCCTCCTCCTGCAGTATTGAAACCGCCTTGAGACCAACCATTTCCACTAACTCCAGCTCCACCTTTGTTTCCATAAATTGGAAGAGTTTGTCCAGTGTTATATCCTCCGCCTGCTCCACCACTGCCGTAAGGTGGAAGCAAACCTACTTGTCCGCCGTCTCCATTGACATATTGATTTCCGTCTGGATCAAATTCAAAATACCCAGAACCCCCTCCTCCGCCACCCATTGCAACTCCAACGTCAATTCCTATGCCTCCTTGAGACCCTGGTTCAGACCACGATCCGCTTGGGCCACCAGCACCACCTATCGCAGAGCCTATTACGCCAGCAACAGCTGCAATTCCACCCCCCGATCCTCCTGATCCGCCGCCCCAATAGTCGGTTCCCGCTCCTCCTCCTCCTGCCATCACAGATACGCCTGCAGCTGAAAATGCAGAATTTCCCCGTTACTTCCACCGTCACTAAAGTTACCGCCGCCTCCACCAATCAAATGAACCCTGACTCTCGTCACACCAGCTGGAATCATTCCAGACGTGATTGTCTGGTTTGAGCCCACGGTGGTAAACTCAACAAATCCATAAGATATACCTGAGGAAGAACCTCCAATTAAACCATAAAAACTAAGCATATTAAGATAAAGTTCCTCCTAGTCTCCAAGAATCAGTTCCAACCTTAACTAAGGTAGCTAAACTATATTGCCCAGATGTTATATATTTATTATTATAGTATTTAAGATCTACTCCAGAACTAGGAACTATTTGAAAAGTTACAGTCCCGGTTCCTTCTTGTATTACTACCATTTGAGTACCAATTGCAAAAGGAACTACAGAATTTGCTGGAATTTGGCAAATATTAGAACTGGTTGAATTAAATGAGACAACAGAACCAGCATCAGCAAGAGCTAATGTGTATGTACCAGACTTGCTTCCATTTACAGCTGTAGTTATATTAGAAGAATTTAAATTTGATAAATTACTTCCGTCTCCGTAATGAGAACCGGAAAGGGCTGTAGCACTAAGGGTTCCTATAATGGATAAATTGCTTCTCGTAATAGTGGAAGTAACATTACAACGTAATTTTAAACCATCTGATGATATAGAGTATATGTATTTGCTGTCAGAAGAAATTGCCACTGCTTTAGCAGTAGTCCATCCCAAAGTTGCATTACTAACTGGTGTATAAGTTCCTACGTTTAGATATCTTGTAAGCGTTCCACCAGAAGATATAGTGTATAAATATTTACCACCAGCATCAACCGCCACATTTAAAGCGGGAAAGCCTCCAGGAGTTAACAATAGCCAGCTACGATGGTTGTTGTTGTTTGTTACAAAAATAGTTCCGTCACGTGCGGCGCTTACTACGAAGACACCTCCGCTAGCCGACATTGCTGCTTTTCTATAATCTGTTACTCCTCCTAGAGTAAATGTACTCCAAGTATTTCCACCATCATAAGAGGTGTTAATCCTATTATTTACAGCTATAATAGTTCTGCCATCTGATGAAACTGCTATATCATTATAATTTGCAGAAGTAGTGGGTCCTTTAGAATTAAAAGAACTTCCGTAATCATAAGAAATTAAAATAGAAGTAGACCCCACAGCTGCTATAATTCTTCCATCAGTTGACATATCTATCGCAACATAGTCAATACCACTATATGTTACAGAGTGCTGATGAGAGATGTTACTTCCTTGAACAACAATAATACATCCGGGATAATTACCGTTGGTGGTGTCAGTAACTGCTGCTAATTTAGAACCACTAGAAGATACTGCTGCATCACGGATATTGCCAAAATTAACTGGAACGAAAGACTCTCCATAACTGTTAGACAGCCAAAGATCTGTAGAATCCCAAACCGCTACAATAGAAGCATCACTAGAAGTACAAACACCAGACAAACCGCTCCAAGTAATTGGAGAGTAGTTAAATCCTGTTAAGGATTCCACTAATGTAGAACTTGTGGAAGATAAGTCGGAAAATCCATTATAAATGGCTGAATTATAAAAATAATTTTCTTTGATTGAAGTTTTACCTAAGAATCCACCATTATTGCCTTCAAAAATACCCGCAGTATAAATTTGGTTTAAAACAGCTGGACCAATTCGTTGAGCAGCTTCTCCAATAAGTAATCCACCAATAGAAATAGGCGAGGCACCAGAAATTTGACGATTTGTAGTCAGACCATAGGTTCCAGAAGTTTGATTGTCTATGAAGAGTCCAGTATTAAAGGTTAAATTACTTCCATCTCCATAATGAGTACCGCTGAAAACAGGAGCATAAACGGTTCCTCCAACAGAAACATTATGTCCCATGATCACGTCACCTGATGCTAAATTAAAAGCAAAGGGTCTTTTCTCACTCCAATTACCATATTGATCTTCAGAAGCAGTGGCAAGCAAGTAAAAATTAGTACCATCGTTTCGTTGGATTACTCCATAATTGTTCTGAACAAAACGCGCTTGGTTTGCATTGCCAGTGCTGGCTACGATAATTTCTTCAGAAGCTTTAATATTTCCAGTTACGTCTAATTTATATGATGGATTATTATTTCCAATTCCTACGTTTCCTGTATTTCCCACTATTCTGATATTTTCTGTTAGAGCATTATCAGTTACTACTTTTCGAGTTTGAAAAGATATATCTCCGACAGAATTATTGTTTCCGTTTGTAGCAATACCTTTTATAGCAGCAAATCTCCAGGCTTGATTATTAGCTGCAAAGATCAATGCTCCTCCATTTCCACCAGCTTGATTAGAATCTCCTAAAATTAAAGTACCACCCAAATTTCCAGCTGTATTAAGAGTATTTGTAGCTTGTCCGCTTCCAGTAATAGTTAATTGAGCCGCGGGAGTGTTCGTCCCAATTCCAACGTTGCCACCACTCAATATTGAAATAGCAGTACCGTAGTTGCTGTTTCCCAAATAAACATTATGGGGATTAGTTGGATGAGTGCTTCCATACATCTGAATATAACCACCATCAACAGCACTATCAGTTCCCAAACCACCCCAAATTGTGTATGCACCGCTGTTAGCGAAGCCTCTGATGTTAGCCACTCCTGCAATAACACCAGACCCGACATCTAATCTGCTTCTTGGAGAAGAAGTTCCTATACCAACTTTTCCGTCATAGGTGAGACGCATTCCATATCCACTAGCAGAATGGGGCCCGATTATTAAATTGCCAGATACGCTATCAGCAACTGTACTATCAGCTTTAAATATTATAGCTTGATCTCCAGTCTGAGTAAGCTGATTATAATCTCCATTAGCTAAGGATACTCCAAAAAGTAACTGAGAACTTTTAGCAGAGCTATTTTCTATTAACAATGGAACTGAGCCTACTCCTGGAGAAGGTGTTCCTGATTGTGGAGACTTTATATGCACATGCTGTAATGGAGAAGTAGTTCCTATACCTACATTTCCAGTAGTGTCTGCTATAAACATTCTAGAATTATTAAAAGTAAAAAATTCTAAACCATTATTTACAACATTTTTAGATATTCTAGTATTTCCGTTTATAAAAGAAACACTAGAATTTGATGTTAGGTTATTGAAAAAAGAACCACCATTGACTTCTAGTTTATAACCTGGAGCAGATGTACCAATTCCAACATTGCCACTACTCAAAATTGTCATTAACTCTACACTAGCTGGGACATTTATAACACGGAATCTACTATCATTATTGCCGGCAACATTACTTAAAACATCCAAAGCAAAAGAAGCTGTATTATCAGAAGGTCTGTTAAAATTAATTTGCCCGCCTTCCTGAGCCGCTGTACTATTAAGAGTTATATCAGAAGAAGTAATAGTACCAGAGGCACTGAGGTTTCCTTTTATAGTAGCACCTCCTAGAGTAGCAAGACCAGAAGAATTCAAAGTTCCACTTATAGTAACTGGACCTAAAGATGTCAATGAGCCAACTGTAGCAGATCCAGAAGCACTTAGATTACCATTTATAGTTGTAGTGCCGAGTGTAACAACACCATTGGTACTAAGATTGCCAAATAAGGTCAATCCAGAGTTTGCCGTCAAGGGTTTGGCTAAAGAAATACCATTAGCATTGAATGTGGCAGATGGTACTCCAGCTGAAGAATTTATAACAACAACATTTGGTGTGGAAGGATGAGAACCGCCATAAAGAGCAATATTACCACCATTAATATCTGTATCAGTGGTACCCAAACCGCCCCAAAGAGACCAGGCACCTGTGTCTGCATGGCCTCTTATATTCTGAACTCCAGCAATAACTTTGTTATTAAGATCTAATTTACTTCTAACCAGAGAACCACCAATAGCCACAGAACCAGGAGTAGTTATATTTCCACTGCCTAAAGTTAGGTCTCCGGCTGAAATTACTAAACTTCCAGTACCGAGATGAAGATAATTAGAAACCACACCACCAGATAAATTTAATTTAGTAACATCTTTTACACCGGTTAAAAATGTACCGTCTCCGTAATGGGTTCCACTTAAAGCTGGTGCTGAGACAGAAGAACTAAAAGTACCTGCAGCTGGTAGTCTGTCATTATTAACAGTTCCAGTAGTTAATTGAGAAGCATCTAGAGAAGTTAAATTGCTACCATTTCCGGCTATAGAAGGAGCTGATACTGAAGAATAAAAAGTGCCAGTGTTGCTGAATAAAGTGTTAGAAGCACTAATGTCACCAATAACAGTTAAAGTTTTAGTGGGATTAGAAGTATTAATTCCAACATAAGGTGTTCCGGAAGTAAATCCTCCGACATGCAAAACTTCTTTGCCGATGTCAATATCATAAAAAGAAGCAATATCTGCATTATTATTACCTCCTATCCACAAAGTCACTCCTCCTCCAGTATTGACCACACTCAGGGTACTAGTTGTCGTAAATGTTGTATTAACAAAAGTAGAACTTCCAGTTGCAGATATATTACCAAAAACTGTTAGACTACCATTGTTGATAGTTAAATTTCCACTAAGATTTCCTCCACTAGAAGATTTTAATACCCCGGTAAGATTACTACCATCCCCGTAATGAGTTCCTGATATTGCCGGAGCAGAAACTGAGGCAGAGAATGTTGCCGCACTGGGTGCTTTGTAAATATTAGAGAGTCTGCTGCCGTCTCCATACAAATAACTACCACTTAAAACCGAAGAAGACACAAATCCCAATGAACTCAAATTGTTAACATAAGTTGTGTTATCTAAAGTAGTAGTAATACCCGTACCTACAACATAAGAATTGGCATTGGATACAACATTATTCAAACCTACGATAGAACCTCCTCCTGAGGTAGGTTCAAACATGGTAATAGGCACTCTAGTAAGACTCATATGTAATATTTATCTAAAATATCAGCAGAACCTCTAAGATCTTTATTTATATTTTAAATATAAAACTATAGACCTCAACCTAGAGCTAATATCAATTCTTCTAGAAATGGTTGTGAATAATTGTTAAAATTAAACACAACCACTCTTTATAATATTTACAATTCGGCTATTATCTTCTGTTGCAATAAATTCATGCATTTGCAAAGCTGGAAGATCTATAACAGCTCCAGATTGAAATACTTGATTTAAAACTGGTGTAATCACTCTTACTGCACCTTTGGCAACAATTGTAATATGAGCTGTGGTTTCATTGTGTCCGTGAGAAGGAAGAATATCATCTACTTTAGGAAAATCATAGATTGCTCCATTTAGACTTCCAAATTGAAATGGTTTAGGTGTTACAATTGCCATATTAAAGTACAGTAGGCTGCTCAGTGTTGGTGCATTCGGCAGGGTTAACAGGAGTTGGAATTACACGAGGAGGAGGCTCTGGAAGTTTTTCAAACCCTTTGTCAGTGTATTTATGAGTTTGAGGAGTGATTTCGGAATCGTCAGGCAACTCAACCCAAATAACTCCGTTAAAATCACCTTCAATTTTTTCCAGAAGAACTTCCCTAAAACTATAGGGTTGTTCAACGTCAAATGTTGTAATCAATGCGTATTTCATATTCCTGATCCCCATTGAATTCTGCAATAACCAGACCCTGCGCCTACTCCTCCACTGTTTCCAATCGTTATTGCGTTTGTGTAATTTGTGGCACCTTGTATTGGAGCATAAAACATCGCATACGCACCTCCTCCTCCTCCTGCTTTTTGACCATAATTACCGTTAATTCCAGACACTCCCGCTCCACCTTTATCTCCATAAATTGGAAGAGTTTGTCCTGTATTATATCCTCCGCCTGCTCCGCCGGGATAGTCAATAAAGGTGTCAGTTGAAGGCCCAAGCAACCCCACTTGCCCACCTCCACCCGTACTGTAACCCCCACCAAAACATGAACAGGTGTAATACTCGCCATAACCCCCACCACCGCCGCCCATTGCAATTCCAACGTCAATTCCTATTCCGCCTTGGCCTCCGCCTTGAGTGATCCCAGTAGTACCTCCACTTGCAGCACCTATAACTCCAGAAACAGCAGCAATTGAGCCGCCTACGCCGCCGCTTGAATTGTCGTTTCCTTGTCCTCCGCCTCCAGCCATCACGGATACGCCAGCCGCTGAAAATGCAGAATTTCCACCGTTAACTCCGCCGTAATTTGCGTTTCCGCCGCCGCCCCCAATCAGATGAACTCTAACGCGAGTCACGCCAGCGGGAATCATCGCAGTCGTGATCGATTGGTTCGTACCTACGGTAGTAAACTCAACAAATCCGGAAGATATACCTGAGGAAGCTCTACCAGCTAAACCATAAAAACTAAGCATATTAAGATAAAGTCCCTCCTAGTCTCCAAGAATCAGTTCCAACCTTAACTAAGGTGGCTAAACTATATTGCCCAGATGTTATATTTTTATTGTTATAGTACTTGAGATCTACTCCAGAACTAGGAACTATTTGAAAAGTTACAGTCCCGGTTCCTTCTTGTATTACTATCATTTGAGTACCAATTGCAAAAGGAACTACAGAATTTGCTGGAATTTGGCAAATATTAGAACTGGTTGAATTAAATGAGACAACAGAACCAGCATCAGCAAGAGCTAATGTGTATGTACCAGACTTGCTTCCATTTACAACTGTAGTTATTTTTAAATTTAATAAATTACTTCCGTCTCCATAAAATGTACCACTTAAAGACTGAGCAGAAACTGATCCGTATATAGTTGCCTTAGTAAAAGAAGTGGTATCTATACCCATTACTTGGGTATTAGTTGTACTCAAGGTAATACTATTAGAACCAAAAGTAATTCCACCGTTCGGAAGCCCTGACAAAATATCTCGTGCTTGAATGTTAGAGAAGCTTAAATTATTACCGTCACCATAATGTATACCACTTAAAGACAGAGCAGAAACTGTTCCGTATATAGTTACTTTGGGCCGGATTCCTCCATTGTCAAAAGTTATTATTTGACTAAAGCTACTAGCACTTAAGGAGACAAAACCATTACTGAAAGTAATACCTCCAATAGGATAATTGGTGGAGGCGTCCCGGGCTTGAATGTTGGTGAAAGTTAGCTTACTTCCATCACCATAATGAGTTCCACTTAAAGCTGGTGCAGAAACTGAAGAAGTAAAAGTAGCATTGGCTGGTGGGGTATATGTTCCAGCTATACCAGTTAGCTTACTTCCGTCACCGTAAAAAGTTCCACTTAATGCTGGAGCAGAAACACTAGAAGTAAAAGTAGCATTGGCTGGTGGGGTATATGTTCCAGCTATACCAGTTAGCTTACTTCCATCACCATAATGAGTTCCACTTAAAGCTGGTGCAGAAACTGAAGAAGTAAAAGTAGCATTGGCTGGTGGAGTATACTGAGTTTTAATTACTCCACTTAGATTACCTCCGTCACCGTAATGAGTTCCACTTAAAGCTGGAGCAGAAACAGAAGAGGTAACTGTTAAATTACCTTCTAAAACTGAATCTAATACACATCTAAATAGTCCTGATCCATTAGTAACCGCAATCTGCATTTTTGCATCAGAAGACATTCCAATACCAGTACCATTATAAAGAGGATATACAATGCTCCACGTTGCACCATAATCTGGTGACATGGCAACTCCATTTCCTGCCATAACCAACTGAATTTTACCATTTGACGAAACTGCTGCTGCATTATAATTTGCCTCAAATGCTCCTGATATTGATATGTCAGTCCATGTTAATCCATAATTTGTAGATCTAAACCCAGCATAAACACCTCCAACCGCAAGTTGATATTTGCCATCGGATGACATTGATATTGCTTTATAATTTCTAGAATTGGAATCTACGTTATTCCAAGTAACACCATAATCCGTTGATCTAAATATACCTCTATTACCCACAGCTCCACCATTACAGACTGCGGTTTGATATTTACCATCAGAAGACATTCCTATTGAGAGGTAATTTCTAGTATTATTATCTACTGGACTATAAGTTACTCCATAATCGGTTGATCTGAATATACCTCCAGCAGTATCATTATATAATGCTAATGTTTGTATTCTTCCATCAGAAGACATAGCTACGCTAGTATAGCGTCTTCCAAAATCATCACTGATCATGGTCCACGTAGCTCCATAATTAGTTGACCTATATATAGTCTGAGATCCAAAAACTGCATTAATAGAATAAACCACTGCTGTTTGGTATTTTCCATCTAGAGACATTGATATTCCTCTATAAGTTCTAACATTGGAATCTACATTATTCCAAGTAACTCCATAATCTGTTGATCTGAATATACCATATGAAGTAGTTAATGCCGTTTGATATTGTCCATCAGATGACATTGCAAATGCAATGTAATCTCTAAGATTAGAGTCTACCATGTTCCATTTAATGTTATTATTATTTGTGTATAACTGAGATTCTTTAATTTCCGTTCTGCCAAAATAAGATCCTCCTTCATTTTGACCAAGAAGCATATTTCCAGTAGAAAATACACCAGATTGAGCACTTAAAGAAACTGCGGATGTAAAAGTATTTACAGTCAGACCGTTATTAAAAGTGAATTTACTTCCATCACCATATAAAACTCCACTAGCACTTAAAGAATTAACAAAAAGAGTTCCTACAATGGTTAAATCTCCAGTAATAGTTCCACCAGTCAATGGTAATTTAGTAGGATCATTACCACCTCCTCCTCCACCTCCACTTAACCCTAAAATATTAGAGCCGCCAGCGTATATGTAATTAGCACTGATAGAATTAAATACTGCTGTAGTAGCACTTAATACTCCATTAACAGAAAATGAGTTCTGGACTAGTTGTGGTTGAGATAATATTTGCAAACTCATAATTTAAATTTTGTTAACCTTCCCAGAGACGAATATATTTTTGATTTCCATTTATTACTAAAGATATAAAATCACCTGTAGCAGTCATTGGAGTGGTTTTGGAGATTATATTTACAATATTAAGATTGCTGTTATAATTACCAAATTTAAAATAATATACTCCAGCATTGGCATTTAATGGAGGTGGGGTTGTAAATTGAATAGTTCCATTGTTAACAGAATTTACTACATAATCTATTTCTGGTCGTTGAACAACACCACCCAGAGATATGAGATAGTTGGTTGCAGATGGACTGATATAAGAAGTACTAACATTGAAAGCTGAAGTTGAACCATTGCCGGTGAAAGATAAGAAATCTGGTTGAGTTATTCCAAGAGATCCGTACAAATATTCATAAACTACTATAGTTCCATTTAAACCTCCTATTGTGGGAGGGGGAGTTGTAAATTGAATGGATCTACCACCAATGGAGTTAATAACAAAATCGATGCCAGGTTGTTGTATAATTCCATTTACAAATACAAAATAACGAGTATTTTCTAGATTATAAGTAGAAGATAATATACTAAGATTAAACAAAGAGGTAATTCCGTTACTGGTGAATGTTTGTATATTAGGTCTTAGAGAATAGTTACCACTATAATCATAAGAGAAAATATTAACTTTAGAACTTAAAGGAACTGTGGAAGTGGTTATCAACCCATATACTCCATCTACAGTGTAATTAATGGATGGTTTTTGATGTATCCCGTCTATGAAGACTATATAATCATTAGCCAGTGTTCCTACAAAAAGATTTCCAGGAAGAACAAAGGTTGTTGTTGAGTTATTGGAAACTGTATAAGAGATAAAATTAGGTGCTTTGTAAGGGTATAAAGTTGTAGAAAATCCTTCATCAACACTACCGGCTTTAAGAAACAAAGACGCAATGTCTGTACCAGCACTTAATATTTGAGTGGTGGCGTTGATTATAGGTGAATTTATTCTGTTACTGTTGTTGATATAACTAGAATATATTGTTTTACCTATTAAGTTGTTTTGGCTGGTTATATTATTGCTAGTAAGATCAAAATTTACAGTTATATAATCTATAGAAGCACTGGGTGACTTAAATACTGTGGAAGCACATATAGTATTTCCTAGTAAGGTGTTGTTAATAGATACATTTGAAAACTGAGCACTTGTAATTGTTACGGCAGTGATTGAAGCACTTGGAGACTTAAATACAGTAGAAGCACAAACTGTGTTACCGTATAATGTGTTGTCTATAGTAACATTTCCTATAGAAGCACTAGCAGCTCTTAAAAGAGTGCAAACCTTAAGGGTGTCGTCTATAACAGCACATACGATAGAAGCACTAGGAGACTTAAATACAGTGGAAGCACAAACTGTGTTACCATATAACACATTATCTACTGCGGCATTTCCTATAGAAGCACTAGCTGCTCTAAGGAGAGTACAAACCTTAAGAGTGTCGTCTACTGTGGCATTATAAATAGAAGCACTTGGAGACTTAAATACCGTGGAAGCACAAACTGTGTTACCATATAACACATTATCTACTGCGGCATTTCCTATAGAAGCACTAGCTGCTCTTAAAAGAGTGCAAACCTTGATGGTATCGTCAATGACTGCACATACTATTGAAGCACTTGGAGATTTAAATACTGTGGAAGCTCGAACTATGTTACCATATAACACATTATCTACAGTAGTATCTATAAAATAACCACTAGGAGCGGTTATGAAAGAACCAATTCTAACTGCACTACTAGCAGTTATATTAGTTATAACAGCACTTGGAGAAGATAATAAAGTTCTGCCATTTACAATTACTGCGGTAATGTCTGAAACTGCAGATAAATTATTGACATAAGTATAATTTGAACAAGTAGCCGTAACATTGCTTCCTAAAATAAAAGTGTTTGAATAATTGGTAGAATTGTTATTATTGCCACCAGCTATATAAGAATTGTCAGATTTAAGAGTGTTGTTAGTACCTCCAACTATGGTGGAACCAGTAGCACTAAGCATATTACAACATCCTCCAACAATAGAAGAGTAATTTCCGGCTACAAGAGAACTACTATAACCTCCAACAATGGAGGAATATCCAGATTTGACAATATTACACTCTCCGCCTACAATAGAGGATTTATAACCCGTAATATTATTGCAAATACCACCAGCAATAGAAGAACCACTAGCACTAATCACATTACTACAACCTCCAACAATGGAAGAATGGTCTCCGGTTAGTATAGAGCTGCTATATCCACCAACAATAGAAGAATAATTGGTTTTAACCGTGTTAGAAAATCCTCCTACTACAGAAGATGCACTAGCACTAATCACATTACTACAACCTCCAACAATGGAAGAATAATCACCAGTCAATACAGAGCCACTATATCCTCCAACAATGGAAGAATAATTGGTTTTAACCGTGTTAGAAAATCCTCCTACTACAGAAGATGCACTAGCACTGACTACATTACTACATCCACCAGCAACTAAAGAATAATCACCAGTCAATACAGAGCCACTATATCCTCCAACAATGGAAGAATAATTAGTTTTAACTATATTAAGTCCTCCTGAAGCAATTAAAGAACCACTAGCACTGATTGAGTTACTAAAACCTCCAACAATTACAGAACAATCTCCAGTTGCTACACAACTACTGTAACCACCAACTATGGAAGAGTGATTAGTTTTGACAATATTACATTCTCCTCCAATAATATTAGATTTATCTCCACTAACTTTATTAGAAATACCACCAGCAATTAAGGATCCACTAGCACTAACGACATTACTACACCCACCTGCAATTAAAGAAAATCCACCAAGAGAATTTACAGAATTATTAAATCCTCCGACGATAGAAGAACCGCTAGCACTGATTACGTTACTACATCCGCCTACAATAGTGGAATGATCTCCGGTTAATATAGAACTGCTATAACCACCGACCACAGAGGAGTAGTTGGTTTTAACTGTATTACATTCACCGGTACCTATTTGAGATCTAGTTCCTGACACTACGTTGCAAAGTCCTCCATTAATGGAAGAATAATCCCCAGTCAATACAGAACTGCTATAACCACCGACAATAGAGGAGTAATTACTTTTAACAATATTACATTCTCCCCCGGCAACAACAGATTTTGTTCCGTTAATATTATTGCAAGCTCCACCGGCGATTAAAGAATAATCTCCCGCTGTTATAGTATCTTTAAAGCCTCCAACCACAGAAGAAAAATTAGATCCAACAGCATTACACTCACCACCACCGATATTAGATTTGGTTCCACTAACTGTATTACAAACTCCTCCAGCAATTAAAGAACCACTTCCTTTGATGGTGTTAGCAGAACCTCCAGCAATCAAAGAACAATCTCCAGTCAATACAGAACCACTATATCCACCAGCTACCGAAGAATAATTGGTTTTAACTGTATTAAATTGTCCTCCTTGAATATTAGATTTAGACCCACTAACGGTATTACAAACTCCTCCAGCAATTAAAGAACTGTCTGCGCTGATTGTATTGCAACATCCACCAGCAATTAAAGAATAATCACCACTTAATATAGAACCACTATATCCACCAACAATAGAAGAATAGTTAGATTGAACTTTATTAAACTCTCCGCCAACAATATCAGATTTGGTGCCAGAGACTGTATTTGAAACACCACCAACAATAGAAGAATAATCTGCATCAACTTTATTAATTTCACCAGAACCTATAAAACTATCATTTCCTAGAACGTTATTTAAAGCACCACCAGTGATCACAGACTTGCATCCATTAACAACGTTTTTACATCCACCGACCACTGTAGAATGAGCTCCAAATACAGAACCACTATAACCACCGACAATAGAAGAATGATAAGTTTGTACTAAATTGCAACAGCCTCCACCAATAACAGAGTTGCAGCCGTTAATTTGGTTGTTTATGCCGCCGACAATAGAAGAACCTCCGGCTGTAATTACATTACATTCACCACCAACAATTAAAGAACAATCTCCACTTAATACAGAACTACTAAATCCACCGACTATGGAAGAAAAATTAGATTTTACAATATTGCGTCCTCCACCAGCAATAAAATCATTGCTGCCAGAAATGTTGTTGCAATAACCTCCTACAATAGAAGATCTCTCTCCACTGATTGTATTGCAAAATCCTCCATCTATAACGGTGTGAGTATTACTAGAAAAATTACTTTGGCCTCCTCCTATAAACGATAAACAATCTGAGACACAATTGTTATATCCTCCAGCTATGATAGAATGATCACAAACTACTTTATTTAATTCACCACCAAGAATTGAAGCATAATTTCCGGATAAAGAATTAGTTTTGCCTCCCACTATAGAAGCAAAATCTCCACTAGCGACATTACATGCACCAGCTCCCATAGAAGTAAACTCTCCAGAAACATTATTACAACATCCACCGGCAATAGAGGATCCACTAGCACTAATTACATTACTATATCCACCTAAGATAGAACTGATTTCTCCATTTACAAAATTATCTTCACCACCAACTATAGAAGCACAATTTTGGTTAGTGGTGTTATTTACTCCAGCACCTATAAAGTTATGATTTGCATTAGTTCTATTTAGGTTACCTCCAACAATTGACGCATAACTGGAATTAACTATGTTGTAAGAGCCTCCATTCACAGAAGAATGCTCTCCGTCTATTTGATTACAAGTACCAGATCCTATAAAATTGTGATCTCCACAAGTTATATTATTGCTTCCACCTACAATGGTGGAGTATGGACTATCTACTATTCCACTATAACCTCCTACAATGGAAGAATAATTAGATTTTACTAAATTGCCCTGTCCTCCTCCAATAAAACTCTTAGTAGCATTAACTTGGTTACCTTCTCCACCAACAATAGAAGATTTTGGAAGAGTGACTTTGTTATACACACCAGCACCGATGAAGTCGTATATACCGGTAGAACCGTTATAAGCCCCAGCAACAATAGCTGATGCACAAGCATCTACAGAATTTTGTTCTCCTCCTCCAATAACAGATAAATCATCTCCTACGTAATTACAACAACCAGAACCGATAGCAGATCCACCACCATCTCCAGCTGCATCGATACGATTACTCAAACCACTGGCTATATTGGAATATTTAGAAAGAGTGATGGTGTTGTTATAGCTTTGGCCAACCAAGGGATTAGATGGTACAATACTGCACTGATTATCAAGTCTGTATGCGGATCTGTCAGTTATATAATTTAATACAACACAAGCGGAGACAGCTTGGGTGCTTGCTTGAGTAGAGAAATTGGTAGCAGCTAATAACAAATCACTATTAACTAAGTGATCAGCTCTACATAGGTCTGTGATCCGAATGTCTTCGCATGTGATGGCCATCTTGTTTATACTTATTCTATAACCAGCAAATATTTCTTAAAATCAGACGAGAGAACTTGTATAGCTTTGTCGTTTTTTGTAAATTGGGGGTCTACGGTAAGAATATGAATTGGATATATGAGTCCAGGGAAGAATGGTCTGGTGATGGTATTTTCCAGATCTATATTAAAAAATGGCACGTGGCCGTTTACTTCCGTAATAACATAATCATCATAATATTTTGAATCTCCGGATTTAAAATTAATACTAATTATGCCAGTTTGTCTTGGTATATTTTTAATTAAAAAAGAAATATTAAAATGTTTTGTAGAAAAATTAAAAGTCAAACAAGGATCTTCTAAAACATAATTGTAGGTACTCCAATCGGTGCCGGGTTCTTTTAATATAAGCACTAGTTGATCTAATAAAACAGTTTTTATATCACAGGTGTTGCAATCAAAAATTTTTACATGAATGTTGAGATAAAAACGAGAACTAAAATTAATATTAAGAGCTGATGGTGTTAAAATTACGTGATATATTAAGTTATTAACATCATCAAACCAGTACCCAGGTCGGGTGTTAAACGCAGCATATCCGGGTACTTGGCCAGAGTGAGGAGTAAATTGGTTATAACGATTAAAAGATTGTATAGAATTGTTTTCTATCACAATTTTTTCAAAAAAACAACCACTTTTTGTTTCCACAAAAAGACAATCATAAAAAGTATCAAATCTCCTAATAGAATTAGAAGTTAATTCACTATAAAAAGAAGAATATTGAGAATATTTGGCATATACATCAGATAATACATTATTTGCAGTGTCTTTGGCTCCGTTTGGAGATCTTAACCACAATTCTCCTGGAAGATTGGCTTGTTCTACAAAATTCATACAATATTTACAGATTCATCTAAATTATTTTGAGTGTCAAAGGCTGGTATAACTTTAACGGCTGACCTGGGAGTGGATATTAATTGTTGCCGAAGAGTTGGAATATTATTATTCTTCCACTTTACTAAAACTGGGCTTAAATAAGATGGTTCAAATGTTTGAAAATTGTAAATAATTGAGTCATCTATTCCGAACATTTTAGTAGTGACTAAATGAACATCTTCGAAAAATTTAGCACTTATTTCTGTTGGATTACTAGCTAAAATAGCTGTGTTTAAATTTAAAAATATATTATATATTTGAAAACTATCTTGTCTTAGTGAGGGGTCTTGAGTCCAAACACATTTTACAGAAATGTTAATAGAAGTTTTATTACCATCTTTTATATTAAAAAGATGTTTTATAGGATAATTTCGAGGATCACCCAAATCTTCTGATATAGGTGCTGAAGAATCTGCAATTTTTGTTGTAAAAAACATTTTTTGAATGTGTGCAGGAGTACCATCTCCAAAATCATATTCTATTCTGATTAATTTTTTACCACTACCACTATTTTTAGAAGAATATAAAAGAGAAGGATCTATAGTAAGCATTAATGGGCTTACTCCTTCTATAGTTATACCACTAGAAGATAAAGATTCTAATAAAGTTACAGAAGATTCAAAAAACATAAATTATTTTTAAACAAACCAACTAGTTATATCTGCTGGTTGTCTTGTTTGGCGATTGGTGGGTCCGGACATGTAATAAGCTGGATATCCACATATCATATAAACTTTATTATATTTGTCTTTGATTAACCAACCTACAACATGATTAATGCCGGTCATGGCTTGAGCATCTACCACGTTTGGTACAGGAACTCTTGCAAAATTTGTAACATAATCTTTTGCTCCAGTCCATTGTTCTGTGGTTAAGGCTCGCCATCCCGCCAAATATAAATAACCATCAGTTCCTATAAAAGCAGAATTTGTGGGATTACTATCTATGCCATATTTTATTAATTTAACTGGAGCTATGCCGGCTAAAGAAGATACTACGGTTGGAGTATTTCTGTTAGTATCATCTCCAAATCCCAATGGACCATAACCATTGTATCCCCAGGTGTATACTGTACCGTTAGAAGTATATGCAAGACAATGAGTATAACTACCAACTCCATAAATTGCCATATCTACAATACCAGATGTAAATGTGGCTATTTTCTCGAAAAGATTTCTATTAGTATTATCACCCACACCCAATTGACCAGAATCATTTAGTCCAACAGCATATACAGAATTGTCTGCTGTATAAACATACAAAGATTCATAACAAGAGGTGCTCTTTCTAAAAATTTTAGTAATATTATTAAATGGTGTACCTGGCAAATTACCATCATTGTTTAAACTTTTCTGAGCCACTACAAGTGTATTAGTTGTTTGAGCTGGTGAACTAGTGCCATTGCTGAACTGGCCATAGTAATTTCCACCAGATGACCACAGAGTTCCGTCTGTTTTAAGTACATGCAAGCAGGTACGTGTCATTACTACTTGTTTTACACCACTTTCAAATCCAGTAGGAGTTTTAATATCTTGCCAGTAAGTCCATGTACCGTGCCCCAATTCTCCGTAATAATTAGTACCCCATGTATATAATTTACCACTAGAGTCTATGGCGGCTGTATTTGGCCAATCGTAACTGCCGTGACTAGATGTTTCAAAATCTACTATAAATGCAGAAATGGCTATTTTTTGAAAATAATAATTCCAATTACCCAGAGCATCTACTCCTATAAACCACAAGGTACCATTATCAAACAGCACCATGGAATGAGCTCTGGTAGTTATCATCTTTATAACTTTGGTATTTGCTGGAAGTGTGAAGTTATAAAATTCATCAAATGAAACTTGGTGTGGTGGCCATATACTATCTGTATCATCTCTGGAAAAGAATCTGTTGTTGCCCCACATTATTACTCGATTGTCTGAAGTTACTACATTGGCGGTCCAGTGACTAGTGTGATTTTCGCCAAAAAATGCAACAGTTTTGGGTATACTGCTATAAGAAGTAATTTTTGTACCATCTGCAAAAGTTATTCCACTAAGAGCATTTAAATCGCTAGTAACAGTCAACGATCCTCTAATAGTTTGTATAGAACTTTGTGGTTGATTGGTTTTTATTACATTAATTGCAGATAACTGGTTGCTGTTGTTGACTACAATAGTTTCTTCGTCAACGTTTGCAGTAACTGTAGAATTATTTAAACAAACTCCCTGGCAAAAATTATAACCTAAACTTAATTTATTAAAATTATCAAGTTTTATGGATGTATTGTCTATATTTGGAGTTACAACCTTATCTGTACTGACATTCATTCCGTTACCAAATGTGGTTATAGAAGATATCTGACCATTTATAATTTTAATGGTGTTATTATCTACCGCAGCGGAAATTGTAGTATATCCAGAATTAATTGTGGAATTAATAGTTAACCCAGCTGACGGAATGAATTTAAATCGACTTGCGGATGTTAATTCTACTAAATTAGATACTGAATTTATTTGAATAGAATTGTTGTCTACTTTTAAATTTACGCCATAACAAGTAGTCCCATTCCCACAGGCGTCAAAAGTAGTTGCTAAATGGGAAGATTGCAAGCCAGAATTAGCAGCAAAACAATAAGAGTTTCTACTAAATGTTGCCGGATGACCTACCATGGCACACAAAGCATCTGTAATGGTTGTCAGGTTAACAGACATTCTTCCGTCATTGGCAATATTAATGGTGCTTGGGTCAGTATAAACTTTTACTATATTTCCATTTACCTGCAAACCGTCTGTAAAAACATAATCTCCTCCTCCACCACCTCCACCTACGCCAGCATTATTAATATTTCCTGATATGGTTAAATTCCCATGAATACAGGTGTTACCGTATATATCAGCTCCAAGAACATTTCCACACGCCACAATTCCGGTGTAATTGCTTTTAAAAAATCCAGCAGAAGCACTAAGTGGCGCAATTGCACTTAAGGTGCCATTGATTACAAACGGTCCCTGGAAAGGAGCTTCTGGGCTTGCTATTGGGTCGTGTCCAGCATCTGGATTATCACTGCTAGAGTAAGTGTGATGATTTTGGCGATGGTACTTAGAATGAAAACGGTTACTCATAACAAATGTGGGATGTAATATTTACCTTATTCGTCCAAGGGATTGGGTGTGCTGTTACAGCAATCTGAACTAGCATTGTCCCAGGTTTTAGTCCATCCTTCACTGGAATCATAATTTATAGGAAAAGAAGATTCTAATTCTCGATAGGTAATGGGATTTACATTACATATTCTTATGGATGGTAGGGATAGATTGTAACAAGACATAGCATTCCAAGACCAACAGAATCCCTGAGGACATATTACAGATACTCCAGATCCTTCTACTTTAAAGTCTGGTAAGGAAAGGGCATAAATATCTAAAAATTGTTTGATAGACAATATAGAGTCGTAAATTTTGTCTATTTCTCTATTTAAAATTTGAGGAAGGTGAAATTCATTTACACCTACAGAGACTGTATCTTTCTCTACATCTTTGTGTAAAGATGGTTGTTCTTCAATTGATACAGGTATCTGGGCATAATAGGTAACTATTCCAACTGAAAGCCTTTCTGTAACTTTTGAAAATTTTCCATTGAGATTATTTCTGAAAGTTTTTATATTCTGAGAAATTCTCTTCAAACATCTATTGTAAGAAATATCAGAAGCAAAATCGTCTTTTTTTAACAATATTTGTTCTTCAGACCACATATTTGTAGGTAAACCTTGTCCTATACGGAATAAATCTACTACATCTTGAATTTTTACAATGGCTTGTGGAATAGCCATCAGTAAATTGCGATAAGAAGATTTTTTAATTGTTAATGGATTGTAGGCAAGGGGAGAAGTTCCTATATATACTCCAAGAGCACTGTACTTGAATAATAAACCAGTTCTACCATTAGAAGCAATGATGTATAAAAATTCACCAGCTTCATCCAGAGTCATTTTAGTTATAACTGAGTTTGGATAGTATGTACTAATTTCTTTTAAAGAAGTGATATATAGAGGAGAAGGAGATGATATATCAAAAACATACAAATTATGGTTTTCTGAAACAGTATAACACATTCCATCAAAATGAGTGGCTAGATATTCTGGTCTATCAGTTTCAAATTTTTCTGTGTAATAGGTATGAATCCAATTTAGATCACTAGTAAACTCTTTGACACATTTATTATTATAATCTAAAACAAATACATTGTTTTCAGACAAAGATAAATCAGATGGAGCAGAAAATCTACTAGAATCGTTTCGTCCACCAAATCCTCCGACATTGATAGATACATTAATGGTTTGTGATTCTATGTCTATATTTAAACTATAAAGTTTATTAGATGGTGGGTCTAATATATACATTATTCCATTTTCATCCACTTCTATATTAGAAGGTTTTACAAATTGATTTACAAAAGATGGGGTATCAGTGAATATTATTTCTTGTGGTTTATAGTTTTTATTTAAAAACATTCTAACATTAAAATAATCATCTAAAACATATAGATAATCACCAGAAGAAGAAATATCTATTATGTTATTAAAAAATTGTACGGTACTGTCTTTGTAAACATTTTTATTTATATGACTAAAAGTTGATGGAGTAGCATAATATTTGCCTCCAAAATATTTGTTATGCCAGCGGATACCAAATCCCTTTTTTGTAGCATTACATCCAAGCCATCCGTAATAAACGGTAGGAAAATCATTATTGATGGATTGAGTGCTGTCTTGAAGTTTGGTCAAATTGTCACTTAATCTTTTTAAAGAAGTGTTAAAGATATCTGCTACTCCCCATTCATTGGGTTGGATGTGAGTTTGCTCTCGAGTCCATGGCAAATCTATAATCTCCTCATTAAGATCTCTTAAATGAGTTTGATTATATTCTGACCATTTGGATTTAATTATGATTGGTTCTGCTAAGGTGCCTATTTTAGTAGCTCCGTCTTGATAGACAGCTTCATAATCTATAAAATATGTCCCAGGCTGGGTGTATGTGTGTTCTGCTAATCCTCCTTTGTAGGAAATTACACCATCTGTGGCGTTTTCACCAAAATATGTTCTATAAAAAAGAATATTATTATCATCTACTTCCGCTGGAGAGGTATATGCAACTGATATTGGAGCTCCGGTGATGGATATAAAATTTGAAACAAAAATAGAGGGAGATACTGCGGTGGCAAATGCTGTGAATGTTCTCCATCTATTATCCCCACTTAATGGATAAATTCTTTGACTAAATACTGGATTCCATAAATCACCTCCTTGTGGCCACGCTCCGGATGAATAATTACTGAAGGTAGAACTTGGAATTGTGAATGGAATATTAGTACTGTATAAAGATATGCTCAATCTGTTGATTTGCTCTTCTGTTAGATAACCAGGTTCATAGGGATCTCCTATTTGTAAATTAATTGTTTGAGTTCCGGTGGTTGCTGGAACTGTTACTAAATAAGAATCTGGCCAAAGTGTACTTTTAAGAGCATAGGTAGCAGTTCCTCCACTAACTGGAATTACTGGTGAGGTAGAATCCGCAGCTCTTATAAATTGTGTCAAAGAAATATATCTCTTATAATCTAAATCTATCTTAGTTGAATCTAGAGTATAAGAAAAAAGAACATCTGTATTAAAGTTTACTAGTGTTGGGTTTTTTTCAAAAGAATTTACATCAGTTGTGGATGGTAAAACTGAACTAGCTGTGAGGTTGAAATTGTACATCGCCAATTCTCCACCCACACTAGATGGTTTAACATATTGAAAAGGTGTAGTCTGTGGATACATCTGTCCATATGCAGTTAAAGATATTGTCAGACCGTTATTTGAGAGAAATTCTGATGTATATGGTAGAGATATTAAGGTTGCAGAAGGAGAGTTTAGTGTAGTTAAAAAGGTTTTTTGAGATCCAATACTATAATCATACTCTGACATTATTTTATTGGCACTAATATAAAAATTTTGACTATTAGATTTTTTATTATTATATGCTGTAGGAGCACTTGCTAGTGTATAATTGCTAGCACTTAATAAAACTGCCTTTGTTCCACTCCAATAATACTCTGGATATGTAATAAATTTTAATGGAGTATAAAATTCTGCTGAATTGGGTGTGTAAATTGTAACTGTCGTTGCTATGTTGTGATATGCTGGGAGTCTAAAATCTACATTTTCTATTAAATTAGGATCTTGCCATCCCACCGCATAAGCACTTAAACCACATAATGAGACTGTTGTGGTATTAATATCAGTAGAAGTAATTGCAAGATTTAAAGTGGGATGTTTGCCGTAAAATGCTGAAATTAATTGAGTATGTCCGGTGTTGTCTGAAACACTCCATACATAAGTGGTACTTAGAGATATGTCTGATGTGCTATAAGAAGACAGAGAAAATACATTTGTATTGTCATTTGGTCGGGTCAAAATGTATTGATTCAAAGAAGTATCTAATACAGTTGCCGATATAGAGTTATATCCAGTATATGATACAGTAAAGTCTGAATTTAAAAGATCCCTAGATGGAAATTCATCTACATAAAAACTATAATTAGTTTTAAATAAATTATTTTGTGAATGACACGTTAAAACCAATTCCACATCATTGACATCTGGTAATTGTGTTGAATATCCAGGAGTCACTTCTACAAAAATAGAACTAAGTTGAGTTGCTGGTAATATGGTTCCGTAACTATATGGAGTGAGAGAACCTCCACTTCCGTAGTAATATACCTTAATTGGGGTTAGTTCTGGTTGTAATGTAAATGCATATATCCAGGACCAAGACAATGAGGTGCCGGTTGGAAATTGATACACCTTACCGTGATATGGTACCAAGGCTGTTAAACCTATAGTTCGGGTTTTGTTTAAATTATCTAGAGCTTTACTGGGTCCTATAACAAATCTTTTTTCGTCAAACGGATTTTGAATGGCAGAGTTAGATTGTAAGGTAGTTACTTCATTATACTTCTGAGAAGATAATTGAATGGTGATGGTATTCAAACCAAAATCACTAAATCTTACATAGGATGTTTGTGGAGAAAATAAAATTGGTACATTGGCTGATAAAGGTTTGACAATGTTTCCACTGAGATCTAAAGAACTTAAAGTAGCGCCTAAGCCGGATGGTGAATAACTCCAAGTAATATAAGAATTTCTCAAATCTCTAGTAGGCCATTGAGGAGCTGCTGTCAACATATCACAAGATACATCAAAAGTGGTGCCGGTCTGATTAATTGGATTTAAAAATATAGGTGATCCGGTATAACTTTGGGTTTGGTTTTTTGCTATAGTTATTACTGTAGGTAATTTGGACGTTATAAAACCACTAGCAGAACTTAAAGTGGATCTCAACACCAGTGTAGCTTCCCCATAAGGTGTGTGGGGATAATCTATTACTAAGTCGGCTCCGGATGATACTGGAACCCATGGAGAAAATTTTAAATTATAAGTGTCTTTATTTGGACCATAATACACATTAATAGCACTTAGATCTAATAAAAAAGAATCTGATAATAATTCATATTTTATATATTCTTTTACATTATTGTTTTTAAGATCATATTTCAATAATCCATAGTCAGAACTTATAAAAGAAGATAAAACAACCGTTTGAGAATTTGCAGAAACTGCAGATGAAATTAGACTAAAAGTTAAATAACAAGAATCTGTTAAATTATTAAATCCTAGCTTTGGAGCGGATAAAGATAATTGATAAGAATAATAGTGAGGTGGATACTTGGTAGTTGTTTGTATACTCTTATTGGCAATAGAAGGCAAAATAGGAGTGTTTAAATTATAACTAACAGAATTAATATAAAAAGTACTAAGAGTAGAACTTACAGTTTCTAAAGAATATAATAAAATTGGGCTGTCTGATATAAAATCTAACCCTAAGAAAGATCCTGGAGTTCCTGTCACATCACTATATATTGTTTTATTAACATAATGATACCTGCTATAATAATTAGCAGTAGAGGAAGATAGATCTATGACAGCACTTAGTATACAATTACTAGCATCGCCTAAATTGGAGGTAGTATCTCCTAAAGCTCTAAACTGTAGCAGTTGAAATGCTTGTCGGGTGCTAGATAAACTTTGGCTGTTGAGAATGTAAGAACTTCTGAAAGAGTGGGGTCGGTCAGGATGAGTATCTACTCGATCTTGCCCGAGAGTCAAAACACCGTCATACGCAGAATACGATACAGAATACGTTACACACGGAGAATCTGGTCTTATTTTAGAATTAATAGTAGCGTCTTCCAGAGCTCGAACTGTTTTATACGGATTGTTGATTGGAGAAAAAATAATAACTGGATAGTTGATTCGTTGTCTACAGGAGCTTAAACTAAAAACATAAGAAGTATCTGATGTAGATGGAAGAGGGCTAAATGTGGGTCCACTATTTAAAAAATTATAATGTTGACTATATGCTAGAGCTTCAGAAGCAGAGGATTTGAAAAAAAACGTAGTATGATCTGCTACTACGGCAGAGGTTGTTAGCGTCCAAGAATTAATATTTTTAACCAAAGAAACTGGTTTAAGAAATAATCTAGAAGGATAAAGAGAATATGCATATTCTCTTTTAAAAGCTGCTTCCGCTCCCGGGTTAATATTTACATAAAAATAATTAAACTGATGACCTATATTGTATTTTGTGCGGTGACTGGATAAATCCCATACAAAAGATGCTCCCTCGTCAGTATTAATTATATATTGACTAGTTTGATTAGAAAAAAAGTAAGATGCTTTGTTGTAATAAAGTGTATTAATATTTTCTACTTCATTAATAGGCACATTGCAGAGTCTGAGTAAATTCTCTGCCGGAAGTTCTCCTAGCCGTGGTTCTATAAGTTGAGAACTGGGAGAAATTCTGTAGGTTTCTGTAGGCCAGGTACCTAATTTTTCAATTAAAAAAGCGGAGTCAGCAGCTGCCATGGCAATAATACTTAGAATGAAATTTAATAGTTCAACAAATTTAATCCTTTGTATAATTCATAGGTTAATAGAGTCTCATATATTCCCTCATTACCCTGCCATTCTTCTTTGGAGGAAGTCTTATAATTAATGGTAGTGAATGGATTCTCCCAATCTATCATCCCTTCTAAAGTTTTACCTTCACTCAAAGAAATATATTTATAAAATTCATAATATTCTGCCCAATTTAGAGGCAAATTAATATATGATGCTAACATATTGGTTGAATAAAGAGTAAAATTATTAATATTTCCAGTGTAAATTAGTTGGTATTCATCTATACTTTTGTTTTTTAATATAACCAGTTCACCAGCCGATATTCCCATAGAAGAGGTATATATAGGACCTTTGTTAAACGCTTCTATTTGCTGGCCTGGAATACTTTTAAAAAAATACTTTCTCGAATCTTTAGCTCCTCGAAGTCTACTTTGATTGATACTAATCAAATTCATTAATCTTTTTATAGACTCAGGATAGGTAAACAAAAAATCATCTGTGTTTAAATCTACCATCTGAGATAAACTATATAACTGATCTATATTGCAGGTATCTATGTCTACATTGTTACTGACAAAATTGGCAATTTTTTCATATATATTTGTGCCTAAGTCTCCAGATTTATTTCCTAATATACTAGCAAAAAAATCATCAAACAAAACTGGACAGTCTTGTAAAATTGGCATAAAAGCTAATTTTTTCATATAAGAAGCCATATCAAAGTCTTCATTTATCTTGGTTAATCCATATGCATAAGAATTATCTGCATAAAAATCTAAAGGTCGAGATATTCCTGAAATAGAAAAATAATTAGTGGTTTTTTCTATAGAAGAAAGATACTTTGAGCCAAATTTGTTGGTCCATCTAAATCCAGACCAATCTCCATTAGCCTGTAAAGATTTATTACCTCTACCATATGCCAATGTATTTTTATTATTTACATCCAAATAATGTACAAAACCTTGCGGATTGATAACAAAACTATCCACAATAGACACACTGTTGTTGTCTAAAAGATATACACAATTCTCCATAGAATTAATAACATAAATTCTACCAGCCAAATCTGAACATATGCCCTCTAATACATGAGTGTCTGCGTTTAAATATGAATTAGTTGTAAACAATTCAACAGTTTGAGTCGAATATAATTCGTTACCGGATATATCATTTGTTACTGTTATCTTGGATACAGATCGATAATCATGAGTAAACCATAGGTTTTGGTTATTGTCTATAGTTAAATTATTAATGTCTTGATAAGGCCCAAATCGAGAAAGACCTCCGGGGGCACTTGATAATAGGGTTAAAGTAGAATTACGCCTTTCTATATAACCTAAGTTGTCACCTTGATTAAACGGTAAAGATATCCAAACATTTCGATTATTGTCACAAACAATCTCTGAAGGAGTGGATAAGGCTGGTAAAGATATAGCATATAATACTGAAAAATCATCGGCTTTATATTGAACAATGAAACTACTTAAAGGATTTGAGTAACAAATGAAAATATTGTCATTTATATCAATATCTAAAAATGTCGGTTCTATGAATATTTCATCAGTCAAAAAACTGGTTAATGTTGGAAAGTAACTTTCTGCACACAACCATGGAACAAAACTGCTTAAACTGCTGGAAGAAGAAAAAACAAATGAAGATGGGTTTATGGCTGTTAAGAAATTACCATAACTATCTAATTTTATAGATGTCACTGAGTCACTTAACGTTAACCATATATTTTGTTGGCTATCTAAACTCATTGCTATCGGATATGTGGTTGTTCCGGTTATTCCTAAATTTGTGGTAACTAAATCATTTATATCTATAGCACTTAATATATCTCCTTTAGAATCTATTCTATATAAATAACTAAGTTCAGAGTCTAACATCCAAGCTTGGTAGTATGGGTATGGTAATGCTGCAATGCTATATATGCCATGAAAACCACTCAGTCCACTAGTTACTACCGGCATTTCAAAGGATTGCTGAACAATGGGGGGTACTACTAAGGACGACAATAAATTGACTCTACTGTATTGGGCTACAGTTACAGAGCCATTTTCTGGATTAGAAAGCCATAATAGAGGATTAAAAAAGTTTGCAGTCAATGGAGGCATTGCTGCGGTTAATGCTGCGGTGATACAAACCCCTAAAGTATTAACGTTGTTTGCATCAAATTGTCCTTTATAGTATCCGGGAGTTTTGTAGTTAGAATAATCAGTCCAATTAAAATATGGTTCTGGATTAAATACAGCACTTAAACCAATTAGACCCACTTCTATAGGAAAATTGTCTTCGTTTTTTAACGGAAAACTATGAACAAAATAAGAAGAATCTGAAGGAAATTTAAAATTATTTTCTGATAACCACGGATCTTCTAAAGTTATCGGAGAATATGTGGCATTGACTATAATAGGTACCTTAGAAGTAGACCAACGAGGATTTGCATGTTCTCTGATTCCGTTTTCAGTTATTTTTAAAATATCAGGAGTTTTCCAGGTCTGGACATAGGGACAAACCGCAACAGCTTTACTATTAGCATAGCTGGGTAAAAAATTTAAAGATTCAGTTTGGAGTGTATAATCTTTGGAATTATCTGTTAATAATGTAGCCAGGATGGTTGTATAATCTGAGGAAGAAGTCGCTACATCCATATTATACAAATCATCCGAGAAATAAAATTCAGCATATCCACTGACTCCGGCGACATAAGATCCAGTAGGATTTAATTTACCGGCAGAATTAGAGTGTAATATAGTGTCTATTGTTTTTATGGTTTGGATTTGATTTCCATTTAAATCATAAAAACGAGTCTCGGGTCTGAGAAAATTCCATTTAGTACCAGAACCTGGATTGCTAGAACGAGAAAATAAAGTTGATAATTGTATAAAATGGTCTTTAGTGTCTGGAGAAGTAATAACCAATTTAAACGGATAAGCATTTAAAAATCCGGCGTGAGTGGGTGGAGGTACTCTTTCAAAATATATAGATTCATTTAGAGTGAGAGTAATCGTAATAGTTTGGATGCTTTGTGATTCCATAGCATCACCACTAGGGCTATATGCTACCAATTTAACCTGAAAAGAGCCAGCTGAAGAATATGTGTGGGTTGGGTATAATAAAGAGCTGGAAGATCCATCTCCAAAATACCAAGTAACTTTTGTGTCTTTAGTAATTGGGTATATGGTAGGAAAAAAAGAAATTGGAGTTATTCCTACATATCCGGTAGATGAACTTACGGAAAAATTTACGAAAGATATCATAATTAAAAGTCAGCTATTTTTATAGAATAAGAAAGATCTAGTATTTCAATTCGGTCTGCTAAATAAGCAACATTATTGATCAAAGGATATTTAAAATCATCTAAATATATTGTTTGAGTGTAAACATTTATATCATTTGTAGGATATTTAGAATTCCACACTAAAAATGATAATTGCCTTGAGACGGTATCTGTGTCTTTGCGATAACTATCTATGTAGTCAACTCCATCTATTGCTATAATGTCTGTAGTCAATTGATGGGTATTGATATCGTATCCAAGAACTGCAGAGTCGAAATAATTTTTAATTAAATTAACTACATCAAATTTAATAGAAGCCTTCGATCTGCGAGTGTTTGGATTTTTGTGTATTCTTAAAGTTGTCTGAAAAATATCTGCTGTAGTCGCTGGTTTGTATAAATCTTTTAAATAAAAATCAAACAACATGTATTCGGGATCCATAGGAACAATTTGAACCCCAAGTCCTTTGTATCTATTAATTTCTTTTAAAATTACTTCTTTTTGAGCTGATAATAAATATTTTTGAGAATTTTTAGGAATACTGTATATATAAACATTGTTAAAATTGCAAGAATTTGCAAATTTAACCTGATTTAACAAAATTTGAGTTTCTAATTGTGGTTTGCTTAAACCTATGGAATATAGATATTTTAAATGGGTATTTAAATAGGTGTCATTATCAATTACTTTTGAATCTTTAATAATATTAGAAAAATTATTATTAGCAAAATAATTGTAATCATCTGTTGTTATCAATCTTTGTTGGCTTCTAAAAGATTTTGGAGCTTTTTTTCTTATAGATTCAATAGATTCTTCATCACTATATAAAGAAGATGGAAATAAATTGTCTAAAGACAATAAATTAAGTTTATCAAAAGTAAAATAGGTACCAAAAATAGATTTGGTTTGATTAAAAATTGTACTAAATTGTCTAGAGTTGAATGGAACAAAAGTATTATTTCTTAAAGCATGTGGTCCAACGGTGTTACTACCTGGGTTTATTTTTAAAAAATAAATAGCTACTTTATCACCAGTATCTAATTTTTCGCCGTTGATATCGTCTCCAAACAAAATTTCATATCTTTTATTTGCGTTATATCTTACTTCATATGCCTTATCTGTAGCAGAATATTGGGTTAAATTTTCCACTCTGGTCCATTTTTTCCACATTTGAGTGTCTTTTAATACATAAACATCTATAGTAAGATGGTCAATAAAAACATCATCTCCGGTTGCGATATATACCACTTCATTTTCAATTCCCAAAGCTGAATGGATATCATATTCTTGTATAGAACCTTCCCTCAGCATATAAGTGTGATTTAAGTCTGTAATGGTTTCTGTTCCGGCTGTTTGTTTTGTAAAACCTATATCTTGTGTCAGGGTAAAAATTGTACCACCAACAGATGTATAACTATAGCGAGGTATTATATAAGAATTTGCGGAGAGATCACTAGAAGCGGTGATAGTAAAAGGAACAGATTGAGAAGTTTTGCCTATCGGATTGTAGTTTAAAATTTTAACAATTCGATTCATGTTCTCATATATTTGAGCTTCGGAAAACATGCTCTCAGAAGAGCTTTTACTGTTGTAAAATTGTAAACTACCAAAAGCCATACTGATAATATCAATTATGGCAGAAATATTAGATCCTTGAAAATTTTGATCAGTAAAAACTTGACTATTGTTGAGTTTATCAACAATTTTATTGCGCAATTCTAATGCATCAAAAGCTAAAAATTGATTATCCATATACTGTAATGTTGTTTACCCCTGAATAGTGTTGTGTATTAAATCTAAATTCTAATTTATCTAGCAATCCAGATTGTTTGACCCTGTAGTTAATAGATATTTCATAACTATATTCCTCTTTATTGGGTTTAATGTATAACTTAAGTAATTCTATGCGAGGTTCAAATGTGTTTATAGAACGTGCTATATCTCTGCCTATTACACCAGCATTAGATTCAGAAACGGGTTCAAATAAAAACCTATCAAGGGATCCATAAAAATCTGGAGATAAGACTTTCCAACCTTGCTTACAGGTAAAAATGTTATAAATAGAATTTGAAATAGCTTTTTTATCATGGTCTGCTTCAAAATCTGCAGAAAAAACTGGATTTAAACCGTTTCCTATGTTCTGGGCTATTTTTAAATCTAGGTGTAAATCTGTATAAGTATAATTAGAGGCAGATTTGTTGTATTGGTCTGTGAGAGCAGAACCACTATTAGTAATCTTGGGTTTAACTATATTATCTAAATAAATAGCGGCCATGGTGATAAATATTTATGCCTAAAATCTCTATAATGTATGAATAACAAATTTAACAAATTTCAAAATTTATTTGAAACAGCATTTTCTCACTTTTCTAATGGAGGATTTAGAGAGGGCACTCCTATTGTGTTGAAACCTAGTTTTTTAAAGTGTGATTATTTTAAAAAACATTATAGTGGCCATGAGGCTTTTTCTAATTTTTTAAAAGAACTTATTAATAATGAAGTTATGTTCTTTATCAAAAGAGTTGTTAGTCGTGGATCCTTGCAAAATGTGAAGGATGCTAATGATAACGAAGGAGCTGGTGATGTGTATCTTAGCTTACACACTGATCCACGCACTGTTCAGTGGCCTACAGAATATAATGAGTTTACTATTCCTGGAGATTTTGATTTATTAAACATTAAAGATTATGGAATTAATCTCCCTCCTGTACAAGGAGTTCCTAATAGGTATGAATTGCCTTTGAATGGTGATATCAAAGTGTTCAAAATGGAAACAAAGGTAGATAATCGTCCAGAAGATGACTTCTTGCCAGTAAAAAATACAACTTTGGCACACACAAGTAAACCAGGTGCGCCAAAGTTGGTTAAAATTACCTCTAAAAAGAAGTAATTTATTTTAAATCATTTTCCAGAGCAATTATACAACAAAAGAAATTAATTTCTTTGTCTAAAACTGTTGCATCTCTATACATATATTCTCCGAGATTTAACATTAAAGATTTTTTGACATTGTCTTTAAAATCTGAGCGATAAATGTATTCAAATAATTCTTTCATCAAACTTTGAAAGTCTCCATTAAAAGATTTTTCTGCTTCAATAATCTTTTTACGAATTTCTAAGCTAGAAGTCTTTGCTGTTAAATCTTTAAATATAGAAGACGCAAAATTTGATATTTGATTATCTTCTTTAATGATTAATTGACCAGAGACTGAATATTTTTGTAAATCATTAATAATTCGACGAATGTCTGGACTGTTTTTTTCTATAAGACTTAGCAATGCAGACTTTTGATCATCTGCTACAGAAACTCCTTCGCCTCTAAGGATATCTATGCTTCGCTGTACAATACCTTTAAGGTTAGGTTGAAGCTTAACCAACATACATCTTGAACGAATAGGTTCAATAATCTTGTTAATGTAATTTGCAGTGAGAAGAAAACGGGTGGTGTCTGTAAATTCATCCATTACATTCCGTAGAATACGCAAAGAATCTCCGGTCAATCCGTCTGCTTCGTCTAGAATCACTACTTTTTTCTTTCCATCTAAAGATCGAGTTTGAGCAAATGAAATAACTTTGTTACGAATGGTGTCAATACCATTTTCATCACTGGCATTAATATAAAGATACTGACACTTTAATACATGTTTGACTAGAATCTTAACTGAGGTGGTTTTACCGATACCAGCACTACCGTGAAACAAAAGATGAGGAGTATCCTCATTGATAGACAATAAATGATTTTTAATTTCTTGTTCTAAAACTAGATCTTCAAATTTTTGTGGTCTATATTTTTCACACCATAAATTTTTATAATGATTGTTCATAATTATTTTCCTGATTGACCGAAGCCGTTAGCTCCTCGGTCGGTTTCTTCTACTTCTTCTGACCACTGTGGTTCGAGAGATATCAACGGAAAGTAAGCTATTTGAGCTACTCTATCTCCCTTTAACACCTTATGATCTGTATTAGAAAAATTATATAATTTAACTCCCAGATCGCCACGATAGCAATTGTGTACACAAAGCTTATTAGCAAAATAATTGGCGTTATTTTTTACAGATAAATAAAAAATGTCTTTAGAAGTTGATTTTTCAATTTTTGTCACTTTGGAGTGGGTTATTTTCATAAGATTTAAGAATATTTAAAATTTCTAGTTGGTGAATCTGATTTTTCCACTTTGATTCCCACACAACAATTACATTATAACCACATTCCATATAAAGGTCTCTTTTATACTTGTCATGGTCCCAAATTTCTTGTGCAGTTTTTAATGTGCGAGGATTTATAAAAGAAGATGAATAAATTTCCGGATTGCAATGAAAAAAATCACCATTGCATTCAATAATAATATTGCCACAAACAATGTCTGGATACACATATCCCCTTTTGTTTGGTTTTGCTACAGCCTGGTTCGTTGAAAATTTAAATCCATTTTGTTTAAGGAACAACCTTACATCCAACTCAAAAGAGGAAGTTGAATTTAATTCTCTACAATTTTTACATTTGTGTTTAACATTAAAGCTGTTACAATAGACATTATATTCTTCTTCGTAAGAAGTTTTACATATTGAACATATACAAGAAATTCTACCAGTTTCATAACGACATTTAGTTGAACAATATTTTGAAATTTCTTTCCTGTATCCCCAAACTTTATAATCTTTTTGGCAGTTATTACATTTCTTGCTAAAAACATTTTTTTCAGATTCTGGAACTTTTAAAATACCTTTTAATTTTATATCTTTTGAACTGCATTCTCGAGAACAATATTTTGTTTTTAAAGCCATATATCCCATAACTTCAAATTTTTTAAAACAATATAAACATTCTAAAATTTTGCGATTTTTATGTGCAGTTGATGAACACAAAACAGAACAAAAACGCCGTTGTAAATCTGTAGATTTGAATGGTTTTAAACAAAGTTCACACTTTAAAATTTTAGCAATTGTCATTGCTTCTATTTTGCATTTTTTGGAACAGTATTTAGAAATTTTTTTAGAGTTAAAAAATGTAATATAACATTGTGGGCATGTGTGTTCGTGCTTCATACGTATACTTACCCTATATCGTGGTGGTAATGGTATTAAGAAACTGATAGTATTTCATCTCCTTCTGTCAAATTCAAAGCTTTTATCCATCCTTTTTTTGTATAAAGTTCTTTTTCTGGAGGAACTTCTAGTATATTACCATCCGCTGTATGTATTTTAAAAAGTTCACGGTTTTCTACAATCCACATATCCTTTATATTATCTTCCTGAAGCTGATGAGAGTCGATGTGATATGAAATAATGTTTGGTTTAATTTCTCTTTCAAAAAGATCTTCTACATTTATTTCTCCTTCTGATGTAAGAATTTTAGTACCAGCTGGTACACAATTATCAATTACACCTAAATGAGGTTGTATACCATGTTTAAAGCCTATACCAGATCGCGGAAGAATTAAATACCAAATATTTTCCGGTACCTTTGCTACTTGTATTCCAGTTGGGACAACTCCATCTCCCTTGGAAGGAATAGTAACATCCTCTACAGCAAATAGATCATAACCTGTATCATTAGAATTATTTCTACGCGGAAGAAGAGCCTCGGGATGAGTTTTCTTAAAGTGAATTTCTGATAGAAAAGGATAATTAGTCATATAAGTATTATAGCTCTGGATTAAAAAATATTCAACATGGAATGCCGTAACGAAATTGATAGTATTATACAAGACCTTAGAGCAGATAGTATTACTTCTGCTTTATTAATTCCTCCTAGTCCTGTAGAAAAAGTGAATGATGAAAATGTTAATGAATATGTATACAAAAAAACCTCAGAGGTAATTCAAGCTGGTTTAGAGGCTATTACTAGTCTTAAAAATTCTATTGCTATGGGAGCTGATTCTAAAGAAATTGCTGCTATGGCTCAGTTGATAGGAGCCACAACCAAGGCTATTGATTCAATGAATAAAATTAATCTACAACAAAAACAAGCCACTGTAGATGTAAAACTTAAAGAAATGGATATTGCTGGAAAGAAAGATATAGTTTCTAGACTTCCAGCATCTAATAATATTCTTATAGCCACTAGAGATGAGGTAATTTCTCAAATGATTGGTAGTAAATCTTCAAAAACCAGAGGAGATATGTTGCTGGATGGTTAGGCTTGTGGGTCTAGTGGAAGCTTAATGTCTCTTTCTTTAGCTACCTGAACCATTTTAGCCAAATATTGGCTCATAGAAACCGGTCTTTTTCCTCCGTGTTGGAAATCATTCTTTCTATGAACCAAATCTTTATATACAGCTATAAATTTACTTTCTGGTAGATCTTTAAGGTCTACATCTTTATCTTCTTCTGAAAATTTATCAGCATTAACTTCTAGATAATCCAGATAATCTTCAAATTTCTGAGTCAATTCAGGCGAAGAATTCTTATAACCCAACTTAGACATACGAGTCCAATTTAAGACCCTGCCCAAATTAGCTTTGGATGGATTATCTTCTAAAAATTTTTTGACATGTGATATTTTAGCATCTACATTTTTAATTTTTTTGGCTTCTTCTCTGGTAACCTGCCATTCTGTGTTAAATTTATTAACAGCTTCGGTATAAAAATTTAAAAAATTCATATAAGATTACTTATTAAACAAAGAAGTAAGGCACATCTCTTTTAGTCCAAGAAGCTTTTACCATTTTTTTTCCAAATTTAAACTCTCTCTTGGCTTTGTTGTAATAATTCTGATAACCCAGGACTGGATTACCTGGTACAATACATTCCGGAAATGAAACTGCAAAACATTGTGGATGCTCTGTAAGGTTAGAAGAAGGCAACTTTGGAAGATTATTTCTACTCCATTCTATAAACTCCCAGGTAAAATGTGGTTTACCAAATCGATATAATCTTTCTTGATATAAACCACTCAAATGGTCCAAGGTCCAAGTAAAATTATTCATATTTTGCCTCACCCATTTGGTCATTGGATGATTATAATGTCCATGTTTACGTGGTTGACCTTTTTGAGTGCGAGGACAATCTGCTTCTGCAAGTCTTTCTAATGAATAACCAGCAGCTAACAACTGAGAACCTTCTATAATAATCTTGTTGATATGAAGATCTTGATAATATTGAGCTGCTTTTTGAGGATCTAGATCAAGAATGAATAAGTTCATGGAGGTATTTTAATACAATATTCTTTCTCTCGTCACGACTTCCTTTAACTATTGTTACATTTTTATATTTTAACAATTCTTCTGACATATAATGATCTATTTCTCTCTGATATTCTGTATCAACCTTACGGATTCCGTCATTTTCCATCTCAAATTCAATAGGAACATAGAAGATCTGTGTATATAAAGGAACGAAGAACTCCATCATACAACTCACAGAGTGCCAACATTCTGAATCAACCTGATTTTTAAGCCTTGCTGCAATCATATAAGCCCATCCATCTACCACACATCGATCGGCAAACCAATTTTCTTCTGCAAATCGACTAACATGACTGGCTTGTACTACATATTGTACAAAATTTCCACCTTTGTCATTTAATTCTTCACCCAATTTGAATAATTTACGAGCATTACTAGTATTAAAAATAGGTTTAAGATCGTAAACATCTAAAAGATCATCTGCTATATCTTTTAAAACAGTAGTTTTACCGGTTCCGTGGGCTCCACAAAAAGCAAATCTTAAATTCATATGTCTATAATAAGACAAAAATATGGGAAATCAAAGCAAAAAAACACTCCCACCTTTTGGGTGGGAGTGTTTTAAGAACTATCCTAAGGCTTACATGTAGATTCTGGCATTACCGGCTACATTGTCAGTGCTGAGACCCTTAACGATGATTACATGGTAGTACAAAGAAGCACCGAAGATGTAATCCACAACTCCGTAACGGGTCATTAACCCTACGCGAGGTGCGAAATCTGTCGGTCCAACTGTACGTTGAATCATCACTGGGATGTACGGACAATAGACGATACCTGTATCGTAATACTCGGTACCTTTGTAACCTAATAAAGCATATTCAATACCTGTTCCTGCTGCATTACGGCTACCTAGGTTCTGAGCTTCGGTACGTGTGTCGCGGTAGATTGTAAAGCGGCCACCAACTGTACCAACTTTGGCAATGCCTGTTGGTTGTGTGTTGACGTTTCCGTTTACTGGCATCCACTGAAACTCAGGGAGCATCTCCAAAATCGCACAAACACGTGGAGTTGCAACGATGAAGTTTGCGGAACCACGGCGGTTACGAATGGCGATACGGTTGGCTTCAACGATGACCTTGGCGTAGAAGTCACGATTACGTTCTCCCATCCAACGAGCATCAGCAGAAGCTGCATACCAGAAGCTATACCCAGTACCTTTACCTGCATTAAGAGACAACTGAATCATGCGAACAATCATTTCACGGTCGATTTCGGCCTGAATTTCATACGACATAGCGTTTGTCAATTCAGAATCGATATCCAATCCGTTCATGTTCTTCAAATCCTGTTCCAATTCAACCGACCAGCGAGCTGCGAGGCGGCGTGTACCGGCTTCAACTGCGATCTTGCTGAATTCAACAGTTACTTGAGGAATGTTCCCAGTTAATTCAAACTGACTCAAGATAGCGGCTACACCCTGGTCTTCTGCATTCCATGACCAATCGGAGGTAACTCCGGAAAGACCAGCGGAAGAAGTGCCAGTGAAACGTGTATCCAAGTATTGAAAACCAATTTCGTTCGGTCCAGCCACGCGAGGAATTCCATTGGAACCCACACCTGTACCAGCACCGGGAGAATTGACACCATCAATACCGTTTGTACCTAGAGCAGCATTTTCATATCTATAACGCATTGCAAATGCCATACCAACCGGACCATTCATAGGCTGAACTCCAACGATTTCGTTGGTGATCAACTCTGGGAAAGTACGGCGGACCATAGGAATCAATACTTTAGGCATACGGGCGTCATTACTAGCGTACCAATCAGACCCAGCGGGTCCTACTTGGCCACCATAATTACCAGTTGCCGCTGTGCCGAAAACACCACCGGAGGCGGTATTTCCTGCTTCATTTAAACACCACTTCTCTTGGTTTTCCATCAAGATGGCAGTAGCCAAACGGCTATGGTCATTCTCAATTGGAGCTACCTTAGCGCTAGAGAAATCAAGGATTGGGGCCCATTTTTCTAGCAACTGAGTTGCGCGGTTACGATCGATATATCCTGGAGCGGAGCTAACATTACTCATATATTTTAATTAACTTTCTATTTACTGTGATATAATTTCGAGAAAAACGTCATGTAATTCTCCAACTAAATTATTTACCGAAGGACTTCAAGCCCTCCATGTAAAGGTTTACTGCAGAATCGGCAGGTTGAGCTGATTCTACAAGAGTTTGTACAGGTCTAACAACCTTAGCATCTTTGGTGATTGCAGACTTTGTTGCAACTGTGGCTAGATTGTTGGCTGCGGAGCGATCATTTCTTTCAAACATATCAACAACATAATCGAAGTTTTCATTGATATATTCTGGGGACTTATCACTCAAAATTTTGGTAAGAAATTCTTTCTTTGTGGAAGACATTCCTTTAGATTTTTGTTCAATAAACAAAGAAGCCTTTGTTTGTTTAACGGTTTCATTTAACTCAATGTTTTCTTTATAAGACTCATTAAGTTTTGCTTGAAGTTCATCTATTTTAGATTTACCATTGATAACAACTTTTTTGAAATCTTCATTTAAAGAAGAAGGATCAAAGGAAATAATTTTCTTAATTTGTTCTAATTGATTACGAGCTGAGGTATTAGCAACAGCTTCACTCAATTGTTCCTTAGGAATCAATTTATCCAAATACAAATCTAAATAATTGCTCATTTCACTTACAATCTTATTACTGAAAGTTTGAGCCTTTTCATTTACAGCTTTGGTGTAGTAATTAACTACTTTTTTGAGTTTTTCTGTGTGATTGATGTTGATCGCTTCAACTACTTCTTGGAGCTTAGATGAATGATCTTTATCAATAGCCTCAATTAATGTTTTTAATTTAGCGGCGTGGTCAGTGTCCTGTTCATTTAAGGCTTTTTCCACTTCAAGTCCAATGCGAGTAGAAACTTTCTCATTAACGGCAGCTTCAAATGCTTCTGCAATGGCTGTTGCTGCTTCCTCGTTAAGAGTATTTCCTTCAATGTTTTCTAGAATAGCTGATATATTCATATTACAGGTATAAATTTACTTATTCTTCTGGTATGCCCCTTTAGTAGCTTTTTTGCCCTTCATTTTAGCAAAAAATTCAGAAGCTTTATCTTTCTTGGATTTTTTTTCTGTTTTACCAGACATTTTATCGGCTTCTTTTTTAATTTTACCTTTGAGCTTGGCCTCTACAATAGTAGCTAGTGTAGAATTTGCAAAAGCAAATTGCTTTTCACAAAGCTGAGCTATGAATTTAGAAATAAGTTGTTTTTCTGTCATAATTTGAATATATTTATCTTGAATGGTTTTTAATTGCATTAATAAAAGCAATTACATGTTCTTTGAGAAATTGATTTTTATTTTTAGTGGGCAAAGAACTAATGTTTTTTTCAAATTGTTCATAGTAAGGAGAAAATTCTCCGTTGCTACCAATGGTCCATTGCTTAGATTCTAAAATGCCATTCACGAAGGCAGTAGGAACCGATGGGTCCGCGACCACATCTACCGCAACTAGTCTAAAGTCGGCTACTCGGTTCATTCCATTTTTCTCACTTACGAGTCTGCCTAAAGATCTACTAGAAACTCCTAATTTTACTCCTTGCAGAATTAAACCCTTCACCAAATTTCCTAATGGCATTCCTTCTCCGTGAAGAATTTTGCTCTTGCCTTCAAAAATATTACCATTTTGTTTGAGGTCTGTTACTATATGACAAACTCTTTCTAAATTAATTTCTGGGGATTGAGGATGATTAAGTTCTCCAGTGGCTCTATTGTTATCAATCATTTCAACTCTGTAACGATCCACTTCTTTCACCATTTCTTCTAATGGATAAATTCTTTTATTTTTATTAGCTTCATTTGCCATCAAGAATGGTCCTTTAATAAACATATTAGAAGGAGAGTTCTTGTTTTGTTCTTCCAACAAATAGTTTACTTCATAAGTTGGTTCTTCTACTAGCAAACGGTAAACGTTATTACTCATATAAAAATTATAATTAATATTTATACCTCAAGTAGCCTTATTCAAAAACTTGTTTAAGATCTATTTAGATCTTTTTCGGTCATTACAATAAAAATATATCCATGTCTATCACACCATTTACGTGCAGCTTCCCATTTAGCTGTATTTGTAACGTATTGGGTATGTTCAAATAAAATAGTTTTTTTGCTTTTACGAGGAGTTATTTTAGGAGCTTCACAAAATTTTTCAGGTTTAATTTCTATTAATAATTTTTTAATAGAATTATCTGCTTGTTTAAGGGCCACAACTAGATCTACAAAATATCTATGCATTTTATTATCTAGAGGAGACATGTAAGGTATTATTACAGATTCAGACCCCCAGGAAATAACCTTGTCATTATTATCCATCCATCGATAAGCTTTTAATTCTAGACTAGATCTAAAATATATCGGATAAGATCCTCTATATTTTTCTGGTTTAGTTGGTATGAATTTGCCTTGATTAAACTCAGAATTTTTATTGAGGGATTTTCTCATATATTACCCAATAAAAAATGGGATAGGTTCTCTGTCGATTAAGTCTGATGTTATCTCAGCTTCCAATTTATCTCTTTCGGCCAATCCCTGGCTCATTAGGTCGGTATAATTTATAGTTTGTCCACCAAATAAAGCCGCGCCTGTATATTTTCCTCTAGCGTGAGCAACTGCAATTTTAGTTAGAGCTGTTACATATTTATAAACCCATAATTGACTGACTATATGTTTAATTGGTTTTTGAAGCTTACATTTAACTAATCCAAAATATACGGAATTTTGAGTTGGTTCTGGAATAATCTTTAATATTTGATCTTCTGGGTAGAATCTTAAATATGGAGTTAAAGCCAGAGTTTTTTCTCTAAGATCTATCCATCCCTTCAAAGCTTGCCAGGTTACTAAGTCATAACCAACATTACCTAATAAATGTCCAAAATATGCTTGTTGGGCTATGGCGTGTTCTATAGTAAATAAAGTGTTTATACCAGTATTGCTTCCTTCTATAAAAGAAGAAACATCTACTACTTTGCGATAATCATTTAAGTCAAAATCTATTCCAGTAAATCCATGACTTCCAGCTGGAATAGACGAGAGAGATAATGTAGGTGAAATTTCTGAAGTAGTTTTACCATTTAATACTACTACTTTATATTGATTAACAGAAGGAACAAAAGAAAAATTAATTCGTATGTTGTTTGCATCTATAACAGAAGACCCAGTTATTACCAATTGATTGCTAGCTGCATCATATACAGTGGGATATACTGTGTCTGAATTTAAATTATGGTTGACAATAAAAGTATGGTTTATTGCATCTCCTATCAAACTATCATATTCTGTGGCGGTTTGATTATTTGGAATAAGAGGAGATAAATTATCATAAGAGGTTGCTAAGTCTGGTGATATGTTAATCAACCTTCCGATAGGGAGTCCTACTCCTGGGATATAAAGATCGGATCTAAATATTAAAAATTCTTCTGTCATACCTGCGAATTTGGTAAAATATTCGCAGGCTATATTCATTATTTCATAGAGTTGTTCGTCTGCAATCTCTATTTGAATTAAAGGATATCCCAATAGACGCTTAACCCTCAAGGCAAGCATGTCGTAACTTGAGATGCTGTTATTAAAAGTGGTACTTCCTCTAAAGTTGTTTGGTAAAACACCCATGACACTACTTATCCCGCAGGGGTAGTAGGTACTTCAGTAGTTGTAGGAGTTGCTCCTAGTTCTGGTGCAGCGCCTTCACCCGCTGCTGGAATTGTAGGAGTAGTTTCTGGTGTACTTCCTCCAAATTCTGGAATATTAGAACCTCCTATTCCTGATTCACCCCCGCTGCCGCTTCCAGCAGAAACTCCACCACTAGCGGCTTGTTGAGCCATTTCTATCTGTTCTCTCCAATTTGGACCAGCATTAGCAATCTGAGAAAGCTCCCATTTAAAAGCGGCTTCTTTGCGTAGCCATTCCATATTTTCACTAATCTTAGCATCACTATATTGTAGATAATGTCGCTGAGCAAATATATCAGAAATTCCTTCACTTTGAGCCATAGTACCATAATTTTTCTGCTTGAGTTCAAATAATTGCTGTTCTCTGATAGCAAAATAATTTGAAGGGGCATTAAAATTTAAATTTATATAAGATTCGTGTAATTTATAATCTTTCCACCAACCTTTAATTTTAAGATGAGCTATAAAAGATTCTTTAAAACCACTAGCAAACTGATTTTGCAAACGTATGATAAATTTTGCGAATTTTAATTCTTCGCGTAAAATTTCAGAACCATCTTTATAAGATTCATTAGGATTCAGTCGAGAAAGAGGTACTTTTAAACTTTTATAAAGTTTATTAACAAAATAAACCAAATCATCCAATTTCCCAAGATTGTCTCCACCCGGCAATACCGATACATCAGACCCAGTTTCACCAGTACGCTTAGCAAACCAATAACTATCTAACATCGATTGTGGATTATAAGCATTTGCTATGCCTCCCTTGCTTCCGTCAAACACTTGTTTAGACCAGTATTGCTGTTTAAGCTGTTCTAGATAAGCAGTGGCCTTAGCAGGTGGCATATTTCCAACATCAATAACAAATTTAAGCCTTTCCGGAGCTCTAACTAATCGATAAATAATAATAGCATCTTCTAAAAGAGAAAGAAGTTTATAAGCTCTTCTACAATTTTCTATAAATGGTATTTTGACAGTCAGATCTTCGTTCCAAATGCCAGAATTAATATAGGTAATTTGATTACCTTGTAGAGTCAAAATTTGATTCTGCAAATTATTTGCAGAAGAAATATTACTTTGACCCTGTGAAAGAGCTGATGCTGGATTTTTCTGTAAACTAATTGGTTTTTGAAATATAAAATTTTCAATAACATTGTTTTGTACATTATCATATACTGGATTGATAATCTCTGATGGAATGGCCAATGCTCCAATAATTCCGTAGCTTGTATCTTCTTTATAGATAATATTTTCAAAGAAAATTTCTCCTTCTATAAGAAAATGTCTGCAGTACCCCCATCCTTTATGTTCTAAATCATAAATGTTAATGAATTTTTCAAATTCTTTTTGTATTTCAGTTTTTTCTTCAGAACTAAGATCTGCAAATGGAGAAAAATTTAAATGTACTATTTTTCCATTCTCGTCTTTGACTATAAACTCATCACATATTTCATCTAGACAATCAGACACTTCTGAAAAAGAAGCCATACGACGATATTCAGATATTCTGCGAATTTTATCTGTATCTACATGAGCATATATGTAATTGTGATAAGGATTCTGAGAACCAAATGTATTTCCTCTATTAGAATCACCATACACAGAGGTCATTGCCGGACCAGTAATGACAGACTGCTTTAAGAGTCTCATTTCAGTCTTCTTAGAAAGCCTGTCAAATAATTCGTATTTGGTATTACCTTGATTAACATCTAATCCAGCAGAGATATAAGGAAGTCTCTGCAAAACATTAGCTATAAAATTATTAGAGGCACCTGAACCTCGAGGAGAATTGGAGAGAACATCTGGCATATAATTTTATATTTAGGTAAAATTGTAACTTAACACTACATTATTTCTGTTAAGTAACTTGTAATTTATAGGAATTTAATTTTCCATATCCGGCTTCATTTTCTACAATGATATCAACAAATCCGGGATGAGCTGGAATTTCCGGAAAACTAATTTCTATATGTTGATCATCTATTGCATTGAAAGTAGTAGATACCGCTTTGAAAGGAGTATATACAGACGATAATTTTGTAGAACTAATGAATGGTGAAAATGTGGTAATGTTATTAAACATTAATGGGTTCGAAGCACTTAAATATACATTAAGAGGTTGAATGAGATATTTTCCGTATATATCAAATGTTGTGGCTGATACATTTGGTGTAAAAATTTCTTGAGGAAATACTGCTTTGATAAATGGACAAGCAGAAATGGAAAAATATTCTGTTTCTGGGTATTTAAGTAAAGTATCTCCATCTCGTAGGTGTGAGGTGGCACTATAATCACTATCTATATAAAATATCTTCTTGTAAGGTTCGTCAAATTTCTTAAACATCCAACCCTTTATAGTAAAGGAGGTATCTGCTGTAACCATGAAATTTTGGGAGGCATTTAATTCTTTAGGATATGAAGTGTTTACAATTCCACTCCAAAGTACTTCTGATCTAATTTCAAATTGAGTACTAGAATTTTCTAGTCCGGGAAATTTCCAAGAAATAACTATATAAGGATCACAATATGGTACAAAATTACTGATAATTTGATCCATATGTTCCTGATATTTTGTAACTATTGTCATATTGACAGTTACATCAACTGGTATGGGTTGAGGAATTCTCTTTAAAAATACTTCAGACTTGGGTTGATCCGCTGGAAGTATAAATCCGTTATTTTTATTAAAAACTCTACTCTTATCTCTGGAAATAGTTCCAAAACTTACAGCTATGACCGGAAGTTGCATTGCACCTGGACCCGGTGCAACCAAAGAGGCATATACTCGTTGTTTGGGAGAATATACAAAATTAACATTTTTTTCACTACCAGGTATATAAGTGTTCTTGTTATCGTATCCTTTAATAATGATATCATTGAAAGCAGCAACAAATTGCTCCATCATGGTTTTTAATTCAAAGTTAAAAGTATAATTTCTCATTATTAAAGGATACTTAGTTCCGGAAACATTACATGAAACGTTCTAAGAAGTATTTTGGTAAATGTTTTTTATTACTTGTTACCGCCTTAACTGCCGCGCCGTCTAAAATATAGGTTACTGAATGATCTTTAATTGATCTCGTGCATCGACCACTCATTTGAATCAGTGTATCTAACATCTTCATACCATAATATTGAGGATTTTTATCGAATTGTTTCTTAATTCTTTTAGAACCTAACGGCAAATACGGAGCCTTTATAATGATTTGAAATCTACCAAGATCATCATCCAGGCTTACTCCTGTGTCTAATGAAGGGCTAACCAAAATAGTATCTTCATCTACTCGAGACTTGTGCTCTTTGATAATATCTTCATTAGAAACTCCGGTATCTCTAAATAAAAATCTATTGTTTTTATTAAATTTTCGTTTAACCTGCTCTGTGATGGCTGTGGTATGAGTATGTATCAATCCTTTCTCTCCTTTATGTGATTCACATATCTTATAAACCATCTCTAATACCTTAGGAAGATTAGCTTCTAGGGTCTTAAATGATAGGCTATACTTCGAAGAACAATAGATAGGAGATTTTGATGCTTCAAAAACTGAATCGGTATCAATAAACTCATAGTCTTTCTCTGAAATACCTATACTTTTAGCATATTCTTGTACATTGCTGATGGTTGCAGACATTAAAAGTACATGATCTGCCATTTCAAACAATTCTTTTGCTAAAGGTTTGATGTCAAAAGGCACAAATGTAACTTCTTTAGCATCTTTGTTTTCTACTAGATATTGACAAGATTGCCAATTCAAAACTACATCCATAACTGCATTATAAAGACTGGTTAATTTACCCAATCTTTGTTGTTGTTTAAACAACAAACTTTCAAATCCATTTTTATTGGACATTAAAGATACTTTTTGTTTTACATCTACCACCAGATCTTTTAATTGCAAATAGATATCATGAACCCATAGACCGGCTTCTTCACTATCATCTGAAATTACCTTCTTGAATACAATTTCTTCTGCTGCTAATTGAGCATAATTTAATGTCACGGAGTATTGACCCACTAATTCACTTTCAATTTTATCTGCTTCATCAAATATAACAAACTGTCTACGTTGTAAAAATTTAGGCATATTAAAATATGCTCTATAATTCAATATAGGATCATTTGAAATTAAAGCATTTTTTCGAACCTTATAATAAGGACACCTATCTTCCTCAAAACATTCTTGCTTTAATTTAGAACTAAATAAACAAGGAGCAAAATCTACGGTAACATTAGTATCTACCGCACAATTGTAATTGTTCTTACCTTTAGCTGCTATAGCTTCGGGAAACAATTCCAAATATTGATTTTGCAAAGATCTAGTTACGGTTAATATAACTGATCCAAAAGATTCTCCTTGCATAAAAGTTTCTTTATGCAGGTATTCACCGTTTTGATCTCTTTTGAATGCTTTATAACTATCTAAAAGAGATCGCCTAGTTTCATCTATTTTATTAGAAGACCTTGCTATCGCCGTGGCTATATGAGATTTTCCTGATCCCGTAGGTAGTCTAGCTATAACAAATTTTTTACCAGATGAAAATTTCTTATAAATTTTCTCTAAGGCATCAATTTGCTGTGGTCTGGGTGTTGGACCCGGAAAGTTGTTCAAAAAGTTTGATATATTTGTTTTCAATTTCTTTTAATATATCTAAATTTAGGTTTTTTTGCACGCAAGAACATGGAGTATGTGTAAAATTTTCAGTTTGCATTCCTCTAAATCCTCTGCCATAACATTTATTGCAATTTTTACTAGAATTTTTTTTGAGAGGCAAATATCCAAGACCTATATTTTTAAGATCTTCTTCTAAAAGATTACAAAATGTACCAGAAAATACATTAAAACAAATATGAGAGTTATTCATGACAAGTTATAGTTAAAATATTATTCCAGTATTTGTTTTTGACTCCAGCGGAGGGATATACTTTTAAATAATTTTCTACTTCTGGTGCCAATTTTGATAGAGTCTTAATTCGATAATCGAAATACACTAGATTATCCTCAGAATGGGTTTCTATAGCAAATGGAATGGGAATTTCTATCTTATCTTTATCTCTCTTCAAAGTGTTAATAATAAAAATAAGATAAAAATTTTTCTGATAAAAAAGAATCAACTGTCCTTGTTTAAAAATTTTGTTATTTAATTCAAAAGAAACCTGTCTCTGTAATAGAGATTTGCAGGTTTCTTCTAATGTCGGGTTTTCAACAGTTATCATAAATTCATAAATGCTGCTTTTTGAGAAGCTGACATAGTCACTAGATTCTCTTTAAAGTATTCCCAAAACAATTCTGGAGGTGAAGATGGAATAACTTTAATCAATTCTATTCCCTCTGATGGAATTGCTCTCCAATTTTGCATAAAAAGATCAAACACAATGATTAATCCTTTGGATGCTGGATTGTAAGGAGCACCTTGACCAGGTGGTTTAAAATTAAAAACAGAACGTCCGATATCTGAAACTAGAATATTTGGATCTAGTGTCGCTAACATTCTACGAGTAGTTGGAGAATCTGGCTTGGGATTGCGTCTGTTAAATTTAAATTCTGCTACATTAGAAGTTAATAAAGAAGCTAAGCCGGAACCGGAAATGACAGAAGACATATTTATTCAGTTAAAGTACATACTCCAAAAATACGATCTTCATTTAAGAAAGCAATATTTCTTAAACCATTTAGGTTATTAACCTTTAGTCCTCGATCATTTGGAAAGATGACAAAATCACCTACCTTAACTGTTTCACACTTAGAACCAGCTAATACTACCCGAGCCACTCGCCAGGTATATTCAACTGCATTAATAGGAATCCACAAATTCCCTCTCTTAATCTCTGTACCTTCATCATTAATGTCAGCGAATTGTACCATTAAGATGTTATCTAACACTTGGGTTAGTTGCCATCCTTCTAATTCAAAACTTTTACCAGCATAATGTTCAATTTGAACTTTTCCTCCAATGCGATCTTCTAAGTCTACGGGTCTATCAATCATAATTATTTTTTGTTTAAGTATTCCAACGCTGAATTGTATATATGCAATTCTCTTACCGAGATCTCCATATTATTAGCCAATGTTTCTATATTATCAACCTCATCTGTTTTATTTGTTTGAGTAGATCTTTTAATATAATTTATTTTTTTACCAATACGAGGCAATAATGTTCTATAAATTTTACCGGCTAGTAAATTTTCTTTGGATATAAGTGTCTTATAAATCCATCTATTAAATGTAACATTCACTATTTGAGCCAATGAAGGATCTATCATTGATAGCCATCTATTGGTTATAAAAATAGATGGAATATCATTTTCATCTGGTTGTACTGAATTCTTCTTAAGAATCCAATTTAAAAAAGGAAATAAATTGTCTTTGTAATTGGGTTTCATTAAATAACTTTTGTAGTAGCTATAAAACTGTCTTTTAAAATTTCATCAAAGATATTAGTAATATCAATTGTTAATTCTTCTACTAATTCTTCTGTTAGAAATAAAGAAAATGCAAAACTAGGAGCTTTGGGACCTGCTGAAATGTTAATACCTAAATGACCCAAAGCTACTCCATCTGTTACCTTGGTAATGCTTACACTGGCTTTGCCAAATTCTGTAATGCTATTTTCTCCCATACCAAGTTTGCGAATCATTAGATCATCACCATTTACCTTTACATCAAACAAACCATATTTGTCTGTGCGAAACAAATTGGCAATCTCTTGTACGAACAATCGTTGGAAGAATACTGCACCAATAGCATTCATATTAGGAATCTCCCAACACACACTCAAGGCATCATCTGAATAGATAAAATCGTCTGAAAGTTTATCTTCTAAATCAATAAGATTGGCCTTCACATCCATATTGCCTCGAGTAGTATAAACTACTCCAAGAGAAGAATAATCTTTGCGATAAATTCTGTATCCAAAACGACTATGAATAAGAGAGCCATCATAGTCTGCATCGTTGTATATTAAAGATCTCATAAGTTCAATTTAACTGTTAATTTGTTTTAATCCCGTATTTTTGAATAAATTTTTGAGCACTGGCATTCCATTCTGGTGTATTCATACTGTCTCCTAGGCCATGATGAACTACTCTAATAGGCAGCACTCCACATTTTACTTTTTTAGAATTACAATCTAAACAAAATGTAATATCATAGTGATGAAATGTAAAATCTTCATCAAATTTAGCTCCTTTGCAAGTTGTTGCTTCTACATCTACTGCTAGAAACAATCCGTCCATTATTAAAGCTCTAGAATTAGTAGGTCCGAAACAGGTTGTCCATACTCGATTTTCTGAAGTATGTGCTACTTCACCTACATGAGCTGAACGTTCGGACATTAGATGCCAAGCTGGAGGTTTACTCAAATCTACAGTTGTTGCTCCAGCAAGTCCTGTAACATCATATGGAGAATTTAGAAGTTTTTCTACCAGAAAAGCATCTTCTAATTCCACATCATCATGCACAAACAACAAAATATCATTTTTATGTTTGTCGTTGTATAAAAACTCATTATAAAGTTCTGGAAGACCTCTTTTGTTGTCTTTTACAACATAAAAATCAAATTCTTTGGCGCTTCTTAATATGTTTTGTTTTTCTAAGGATTTGAAAATAGGTTTTTGTTGCCATTCTTCTAATGTTTTTGCCTCCGTGGCAGAAACTACATATACTCTTTTGTTCTTCATATAAAATACGGGTTTGTGTAATTAAAATTGTTTATTTTTTTAAATTGATTATCTTTAAATTCAAAAATAATACCATCTTCTTCTACGTGATGAGAATCTTTAAATTGTGTTGAGGAAAAAGAATCTGAGTTCATCCACAAAGAACTTCCAGCTTTAACAAGATATATGGTTTGATCCCAAACTATCCAACTAGTAAGTAATCCTTGATAGTTGGAATAAGTTTCTACTATATTATAGGTCCTTATTAAATCATAAGGTATTAATTGAGTGTCTACCTCAAATCCTAAATTTTTATTAAGTTCTTCAAAATTTGTTATAATGCCATTATGAGCTACATAACAATTATCTTCTTTAAAGGGATGGGAAGTGTTTGCAGACCATTCTGTTTCTGTGCTATTGGTAGGAGCTCGTGAATGAAAAAGAAAATAATTGAACTCATTACGACTTTGATTTTTTTTCCAAATTAAAGAATCCCTGTCTTTCTCTGTAAAAGGATTTTTTTGTTTGTATATAAAATTTGATCCTGTATTGGTATTTAATGCCAATAAGCTAGATGAATAACTACCTCTAGGTAAATTAAGCTTGTAAAGATTAAAGGCTTTTTCTAGGTCTGAAGATCCTGCTATTCCACACATTTTATTTAATTTCTACACAATTATACTTCACCCAATCAATTTTTCTACTGTAATTAATTGGATCTATTAATTTTGCTTGAATAAATCCTGCTAAACGAGCTGAACAACTAGGACATTCACCACATGCTTGTAAGTGTTCTGTATAACAGGTGCGTGTTTTGGTAAAGTCTACTCCCAATTCTGCTCCGTATTCTATAATTTCTTTCTTGGTCTTTTCTATCAAAGGAGCTTCTATTTTAATTTGATTTCTCCTATTTAGAGACAAAATGGTATTTAATCTATTACGAAATCCTGGAGTACAATCCCAAAAACCCGATGTGTCATCTGCCTTTGCTGCTCCATATAAAACAGTATCTGCATTGCAACTCTCTGCCATTCCAACTGCTAATGACAAAAATATCATATTACGATTAGGTACATAAGCATCATTTTGAGGATCTCCAATCACCTCTTTCATTTTAGGGACCGCTATATCTGTCTGTGTCAAGGCTGATTTAAATCCAATACTTTTGAGAGGAACTTCTATTTTCTGGAATCCGATAGATTTTTGTTCTTTATCAAAAAGAGAAACAATAGTATTTGAAGCAACCGCTATTTCTGTAGCATTACGTTGACCGTAATCTATTAAAAGAGCTGTTATTTTATCGTAATTTCTGATTGCATGATACAAAACTACGGTGCTGTCCATACCACCGCTAAATAAAACTACACAAGATTTAGGAGAATTTGAAGCGTCCATGTGATAAATAATATTATAATGAAAAAATATGGCAAGACAACAGTAAAAATGAAAAACTCCGCTTCCAAGAAAAGAATTGGAGGAGAAGTAAAACGCATTCTTAAAGCCAATATTAAAGGAGAAGAATGTGGATGTGAGGAAGGGTATATTCCATTTGCCAAAAGTTTTATTACATTTTTAGTCAAAGAAGCCGATGAAGCTCCTGTGGGAGATGCAAAAACTCCGGAACAATTCACTCCGGATCAAAATCAAAAAGATTTTGAAGGTTCGTTGGAGCAGGGAACTGATGCTGGTAAATTTGATACACAAGGAACTGATCCAGCCATTACAGCAAATGCTATTACGGCAGTTAAAGACTGGAGTGAAAAGTTGGCAGAATTTGCTAGTTTCATGAATAATCCAGATAGTCAATCTTTACACAAAATCCTAGCTGCAGAAGACAGGCCCGGTTCCCTCCTGCGCGGAGTAACTCGCAAAGCATCTGATAGTATTACGCGTATTGCTGGAGAAATTGAAAAGTTAAAAGAAGTTCTTAACGGATTTATTATTATGGCTCCAAAGAAAGAACGAGATGCAGAACAGCTTAAAATGGGTTAGATTTGAAACAACGAATTTAAAATTAAATCATAAGGTATTTCGTCGATTCCTTCTTTTACAACCCATTCATTGAAATCTTTAAATGGACTATCAGAAGGCCAGCGGAATACCTTTTGTTTTTGCATTAATAGCCTATGTATCTTCTCCTTAGCAGCTTGATCTTTTTTAGGATTATCTAATATCCATATCTTTTCATGAAATGCAAATTCATTAAGTTGTTTTTCTTGAGTTGATGTAAGTTCTAATCCCGCCAAACACACTCCATTTTTAACAAACATAGAATCTATGGGGCCTTCAAATATGAATATATATTCTAGCTGGGTATCTATTCTGTCTATTCCAAATATGGTCTTTTCGTATCCAACTTTGTTAAGATAGCGTGGATCTGAACCATCTAAAGCTCTTGTTTGATAAAAGGGTATTTTGACAGATCTATCATAAAAAGGTATACATAATCTATTTTTATGAAAAGAATCGGTAAAACTAATATAAAAATTTTTACATTTGTTTATAGCAGTATTAATTCTTCTTTGATCGATATATTCTAAAACTTTTATAAAATTACTATTATTTTTATAATAATCTTGTTGTTGTTTATCATTAATGTTTATGGAATCGTAAGGTAATGATGGTTTTTCTTTGCGAACTATTGAAGTATTTCTATTTATATCTAATTCAATAGATATATCTCCGGTGAAAGCTTCTTGTTCTATCTCTTCCTTAGAGAGACCTGAAGACAATTGAATATAGGTTCTGGCATTCCAACTTTTGCCATCACCGCAATGAAAACAATAAAAAGAGTTGGTTGAAGGATAAAAGAACAATCTTTTTTTCCTCAACCAACTCTTTCCTTCTCTGCAAATATTACAGGAAGCATTATAATTCCCGTCAAATTTTCTAAATGTGGGTTCACCAGCATATGTATAAAATTTACTTAAAACATAATGACCTGGTAATTGCTTCATTTAAGAAGTATATCTGATATTTAAAAATTACTCACGACTGTTTGACTTGAAAATTTCCGAAAACGCTTTCATCATATCAAAATTTTCATGTTGGCCAAATTCTGGACGTTCTCCAAATTGAGAAGCATAATTAGCAATGGTGTCTTCGGCTCCATAATCCCTTTCTCCACCTTCTCTATCAAAGGTATCAACTTCACCAGTTCCTTCACCCTCTGTTTGTTTGTCTTCTTTTTCTACCGCCACATATCCCTCTCCTTCTTTTTTCAAAAGACCCTTTGAAATCAATGTTTTTATTTTTCTTACTACAAATTCTTCATTTTCAGCTTCAGAATCTCTAACTTGAGCTGCTCTTTTTTGGATATATCCAGTGACATCTTCTTCAGAAGTCGGAGTTTCTCCACCATCTTTAATGTACTCATACACTTTTTTGGTCCAGTAATCTTCTAATACATCCTCTTCACTAGCTTCTTGACTGGCTGGTGGTTTTGGTTCTTCTGCTGTAGGTTCTTCATCTCCTCCTTCTCCTCCTCCAGAAACTTCTTCCGAATCAACTATCTCCGGAACTTCGTCTGCTTCAAACTCTTCTGGTTGTTCTCCTTTACCATCTGTAATTTCTGATGGTTTTTCTGGTTGATAACCAAAGTCATAAATAGCTTGACCTAATGTACGAGTCCAGTATTTAGCTGCAGTACCACCAAATCCTTTACGCTTTAAAAAGGTGTCTAATAATTTTTGTATTTCTGAATAATCTAAAGCTCTGTCACCATTATCTGTAAGAAATTCTCCTAGAAAATTTAACATTTGACCACCAGTATACTTTCCAGCTTGGGTTCCAAATTTTTCTTTTCCGGCAAAACCTGGAGTTTTGACTGCAGATTTAGGAATACCTATAGACCCACGTCGCGGTGCAGACATTTCTTCTAGATAATTTTCACAAAATGTATTAAACAAACTCATATATTTTATTTATGGTGTCCAGAGGTCTGAAATGAGACTTTCTTGTTCTCCATATATAGTTCCTTTTTCTGTAATATACATAGATGTCAAGGCAATTCTTTGTTCTGGGCTACCATAAATCTCAATAAGAGCCGCTGAATCTCCTTTAGGAAAAATCTTACCATCGCCTTGAAGATAAGATTGTTGAAACACTTTAAAAATATTGTCAATTTCTTCTCTGTACACCGGATCTGTGTCTCTTACACCATCTTCTACAATTTTTACCGGGGATGTCTTAGAAATCGGTAAGAAAAAAACAATATCAAATAGCCTAAGAGTTTCTCTTACTAAAATTCTACTATTATCTAAAAATTTTTCAGATACCATTTCATTAAGATGTAACCAAGAAGAGTATGCAAGGTTGTCTAGAACACATCTATCAAATATAACATTATCAGATTTAGAATATTGAGTTGCTTGGTCGGCTAAAAAATCTAAGATAAGTTGTTGAGATTCTTCAGTGCCAAATTTATTAATCGGAATATTCTTTTCTTTGACCAAGTCTCTATATGTTTTTTCTGGAGAAGAAAACATAGGCCATTTAATCAAAAAGTCCTTAATATAAGTGCTTTTACCAATACATTGAGTTCCTATTACAGCTATTTTCATTTAATTAGTTTTTAAGATTTCTGGAAAAAATTTAATTACCTCTGAAGTGGATTCTTCCCAGTGTTTTTTAGTGTCTTCAAAAACAAAAATATTTTTTAAATAAACACTTTGATTTTGATGCCTCAGTGAAAATGCCAATCCTATCATTTTCTTCATATCTTCTGCGTATCCTTCATGATTAGCATCAACACAACTAGTAAACAGTAAAGCTTCTAAAATTAACTGCAACTCTTCTTCCGTGACATTTATGGTTTTTTGAGACATGTCACATCATACCTTCTATAAATTAAAAATCACTAAGAAACATCCACAGATAAATCTCCAGTAGAATTCACTGCTATCATATCTGATAGTTCATCTTGAATTTTTTTAGCAGAATCTAACGCTAAAGTTAAATTACCTTCCTGACTTAAATCTAAATTAGTTAAATTGTTCAATTCTTCTGGAATTTTTTTCATTTTATCCCCGATAAATGGATCAAGTTTGGTGATATCCGCAGCTGGGGTCAGTAATGCTTTAACTATCAATTGTATTAATAGGGGTCTAGAAGCAAAATTTAATTTACCAGTTAAGTCTTGAAGGTTTACCTCTATATTAGACTTGTTACCTATTTTAACTAAAGAGGAAACTAGGGGAATTATTTTTTGGCAATCCTCTTCACTAGGCATTTCGTCCTTGTATCTGGATATTTCCGCAATTTTGTGGGAAATATCTTGAACTAAACCCGAATCTCCCTTTTCTTCAGCACTATCTTTAAAAGCTTCTACATCAACAAAAAAAGCCGCCACCGCTAACCTAGTCAATTCTATGGTAATATGCGCATCTTCTGGTGGAAGTGCTGAAGGAGTTGTTGTTTGTTGAGATATTTGGGGTGGTACCTCGTTAACATCAGTTGGAGCTGGGGCGGTTGCTAGATCTTCTCCAATAATTTGTTTTAATAAGCCATCGAACAAAGATTTCTTTAAAGAATTTTTTGATAAAAACAAATTCTCTTGTATTAATGATTCTAAAAATTTTTGGGAACGCATACAATTACTTATTGTACTTTAAGTTTTTCCATATAATGTTGACCATTTTCTTTCATTACTTCAAAAATTTTGTATACCTTTTCTGTAAAATCTTGTTGAGCATTATCATCTATATTAGACACATATCTATCTAGTATCAAATACATTAAGGCTGCGACCCAGACTGGATCAAAATCATGAGCATTTGCATCTTTAATGGCTGGAAGCCATTCTTGATCTTTTTCTGAAAAAATGCGTATTACTTGGAATAAAACTTCTTGGTTATTTTCAATCATTGGAAAGGTAGTTTAAAAATTCTTGTCTATCAAAAAGGTTATCTAGATCATCATATGGACATTCATAAAGTCTTCTGCCCACCCAATCATAATCTTCAAAGTATGAGTCCACCATATGCCTAAAAGAAGGTTTAGAGGATGGTTTGATATTAACATGGCACTGATGTCCAAAAACATTCGGTGAATTTGCTATCCACCCCACAGCAGCCTTCTTGTTAAAAGCCGCAGCTGCGTGTTGAATAACTGAATCTATCAATATTAATTTATCTGCTAAAAATGTATAACAAAATAAATTGCGTAAATTGTCTGTTACTTGAGTAACATTTTCTAATTTAGGTTGATTTTCTCTGCGAATATGTAAAATTTTATTAAATTTGTCTTTGGAAGAATTAACTATATCTTGAGCTACAGAAATTGGTAAATCTCTAGCCCATGAATAATCATAATCTTGATTATCACCCCCTCCATTGGAGTGTATAAGCATAACTGGTCCTTGTTTATTAATTATTTTTGCTGCATTATATAACTCCCTCTGTGTCAAAAATATTTTTGGAATAAGAGTTACACTGGGAATATTAAAAGTATCACACCAAATGTCTATTAAATGTTTGGATTTATTGATAAAATCTCCAGAATTATAAGGATCATGTTTTAAAATAATAGAATCTTTATCTTTTACAAAATCATCATAAAAATATGCATACAAACCACTTTTATACACTCTGTAAATAGAAGTATTGTGCAAAAATACTTCTGGATATGGTGTAACTACTATTATTTTTCTATCAGGGTAAAAGTTCTTGATAGACTCCACAACAGCTGTAGCTAGTATACTTTTACCAGCTCCACCATCTATGTGAAAAATTACATACTTGTTACTCATTTTGTGTTATTTTAAGAAGTTTAATCACAAATTCAACTTCTTCACCTGTAGAATTTGAGCAATGTAAATTTTTATACATAATATTAGAAGTATTAAAATTTAAATTATTTGATATTTTATGGAAATATTTTTTTCCCATCAATTTTAAAAAAATTTTATTTATATGTTTGATTAAAATATCTTTATCTTCTATAAGGTTTAATAAATTACTATCTATTATAAAATCTTTTTGTAAGGTAAAAATTTTTATGTTTAACTGTTTAAAAATAATTGTAATATCATTAATAATAGAAGAAATTTCTTTTTCAACAAAATATTTAAAATATTTTTCCTTTCCAGTAATTTTTTTATTCTTTAAAAGATCCCATTCTTGTAAATTTTTAAATATTTTAAATAAAAATTCATTACCAAATTTGTAAAAAGGAAAAATTATAACTCTTTGTGGAAGAAAGACTATTAATGATTCCTTTACCGTCATTACTCTATTATAGCGTCAATTATAGCTTCCTCAACCATTTCTGGGGGTAAAATTAAAGAAGCTTCTTTTATAAGGTCTTCTACCTGTTCTAGTTTAGCTTGTAAATTTTTCTTAAAATTATAAGATTCTAAGAAATTTTCTTTTGTTTTTTCTTTTATATTAGAAGATTCTTGTAAAATTAAAGTTTCTAACAAGGGTTCACTGCTATGTGATATGATTCCCACCAATCTTTTGTAAAATCTATCTAAGGGAGATTTATAACCTTCTTTTGTAGTCGGTTCTTTAATTTTACTTATTAGATAATTTAACAACACTGTACTTTCTGCTTGGGTGCTGGTTTTATTTAAAAATTCAGGTCCTCTTACATGTATTGATCCGTATGGATTATAAATACATCCGCCCCCTAAAGAAGTATTTCCACAGTACATACACCCAGTAGGAGACATATGTACGTGAGTATGTGTAGGAGAATACAAGCAACCCAAACCAAAATATTCTGATTCACAGTAAATGCAGTGAGATTTATACATAATTATAATTAACTTCTTTTTTTATTAAATTTTTAGGTGCTTTTCCTATACGTACATTGATTATTCCGTTATAATAATCTTCTCTAAACATAGCCCCTCTTAATATTTGGGTTTCTATCTCATAATAAGCCATTTCCCATTTACAGGTACAGGTTTTTAAAATAAGAAAATTAAAATTTTCTTTACCCAAACGTTCTATATCTGCATTTAATTTTTCTGAAGAACTTGTATAGGTTTTCCAGTCAGATTCTTTAATGGTTAATCTTTTCCGAAGTTTGCCTTTAAGAGGTTTAAGCCTTCGTTTGGACATGCATTGTTTTTTACCAATATAAATTTTATTTTCTATTTTGTTGGTTATTTCATATATAAACCCAAAAGTTTCTTCTGTTAAAATAACTCCAGGTACTATGTTCCAATGACCAGTATCCATTACAAACCTCCAGTTTTGGGAAAATTTCTTTTAAAAACCTTAGGCAATTTTTTCTTCTTAGAACGTTTTACACCTCCTCCAGTAATAGCCATGGCCGTTTTAACATCTGGATCTGTCATTAAATTTCCAGTATTACCAAAAGCTCCAGGAGTACCAGCAACATTCATATCTTCTAATATTTTTGTAACCAATGGTTGAAAATTTAAATTCATAATAGATAATACTTATTTATTTATGTGGGATCTAGACAAATACAATACCGAATTAAAAGAAGATACCCGTATTGATGAAATCAATCTTCTTCAAAAACAATTAATGCTCCCTGGTATTAAACACAAATGGGTAGCTCGTTTAATATTTGCCAAGAGACATCTAAATTCTTTGAATAAAAAGAAAAAATTAACTTATGTAGCAGTTTTAGCTTCTCTTGAAAGTCAAAATGCAATTCCTCCAGGACTTTCTAAAACTACTTTAGAGAAAAAAATAGAATCTTCAGATTCTGTTCAAAATATTATTCAAGATATTGAAGACACAGAGTTGATTATAGAATATCTAGAAAAGGTAGAAACCATTCTTAGATCTATGACCTATGATATGCGTAATATTACAGAAATAACTAAATTAGAAACTACCTAATGAACACTGTGGAGTTAATTTTATCTGTCAATGGCAAGGGAGCTCAAATTAAAGGAGATATTTCCTATATTAATTTAATCAGAGAATATTTTTCAGTACCCAATCCATCTTATAAAAGAGCTCCATATGCTTCTTCAAGAATATATAGTATAACTCCTCAGGGTAAATTTAAAATTGGTTTGGTGGGTTTAATATTGAAGTATTGTTATTCCAATCATATTAAGTGTGAAGTTCAAAAGGAATTATTAATCAAATATAATCCTCTTATAGATTCACCGGAAGTAGTTTGTCTCAACAAGACATATAGGGATTATCAAGAGAAGTCTATCTTTAGGGCTTTACAACACGGCAGAGGTGTTGTTGTTATTCCAACCGCTGGCGGAAAAACACTAATCATGGCTGGTTTGATTAAAAGTTTTATTCAAAAAGAAAAAAATATTAATAAAATCCTAGTAATAGTACCCTCTATCCAATTAGTAGAGCAAACTGCAGAAGATTTTATTTCTTACGGACTGACTGGAGTACATAAGTGGTGTGGTGGATCTCCATATAACCCTGAAGCTCTTATTACAGTGGCTGGGTCTCAGATATTAATGTCAGAGAAGTCAGATCTTTCTGTATTAGCAGATGTGGAATTATTGTTGATGGATGAGGTACATCAAACCAAAAGGGGTAATTGTATCAATGATATATTAAAATTTGTAAACACTAATCATCGTTTTGGATTTACAGGAACTCTTCCTTCTACTAAAATTGATGAATGGAATATCATAGGTGAATTTGGACCCATCGTATACGAAGAGAAGACACATTCTTTAAAAGAACAGTCATATGTATCTAATTTTAAAATTATTATTTTAAATATTAAACATAACAACCCTCCAATTTTTGATATAGATATACAAGAACCAGCCGAGGCCTATCGTCAAGAAATGGAATTTTTATTTTCTAATTTTAGACGCAATGAAATTATTGTAAATTTAGCAATGAGGTTGCAAGAAAATACCTTAATAATGGTGGATCGTATTGAACATGGAGAAACTCTATACAGACTCTTGGACCAAATGTACATTTTAAGAGAAATACCTAGGAGACCTGTATATTTTATTCAAGGTTCTACTGAAATGGAAGAGAGAGAAAAGATTCGCTCTTTGATGGAAGACAGGCATGATGTGATTGTAGTAGCTATCTCTAAAATTTTTAGCACAGGAATCAACATTCCCAATCTTCATAATATAATTTTTGCTTCCATAGGAAAAGCTAAAATTAAAATTATGCAATCTATTGGTCGGGTATTACGATTACACCCGACCAAGACTCTTGCTTCTATATTTGATATAGCAGATAATACTAGATATGGTAAAAAACACCTAGAAGCAAGAAAAAAAATGTACACTTTAGAAAAATATGAATACTCCGAAAAAGAAATCTCCGCGTAAAAGAAAAGAAGATGATTTTGAAAATATCATCTATACAGAAGAAGAAGCAGAAATGTTAGGATTTTCTTCAACAAATCCAAAAGCAGAAAATGATGATGAAGAAGATGAAGATTTGTTTGAAATTAAAGATGAGGAAGATGATGAAGAAGAAGAGGAAATTGAAGTTAAACCTACATACGCCAAGAAAAAAGCAGATAAAGAAAAATTTTATGTAAATCCTCAAGAATTTGATGAAGAAATAGCAGTTTATTATAAAACCGGCAACATGTCAGATAATTTGGCTTTAATGGTTAGTAAAATTGCAAATAAATTAAGTTATGCCCCCAACTTTATCAATTATACATTTAGAGAAGAAATGGTAGGTGATGGTATCATCAGAATGTTTAAGGCATTAACTTCTCAAAAATATGATAGAGAGAAAGGATCTAATCCGTTTTCATATTTTACCAGAGTTGCATTCAATGCTTTTCGTAATCGAATTAAAAAAGAAAAACACTTAAGAGATACACACGAAAAATACCAAGAAAATCTTTTGCTTTTCTCGGAAAATTATAATACTATTGTAAAGAATAATCAATTACGTATTCAGAAAGATCGCGATGTCTATTAGAAAAAAAATTAAATCAAGAAATATAGGTTTTTTCTCTGATATCCATATGGGTCTGGGGAGAGATAGTGTTATCTGGCAAGAAAATATTTTAAAATTTGCTGAATGGGCTAAAAATATCTATGAAAAAAGAGATATTACAGAAATTATAATTCCAGGCGACATCTTTCACAATAGAAGTGAAATTTCTGTTAACACATTAGCAACTGCAGCAGCCTTTTTTCAAATTTTTAAAGATTTTAATTTATATATTTCCACTGGAAATCATGATTGCCATTTTAAAAATTCATCAGATATAAATTCCATTTCAATTCTTAAGGGATGGACCAACATTACTTTGGTTGATGAAGAACCCGTGGTATTTGACACCCCAGTAAATAAAACTTTATCCTTAATACCTTGGGGTATAAAGGTAGAAAATATACCAGAAACAGATATTTGTGTTGGACACTTTGAAATTAATTCATTTAAAATGAATGTTCAAAAAATTTGTGATCACGGGGTAAATTCTTCAGATCTCTTAGACAGGTCTCCATATATTGTATCTGGCCATTTTCATCACAAAGATCATCGAAAATATGAAAGAGGGGACGTATTGTATCTTGGCAGTCCTTACCAACAAAATTTTGCCGACTCTGGGTCTGAAAGAGGAATTTATATTTTTGATTTAAAAACCAATGAATTTGAATTTATAGTTAATAATATCTCACCACAACATTGGAAAGTTTCTTTACAAAAAATCTTGGACAAAACTTTAACCAGCCAACATTTAAAAAATATTATTCCTAATAATATGATTAGCTTCGTAATTGATACCAAACATGCTTCTGAGAAAATTTCTTTATTAGCATCCAAATTACAAAGTCTTAAACCTAAATTTTTTAGAATTGATTATCAAACCGTAGATAATAATTTATCTTCCACAGAAGGAGAATTAAATTATAATAGTATAGATATTCCAAAAAGTTTACAAGATTTTGTAAACACTCTAGAAACCTCAAATAAAGAAGATACTATTAGTTATCTTTCAGATCTTTACACCAAATTAACAGCATGAATGAAAAAATTTCAGTTGGAATTATAGACATATATTCCCAAGAGACCCTCAATAAATGTCTGGAAGCAATTCCTAATTCTTTAAAAGAAAATATTGTAGTTATTTCTAACACAGAAAATAAAATTCCCAATAACATTAAAAGTATTAAATTTAGCAGAGCCGTTTCCTTGGCTTCTATGAGAAATATTTTTCTTACATCAGAAAGGAGTAAAGGTAATAAAAATTATTTTTTCATTATTAATTCAAATTTAATTTGTATCAAAGAAGATTTTTTTGAACATGTAATTAAAACCGCTTCGGTCTTTGGTACCTGGGTTATGTTTGGCCCTAACAAGAAAGTTATATCGTTGGAGGAAGACAATCATAAAATTTCTTTAGATCTTGGTTATACAATGAATCCAGATTTTATTTTTCTACATTCTGGAATTATTAAAAATGTTGGGTTTTTTAATGAACAAATACCTAGTAATGAATCTTTAGATGTTTTAGATTATATTATCAGATGTCATAAACTTGGTGTATGTACTCCAATGCCACACGCCCCAAGTGTTAATTATGGTTTGTATGTTATGGAAGAAGAGGTTTTAAAAATTAAATTTTCAGATGAACAAAAAATAACCAATATGAGTTATGGAATGTTTTATCATTTGCATAAATTTATTCCTGATCCCAAGGAATTTCCTAATAGAAGCCAGGATGAACTTTTTAATATTGTAGAAACTCTTCAACAAAAATATTCAAAACCTTTATAATGAAAAAAATTGGATTAGGTTTAACAACCTATAAAAGACCAGATTACTTTTTAAAAGTAATTAATAGTGTACCTTTAAAAGATTCAGGTATAGAAGTGGTTGTGGTAAATGATGGCACTCCTTATGAAGACATTCATCATATATATAATCACATTCAACATCCAGTTAACAAAGGTGTGGGTATATCAAAAAATAGTGCCTTAAAATTCTTATTAGAACAAAAATGTGATTACTTCTTTTTGATGGAAGATGATATAATCATTAAAGATCCTGCAGTATTTGAACAGTATATCAAAATGCATGTAGATACCGGTATACATCATTTTAATTATAGTCAGCATGGTTTAATGAACAAGTATCCAGGTTCCGATACCCCTTCACCAAAAACAGTTATTCAATATAAAAATAGTAAAGTAGCTCTGTATCCTCACTGTGTAGGAGCTTTTAGTTTTTATACTAAAGAGTGTTTGGAAAAAGTAGGATTAATGGACGAAAAATTTTACAACGCCACCGAACATTTAGAGCATACCTACAGAATCATTCAAAATAAAATGCATCCTTCATTCTGGTGGTTTGCAGACCTACCAAATGCTAATGATTTTCTGACGGACATACCGTGGACTCAAGAATCTAGTACTATATCATCTCATTATAATCATCATAACACGGTGATAAAATCTCTTCAATATTTTTATGAAAAACATAAAGTAGATTTATTACAAATTCCACAAAGTAATCTAGAAGAAATTAAATTAAATCTCAAAGAAATTTATAAATTATGGAAAATCTAACCCTAGCATCATGTTCTTATAACACTCCAGAAGTAACCTTAACCATGTTAAGGTCTTTTTTTAAGTATCATGGAGACACTAAAGTATTGATATGTGAAAATTCTTCTGAAGAAGAAACTGCAGATCTTTTAGTTAAAGAAAATGTTCCGTTTATTAGAAATCAGAAAGGATTACATTCCCCTTCTGTAGATATTCTTTTAGATAAATGCTCTACAGACTATATGTTGCTTGTGGACACAGATATTGTCTTTCTTAAAAACCATCAAGATATATTTGATCAATTTGTTAATATGGACTTAACTCTTTTTGGTGAAGTGTGTGGAAGTCGCGGAGGTAAGTCTTTATACAACAGAGTACATCCGTGGCATTGTTTGATTAATGTTAAACACATTAATCAACACAATATTAAATTTCATGACCATATTAGGCTTTCAGACAGAACCTCACCAAAGATTTATGATGTAGGGGCTAGTTTCTTTGAAGATATCAGAAAGGCTGGTTTAAAGGTGGGTAATGCTAAATTAGAAGACATTTATTTTAAACATTATGAAGGAATGTCTTGGAGAACTAAAAAATTTGGAAATTTAGATGGAAATATTGATATTGATCCAACAGCCACTCACAACAATTCGGAAATGTTAAAATATGGTCAATTTATTGAACGTATATACCAGACGGAAATTCCGAGTTATAAAGATATTAAAATAAATGCAAGATAATATCATTTTTGCTATAGTTGTTCATAGTAAACAAATTATAGAGTTATTTGAATCTTCACAGAGATACAAAGATCTTAAAAATTATGTTTATATTTTAGTAGGCATCCATAATGAAGATTATACTTCTGAGAAAATTATCCAATGTGATCGTTTAATAGATAATATAGAAGATAATAAAAATTATTTAGCATATACTGGGTGGTATGCAGTTGCCAAAAATTTAAATTTAATTGCAAAACAATTTAAATACATTTATTTTCTCGAATATGATACCAACATTACAGAACCATTGAGTTTAGAAACCATGATCTTTAATATATTTGAAGGAGATAAAAAAGTATATGGATTTCATGCGTTTGAATTACATTCTTGTTTCTTAGATAATAGCATATTTAATAGTTTAATGGTTTCTTTTCTAAAAGAAAGAGGTTATCGTTCTATTAAAGGTAACAATAACAATTGGATGGCTACTAATAATATGGTTTTTGAAAGAAATTTTTTAGTAGATTTTTTTAATGATGAAATGACAATTGATTTTTTAAAATATTTAAAAAATGATAAAATGTCAGGACACAATTTAGAGAGATATTTAAGTGTATATTGTTTTTTAAGAAATATTCAATTTGATTTTGTAAATCCCAATTGTTTTAAACACGAAGCAATGGATAGTCATAACACTCAAGGGAGAAATAATATATATGAAGGATTTAAAACTGTTAATAAAATTTCCGACTAGAAGTAGACCATCAAAATTTTTTAATATTTTAGACAAATATTATCTTTTATTAAAAAATCTTAATGTTGAATTTGTTATATCTTGTGATACAGATGATATCACAATGAACAATCAAGAAGTTATTAATAGATTAAATTCTTATCCATATTTAAGATATTATTTTGAAAATAACAAATCAAAAATAGAAGCCGTAAACAATAATTTAAAAGATAAAAATTTTGATATTTTGTTGTTGGCTTCCGATGATATGCTGCCAGTACAAAAAGGTTATGATGAAGTTATTCGTACCAAAATGTCAGAGACATTTTCAAATACAGACGGTGTATTATGGTTTAATGATGGTTTTCAGGGATCTAATTTAAATACCTTATGTATTCTCGGTAAAAAATATTATGATAGATTTGGTTACATTTACCATCCAGCTTATAAATCATTATACAGTGATACAGAATTTACTTTAGTGAGTCAACAATTAAACAAGGTAAAGTATTTTGATCAACTTTTAATAAAACATGTGCAATATTCCATAGTCAAAGATCAACCGGATGAATTGTACATAAAAAATGATAGTTTAGAACAAGAAGATCGAGCCACTTTTGAAGCTCGTAAATTAATCAATTTTAAATGAACGTAATATTAATTTCTTTTGCTAATAATGAAAAATGGTATAGATCTCAAAAAAATCTTAACCAGAGTGCTGCCAGGGTTGGCGTCAAACATATTATTTCCTTTAATCCATCAAATTTGGATAAAGAATTTTCAGAAAAATACTCTCATTTATTAACACCAACCACTAGAGGATATGGATATTGGATGTGGAAATCAGCCATTTTGGAACAAACTTTTAACATAGCAAATGACAACGACATTATTTTGTACATTGATAGTGGCAATCAAATTGTTAGCAATTTGGATTATATTATATCCGTATGTAATCAAAAAGAGGTAGTATTATTTGATAATAGAGATGGTAATCCCCATGGAATACCACATATAAATCAAGATTGGACTAAGAGAGATTGTTTTACCTTAATGGATTGTGATGAAGAAAAATATTATAAAGCACCTCAAATTGATGCTTCCTATCTTTTCTTTAAGAAAACATCTTTTACACAATCTTTATTAAAAGAATTTAAAACATTTTCAGAAAATGAAAATATAATTTCCGATTTACCCAACATCACAAAACCTAATTTGTCCACTTTTAGTGATCATCGACACGATCAATCCATTATGTCCTTGCTAGCAGCAAAACATAATATAGAATTACTACCAGAGCCATCTGAATGGGGCAATCACTTAAAACGCCCGTATCCACAATTATTCCGGCACCACAGAGGAGTATTTTAATGAAATTTTTAATTATACAGGAAAACGGTAGACATGAAATTAGCAAACATTTGAGAGAATGTAATAGCATGCAAAGAGCCCTAATTCATAATGAAGTAGAGTGTGATGTTTGGGGTTTAGGGCATGATAATTTTCAAACAATTCCAGATTATGAAAAATATGATGTTATTATTAATTTAGAAAATTATGATACCGGATGGATGCCTAATTTGGCACATGTTAAGTCTCCTCTAAAATTCTTGTGGGCTATAGACAGCCATTGTAGAGGACAAGAATATTATGATATGGTTTACAGTGAAGGAAAATATAACTATATTTTGCAAGCTACAAAATATTTTTGTAATAAAGATAGTCTTTGGTTTCCAAACTGTTATGATGGTGATTTTTTGTTTCCAGTAGAGAATGAAAAAAAACATCTAATAGGATTCTGTGGTAATGTGGTTAATAGAGGATCTTTGTTACAATATCTGTCTTCTATTATGTCTTTTAAAATAGACATAGATGTAAGAGGACAGAACATGATAAATGCTATCAGATCTTATAAAATCCATTTTAATAAAAATATTGGTGTGGATGTAAATTATAGAAATTTTGAAACTATGGGATGTGGAACTTTACTACTCACAGATCACAATGATCAATATACAGAATTAGGATTTAAACCAGAAACAAATGTTTTTGTTTATAGGAACATAGAAGAAGCTGTAGAAATTATTAATTTTTTAAAAAACAAAGAAGATGTTATTTCGGAGGTGTCTGCAAAAGGTTGTGAATTTGTTAAATCTAAACACACCTTTAAAAACAGGGCCAAGAGCTTAATTAAATTTGTTAATTCTATATGAGAATATTTAAAACAAGAAATGATTTATTAGACAAGCTTCCAAAAAATTTAAAAATAGCAGAGTTGGGAGTTTTTAAAGGAGAATTTGCGCGAGAAATATATGAGAGAATGATTCCTAAGGAATTAAATTTGGTGGATATATGGGAGGGTAAGTTTGGGTCTGGTGATAAAGACGGTAATAATCATACCATTATTAATAATATGGAAGAAGTGTTTTTTAATTTAAGAGACGTATACAAGTTTAATAGTAATGTAAATGTTATAAGAAATAACACAGTGGATTTTTTAAATTCTTGTTCAGATAATTCTTATGATATGATTTATGTTGATGCTGACCATTCCTATGAAGCTGTAACCAAAGATTTAGAATTATCTTTTAATAAAATAAAAAATTCAGGTATTTTGTTAGGACATGATTATGTTCAAGGAACTCAAATAGCAGCTGCCGTAGATAATTTTTGTTATCAATATAAACAAAACATTATAGCAGTTACTGAAGACGGATGTCCTACATTTGTTATACAAATTTCTAAATAATGAAAAACATATTATTTCATTCTAATCAGTTATGTATCAGGGGTACGGAGGTAGCAATGTTTGATTATGCCCACTACAATGAAACTTTATTAAATAATAAATCCTATATAGTTTCCAGAAGAGGCAGTGATCTAGGAGCTCTTAAAAAATTTGAAGATAGATTTGAGGTACATTTGTATGATGAATTTTCAGAAATAGAAGAAATTATCAAAAAACTTCAAATAGACTACACATATTTGATAAAAGCGGGAGACATAGATGGAAGAGTTACCCTTGGATCTAAAAATTTAATACATGCTGTATTTCAGCATTACAATCCTCACGGAGACAAATATTTTTATGTATCAAAATGGTTGTCTGAAAAAATGACAAACAATTCAGAAAATTATGTACCTCACATAGTAACTCTTCCAGAGTGTAAAAATTTTAATTTAAGAAAAAAATTAAATATATCAGAAGAAGCCACTGTTATTGGAAGATATGGAGGGTTGGATGAATTTGACATAGAAGCTTCTAAAAGAGCCGTATTTGATGTCTGTAAAAAAAGAAAAAATATTTATTTTGTGTTTATGAATACAAGAGAATTTTGTAAACATAATCAAATTATTTTTATAAATCCAACATACAATTTACAGAACAAATCTGATTACATCAATATGTGCGACGGCTTGATTCATGCCAGACAGTTTGGAGAATCTTTCGGACTAGCTATTGCAGAATTTTTATTTTTTAATAAACCAGTAATAAGCTGTCGACAAGGAATAGACACAGCACATTTAGATATGCTCGGAGGCAAGGGCTTGTGGTATTCTTCTTATCAAGAATGTTTTGATATTTTATTAAATTTTGACAAACAATATCATAAAACTATAAATTACAAAGAATTGGTTTCAGAATTTACCCCAGAAAATGTAATGAAACGATTTAATAATTTGTTCTTATCGTAGTCTATCTTTCTTGATATTTTTAAATCGTCTAGGATACTATACTAGTGAAGCGAGTAATTTTTAAATCTGTAAAAATACAAAATTTTCTCTCTGTAGGAGAAACACCTCTAACATTAAATTTTCAAAGCGGTATCTCTATTATAACTGGAGAAAATAGAGACAAGGGAGGGAGGAATGGTGTAGGTAAAAGCACTATTGTAGAATCTTTATATTGGTGTCTGTTTGGTAACACCATGAGAGAAATTAAAAGAGAGAGAATAGTTCATAGACAGTCTGATGGCAATTGTTGTGTGATATTAGAATTTAATGTAGTCTCATCGAATAAAGTAAATGCATACACTTTAATAAGAACTATTTCTCCTAATTCTGTAAAACTGTACTGCAATGAAGAGGATATTACTCTCTCCTCAATGCCCAAGACGGATGAAAAAGTTAAAGAACTCATAGGAGCTAATGAAGAAGTGTTTCGTAACGCGGTCATTATGGCTGCTAATAACACCTTACCTTTCATGGCTCAAAAGAAAGTAGACAAGAGAAAATTTGTAGAAGGCATATTGCAGTTAGGTATTTTTAGCGAAATGCTTTTACAGATCCGGCTGGATCATAATGATTACTAAAAAGAAAACGATCTCTGTAGTGCAAAATTTATAGAAAAACAGAAAAATTTAGAAATTTACATTAAACAATTTCAAAAAACAGAAAATGTTAAAATTGAAAAAATAGATAATTTAAAAACCAAAATATCTATAAATAAAGAAAAAATAGAAACTGAATCTAAATTAGATTTAAATGCTTTGGAACAAGAAAAAAATGACTTGTTAAATTCAATTTCTAAAAAAGAACAAAAAATTAAAAAATTAGAAGAATTATCTTTGGATTGTTCCGGATCATCAGACTTTCTGAAAAAACAAGAAAATTTGTCTTCATTTAAAATTGCTCAATTAAAAAAAGAATTAGAGGCGTTAAAAGAAAAAACTCAAACATGCCCCACCTGTAAGAGATCTTATGAAGATCATGATAAAAAACACATAGAAGAATTGTGTAATGATATTGATGTAAAAATTAAAACAGAAGAAGAATCTAAAAAATTATTAACAGCTGATATTAAGCAAAAAAATAAAGATTGCAAAGATATAGTAGAAGCAATCAAAACATTAAATACACAAATTAAAAAAGATTCAGATAGTATACATAATTTTTCTATAATTTCTAAAGAAATCAAACACTTAACGGACATAAACAATTCTCTTCAAAAAGAAATTGAAGAAATTCAAAATTCTAAAAATGAATTTGAAAGTTTAATATCAAATATTAAAGAAGAAATTGCAGAAGAAGAAACTAAATTGGAAGATTTGCAAAAAAGAATTTCAGTTCTAGAGGTGGCAAAGTATGTAGTATCAGAAGAAGGGGTGAAGACCTACATTATTAAGAAAATGTTAGTCATTCTCAATTCTAGATTAAATCATTATTTACAAATTTTAGAAGCTCCGTGTAAATGTGAATTCAATGAAGTGTTTGAAGAGACTATTCATGATGAGTATGGAAAAGAAAGTTCTTATTTTAACTATAGTGCCGGAGAACAAAAACGAATAGATCTGGCAATTCTTTTTATGTTTCAGGATTTGTTAAGACAACAAACTGGCACCTCTTTTTCCTTGAGTATGTATGATGAATTATTTGATTCTGCTATAGACGAGAAAGGTGTAGATAAAATTTTAGACATTCTAAAAGATAGAGTTGAAAAATTTCAAGAAAACATTTATATTATCTCACACAACACTCATACCTCTAAATCAGGTGTGGATCAGATTATTCTTTTAGAAAAACACAACGGAGAAACAAAATTAATTGAACAAATTTAATATTATGACAGAAAACAATTACCTATTGATTAGTGATGATGGTCCTGGATTTCACACCATTGAAGGAGAAGGCCGATTAATCGGAAAACCTAGTATCTTCTTGCGTTTATTTGGATGTAATTTAACGTGTAAAGGTTGGGCTACTCCTGATTCTCCTTGGGGTTGTGATTCTTTTATCTCATGGTCCCAGAAAAACAAATGGACATTTGAAGATATCTTTAAATTTTATGAAGAAAATGGTCTTGTTGAGAAGCTTTTAAGAGGAGATATCTGGAAGTTGACCGGTGGAGAACCTTTCTTACGTCAAGAACCACTATTAGATTTTGTAGAAGAATTTGTCAGTCGTTATAAACAAATTCCAGCTATTGATTTTGAAACTAACGGCACCATTAAACCTAATGATACTTGGTATGATACCTACGAAGCATCCTTTACAGTATCGCCGAAGTTATCTAACAATGGAGACCCGAAAGAAAGAAGGTATCAACCAGAAGTTTTAGATTGGCATGCTAAACACAATTCTTGTTTTAAGTTTGTAGTTAATTCCAAAGAAGACATGGATGAATTGTTTGAAAATTACATTAATTCTAAAGAATTTTATATACATCCAAGCAATGTATGGCTTATGGTATGTGCAGGTTCTCGAAAAGAACATGTAGAGAGAGCAGCATATGTAGCAGAGTTAGCCAAGGAACATGGTTTTAATTTTTCACCAAGACTTCAGTTAGTAATTTGGGATAAAGCCTTAAAGGTATAAGTGATTTTTTATTATCTTAACTATATATTTCAATGGCTTTAAAAATTAAAAATCAAACAGATGTAATATCTAAAGATTCTATCATTTATCAGTACAATGTAATCTTAGGAGGCATACCCAATTTGCCAGTAGGTGTTCCTAAACAATTTTTACCAGTTTATCGTTATATACTATTGACCCCCATTCATGTTCCATCAGCGCCGGCAGTAGAAATGCCGGAAGCATCTACTCCAAGAGCATTAAATTATTATGCTGATTACGGTGGTTGTGGATTCTGGAGAATGGTTTGGCCAGAAGTTGCTTTAAATGCTTATCAAAAAGCTAGTATTTCTGGTTTAACTAGCATGGTTTTGGATATAAGGTTTTATCAAGGTATTAAATCTATTAGATTCCAACGCCAAGCCACCCCAATTCAAGAACAATTCATTGTCGAATTGAAAAAATCTCAAAAAGATATGGGCTACCGCATGCTGTATGAGGTAGATGATATTGTTTTTAGGAATGATATTCCAGATTACAATAGATGCAAAGAAGCCTTTGCCTCCAAAGAAACCGAAGACACTATCCTGCGTATATTAAGTCATATGGATGAAATGACCGTTACTTGTCAATTCATGAAAGATTATTATATGGAGAAGACTGGACTCAAAAATATTACAGTCATACCCAATTATGCACCAAAGTCTTGGTTAGGCAGACTTTACAATCCAGAAAGAATTGCTAGATTATATGATCAACATAAAAAGAGACCTCGTATTTTGTATTCTGGGTCTGGAACTCATGTAGATATGATCAACAAAACCGGCTTCAAGGATGATTTTGAACATGTGGTTCAGGAAATTATTAAAGCTCGTAAAAAGTTTAAATTTGTTTGGAAGGGTACCTATCCGTTAGCAGTCAAACCCTTTATTGATAATGGAGAAATGGAATTTTTAGGATGGACTCCTCTTTTTGATTTGCCTCAAGCTCAATATGATGCTGGTTGTAATGCTACTTTTGCTCCTTTACAAGATAATATCTTTAATAAATCTAAGAGTAATATTAAAATGATTGAATCTGGTGCTCTTGGTATGCCAGGAGTCTTCCAAGACCTGTGTACCTACGGGGATGCAGAGGTAAAATTCAAATCTGGTACAGATCTTATCAATCAATTAGAATATATTACGTCTGATTTTGATAGATATATGAAATTGTCTTCTAATCTTTATCAGTTTACAGATAAATTATGGCTAGAAGATCATTTAGACTGCTATGAAGCTATATATTTTACACCTTGGGGCAGCAAAGAGCGCCAACTCAAGTCTCCAGAGCTCATTAGATTGAATCCAGATCAAAAATTGTAGAAATTAACTTGATTTCCTCACTGAAAACTGAGAAAATATAAGCATGTATCGAAATGTCTTTTATGATTCTGCTAGACAAGCTGTCCATTTATGGACTTGGGATGAAAATGGTAAGAGAATTAAGATAGAATCTAGCTATGAACCATATCTTTATGTAGAATCCACGTCAGGAGTAGACGCTATTTCTATTTTTAATACACCTTTGAAGAAAATTAAGTTCAAAAATCAGTTTGATCGCAACCGTTTCGTTAATGAAACACCAATTAAGCGCCTATTTCATAACCTAAGTTGTGAACAAGACTTTCTTTTAACCACATTTAAGGATGAACTACACAAACCTGAGGCATTACATCGCTCTCTGAAGGTCTTTTGGCTGGATATTGAGACGTATAGTCCAGATAGAATGCCGGATCCACACAATCCAGAGGACCCAATCAATCTAATCACCCTATGTGATTCACTTTCCAACCATTATTACTCGTGGGGCACAGGTCCTTACAAACCAAAAGACAGCAATGTTACCTATGTTCAGTGTAAAAGTGAGCGGGATCTATTACAAAAGTTCCTAAATTTTTGGTCATCAGACCATCCAGATGTGTTAGCTACCTGGAATGGAGAGGGATTTGATGTTCCTTACATCATGAATCGACTAGGGAATCTCTTGGGTGAAGAGGAGACAAGCAGAATGTCACCAGTCAATTCTATCTACTATAGGGAAAACGTAGCGATGAATAAGTTCGGGAAGATGATTAATAGATGGTACATCCGAGGCGTTAGTAACATTGATTATATGGAAGTGTATAAGACATTTTCCCGTGGAGATAGAGAATCTTATTCATTGAATTACATCGGGGAACATGAATTAGGTGAAGGGAAAACAGATGTAGGTGGTCAAAACCTAGCAAGTCTGTCAGAAGAAAATTGGGAATTGTTTGTAGATTACAACATTCAGGACGTTAAATTGCTGGTTAAATTGGATGAAAAGCTTAAATTCATTAAATTGATTAGAGCCCTTTCCTATAAAGGATTCATCCCATTTGAACAATCATTGGGTAAGGTGTCTATGATCACAGGAGCAGTGGCTCATCAAGCAGTAATACAGGGTTATAGAATTCCTACCTTCAAGAATGATGGCTTGAGAGATGAATATGTAGGTGGATATGTACACGAACCAGAAAGAGGTTTAAGTAATGCCGTAGTCAGTTATGATGCAAACAGTTTGTATCCAAATACAATCATCACTCTTAACATTTCACCAGAAACTAAAATAGGTCGCATTATTGAAGTGGTTGGTGGAGAGTATACTATTCGCCTAGCAAACGAAAAAACCATAACCATAGACAAAGAAAAGTTTGATAAGCTTGTCCAAAAAGAACAATTAGCCATATCAAAGTATAATGTCCTCTATACTCAAAAGTTTAAAGGTGTTGTACCTAATTTAATTAACAGAGTTTACGGAGAACGTGTTTCTATTAGAGCAATGGTATCTAAATTAATGGATCAAGTAAATGAAACATCGGATCCAAATGCTAAAATAGAATTAGAAGCCGAGATCTTAAACTTAGATACTATTCAAAATGTGTTAAAGTTAATTCTAAACTCTATCTATGGAGTATTTGCTCAGAAATATTCTCCTCTATTTGACATAGATCACTCGGCCAGCATCACATTGACAGGCCAAGCAGTAGCAAAACAAGCATCAGAGATCGCATATCAATTTGCAAAAGACAAAGGAGTTACAGAAGATAAGAAAAAAATATACATTTATGGTGACACGGATAGCTGTTACTTCAGCATTGCTCCAATTTTGTCTAAATTAAATGCTAAACTTTTAGAAAACAATAGGCTTACATCTAAAGCTCGAGAGGTTTTGGCGGAGATTGATGTATACCTCAATGATAGAATTATTGAATGGGCAGCAGCAGAACTCAAATCCATAGATCCACGCTTTGTATTCAAGCAAGAAGCTGTATGTGATGTAGCGTTCTTTCAAGAAAAGAAGAGATATATCCTACATGTTATAGAACAAGAAGGCAAGATTCCTAAGAAACCTTTCAAGTATGTAGGAGTAGAGGTGGCTCGCTCCACTATTTCTCGGCCAGTTAAAAATTTAATCATGCAAGTGATTGAAAATGCGATGTTAGCTCAAGATAAAAAGAAAGCAGATGAAATCTTTCGCAAGGCTTATGATGAATTTTGTACTTTTAAAATAGAAGATGCTTCGATTCGCAGTAAAATTTCAGATTATGAAAAGTATGAGGCTCGGATAGGAGAGATGGGGCAGACTGGTAAAGGTACACCTATTGGACCTAAAGCTGGTATTAGTTATAACAATCTTCTTAAGAAATTAAAATTGGAACACAAGTATGAACCAATTGGTAGTGGAAGAAAGATCAAATACTTTTATACTTCGCGTAACAATTACAATTATAAAGTGATGGGATTTAATGAAAGTTATCCTCCAGAACTGAAAGAAGTAGTTGGATTGAATTACCAATTTATGTTTGAAAAAATACTTGCACCACCTATTCAACGGTTCTATGATGGAGTAGGTTGGATTTTACCAACACCAGGCAGAGAGGTTCAAACAGATTTATTTGATCTTTTCCAATAATATTTTTATGAAAAAACCATTAATTGCTCATGAAGCTCCTTATATGATTATGAGAGAGGTACAGCAAATGACAGACTATGATTACTGTCTCGTACATCTCTTGGAAGAAGATCCCAAATACCTAGAATACTTTAGAGAAGCTAAAGAAAAGGGACGATACATCATTATGGATTGTAGCTTGTTTGAACTTGGACATGCGTTTAATCCAGAATTGTATTACAATTGGATTAAAGAAATTCAGCCAGATGAATACATTGTTCCTGATGTATGGCAAGATTATGAAGACAATCTAAGATCGTTTAAAGCATTTTCAGAATTATTTGACCTTACTAAATTAAAAGGCAAACGCATAGGTGTCTTACAAGGAAGAACCTATAGAGAATTTATAAATGCATATCAATTTATGGAAAAAGAATGTGATAAGATTGCTGTAAGTTTTGGGTATGATTATTTTTGGGATAACCATTCAGAAGATTGGAAAGATAATCCCTACTGGAAAGATACAGAATATACACTAGAGTTTGAAAAAACAGTAGCCAAACCAACCTCATATGCTAGTGGAAGAAATCATTTGATAAAAAGTTTAATCTCCAGAGGAGTGTGGAATAAAAACAAACCACATCATTTATTAGGTTGTGGTATTCCTACAGAATTTGAAACACATTTTGAAGGAGTGGAAAGCATTGATACATCTCATCCAGTTATGACCGGATTTTTTGGTAAATCTTATAAAAATATAGAATCAACTTACAGCAAAATTCATAACAAGATGGTAGATGTATATGATGCAGAAGTTGACCTTGTTCAAAGAATATTAATTAAAGAAAATATAGAACTTTTTTCCACACTACTATGAAAGTAACCTTACAAGCAATAACCCAGCCATTAGTTCGCACCGAAGATAATTTACGATTCTTAACCGCAGAAGAATTTATCGTATATTGTGCTCGCGTATCCAATCCAGACAACCAATTAAATTTAGATACAGCTCCAAAGTTGTTAAAATATTGCATAGATCATGAACATTGGTCTATCTTTGAACAATGTTCGGTGACATTTGAAATCCAAACTAGCAGAGATATCTCTGCTCAAATTATTAGACACAAAAGTTTTGCCTTTCAAGAATTTAGCCAAAGATATAGTCCTGCGTTTGGATTAGAATCTTTTGATGTTCGCAAACAAGCTGATAAAAATAGACAATCTAGTACAGAAATTTTAGACTTAGAGCCACAAGAAAATGAAAGAATACGTAAACATTTGTTAGATAGTGTAGAATTATATACCTGGATGTTAGAAAAGGGTGCGGCTAGAGAAAGTGCTCGAAAGGTACTTCCTTTATGTACTCAGACAGTCTTGTATATGACCGGTTCTGTGAGGTCTTGGATTCATTATATCTTGTTGAGAACCAAATCAGATACTCAACAAGAACATCGTGAAATTGCTGAAAAAATCAAAGAAATTTTCTTTGATATGTTTCCATTTATTGCTGCTGCATTAACTCCAGTAAATGTAGAGGCAATAGAAAATTTAACAGAAGAGATTAAAAAAACACACGAAGAAAACTTTAAACCAAAACAAACAAAAATTAAAAAACAAAAAGTTGAAAACCAGTAAAATTAGTTTAGTATAAATCAATCATATGAGTGAAACCAACAATAACATCACCGTGTTCCTCGACTTCGTGGGACGCACTATCGTCGGAGAATTGGTAGAAAAAACAGACACTACCTGGAGAGTAAAAAACCCTGTAATTTTGAATGTTGTTCCAGAAAAGGATGGACGTTTGTCTATTCAGCTCTTTCCTACATTTTTTAAAGAATTCCTGGCAGATAAATCAGAAGCTGTAATCTTTGACTATCATACAAATCAAATTACACCCACCAGTATTTCTGCTTTAGATTTTCGCCTTCAAGCTCAGTATTTGCAAATGTTTAATCCAGCGAATACTTTTGTACCTCCACAAGGTCAGCCAACTCCTCAGCAACAAAACAATTCTCCAGTAATTAATCTATTTGAAGAATAATATGTCTAAAAAGAAGCTTAGTAATCCGGATGTAGCAGCTGCGTTTAAGGTTTTAGATGACCTTAATCCCGATGCAACATTCCTCAATGAATCTGCTCTTTCCAATATTAGTTCTTTTATCGATACTGGCTCTATGGCTCTTAATGCAATCATTAGTGGCTCCCTCAAAAAAGGGGGAGTCCCTTCTGGTCGTATTATTGGTTTTAGTGGTCCTACCTCTTGTGGTAAAACCTATATCATTAATCGTATTTTAGCTAATGCTCAAAAAGCTGGTCGCTATGTAGTTATTTTTGATACAGAAAATGCTGTAGATGATAAAAGTGCTACGAATATGGGCATGGATACCTCCAAGGTAAAATATTGTCCGGTTGAAACTGTAGAACAATGTCGTAACCAAATTAGCCAATTCTTAGATTCTGTAATTGCTAAAAAATTAAATGGTCAATTTATTATCTCCATTGATTCACTTGGTAATCTTGTTTCTACAAAAGAAATGGCAGACGTTGCTGCTGGCAAGGAAGCCATGGACATGGGAACTAGAGCCAAGGGATTGAAGAGTATGTTAAGAGTATTAACTCATAAAGCAGCTAAAGCAGATGTACCCATTCTTTTTTCCAATCATGTCTACGACAACCCAGCTGCCATGTTTCCATCTTTGGTCAAGCAACAGTCTGGTGGTTCTGGTCCTTTGTATATGTCTTCTGTGCTTGTACAGATGTCTGTAAAGAATGAAAAAACCAGTGGAGGGTCTTCTGGTAGTCGGGATGCTGTGGAAGATACTTCACCGATGTCTAAAGACATCAACGGTGTAACTCTTCGAGCTCTTACAACCAAGAATCGAGTAGTACCTCCTTTCATGGAAACAGAGATGTATTTGAACTTTAAGACCGGATTGGCAAAGTATTCTGGTCTGTTGGACATGGCTGTTGGTTATGGTATTGTAATTCAAAATGGAGCAACATTTGCCTTGGCAGATGGTACCAAATTAGGATATTATAAGGTATGGAGAGATAATGAAGAAATTTGGGATAAAATTCTTCCTCTTCTAGAAGACAAGCTTCAACAAGAATTGCAATATAAAAAAGAAGATACTTCTCCAGAAATAGAAGAAGACGAAGAGACCACAGAAGAATAAAAAATGAGTATTTTATTAGAAAAAAGTCAATTTGAATCCACCAAAGTAATTGAATTGGGCAGCTGTGCATTTAGACAATGGAAAGCAAATTCTCATTGTAAATTTATTCATGGATATCAATTAAAAGCCAAGCTTTGGTTTGGCTGTAAGGAGCTAGATGACAAGAATTGGTCTGTAGATTTTGGAGGATTGAAAGATCTTAAAAAAATTCTACAAGAACAATTTGATCACACTCTTTGCATAGATTCTGCAGATCCTCTGCTGCCAATATTCAAGACCATTCATGATACAGGTGGGTGTGATCTTCGTATCATGGAAGGAGTTGGTATTGAGAAAACTGCAGAATGGTGTTTTAAGGTCTCCAATAAATTTATTCGAGATCTTACACATGATCGTTGTTGGGTAAACAAAGTAGAAGTGTGGGAGCATGCAGAGAATTCAGCAATTTATTCTGAGTAAATTTAACATTATAAACCCCATAAAGGCCATTGATCTTCCCTTCAATGGCCTTTATACTTTTTAAATGAAGTCTTCTCTACCGATCGATTTAATTCTCTTTGAAAAATTGATGATATATAATGCGTTGACCGATTCTTCTTATCTAGAAGCTATCATAGAACATGTCAAACCGTCTTATTTTGAGACAAAAAATATTAAAGCAGTATTTGAATCTTTAGCTCTATATTTCGGAGCCTATCACAAAGCGCCTAACATTACAGAACTCAAGGTTCACATGATAGAACCAGAAAAAAGACAAGCTCTTAAAGAAGTTGCTATGTCTTTTTCAGATATAGATAAGAATTACGACAAAGAAATTTTACTTAAAAATACAGAAAGATTTTTTAGAGAAAAGGCTGTATACAACACAGCTCTTAAAACCTCTATAGAAGTTCAATCAGGTGAGATAGATACATCAAAAATTTTAGAACAATTTGAAAAGGCTTGTAATATTAATTTAATTGAAAATTGGGGGTTTGATTATCTAGAAGAAATTGACACACACTGCAAAGAATTGCAAAAAACCTCTAAGACAATTTCCACTGGATGGAAATGGTTAGATGAGCGAATTGGAGGAGGGTTTTTAACCGAAGGAAGAGCTTTATATGTCTTTTATGGAGTTACTAATGTAGGTAAATCTATCTTTCTGGGCAACATTGCTACCAACATATTAAGCCAAAACAAAACTGTCATTCTAATTTCTTTAGAAATGTCTGAGCAAGTATATGCTAAGCGTATTTCGGCTCAATTATCCAAAATTCCAATGAATGATTTGTCCATGCAAATAGAACCGTTAAAAAACTGTTTGAATGGATACAAATTAAAACACAAGGAAGCCAAACTTATTATTAAGGAATTTCCTCCTAAGTCGGTAACTCCACTACAGATTAAAGCCTATATTGAAAGACTATTCAGAAAGGGTATTAAACCGGATGCTATTGTATTGGATTACATCAATCTTCTAGCTCCTCCAGAACGTGGAAAGAATTCTTATGAAGCTGTAAAAGACATTACAGAAATGGTTAGAGCTTTGTCTTATTACTTTAGTTGTCCGGTGATATCAGCTACACAAACCAATAGAAGTGCTTATGGAGAAGCCAATCCGGGGTTAGAAACCATGAGCGAATCTATGGGATTAGCACACACCGCAGATGCTCAGTTTCCTATTTGGACTGAAGAAGAGGATTTTGAATTAGGTATCATTCATATGGGTATTACCAAGAACCGATTTGGACCACGAGAATGTCATACAGTATTAGAAATTGATTATCCAACTTTAACCTTAAGAGATCCAGATAGTGTGTCTAGTTCTTTTGCACTTCCGAGAACCAATCTACCAGGTTCTAATTCCAACCTAGGCAGTATATCTGATACCTTGAAAGCCTTAGAATCTCTGGACAATGAATGAGTTAATGGTTAGTATGGGAGATATGAATTGCATCAATGCATATACTCACAATGATTTAGATGGAGCTGTAAGTTTGCTTGCATTGATGTGGGCCCTCCCAGGATCCTGCATAACCTATCAAGCCATCAATAACATGGAGATGGACAAACTTAAAAATGGGGTACAAAGTGTTAATAATCCTTCTAAAACTTTTATATTAGATCTAGCTTTGAGAGAAGAGTTTTTGCCAGAGACTGATTTGGATCATGTAACGTTTATAGATCATCACGAAACTTCTTTAAATTTTATTCCTCGATTTAAGAAGGCTAAAATTATTCATAAAGAAATTACCTCTAATGCTCTTTTAATGGCTCAAATTTTTAAAGGAGATAAATTTCCGATCAGAACAGATGCTCAAAAAACTCTCATCGCTCTGGCAGATGATTATGATTGTTATCGATTAAACATTCCAGAATCTTATGATTTAAATTTATTGTTTTGGTCTGAATATAAAAATAATTTTTCTAAATTCATCAAAGATTATTATGATGGATTTAAACCATTTACAAATGCTCAGAAAAAACACATAGCATTTTTAAAACAATCAGCTAGGGAAGATGCTTCTAAATTGCCGGTGTATGAAGGATATGTAAATTTTGGATCCAAGAAAAAGAAAGTCATAGCTGCTATGGGAGAAAAGTTTACTAGTGGTCTTTTAGATGTCATTGCTCAAACATACAAGCCTGACATTCTGTTTTTTATCAATTCTAAATCTGAAAAGATCTGTATCAGACAACATACCTTTGAAGATCCGATAGATGTCGGAAATTTTGCAGAAAAAATTTGTGAAGGTGGAGGTCATCGACACGCTGGTGGTGGTAAAATCACTCCCTTGTTTATGGAAGTGACAAAGAATTTATCCCCACTAAATAGCAAGTTATGATCATTACTTCTTCTCAACAAATCGAAGAGCTACTAAGACCCCAAGATGCTACAGATCTTGCTGAATTTGAAGATATTGTTTTAAAATTTGGCTCTTTTGTTTGTATTGCCAAAAATAAAAAATTAAATCACCTTGCTTTCCTCAAACATTTAGTTGATGATAAGAAGACACAAAAAATACTTTTTGAGTTGCTCGGAGATTACAATTTGCAAAATATAATTAAAACATATTTAAGTTTAACTCCGAACATTTATAAGAAAATATTTAGATTTAAACAAAATGCACGAAAAGGAACAGAAAATCTATAACACCTTTTTAAAATATTCCCGCTTTGGACAAGCTTGGAAACCACGTCAAAATTTTGAGGATATTCCTCTAGAAACCTCTTCTCTATTAGTCAGGCTTCATCAGTTTTTTGAAAAATTCAAACATATTAGAATAGATGAATTTTTTGCTGCTACTAGACATTTGCATCCTGAAGAAAGTTATCCTCCATTAAAATTTTTTATCTCGCGAGTAGCAATTAAAAATTATACACTATTCTTGAAGCAACAAGAAAATCAATCTCCAGATAATCAGATCGAATTTATCAAATCCAGTTTTTCTCATATAGCCAATTTTTGTATTGATAATCGTCTCTCTTTAGATGATTATATAGAACAACGAGAAGACTTATGTCCAGTGTGGATAAATGACTATCGTCAACACCTCATTAGCATCTATAGTATAATGGAATTAGGACCAGATCTTAGTAAATATAATCAAGAAGACCTTGATGTATGGGTGCCTAATTTAGTAGATAATTTTTCTACTTTTAAATACCGATATCACAACTCCTCCCAAACCAAAAACCTAGTAAAACAAGCAACCAACAAAATACGCAATTTAATCAACCAAACATTGACTAAACCTTAAAAACAACTAATATTAAAATACAAACCAACATGAGCAAATATACATCCAACCTATTCGATTCCATCAAAGAAGCACTAAACAAAAAATCATCATCCGAATCCTCCGGTTTCCGTGATTTCATGAAGCTTGAAATCGGAAAGAACTACCTGGTCAGGTTAATTCCAAACCTAAAAAACCCAGAACGTACAGTATTTCATTACTACCATCACTTGTGGAATAGCGCTATTACCAATCAATTAACTTCTACACTATGTCCATGTACCTATGGAGAGCGATGCCCTATCGATGAATATCGTTCTAAGATTTATCGCACACAAGATAAGGCAGAAATTGAACGCATTAAGCCAGTTAAGCGCAATGAAAATTGGCTAATTAATGCTTATGTAATTTCAGATCCTACCAATCCAGAGAATAATGGTCAAGTTAAGATCATTCGCTTCGGCAAGCAATTGAATGAAATTGTTACTGCAGCAATCTCAGGTGATGATGCAGATGATTTTGGTTCAAAGATTTTTGATCTTTCAGAAAAAGGATGCAATCTTCGCATTTCTGTTAAAGAAAATGAAGGAGGTTATCCTACCTATGTTTCCTCTAAATTTGTACCAGCAAGTGTTCTTCCAGGAGAACCAGATATAGATGAAATTTATGAATCTATTAAGGATTTGGATGGAATTTTTGAACACAAGTCTTATGATGACATTCAAAAATTGTTTACTCAACATTTTCTCGGGGAAGTAGAATCTACATCCACTACAAAGACTTCTCCAGTTGTGGAAGATGATTTTGAAGTAGAGACCTACACATCCAAAACCAACCCCAGTAGATTACCAGAAGAAACACACAATGAAGAAACAGAATCTTCTGTCAGTGATCGCATTTCCGATATTCTCAAAGATCTGTAATTCTGCGAGATATCTAAACAAAATATTATATTCTAAATTAACAAAACTTATGCCACGCATTAAAACCAACGCCGACATTCCCGACATTCAAAACACAGTTGATGGATTTCCTAAGAAGTATATTCCTAAGGTAGGTTCCCGTAATATTGTAGTTCCTATGGAGATTATTCGCCAAGATGGAACCATTAACCCTACTAAGGCTATCATCAGTATGTATACAGATTTGACGCCAGAAGTAAAGGGAACTAACATGAGCCGTTACCGTATTCTTGTAGAAGAAGTTCTAGCTAACAAGTCTCATCGAATTGATGAAGTCATGGATATTCTTTTGGATGAATGTAAATCTCGCCTAAAGAGCCAAAATGCTTATATCAAGATCAAGTTTGATTACTTCTTGAAGAAAGAAGCTCCAGTTTCTAAAGTAGTTTCTCATATGGATTATCAAGGATCTTTTGAAGGTCGTTTGGTAAATGGAGAGAAGAAGTTTTATCTACATGCCAATGTACTTTACGCTTCTTTGTGTCCATGTTCCAAGGAGATCTCAGATTATGGAGCACATAATCAGCAATCCTATGCAGATGTTACTGTAGAGCTAACTCAAGCAGGAGCAGATGCTGATAAAGTATACTGGTTTGAAGAATTGGTTCTAGCAGTAGAACGCAGTGCTTCGGCTCCGATCGTAAATGCTCTCAAGCGAGTAGATGAAGCCTATCAAACAGAATTGATGTATGAAAATCCAGTCTTCGTAGAAGACATGGTTCGTAAAGTAGCTGTAGAATTAGATAAGGATTTGGATGGTCGTATCAAGGATTACTTGGTAATTGTAAATCATCTTGAATCAATTCATTCTTCTATAGCAGTGGCTGTAACACATGCGGGAAGAGATTTAAAGTAATTTCTCTTAAAGATTAGTTTAAAAAAATCCATATATTCATGAAAGCCTAATAATGGTGAGTAGTAGTATATGGATTTTTTGTTTAAACTAGTTGCAAAAAACACTTAAACTTTTAATATTAAAATATGAATCAAGAAAAAGAATTTGACAAAGAAGCAGCTATGTTAGCCGCTTTAACTGGTGGAATGCTGAATAATATAGACAGATCTACCGATCGAAGTGGAGGAGCACTGCCAGCTAATCGCATTGATGTTAACTCCTTCATCAATACATTTAAACATGGTGGAGCTGCTAGAACCAATTATAATGATCAAGCCAATCGGGGATATGTATCAGAAGATTTGGTACAATCTTTAGTACCCGATACTTCAACCTTTTCAAAACCACAAAACATTGAAGTAACTCTAACTCCTTCTTTGCCAGCTCTGAATTTATCGGCTCCTCAAGCAACAATTTCTGTTCCAATAGAGCCTCTAAAACCACAGATCACTAATAAAATGGAAGAAGATATTGAAGCTATCAAATGTTTGATGGAAAGAATCAGTGGCAATTTGACTAAGATTTCAGGTATGATGGGTAAAGTATTTTGTAGCTTGAATGAAAAGTCTAATTCTTAAATATGTCCTTACTTTTACTTCCTAAAAGTTATCTAGAAAAGATTCTCAAGCCTATTAACCGACTTACAGAAAGTTGTGTATTAAAGGCAGAAGAATCTAATTTATATTCAGTATGTTCTTCTCCAGATAACACCGTGATTCTTTACGCAAAAGCTAAGCTTCCGTTTGTTGTAAAGCAAAACACGAGACTTAACCTTATTAGCATTAAAAAGTTTCTTTCCGGACTAGAATGTTTAGGTGATAATGGAGAATTTTCTATGGAGATGAATGAGAATTCTATTAAGTGTCAAACCATTGATGCAGAGACCGGAGAAAAGAGTCATTTTAAATATCATTTAGTAGATGATTCTATCGTTAAAGAAGCTCCGGTCAATTTGAATAAAATTGCATCTTTAAAATTTGATACAGAATTTACTATTTCTTCTTCCAAGTTAAAGCAAATCATGATGGGTTATGCTTTTGCTTCGGACATGACCAAGATTTACTTCTCTAGTCAGGATGGAAAAGTAATTGCAGAAATTAATGACAAAACACAACAAAATGTAGACAACATTAACCTAACAATTAGTAATAATTTAGTAGGAGAAGATATCGAAGATCCTCTTCCAGTTAGCATGGAGGTATTTAAAAATTTAGCACACAGCCGATCCGATATTAAGGTCAAAATTAACAATCAATTTAAAGTATTTGTATTTCAAAATTCAGACGAAGATGGTGTAGAATTGAAATACATTATTTCAGCACTGGTAAAATAGCTTTAGTTGTTAATTATTGTTATGGCTAAAAATAAAATAACCACTTACAGCTATTTCATTAAACGTCTAAGAGATTGTGGATATATTGTAGATAAATTATTTGATAAATATAGTGAGACAGATCCCAGATCCTGGACCTGTGTTATAGATCCAGGAGTATCTTCTGTTATGGTAACCTGTTATACTAATCATAGTTTTTTTGGTGAAACTTATTTTGAGATTTATGATGGCGCTCAATTTGTACCAGATAAATTTAAAATAAAGACCAGTTCTATAGAGGTGATTATAGAATATTTGGTCAAATTTGGTATTAATAACAAATCTTCTTCCTATGGCAACCCCACGTAAAAATTCAAAAAAAGTCAATCCTTCTCAAAGCACTCAAAATAAAATGCATATTTCTGTAGCAATGCCTTCTTTATCGGCTTTAGATCCAGAAACTATCGCTATGATAGAATCAGAAATTAAAACAAATATTTTTAATTCTATTAATGATTCGGAATTAAAAAACGCTTTAGATAAGTGGTCTAAAGAAAATAATACAGAACTTAGAGTAGAAGAAAGAGACTATCTTTTGCTCAAATCTCTTATTACAGAATATTTGGATAGTTATGTATTGTTTGGTTATAATACCAAAGGCCAACGAATTTTGATTCAGCATGCAGAGTTAGCAAAAGATCGAGACGCTCTTTCAGAATTTCAAAAAAATATCTTTATGCAACAACAACAATCTAATTTTATGGATTTTGAAGAAGACGATGAAGATGAAGGAGGGCAGGAATAATGGATTTTGCTGGACTTTTACAGAAAAAAATTCCACCCCCTCCATCAGAGGCTTTGGATAAAGGATTGGGTGCTCCACAAGCAAATTCTAAACGCGGAGTCGGTGCAACGGAATATACAGAACACCCAACACCAGCAGATGCTTCTTATTATCCAGGAACTCTTAATAGAGATGAAAACGGAAATAAAATAGTAACAGATTTTAGTAATGTAGATCAAGTTACAAATTCTTTAAAAATTCATCAAGAAAAAAACGGCGGAGCTAACGCTAAAATAGAGTATCCCATGGCAGACAAAGGGTTTACTAAAGAGGTGTTTGATCAAGGAATTGCAGAAAATGGAAATTCTCAAATTAATTATGAATTATTGAAAAGATTGAATCCTTATTTACAAGATTCTAATTTTAATATAGAGGATATAATTAAAGTAAATGTTCCAGATAAAAGAGCTCTTATGCCAGATTTAGGACCTTTTAGTGTAACTGGTAATCCTCGGTGGTCTACAGGAGCTATGTTACAGGCAATGTACCAAGAATTTCTTCCTAAAATTGATGCTTGGGTAGCAGTTAATTCAGCTGGTGGTACTCAAATTAAAGATGTATATATTTGCGGACCTAATGGAGATCCAATCAAACAAGCATCACCACAAACAATTCAAAACTATAGACAACAACCTCCTACTTATCAAGAAATGAAAGATTTCTTTCATCAAAGTAGAAATGCGGCTCTACGTAAACATGCAGATGCTTTTGTAAAATTTCTTAAAAAATATTATCTCAATTCAACTTATAATCCATATTTGGAAATAGATGAACAATGGGAAGCAACTGTGTATTCTTTCGACGAACCAAAGATAATGCTTATTGGACTAAAATTTGATCAGAAAGGTCGAATATGGCATTGGGATGATCTAGGAGGATTTACTACAGAAGAGGTAAATGCTATAGATATTACAATAAATGGACCAGCTATACCAGATATAGAAGATCCTAATAATGATGACAATACAGGTGTAAGGAAACTTAAAGCAAGACCGAAAGGCCATTGGGAAACTTATGTGTATAAGACTTTCTATGCTGGAAGAAAATATTATTATGATCAAAAAGATTATGTATCAGGACAACTTCAAACTCCTCTTGTACCGGTAGAAGGATGGACTCCTCCAGGCATTCCGGACATTCCTGGAGCTATAGTAATCTTGAACACCAATATTCCAGATTACGTTCGATTGGTAAATTAACAGTCCAACAAACCACCGGAAAGTGGTGTGGTAAGAACACCATGTTTCCAAATACTAAAATTAGGATCTACAGGTGGTGGTTGACCTGGAGTGTTATCGTTTGTGTATCTATTCACAAAATTACCTCCATTAAAAGGATCTCCATATTGATCCAAACCAAATTCTGCATCTCTTTGTTTGGTAAACAATCCTCCACCTCCACAAGGTCCGGGTAAACTTCCTGGACCCGGTCTTGGACCAGAACCTAATACTGGAGCAACCGCGGGTTGTTTGCCTCCTATATAACTAGCCTGCATAGCACCTTCTGTGGTCATAAAGTATTTGCCCAACGGAACTGCAACTGCTCCAGAGTGTTCATCACTGAATGTCATATGATTATGATAAAAGTTCCAAACAGAACCATATGTCCAAACCGGACCGCCTCCAACAGAACAAGCTCCGTACCCAAAAGTCCAAGTAAATCCTGCCGGCTCCCAATTAATTGTAATGGCGTTTTCTATAGCATCTTCCATTTCTTTCGATATCGATGTCAAATTTGAAGGAATCAATCCCCACAACGGATCTAAAATATATTTTGTAAGAGAATCTTTGGCTAAATTAGAAGTTCTTAAAACAACTGAACCACCTGCTCCGCGTTCCACACCAGTGACTATTTGACTGTGATAAGTTTCTACAGCTGATTCCATTGATGGACAATTTAAAAAAGGAATCGTCGCCGGACCTTCACAAGTTATAGCTCCACGTACAGACAAATTAGCATCTACTGAGGCAGATCTTGTTATATGCACGTTACCAGCATCCAACACAATACTCGTATCTCCACTTTTATCATCCGCTAATATGTTAACATTTTTACCGGCAATAAGTGTTTTATTACTAGATTTAAAAACCGCCTCTCCATCTGATGCAGATATATTAATACCAGCAGCTTTTACTTCATATAAACCATTAGTATTGAAAACCATTCCAGGAGCTCCGGCATTTACTGTAAATTTTTCACATACATCCATGTAAAAATTTGCATCAGTTAGTTGTATCGGAGGACAATAAATAGCCCTCTCACAATTTCCGTCAGAAAGGGTCATTATACCACCACCATTTTTACTGTGTCCGTGTTTTGTCGGATGTGTAGAATGTCCCTTTTTAAAATAAACTTTAGATTCATTCTTAGCTAGACCAATAAAAATAGACATGCTATTAGTAGAAGTAACCACTGTATTAGAATATGGAGCCAATTTAGATAAATGATCATTGGCTATATCTTGATTCTGCCTTATTTTAATATCATAAGAATCTTCTATTTTCTTTAAAGTTAAACGCAAACTTTCAATCATGTGATTTTTACACCCTGGACCACAAGATTTTTTAGGATTAAGATCTTGATTTTTTTTAAAATTAACCAAACCAGCTAAAAATTTTGTAATGGTTTTGATAACAAAAATCACTCCATCCGGTGGAAAATGGGGTATACCTTTCAAGTCATTACACAAACTATTAATATAAACCATGATTTTACTTTTTTCATCCTTAGCTGCCATTTGTCCACAAGTAGGACATTTACCCATTTCATCCACTACAGCCATTGCTTCATCCATTATTTGTTCTTGAAGGGTTTTCGCTAAATCTTGTAAAGCCTTTGCAGCTTTCTTAGCATCAGCTGTTGGCTCTCCTATAGTAATAACATTTTTGCCGACAATAGTGTTATAAGAACCTCCTCCTGAGTATTGTACTAAAGCATTTGGAGTAGATATAAAAAGATTCTTGTTGGGTTTGATGGATATATCTCCAGGAGCTTTCATTGCAATAAACCCTTGAGCATTTAAATCAATTTGAGCTCCAGCATTTTGATACAAAGATACATAAGAATTATCACTTTGCATACCAGATAAATTTCTTACATTAGAAATAAAATGCAATCCACCAGAAGGCATTACTACTGAATTAGTTCCATTACGAGATCCATTGTCTGATATATCCATATTTTATATTTAGAAAAATTTGTTTTTTAAGCAACTAAACAACATCCGGAGCATCAAGGCCATGTTGTTTAGGTACAACTGGAGCGCTGGCTGGAGGACTTACCGGCACCACCTGATCTCTTGCATTTGCATATGCTTCTGTTACAGAAGCAAAATATACAGGTTTTTGTAAATCTCCATTTAAAAAGAAAACCCAAACCATATTACCAGGTTGAGGAACTGAATTAGAACCTTGAGGTAATTGATAATTTGCACCTTTTCCGAAAGTTGACTTATCTATTGGTCCGGAACGTACTGGGCCAGTATAAACTTGACCAGCAGTTCTCACCTTGGAGTCTAATGGTACTCCATTCGTATTTGAACCTATGTTCTTCGTAGAAGAATTGCCGTTTAAAGATCCTTTTAAGGCGTTTATAGTCGTTGTCCCGAAAGAACCTGGTCCATCTGTTCTTCCTCCATCAAGAGCATCTGATATAGACTGTGTAGGAGACTTCTGTAAATTGGCCTGAACTGTAGCCATCATTGCCTGTAGGCCTATGTCTGGATCGGTAACACCTTGAATGTTATCCATAGATTTATCAACACCATAAGAAGCAAATAAATTAGCTTTGCCACCGTCTATCCATCTAGAGATATCCCCCTTGGAACTACCATCTGATTCTGCAGGTGTCAATCCCGCAAAACCATAGGAGATATATCCGCTTGATTCTATAAATGGCACCGCAGGTTGAAATCCTAAATTTTCGCTATCTACCGTTTCTGCTTTTGCTATAGGAATTATTACTTTATCAACATATTTTTCTGGTGTATCTATGCCGTTATTTCCTCCATTACGATTGTTTCCCAACAAGTCTGTGCTTATAGAATTCCAATTTGAAGTTGCAAGGGATATCATTTTATCTCGAGTTTGATTATAATCTGTGGTTATTACAGGTCCTGCTATTTTTTGATAAGTAATGGTTCCTATTATAGTCCCAGTTTTTGCTCCTTTTATGGGCTGGTTGAAGGTACCAGCCGTTGCTTGAGAAATTGGCGTTTTAACATAGTTTTTTCCATTATAATAATAAACCAAGGGTTCTTCTTTATCATTCACGGCAGTTTTCATCTTCAAAGATTCTCCAGTAGCCTTCAACGGAAAAATTGTTTCAACATTAACTGGTTCGCCGGATGGTGCTCCGAGGTTTTTATTTGCCAATTTAATATTTTTAGCTAGTTGACTGTCCGATGGAGTTGGAGTTGCAGCAGGTTCCGTCTTTCCATTTCGTCCTACAATTGTGGTTCCACCAGATCCTAATAAAGGTCTTGCAGCTTCTGCCCATGGTAAATTTTCTCTCAAAGATTTTCCTATAGGATTATCTTGTTTAACATACTCTTGAAAAGTTTGAGCATCTAATTTTATATCTTGAGCATTTACATTCCACTGATTAAACAAAGTAGTTGATAAATGAGGAATAAAAACTTGAACCCTTCCTCTGCCCTCAGGGTCTAAGCTATTTATTATGATTCCTATATGGTTGCCGTATTGTGGTGACATTTTATTTATACTCCTTAGAAACCATACTAGTACGCAAAGCCTTCACAAAATGATTTGCGTTATCACCGGCTGCTCCTAAATCATATGCAGCCTTGCCAAAATAATAATTTCCAGCCGGGTCTACCAAAGAAGAAAAAGAATTTTTAAGACCGGATAATGTAAATTCTGGAGTTCCGTCAGGTCGCAATTTTCCAAAAGCAAACAAATTAGGATTAACTTTACTCAGCAATTCATAAGGAACATTTTTTGGGTAAAAAGACATGGGACCTTTAAAACTAGGAGTGCCAGATCTATTCCACTTAGAAGAAGGCACAGCAGTTCCAAAACTATCCATAACTGGTTCTAATTCACCCAATTGAGAACCCAAACAATAATGTTTAATAATTGCGTTTGCAATAGCAAGAGCAGAACTGCTTCCTTTGCCTCCAAAACTAAAACTTTGAATCAAAAATCCCATGAATTGTTCTGGCAATTGACCGATAGAATTAATAAAATTAGCCAAAGCTTGAGCTTCTTTAGGAAACACATATTGAGCCACACCCACTGTAATGGGGTGTTCAATTACATTAATGACTTCAGATCCTATATTAACCACGTTTTGAAATATATTAAGTATTCTGTAAAGATTATCAGACCCATCAAACAAAGATCCAAAAAAAGCTATATCATCTATAAGAGTTTGAACAGCTGAAAGAATTAAACAAACCACTGTCAACATAATCAAAGCTTTAGATCCAGATTTTAAAAATTTATTAACTATAAAATCTTCTAGTATACCAATACAATGATTTAAAAAAAGTTGAGCTTGTAAGGCAGCTAATTGCATACCTTGATATAAATCTAACATGGCTTGTCTAAAACTACCAACAGCACTAGATAAAAAATGTACAGCTTCAGTTATACCACCAAATTGACCAATAGCTGTATTGGTCAAATAAGAATGTGAATTAATACTTTCTACCCAATCTCCTATAGCATTAGCCCATTCAGAACCCGATTCAGCCAGAATAGCATCACAATTAGGAGGCAGGTGAGTCCGCGGACCATTAATAGGGTCTTTTTGTCTCATCCCTATCAATCTAACCAATAAACCCGGAACTGGATATTTTAATTGCCCTGATTTACCAGCCGGGGTCTTGGCTGTAGCATTTGCCAGTATACCAGCATGGTCTAGATGTCCACCTGGTTTGATTAATTCATTGTAAAAATCTTTATTTGCAACCGCTATTTCATGCCCATCAAAAGCAAATGAATCTCCTAAAATTTTATAACCCCTATTCAATATATGCAAAGCAGCGCAGTATTCATTACCGACATTAGTACCACCCAAAATGCTTCGCAATAATCCCAATTCTGTATTATCCAAACCAGATAACTTTTCTTCATCGGCAACTTTAAATTGTTCCGGTGTATGAATAACTATATTAGATTCGTTATATTGTCTAGAATTACAAGAGGCCATATATTTACCATTTTCCTATAGGACATTTTTCAGCTGTTAACATAGTTTTAGCAGCCATATAACATCCACACTTTTTACATCTTTGTTGTTCTTTATCAAAAAAAGAACATTCATTACAAATATTTAGTCTGCTTTGCTTTTGTGTATCAGAAACTTTTAAATTATTACCCTCTAACACACTTCCTACATTTCTTATAATGCTGTCTGAAACATTACGAGCCATAGTAGCTAATCCCGGAGTGCCGTTGGAGGATGGCTTCCAAGCCGGTAATCTAGACTTTATTTCTTCTAGTCGCTTTTTTAATTGTTCTTTGTCCATAATTTAAGGGGCTATATCATTTTTGCCAACTTCATATATCTTACTATAACTATCTATTTTGGTGCAAATTATATCATTAGTATAAGAATTTTTTGTAAAAAAATGTACTACTTTAACAGTTAACCATTGACCGAAAAATCTATCATCAAAAGAATTTTTTTCTGGTATAGGTCTGTATATGTGTAAAAAATTTCCAGGTTTTCTCATAGTTAAACCCGGTATTTGAAGATATAATGCTTGATTTTTATATACAAGATTTTTTAACATTTGCATACCCGTATAATTTGGTGAAACTAAAGATTGTGTGGTAAAATTATATTGAGTATTTAAGCCGCTAAGTTTGGTTTGATTAGTGTTTAATAAAATTTGAGCTTCTTTGTTATTTTTTGAAAAATTAAATAATCCAGATTTGCCCATCAAAGTTGCATTACCAATTACATCAGCAACTTTATTGTTGTTAAAGTTAATTTCATATTGGGTCTGATCAAACTTAAATTGAACCACCGGACTATTGGCAAATTCTAAATCATCTATAGCAACCATAGGAGCAAATTGATAGTTGTCAGCTACAGAAGCAATGGGTGAATTAAAATTATTATCTGCATCTGGACCGGCCTGGCTAAAAGCTCTTTCTCCAACAGTAATAGCTGCATCAGAAGCGGCAAAATCTCTCAATATAATTCTTTCTTTTTGTAAAGATTGGGAATGTTTAAATAAATCTGCTAAGGGAGTCAAGGTCCATTTTTTATTCAATTTTCCTTTATACTCTTGATTGGATCTTAACATTCCTTCGGCCATTCCTCTATTTCCTACTCGCAAAATTAAAGGAGATGGATTATTAGTATCTGATGATGTTGCATATTTTAAAATATAATTTATATCATCTAATACAGTAGAACCAGCTGGGGAGTTGTATAAAATTTTATTTGTAGGATCTCCATCATCCCAATATAACGGATCAATATCCAAAATAGATACATTCGGTTTATTTATAGAACCCTCAGAATCATAAGCCATTTTTAAAGGAGTTTCTGACATAACCTCTAAAGAACCACAATTAATATTTGATATAAAATGTTTTAAAATCACTCCGGCCGGTAGACTTTTTTCTGAATCATAAGCCATACTCAAATCTAATGGTGTGCCTTGCTTCTCTTTTATTTTACTGGCTATATTTCCAGTACTCCACTGTAGTCGTCTTTCTGAAAAAATTTGATGTCTTATATCTTTGAAATAAAAGGTTCTTAACTTTTTAAAGTTATCTTTTGAAGTGTCTTGAATATCATATATGCTACAATCGAGAGACATAACCCAATTTTCTGCATCCAAAGTAGAAGAGGGGTTATTTTTATTGTCCGTAACATAAGGATATATTTTAAAACTGATTAAATTTCTCCCATCTGTTCTAAAATTTAAAAAACCAGGCAAGGTTGGTGAGGAAATATAACCTTGAGGATTTTTAGGTGTGGGTCTGGAAGCATAAACACCTCTTTCTATAATCTCATTCCAATTTTCTATTGTGATATATCCAGTAACATTCCAGTCATATAATGTCTCTTCTATGACTAATTGTTCTACAGCTGCAAATGGTAATTGATAAGGGGGTTTGCCTACATCATAACTATACATCCATATTTCTATCCAGAAATAATCTGCGCCGATTTGGTATACAGATTTTGTTTGTTCCAAATCGTTTCCAAAGGATATTCCGTTTTGATTTACACTAAACGCCATAATATTGGGTGTTTTCTCCTACATTAGCTAACAATTCAACATGAAATTGGCTGTAAGCAAAAGTAGCCGTACAGGAAATAATAGATTCATCTTGGTGTGAAAAATTCAATTCACTTAAAGAACTAATATAGGCGTCTGCATATTTAAAAGAAGCAATAGGATTATTATATTCATCTAAAGCCAATAAATTTATATTCGTAGTAAAATCAAAAAAAGTATTACCAACCACTCCATGAACAGATACGTCTTTGGTTAAATCTACTCTGCGTTGTAAAATTACATCTGTGGTTCCATCAAAAGAATTATTGAAATGGTTTAACCATTTCCACAAAATCCAATAATTCATATAACCGTTATCAATTAAAAATTTTAAATTTAAATCTGGATAAGCTGGTCTGGAATGAGATGAAACACTTACATTTTGTCCACCATATGCCAAATTTATAGTAGGTATTTTAATAGCTGGAACCGGAGAACCAAATACCGTAAACTGTACTGTGTCTGGATTTTGCTTGTTTTTAATAACTGGATCTGATTCTCTTTTAAGAATGAGAGGAAGATCCATAATTAAACTAAATTTATCTAACCTTGATCTATTTAAAATTGATTGTTCCATATTAAAATAATATAATTGGTTTATAGTCTTCTTTATACATTCCTTCCAAGGCATCTGCAGTCATAAATTCTGGCTCCGCTGGTTTGTAGGGATCTATATTTCGATCATCATATGCGACTGTATGCAACCAATTCCATAATTGACGAGCTTCGTTATCTTGCTCGTTTTGAGGAGTAGGATTAATCATCACTGGCATAGTATTAATTACCCTATTTCTTCGAAACAACCCAGAACCACCCACCAATAATGGACTTTGTTTTAATAAATCTTTATTATCATACAAAGAAACCATTTCTTTAGGTCTTCCCTGATCATCCATATCAATTATTTGAAAATAATTTTGAACTATACTAGGATTTAAAATAAACAAAGCCCAAATACAACCAAATACTCTATCATCTAAATCTTCTTTAGTTTGTTTACTATAGGTTTGATTAGGCAATCTTACAAAAGTATGAAGTTCTCTAATAGTTTCTGGATCATAAAATTTAATGGCTCTTAAACTATTACACCAATATCTAAAATTACTAACTCCATTATATCTAGTAGTTGTATGACTATGAATACCTTTACGGTTCTTAGTATTATAATGAACACTATTTCCTTCTAAAGTGTAAGAAACTAAATTTTCATAGTTGTGAGTATGAAATACGACATCTATAACCTGATTGCCGTTATTATTATTTTCAATTAACACTGGTGGTCTACCCCAGTCATTCAAAACTCCTAATAAACGAGTACCAAAATGATATGGGCTAATAGTATTAGAAGCATAAACTGCTACCTGTTCTATTTCTTGTAAATTAGTTATATCAAAAACCTGAGCCACTGTATTAGAACGACCAATACCTTCTCCCACGTCTACCCCCATTACATAATGTCTTCCCACCTCTGGCATTTTATATATTAAATATTTGCCTTCATCTAAAACCATACTAGGTTCTGGACAATTTTTTAATTGTTCTAGTAAATCTGGATCTACAACAGATCTGCCTGGAGTTATAAACTGGTTACCAAATTCTTGATCAAAGTCTTCTTGGCCCCTCCCTTCAGAAGCTAACAATTCTACAGCATCTGCTTTCCAGGCTTCATCTCGACCCGGAACATCCCACCAATCTACTCGTTCTGGATGCCACATACTATTTGATTTTTGAGCAATTTGCCAGAGTTGATAAAATTTATTATCGGTTCCGTTAGCAGTACTGATTAAAATAATTTGAGACTTCTGCGATTGAATAATAATTGGAATAGAAGATCTCCAGAGCTCTGCCATGTCTTCTGGAGGACAGAAAGCCATTTCATCAATAATCAATAAGTTACTAGAACCGCCACGAGGGCCTGTGGAAATGGTAATAGAAGAGTCATTGGTTAAATCTAAACCATCTTTGCGCCAAGATTTAATACTCGGTTTGAGATAAATTGGTAACATTTCATAAGCAGTTTTAATACGAGCAAAAATTTCTTTAGCAGAATCTGCTTTGTATGAAATAATAGTTACTCGCTTATCTTGTTGAAAACAGACATACCACAAAGCATAAATAGCCATGGTGGTGGTGTTATGTGTTGGAATAAGAGAATTGCCACAAAGATATAAGTTATCTGGACTATCCACAGTAATACATCTTACGGGTCTGCTTTCTACCGGAATTATTTCTTTAATATAATGCCAAGTATTTCTTCTTAATTCATTTGTTAATTTTAATTTATTTTTTTTATAAGGTATACTCACCACTTCTTCTCGAGGTTTAAAACAAACCCTCATAGAATCTGCACATTCTTTGCCATTAAATTTTGGAGTGTGTATGATATAGGTAACACTATAACCCAATTCCCTGATGAGCTTTACAACTAGATAACCTAACTCTAAATTACTATTGTCAAAATTGGCTTGACCTGAATGAGATATATAACCATCTGAATCCATCAAACCTCTTAATAATTCTAAACGTTGTTCTCGGGAACTTGTAAAATATATGTCTGGTATGTGTTTGTTTCCTAATAAATTATTTTGTTTTAAACAAGTCCATAAAGATTGTTTTCTGTCCGTGTGAGTGGGATTTATAGCCCATAAACGTTCTTTAAATTGGTATAAAGTAATTTTATTAAATTGTTTATTATTACTTAATTTTTCATATAAAAACTCAACATCTCGCGGTCCTACAGTTATATTAGCTCCATCTGTATTTCCATCACCTAACCATAAACCGAGAATGTATGGATCTATTGGCAACTTTGCCTCTGTACCCAATATTCCGTTTCTAGCCATGGGTATGCGATGTCTGGGTTCTTTTTTACCACCAACTGTCAAGGTATTTAAAATTTCTTTTGTTGTTTTTACACTACCAGATAAATTCTTTTTTCTTTCAGATCTTTCTTGTGTAAACCATAAATGATCTTCATCTGCTATGATTTCTTCACCATTGTCAAATATTATCTTATAACAATTTCTGTCATATAAAAAATCATGAGCCTTAACCACATTATAAGCATTTCCGTCTAAGCCGTAAATTTGATCTCCGTTTTTTAAATCTCCCATTTTCACTTCTCCTTGAGGTGTGGGAATAACTGTATTAATATCTAAGGCCTTTCCAGACTGTCTGGATGATAACAAAATAGTAAAACGTTCTTTTTTAAAAGTTTTGAGAAGATGTTTTTGGTATTTGTAAAGACTGATTTTTTCCTTACCTCTATCCAAATGAGTAATGGTGTAATGAGCTTCTGCAAAATGAAGTATACTTTTATGGCAAAGTTTAAAATCCTCTTGCATCTCCGGAGTCCACTTGAACACCGCATTCTTGGTACGGAGAATATTCTCATTCCCCTTATAAAATTTACCATCTACTAAAATGTCTTCTGCTTGTAAATCATCTAAGGAGAATTCATCTTCTTCTTCACCATCTTGCTGTTTAGGTCTACGGCCCATATTACCTATTTACTTGAGACCACAGTTCTTGCAAAACATACCCCACATATTCTGGATTTAACAATTTAATACTAGTACCCGCCTCTGGCAATTGTGTGGGATCCATTATTTGATTATAGGTACAAACCAACCACCACAGATCTAAAGTTTTGTAAAATTTATAAGAAATATATTGCCACGTATCTCCTGGAGATATGTTATAAGTGGATTGAATCCCAGAATTGTCTGTTTGAAATATGTTTATAGAACGCAATACATTATAAAACAATTCTTGGGTTCTTTCATCTTGATAGACATTAAAAAAATTCTCATATCTATAAAAAGAAAGTTTGGGAATATTATCTATTTGATTCTGGTTCATAATTTACCTATTTTTTGGAGTCACTGACCACTGGAACTATTGAGGGAATAACATCTGGTTTGCTCAAATTATCCAAAGCTTGTTGCATCGCTTTAACTGGAGGTATGGTCTTCAGAGGACTCAAGCTTGGTAAAGTAGGTGAAACTATTTTAGCTTCGACATCCTCAACACTCACTGGTGTTGCTAATATGTCATTAATTTTTGTGGTCACTCCAATATTAAATCTTGCTAATTGTAGATAACTAGAAAAATTTTGTTCAGGAACTTTAAATGTTTTTGAACCATCTAATGTATCTATTCCGGGTTGGTAAGAAGTTTGTCCTATTGGAGGAAGAATTGAAAGAGAGTCTAAATGTTTTTGAAGAGTTTGAGTAACTGGGTATACTGGGTCTACTGGTTCTATTAGTTTAAGGTCTTTGGAATTTTCTATTGATTTTTTTAATTGTTGTCGAGCCTCTACTAACTGGTTATCTGCGTTAACTAATGCCCCTTCAAATACTTTTGCTACATTTGGTATCTCAGCTGGTGGGGCTGCTACAATCGCCGCAGCCCTCTGAGCTGCTACAGTTTCCCTAGCTTTTAAAAACCCATTATATGTTTCCTGTGCAGCAGAAATTATTTCATCTTGAGCTGCAGAAATTTTCTGTGCTCGTGCTGCAGAAATTATCTCAGCTTGTTGAGTTGTATATTGATTCTCTAGAAAATTGGGCTTGGTTTCATTTTGTAAATTACTTAAAGTTGGATCTTCTTCATTTGTGAATTTAATTCCTCCTCCAAATCGAGAAGTTCCTGATAAAATTTCAGACCCTTGTTGTTGAGTTGCAGGGTTATCGGAGAGTTTCAAGGCAGATGTCAAAAAAGACTGCGGCAATTCTAGTGTACCAGCGACTGCTTTTGGATTGGCTAAGAAGGTGTTCGGAGCCTCTTGACCGGTTCCAGTATCTAAACTAACTGGAGATTTAGAATTAATTAAACCATTAACTTCACCTGATCGTAAATCTCCAAAAGCAAACACCCTTCCATCAGCAGTTTGTATACCAATAGTCGGAGGAACTTGATCTATTTGAGTTTGTATAAATTTAATTGTTTCAGTCTGGGCTTTTATTGCTTGTTCTAAATTTTCTCTGGTTGGTACATTACCAACATTAACTTTAATGACATTATCGGGATTGTCGCCAATTACCGGAGTTATTCCGGGACCTATTTGATTTTTTAAATTGGTTAAATTGGCTTCAGCTATTTCTTTCTGTTTTTTCAAATATGCCAAATCGGCAGACGGTATAGGTGCTAGTCCGGTTGGAGTAATAGACGAATCATAATTAATATTAATATTGTTTCTAGGAGTATTAGTGATATTGCCAATAACAACTACCGGATCTCCTCCCATAGTTGCTGCAAATATGTTGCTACTTTCCGATAATAATTCCTCCATGGTTATAGATACTTCATATGCTTCCGGAATTAATATGTCTTCAAAACCTTTATAACGTATTTTCCTCACAGTTCCTACAGCAGTGGCATCAAAAGACTTTACAAAAGCTGCCGGCATATTTATACCCCCAAAACTTTTTGTGTTTACTTTATATATTTTAGGAGGCAAATAAGTCATCCAAGAAGTACGAGTTTTCATATTCTGAAAAGCAAACAAAGTTACAAATTCAAAATTGCGAAGAGTCTTGTCTTTATCTATTGTATTATATAACGGAAACTTTATAGTAATGGATTTAACACTATCGGCACTATTATATCTTCTGACCTTTTCTCCAGCTCCTCCATAAGATACACCTTCTGCAAAAAACTTACCGATATCCCCTAAAGACCGATCAAGGTTTTTACCAAAACTCCCAGCAAAAGATTCTCCTATACCAGTCTCATCACCGCCCCAAGTGTTTTGTATCGGTCCTTTTATAGTTCCTTGATTTATTAAATATGGTAATTTATAAGTAAATCCGGTATGATTACCTTGATATAGAAGCTGATAAGGAGTGGTTATATCTGATGCAAAACTGTTAACTGTATTATAGAGCCTAGATAAATGAGTCATCCACAACCCAAAAGATAATTCATATTCCTCTAAATTTATATCTGGAACTTCATTTATATTTTTTCCAGAATTTTTCCAAGCACCGTTAGTAAACATATCAACGTTACCATTTCGAGGATAAGCTTTAGGAGCCTTAAAAGATTTGCCTAAAAAAGTATAGGTTTCATCTTCAAGTTTAAAATATGTAAAATCTTTTGAATTCATAATTTACCGTTGATTTATTCTAGATACTTCAGTTCTATAATTTCCTAGGGTATGGTGTTGAGAAGAAACGGGAATTGGTCCAGAATTTCCTCCATTGTTAACCACACTTTGATTTACAACTCCGCCCAAAGACATTTGTTGCATTTTTGCAAAACCGTCTTTAAAAGACCCAACCATAGTTTTGAGATCTGAAGATAAAGAACTCATGATGTCTGCATTGCCTCCGGACATTTGATACATTTGACCAGAACTAATTGGTTTGGTTACTCCGGTAGACGCCACTGGTGGGGTTGATACATTAGTTACTTCTGCTGAAGACGGTATATTTTTAGGGTTCGAGTCTTTAGCCACTTGTGGATTTATAACACTTTTACCTTCCACTTCTTTAGCCCAGTCTGGAGTATATTTATCTAATCCCAACAATCCAAATGTTTTTCTTATTATCCAAGCTACCCCTCTTTTAAGGGCTTGATATATATCATCTATAAATTTACCAAAACCGTATCCGTTATTTTTAGCCGTAATATCTCCACCATTTTCTTCTGTCAATTGAGCATCATAGGCATCTATCATAAAAGACAAAGCCCATCCAGCAAATGGTATTAAAGAAACTAATCCCGAAGCCAAACTTAAAATTCCTCCTCTAGTATCTCCATCCATTAATTTTTTGACTCCAAAACCTACAGAAATCAAAGTTCCCATAAGAGGAACTCCTTTTAAGAAAGTAACTAATTTAGGCAAAAATCCAACTACCTTACCAATCACACCACTAGCAGCATTTACCGTTCCAGTAAATGTCGGTATACCGGCAGTTAAAGCAGTTCCAGCAGCTTTCAAAGCTTCAGAACCCCCCTTAAACAAATTTATAGATCCAGTTACAATACTAGCAATTCCAGCTGCAAATTTTTTTATAGCGGTAAATGGGTTGAGTATTGCTTTAGTTAAACTAGCCAATTTTCCAGGCAAACTAATTAGATTTGATTTAAAAATAACAGTTTGTTTAAACAAAGTTTGTATCCATCCACTATACTTTTTTAAAGGAGCTAACAAATCATTAATAGCACCAGATATATTGGTTCCCATGGCTCCGTCTAATACTCCTATTTGTTTCATTATGCTGCCGCCAAACAAAGTGGCTATAGTAGCTATACCCCCGGATATTAACAAGGCATCTAAAAGATAAGATCCCAAGCCTTTAGCATCTTTAACAATTTGCAGATTGGTGAACCAACCTCCTAACAAACCTCCCAATTTAACTAAACCAGTATCCCAAACTGAACCTAAATCAGTATAGCCATTTTTAAGGATTTCTCTAATTTCTTTCCAATTTACAGATTTATCTTCTTCCTGGACTGTGTCTTTTATAGCGGGTTTTGTCAAATCTTCTAAAGATTTTTTAAGGTCTTGTAAAACTGTGAACAAAGACAAGGAAGAATCGGCAACCGGCAAAGTAGGAGTTGAAGAGCCACTTTCCTTTTCATTACCAAACCAAGCCTCTCTATTATTGAAATTATTTTTTCTAATTTCATCATCTACTTTAAAATGATCTACAAGATTTTTTAAACTTTCATCTATATGTAAAAAAGCTATAAATTGATCATTAAATCTTTTAACATTTTTTTCATTTTCTTGTATAGATACAGAAAGCAAAGAAGAAATATTATCAGCCATGCTGCCTAGTGATTCTCCCAAAACATTAAAACTATTAGTCAAAAAAGTAGCCATTATTGGGTCTCTTTGAACCGAATAAGTATATTGTTTGACTATTTCTGTATTTAATGTTGTAAGAGTTTGAAGTAATTCTGTTGTACTATCATCCTCAGCTTTTTTTTCTGGCTCTTTTTCTGAGGAAGAATTATCTGATTTAGATGTCCGGGCAGATGGAGAGAAAGCTTCGTTTAGGTTTTTAACAAGCTTTTTGACATCTTCATTTGTCAATCCTATATCTTCTGCCCAACTACTCATGTTAAATACTTAGGCTCTAATTGAAATTAAGCAGATAAGAATAAAGTAGTATCTATATCAATTAACTTCCTGTCTCCCGAGGTTGACTCTACGGTGAAAAATTCATTAAGATCTTCCTTCCAAGCAGATATTTCTTTAAGAACGGTCTGTAAAATAGTAGAAGGCAATTTTTCTAAAACAAGAATTTTTTGTTTTGTTTTTAAATCATTAAAAGAAAGATTTACTCCTTGAATTTCAATTTCTTTTATATACTTGGAAACCTCTGCAACATAAGCTTCTGAAATAGCTTGTTTCAAAATTTCCGATGTAGATTCTTTCTTTAAAGATGGAATATTGTCAAAATATTCTACTTCTTTTTTAATCGTAGGAACTTCTACTTGTATTAAAATACTCACTCCATTTTTTTCTATTTTTAAAGTAGTTGAAGAGGGGTGTTTAAAGTTTTTAAGATTTTCTACTAAATCTGAGAGATCTACTACTTCACTTTTATCAGCAGAAAATTCTACATTTAATTCTTTGGATATGTGTTTTCGCATAGCAATTGCTATGGCAAGTCTGTCATAATAGGTAAAATTATCTACAACTTCTTTGGTAGTTTGACAATTTTCTAACAAAATTTGATAAAAAATTTTGGTAAAAAATGGCTTATATCCTTCTGCATTAGAATCTATAGCTGCTGATAATAAATTTTTTTGCTGCTTAGAGGTAAGTTCGTTTACAGATATGTATTCTCTAATTGAAGGCACCCATACATTATTAATAAAAATTTCCTTGGTATAAGTGGATAATAGATCCAGAGCCTGATCAAAATTAATAGAAGTGTTTTCTTTGGTCATAAATAAAACTATTTACTCCTCCATTTCTTCTAGTCCATTATTGAATGAAGAAAATTCACCACCCTCTGAATTTTGAGATTGTTTTCTTGATTCATATTCTTCTTCTATAAAAGAAAAATAAACGTTCCGCTCTGCTACAGTCAAATTATCTACATAGTCTAGAGAAATCTTCTTACTAGCTAGGAGATAGTATTGTTGATAGATATTCTTGAGGTTATCAGAGAACATTAACCTTAAAAAGTTTTGAAAGCTCCAATTGTAAAAATTTATTTTTAAATATTCTTTTTTAGAACTTTCTATAAAATCTAATTCTGAGAATTTTTTAATATTATTCAATACTTCTGATTGAATTTTTAATCGTATTTTAGCTGGTAATCTATCAAATAATTCCATCTTCTGCTTCAATGAAAAATCTGAAAATGATATAATTTTACCATATAAATCTATATGATTGATGAATAAAACGGTACTATCTCTTAACAATTCAAATTCTTGTAAATTTTGTAATTTATAAAAATTAATTTCATCATTATGATTAGGCCAATCTAAATGTACATTTATATTATCTTCTAATATATATTTTTGAGAAAAAAGATCCCTGCATTTGGAAAAAATGCTATATATTAATTTGGGCAATTCTATATTAAACTTTACAGTAACCACCTCTTCATCTATTTCTTCTTGGGTTTGAAGTATTAATACTTCTCCTAAAGAAGTAGTGCGTAGTTTAATAGCAAATAACAAATACTCTATTATATTTAATTTGTTAAAATCTAATTTATTTTCTACACAATTTTCTAGAATTTTTTTTAAATGTCTAGAATAGTTTTCTACATTTTCTTTATCTAACGGCAATAGAATATTTGCTTTAGATAATATTAATTGTTCTTTACTGGACAATTCTCGATAGTTTATCACCAACCCAGAAATGGGCATTTCAACACTATAGAGATAATAATCGATAAACATTAAACTTTAGGAGGTTAAACAACATTACTTCATGACAACTCTGTCAGCAAAAGACTTTACTTCATATTTTTCATAAACAAAAGAAGCTTCTGTCTCTAGAAGAGATTCACCAGCTTGCACTAAATTAGTGGTTCCAACTGAAATAGGAGCTACATTCCAGAATGTAACTTCCTTACGTCTGATCATAGACCTTTCAGATCCTCCTAACATGAATTGAGTAACTATCATAGTAGGACATTTAACATTATAGTCTTTGCCACCAAGTTCTGGATCTCTGGTTAACATTCCATAATAACCAGTCATTATACTCCAAGGTCTGATAACATTATCTATAAAGGAAAAATTTGTTTCTAGAAATTTTATATTAACTGGCTCATAACCAGATCTATTATCTATAACTGCAGGAGCCATATAACCTCCATATTTTAACGGTCCTCTTGATGCTGTTATTTTTTCTCCAGGTATATTAACACTTCTAGCAAAAACACATCCAACATAGTTTCCAGAATTTAATGTTTCCTGTCTTTCTAAAATGGTAGACAACACATCTGAGGATTGAGTTTGCCAATTTTCTAATGCATTAAGATAACTAGCAGAACTTTTTAAAGCAGTAACTTCATTCAATGTATGAAATTCCACTTGCCACAGACTACCCAGAGAGGGCATGAATCCAGCCTCACTGAATACATTTTTAAGATAATATTGGAAAGGACTCGGAGATGCCATTGTTTATACTTAGTGTATAAACAATTAAACGTACTCCCAATATTGATAAGCTAATACTGCGTCTTGTTCAACAATCGTACCAGCATCTGTAGCGTCCAAAGCATACTCTCCAAGATTTACACAGAAAGCTCCTACTAAACGATATACAAGAGAGGGTGTACCTTTTTTGTCCATAAGAGCCAATGTAACAGTTCCCAAATCTCCCATACTATAGGCTCCTTTTGTGGTGGCATCATCAAAAGTAAAACGGGTCCATGCTTCTAATTTTCTACGAATAGTCAAATCTTGTGGCATTCTAAATTTAACGGTCCATGCTTCACTACCTGGGTACTGAGCAGTTCCGGGTACATTAAACTTCATACCCATATAGGCGACATTTACGACATTGATACTTCTTTTGGGTAAGGAAGTTGTTGTGACATAAACCAAATCAGATTGATCAAATACTATACCACCACCAGCTCTACCCCCTTCAATACTAAGGATTCTAAAGAGATTTTTACGAGCAAAGTCTCTCTGTCTGGCGTTTTGGTAGAAATCTGTTATGCTTTGGCCTGAAAATATATTAGACATAAAATATAATATTACTTATCAATTAAGAGGTAATTTCATTGAAATCTGAACCAGAACGTGTAGCCACGAAATCCGCTAATATAAATTCCGCTGTACGGACTGGTTGAATGTAAATTGCAATTTTTAAAGTATTGTCATCAATAATTTCTGGTGTATTATTACGCTCATCACAAATAATACGGAAGTCATATAAGCCATCACTATTCTTGGCCTGATTAAATAATGGTAACAAAGAATTTACCAAACGTACTCGGGTTGTGTAGGTATTACCTTCAAATACATAGTATTTTAAAAGTCTCTGTACCACTTTTTCAAGAGTCAAGAACAATCTACGCACATTAATTCTATCAAACGCAGATGGCTTATTGAAGAGGGTCTTTTGTCCAAAGATAACATATCCATCTCCGGGGAAGTAAGCTACTGGATTGATATTAATTTTATACAACAAGTCACGATGTTTTTGTGTAGGATTAATAGCAATATCTGTTATACCACTTAAAGTACCTCTAGCAAATCCAGCCGGAGCACTCCAAGGATAATTGGTTGCAGAAGACAACGCAATATCCGCAGCTACAAATCCAGACATAGGAATCCATACATAATTGTTAGAATCAGTACCAGAGACTTTTGCCCAATTACCATAGGTTGCTCCATAGCTAGTCACAATGCTTCCGTATAGATTTTTAAGAGCCCAAAAAATGTCTGTAGAAAAATTATAACCAGATTTTTTAGTTGCTTTGACATTTGGACCATCTGGACCATTTAAGAAAATGTAACGCAACGGATCTGCAATAAACATATGGTCTTTGCGGGTTTTTTCTGCAAAGGTAGCCATCTGAGATACAATTGACACATAATCATCTTTCAAGTCACTACTAAAAGTTGCTGTATCTTGATTAAATAAGGCAGTCAATTCTGTTGCCGGAACTGGTTGGGTTGTATCAAAATATAAACCACTATAACCCGAAGTTATAGTTCGGTAATATCTTTCTCTGCTTCTTGCCCCCGCGTAAATAGTGCCAAGGCCTGCTTCAGCGAAAAGATCTAATTCTGTATCCATATCATCTAATCGGTTTAACACTCTTTTTAATTTGTCCGGAACATTACCAAGTTCTTGTCCCGCGTCTTGACCCTGAACAAAAGTTCCAGCTGCGTATATGTTTTTAGCTTCTGGGTTTAGTCTGACAGTTTTTACTACATTGCCAGAACCATCTAACCAATTATTACTATTAGCAATCCACGGATTGACTATCATCTTAATGTCTGAAGATTCTAGATTGGTTATCTTTTCTAGGGAGAAAGAAACTGGAGCTCCTCCCTTTTGATTGTTTTGTGTTCTTCCAGAATATAAAGAACCAGTATGTCCTTCTTGAATTATGTAATCCAATTTAATAGTATCTTGTCCATAAGTGGAAGTTCTTATTTTAAACAACATCAAGGTCAAACTGTCATTATAAGTTGGTGAACCAAAATCAGACAAAAGGGGAAATTGTTCAATAGCTTGAGAAATACTAGTTCCACCTTCTGTAGAAGTACTGGATAACTTGAAACTTAAACGGGAAGCTGGTATATTGGTCCAAGTCTGTACTGCACTAGCTCCACTTGTGACTGTTTTTGCACCGGTCAAGGCGTCAAAATTGGTGGCCGGGTTATTATTTGAATTGTCTGCTAAACCAATATAATAACCTTCATATTTGTCATTAATAGTTGTTTTTGAAGAATTTACAACAACAATACCACCATATTTTAAATAATCTTTGTTGTTAATGTTAACAGAAGAATATCCATCACTCCAAGTTACGTCATTTGTAACTAGGTCGTGATACTCACCTTCATTTAATAAAATTGATGTTGGCTCTTGTACAGTAAAACTAGTAGCTTGGCTATATGGTAATATTTTAGAAGATAACACAGAAACATATCCAGTAATGATTGGAACTGCCTGGTTTATATTGTTAGCTGATGTGTTAACAAATCCACTAGAAGAAACAACCGCCATGGTGGTGATATCCATTCCGGTTGTTATAGTAGAAACCCCAGTAAAAACAGTATAAGTTCCAACAAGATTGGGACAATACATAGAAGATACAGTAGATACTTGTACTGTGGTGGTTCCTTTAACCGGATAAACTAAAGCTGCATAGGTATTAGCAAAACCGGCTCCCATTCCAGAGCCGTAGGCCATTCGGGTAACTGCTAAATTAGCTGGGGATTGAGTTAAAATTTGTTTAGCTGTGTGATACAAATAACGCTCGGCTTCATTCGTAGGTAATCCAAAGGTAGATTCAAAATCAGAAACAGAAGTAATGTTGATTACTTCGTCTGTATGCCCTTGAGGAGCAAATCCAGTAATAAATACTGTAGTACCCGCTTGAGCTCTTGTGGTTAAGGATTGATCAACCTCAGAAATTTGGACGCCTGGTGATGCTATGTATCTAGTAGACATAATAAATAATATAGAGTTACTTATCCATTTTAAAGTCTCAAAAACCAATTTGAATAAGCAAACCTTTTGATAAATATCTTTATGAGTAAATTTAATAGTATCTTTCAAAAGACTTTCAGCAACATTTCCGAAGCGGCTCCAACTCCCGGCTCTTCTAATTCTGCTCTCCCGAGTATAACTTCTTTATTTGCTGCCAAAAACACAGATCAGTTGTGGAAGACTAATTTTTTGAAGGCTATAAATGCTACAATTACAAATTCCAACCCAGGACAACTTCCAACATCTCTGACAGATGCTGAAAAGAAAACCTTAATGGATTTAGATGCTCATTATAATTCTGCTCAAACAACTACAACTCCAACATCAACTCCAGCACCTAGTAACTCTCCGGTAGTTTAAGGTTATTAAATTTTTTTGACATCTTAGTTGTAAATATAAACAACATATGGGAAACAAACCCCGTTCTAAGAGCCGGCTTTTGGATGACTCTGTCAAACCAGAAAAACCAAAAGATAATTCACCTCACGTCTTCCAGCGTGATAAAGTAAATTTTGACTTTACTATTAGAGAATTACCCTGGACAGATAAACAAAAAGAACTTATACAAATTCTTTTAAATAAAAATACCAAATGTGTTTTTATAGAAGGCCCTGCTGGAGTTTCAAAAACTTCAACAGCAGTATATGCTGGGTTACAATTATTAAAAAACAAAAAAGCCTCTGATATTATTTTTGTTAGAAGTGCTGTAGAAAGTGCAGATAGTAAAATTGGATATCTTCCAGGAACCATTGATGAAAAATTTGAAGCTTATATGGCTCCATTCGTAGAAAAGATGGAAGAGTTCTTAGAAAACAACACCATTAAAAGATTGCATACTGATAAAAGAGTTAGTGCTATGCCAGTAAACTATATAAGAGGATTACATTGGCCAGCTAAAGTAATCATCGTAGATGAATGTCAAAATATTACTTTTCGAGAATTAGTAACTACTATTACCCGATTGGGGGAATTTTCCAAAATTATTTTTCTGGGAGATCCAAATCAATCAGATTTGCCTCATGGTAAAATGGGTGGATTTAGCAAGATGTGTAAACTTTTTTCAGACCAAGAAAGTGCTGATCACGGAGTATATCATTTTAAATTTAATAAAGAAGATATTGTACGTTCTGAATTTGTAAAATTTGTAGTAGGAAAAATAGAAGATGGCTCACCCCATTCTCATGAAATGTTTCCTGGTAATTGATAAATATAACATGAGTGACTCAAATAACAAACCAGAATATCAGACCTTAGCCAATCGTCCAGTTGCTTGCACCTACTGCGGAAACCATGTTCAAGGCAGACTGATGGAACAGTATGATCCTCGTTCTAAACAATCCAATAAAATAATTCGTTGGAATTGTGGACGATGTGGATGTACAGTTCGTATCGGAAAACCACAAGAGTAATATGACAGATATGGATAAATTATTCCAAGAAGCACTTGGAGGACTTTGGAACAATCCAACATATGGTGGCTATAGTGATCCACCAAGAAAGGACTTTGCTCCAGTCAGTAATGCTTCGGGATATGATTTTCCGTATCAGAAAAATACTCCTCCTATTTTTCCTCCCACAGCACCGGGTCCAGAGAATCCTATTAATATGCCGTGGCCTTTACAAACGGTTACGGCAGATTTGACAGATAGTTTTACCTATTTGTTAGCAGCTGGTAATAAAATAGAAAATTGTTTAAAATTAAATAAAAAAGTTTCTTCTAAACAAAAGAAAAAATTAAACGAGCTTCTTAGCTATACTGGACAAATTTTAGGAGCTATTCAGAATTTAGACAAACAGCTTACTCTTTCTATGGATATGTCTAAGGAATTGCCATCGTCTAATCCCCACCAAGAAAGAGATCTGAATAAGGGTGAGTTTCCCTAGAACTAATGATAAATTAGTTTTAATGAAATTAATCAAATATTTTTTATTTTATAAAGACTTCTTTAAGTCTACTATTATAGTATTAACCAATTCTGGTTTGGTGGGTCTTGCCTTTACACTTCTAGACAAACCATTTTGGCCGGCTTTTATCTTAGCCGCCAGTGTTCAATATCTCGCATTTGGAGTTTTGGTTTCTATTGTGTCTCAATATCTTCAATCCAAGGTGAGATTGGCAGAATTGGATCGATTGGAACCATTATCCACTATTCTACAATGTGCTTCTTGTGCTACTCCGAATGTTACCACATTCGTACCAGATCAACAGGAACGAGTGGAGTTTGTATGTGATAAGTGTGAAGGCAGAAATGTTGTTTCTATTAATTTTACAGTTGCTAGAGTAACAGAATTCATTGAACCTATTCAGGTATCACAGAATATTGGCAACATGATTCCTACTCAACAATTTAAAAACTAATAATGAAAACTAAAACACAACCCACAGAAGAACTTCAATCACCTCTAGCCTGGTGGGGTAAAACCCAAGAAAAATCTTTAACACTAGCTAAGTGGATGGCTTTTTACGAAGCAGTTAACATCATAGCAGACAAAGCAGAAGAAAGAAATATACCCTTTGAAGAGGTTAAGCTTTGTCCTTTAGATATCAGGGATTATATTAATTCTACACAAGACATCTTTCTTCGCAAACTTCTAGAAGAAGATTATAAAATTCAAATTTATCACTCCGAAGAAAGTGCTACAGATTTCTTAAAGGTTGATATTGTTTAATAATGACCGTATACAGACGGGTTGCTATTGGGATTATCTGTAATATAACTAAAATTTTCATTAGCAGCCAGTTCTATTACATCATTATCATCAAGAACATTAGCTCCTTGACCAGCTCCTGGACTGTGTGGTTCTTGACTAAATTGATATCTCTTAGCAGCTAAAAACCAAACATAATGTCCTCCCAAAGCATTTTGTTTAAATTCATCTATACTTTCTGTTAATTCATAAACAGTAGTACCTCTCTTTGGAAAATGGATACGATCAGAATTAAATTCCGTAAGAGCAATTAAATCTCCAGCCTTAGGTTCTTTCGTTTGAAGATTTAAAGATGATATGGATATATTAAGAGAATTAACTGCATCAGTACTTAAAGTAAAGAATGCACTGGAACTTAAACTATCAAACGTAATAGAACTTAATGTTAAAGAACTCAAAGAAGGGCTTCCGAGGGCATTAACTGCATCAGCACTCAAAGAGGTTGTGCTTAAGAAAGCAAACGCGGTTGCACTTAATTTAGAAGAACTTAAACAAATAAAGGAAGTAGCAGTCAATGCAGAAAAAGCAGCTGCATTAACCACATCTGCACTTAAATTGTGGAAAGATAAAGAACTTAAAGCATTTTCAAATAAGGTAGGATGAATTACGGCGGTAACATCTCCTTCTGCGATAATACCCATCCTGGATAAAAGTATCGAATCATTAGAAAGAGCTAATGCTAATATCATAGGAACTCCAGGGGCAAAACCTGCATCAGGACTTTCTCCGTATAAAGGATTGCTAGAAGATAATTGGGTCAGATTACTATAATAAACTATTTCTTGACCTCCTATACTGATTTGTTCTTTCCACCAATTAGAGAAATTCTGTCTCTCATTGGCATTGATCTTTTTATTTAAAAATCGTAAAGAGTCCATATTTTATTTTTTAAAAAGGGTCCAAGTTTGATTTTCTGGAAAATATTTAATACAAATTTTAGATCCAGTTAGTTTACATTTTATACCACCGATGGACTTGGTATAAGGTTTGTCTTCTTCAAAATCATGTTTAATCTTATAAGCTTGGAATATTGGTCTTACCATAGACCATTTTAAATTTGGCATGACAGTTTTACCAGAATTAGCAAATTGACTGATTAATGGATGCTTAATTTTTTGATTTGTATTGGCTGCTACCAAATTCATCTTACCACTTTTGCGATGATCCATCTTGGTAATTCTAGCAGTACTCTGGTGATGAGTTCTAGTGTTCTTGGTTGCTTTAGGTCCACTATTAAAGGTTGCACCATTGTTACTCTTTTTAAAGAATGAAGAAAAATTATCTTCCATAATATTATAGTACTTATGTAAAAAAAATCCGCCTTCATACAGTATGAAGGCGGATTTAACTATTAATACTGAACTATCAAATTATTGATCGAACCAAGCTTTGCCTTTGGAAACTCCGTTAACATCATTCTTTTTGCCTTCTAAAGGTTTGGTGTTACCTTTGAAAGGTACATACTTGCCTTCTGGTTTTTTACCATTTGGAGTTTGTGCTTTACCCTTTGAAACTGGAACTGCTCCCTTTACTGTACGGGATTTGGGATCTGATAAACCAGCACTTAATTTTTGTAGATCTACTAAAGCATGGCCCAACTCCTCAGCATCAACCGAATCTTCAAGATTGGTTTCTTTATCTGCATCTGTGTCTGTGTCTGTATCTGCATCATCATCATCGGAATCTGAATCATCCATTTCTGTTTCTTCTTCTACTTCTTCTTCTTCATGACCAGAAATTTTCTCTAAAGCTGCAACAGCTGCTCTTAAATGGGTTAGGAGTTCTGACATTGCATCCATTTCTCCTTCTCCTTCTCCATGTTCTTCGAACTCTCCCTCACCAGTTTCTGTATCTCCACTAAAATTCATTTCCAAATTTCCTTCTGGAGATTCTCCTCCACTAATTTCATTAGCTTCTTCTTCGTGTTCCCAGTTTTCATGAGACAACACTTGATTAAATAATTTGTCAAAAGGATTAACTGAATCACCTAATGTAGTAGCCTTTGCAACTTTGGGCTTGGAGTCTGATGAAGCAGAATTTAAATGAGCTGCAGATTTTTCTGGAGTTTCTACTTCATCTGAATTATTGAAAGGAGCTTTTTTATCTCCACCGTCAAAAAAAGGTCCAGTTTTTTTAGGTCCAGATACTGCATGAGAACCTTTATTTTCATTCAGGACATTGAGATAGTCATTAATAATAGCCATATATTTTTTAGTTGTAAGATTACTTATCCAAGTGTTGGACAAAAACTAGGTCAATTTATTCCTATAGTATGGTTATTAATTATGCTTTCAGCTTCTACTCTTAAGTCTATTGTAGGAATTAGTTCATAATTTGAACCACCAATCCAAACTATGTTACAGTTATTTATTTTTAATCCTGTATTACGTTCTATTAGAAGAGAATAAAGATGTAATTGTAAACTATATTTTACTATGTGAGAACTTTGCAAATGTTTCAATATTCCCAACATACTATCAGAAGACTTTTTTTCTGTTAATAATTTATTAGTTTTATAATCAAAAATTACAAAACATTTTTCTTTAAAATTGTAAGAGAGATTATCTAGGGTACCACAAATGCGGGATGGTTTATCTCCCATGACATATTCTGATTTTACTAAGATATGATCTTCACTCCACCACTTATAGAATTCCAAGAAATTTTTAATATGACAAGCTACATCATTGTAGAAGGTTTCTTCTGTTACATTCTCTGGATATCTTTTAATAAAGGTTTTTATATTTTCTTTGTTTAATAAAGTTCTCTTACGAAAGATATAATTTTCAATATAATTATGTACCATTGTACCCTTTTCACAAGCATACTCTCTTTTAAAATCCCAAAGATGCCTAACATCTTCTACCAAGACCCCTTGTCTTTTTGCAACAATATTAGCTAATTTATCTGCATCAAAATATGGTTCGTATTTTTTGATAATCCTTGAAACCGAAGTTCCTTCCTCATCCCCTATCTTATAAGAATGTCCCTTATCAAAAAAGGTAACATCCTTGAAAGCTGATTCAAGGTCTGCTATTGTTTGTAAATTCATTATAACATATAATATCTTCAAACAAAAAAACAATCACTTTTTTTTCTTGATATTTTTTTAAAAATCGCAGATAATTGTTTTATGAAAAAACTAGCTGAAAAATTTGTCAAAAAAGAATTTCGCCACACTCTTCTTAAACGAGAGGGAGATTTAGCTATATACAGGAGAAAACAGGTCGGTACAAATGCTACAGCACACTTTGAAGTGGTCATTATTACCAGACACGATGGAATAACAATTAACGGAAATTTGATAGAGGCTGGAGAATTGTATCCCAGTTCTTCTCAGTGGGGTGATAGGGGTTGGACTTGTAATACACTAGAACAAGCAGAAAAAAGATTTTTAATTGTTCAAGATAAATTGAAAGAGCTGGCTAAGGTAGCTAGTGATAAAAAACAAAAATCCAAATAAATGAAATTAAACAATGAAGAAGTACAAAAACTCTTTGTTGATTTGGTTGATTTGGTTGATTCTAAACCAGCAGAATTTTTTAATTTAAGAAAAATGCATAGTACTGTAGGTCTCTGTTACATGACTGATATAGAATTGGATTATCGTAGGGATATTATCCCCACAACAATGCATGAACTAATACATTATTTACATCCAACCTGGAATGAAACTTCTGTGTTATATGCAGAATCTCGTCTAATTAATACATGCACAACCCTCCAGGCCGCAACATTTCTTAAAAAAATAGCTGATAAAATATATCAATCCGAAACAAACAAAGAGCGTTTAAAAATTAAATTGCTAGACGCAAAAACAAATAGCAATATGAGTGATTTGAGAGTATAAATAGACAACAATCTTTTATGAGTGAAAAAATTCTTCACGTTACAAAACGGGACGGAACACGGGTTCCATTTAATGTAGAAAACATATACAAAGTAATAAAATGGGGATCCCAAAATATAACCGGAGTTAGTGTTTCGGACATAGCTATTAATACTAAATTAAATTTAGCGGATGGCATTACTACTAAGGAAATTCACAAGGTACTGATAGACGCTTCTATTAATTTGTTTAATGAAGAGAATCCTAATTATCAATGGGTTGCCTCTAGATTATTGAATTATCAAATACGTAAAGATGTATGGGGTGGAAAAAATCCTCCACGACTTTATGATTTTATTAAAAACAATACAGATAAAAATCTATATCATCCAGAAATTTTAGAAAAATATTCTAAAGCAGAGATAGACAAATTAGATGACAAAATTAATCACGACAGAGATTACAACTTTACCTATTCTGGATTAAAGCAATTGTGTGACAAATATCTCATTCAAAATAGAAAGAACAAGGAGATATTCGAGACTCCTCAATTTGCTTATATGCTTGCAGCCATGGTAAGCCATATTAATTATTCTCAAAATACCCGTTTAAATTATGTCAAAAGAGCATACGACAAATTCAGTAAATTTAAAATCAATTTACCTACCCCGCAAATGGCTGGCCTTAGAGGTCTTCTTAAACAATACGCGTCTTGTTGTCTCATTGATGTGGGTGACACTAAGGAATCTATTTTTAGTTCCAATACTGCTGCTGGTTTTGCTACTACTCAAAGATACGGAATCGGATTGAATTTTGGTCGTATTAGAGGAATTGGCACAGAGATCAAAGGAGGTAGTGTTATTCATACCGGAATTATTCCTTTTCTTAAAGTATTTGAAGCCACCGTCAAGTCTTGTCAACAAAATGGTATCAGAGGAGGGGGAGCTACGGTTAACTTTCCAATCTGGCATTATGAAATTGAAGATATTCTCTCTTTAAAAAATAACGGTGGTACTGAAGATAATCGAGTTAGAAAAGTAGATTATGTAATTCAATTTTCAAAATTGTTTTATGAGCGCTTCATGAAAAATGAAACTATAACATTATTTTCTCCACATGAAGTTCCAGAATTGACCGAATCTTTTGGTCTTCCGCAGTTTGATGAATTATATATAAAATGTGAAGCAGATAAATCGATAAAGTATAAAAGGAAGGTCAAAGCTTCTGCTCTATTGTCTCAATTTACTAAAGAAAGAACAGAGACTGGAAGATATTACGTGATGAATATGGATCATTGTAATGAACACGGATCTTTCTTAGAAAGAGTTTCAATGACAAATCTGTGTCTTACAGGTGACACGGAAGTTTTGTGTCTTATCAAAAACAAAGAAGATAACAATTTCATGTCATCAGTTTTAACATTAGAACAAATAACAGAATTATATAATTCTAAAGAGGATTTAGAAGAAATGTACGTTTGGTCCAAGAATCTAGATACGCAAGAAAATGAATTTAAATTGCTCACCGGAGCTACAATGACTCATCCCGAAGCAGAATTGGTTGAAATTACAGATACAGAAACTAATCAAACCATTCGTTGCACACCGGAACATTTAATTTACACTAACAACCGAGGTTATGTTAAGGCTAGTGAATTGTTGGAGTCAGATGTTTTAAATTTAATTTAAAAAACAAGAATTATGATTAAAATTAAAAAAGTGTTAAACCGAGAAGCAGTATATGATATCAGTGTAAAAGACAACCGCAATTTTTACGCCAATAAGATATTGGTACACAATTGTGTTGAAGTTACTCATCCCACCAAACCAATTCAACATATAGATGATCCAGAAGGGGAAATTGGTATTTGTGTTCTTTCTGCTATTAATGTGTTAGAAATTAAAGATGATCAAGATTTAATAGATACCTGTGATACAATTGTACGCATGCTAGATGAAATTATTGATTATCAAGAATACTTCACCAAAGCAGCAGAGAATTTTACAAGAAAACGTAGAAGTCTCGGTGTAGGAATTACTAATTTAGCAGCTCTCTTAGCTAAGAATAATCTCAAGTATATGGATACAGAGGCTCCTAACTTTGTAGATACTTTGATGGAAAAAATACAATACCACCTTATTTCCTCTTCTATAGAGCTAGCCAAAGAAAAGGGACCGTGTGAAAAATTTAATACCACCAAATATTCTCAAGGTATCTTGCCTATAGACACCTATAAAAAGAAAGTAGATCAAGTAGTAACCCGCAAACCTTCTTTAGATTGGGAAGAATTAAGACAGAAAGTGTTGGCTCATGGTATGAGACATTCTACATTGACCGCCATGATGCCGTGTGAATCTAGTTCTGTTATTCAAAATTCTACCAACGGTATTGAACCTCCTAGGTCTTTGCTTACCTATAAAGGTTCTAAAGCTAATTCAGTGCCTTTGTTGGTTCCAAATTATTCCACATATAAAAACAAGTATACATTACAATTTGATATGCCAGATAACACTGGTTATATCAATATAGTAGCAGCAATTCAAAAATGGACAGATATGGCTATCTCAGCAAATCTGTATTACAATTATGATCATTATCCAAATAAGGCATTGCCGGATTCGGTAATTCTTAAAGAATTGTTATATGCTTATAGTATGGGTGTAAAAACTCTTTATTACAGCAATACCTATGACGGAGATAAACAATCTGCTACAGACGAAGGAAGTGGCTGTGTTGGTGGAAGTTGCACAATCTAATTTGAAATTTTATAGTTATAAATTAAACTAAGTATAAATATGTCTACCGTCTTAAACACTAAAAACATTGATACACGCCTACAACCATTGTTTCTCGGAGAACCCCTAGCCCTTCAACGATATGACCAGCTCAAGTATCCAAAATTATTTGAGCTCGCAGAAAGAATGGAAGAGTATTTTTGGAGAGCCAATGAAGTAAGTTTGGTTAAAGATCGTAATGACTATAATGATCTCACCGAATCAGAAAAATTTGTATTTGATACAAATTTGAAATGGCAAACCATGACCGATTCTATGTTGAGTAGAAGTCTTCTTAAAATGGGAAGCTATGTTAGTAATCCAGAATTAGAAGCTTGTATGAATGTATGGGCATTTTTTGAATCCAATATTCATAGTCGCTCCTATTCTCATATTCTCAAAAACGTTTATACAGATGAATCTTTATTTTGGAATTCTATTTTAGAAGATACAGAAGTAGTTCACAGAGCCAATGAGATTAAAAAAGAATATGATAATTTCTTTGGTGAACCTAAAAATATTAAAAATAAAATATTTGATGCTTTATTAGCAACCCAAATTACAGAGGGTCTTTCTTTTTATACTTCTTTTGTATGCAGTTTCTTTTTTGCAGCAAGAGGTAAGATGGAAGGTAATGGAAAAATTATCAAATTTATTGCAAGAGATGAAAATCTTCATGTAGCAGTTTCTCAGAACATCTTACACTATCTTAAAACAGAACCTTCAGAAGGATTTCAAGACATTGTAAAGGAAAATACCCAAAAGATATATGATGTCTATGGTTTGGCAGTGGAACAAGAAAAACGATGGGCAGATTATCTCTTTAGTCAAGGTGGATTGATGGGATTAAATTCAGACATCCTCAAAGGCTATGTGGAATGGTTGGCCAATAATCGCTTAGCTTCTTTAGGTTATAATAAAATCTTTGATATCAAAAAGAATCCTCTTGGAGCTTGGTATGATCAATTTATGAACTCAGAAAAGGTTCAAGTTGCTCCTCAAGAAACTGAGATCTCCTCTTATAAGATCGGAGCTAGAGACACACAGGTTAATTTATCAGAATTTGAAGGAATGGAATTATGAGGCCACAAATTCATTACAAATTAAATCCAGATTTGTGGGATGATAATGATGTATTGAAACCAGAGATTCAAGAAAAGTTATTGGAAATAGCAGCAACTTTTTATGACACTATTAAAATAGACCAAGAACCAGAAGACATTACATTAACTGGATCTTCTGCAAATTACAACTATACTTCCTCTAGTGATATAGATTTACATATTCTAGTACCGTTTAGTAAGGTTAAATGTGAAGAAGAATTAACCAGAGATTATGTACTGGCTAAAAAATCTTTATGGAATAATGAACACGACATAAAGATTTTAGGCAGAGAGGTTGAAGTTTATATTCAGAATACAGAAGAAACACACACTTCAACTGGGGTGTATAGTATTTTAGATAATAAATGGATTTTGCATCCAGTACTAATTGATGAAGAATCTATAAATGTAGATGAAGAATTATTCCACAAAAAATTTAAAGAATATCAGGATCTCATACTCCATAATATTAGCAAAAATACTAATTTAGAATTTTTGAATAAAATTAAAAAGAAAATTTCACAAGATCGTAAGGAAGGTTTAATAAAAGACGGTGAGTTTGGTGTAGACAATTTAGTCTTTAAGAAACTGAGAAATGAAGGTCTCTTGGACAAACTATCCCAGCATTTAATCAACATACAAGACAAAAAACTTTCAGTGGAAAATTTTATTTCTTTTGTTTCAAAGAAAAAATAAGTTCTTCTATTTTTTCTAAACGCAAAAGTATTTCTTTATTTGTTCTAGAGGAATCTTTATGTAACAATTCTCGATGTTCTGCATCAGATTTTTCCCAAACTTTATCTCTATCGGCTTGTCTGGTTTGAGCTAATAAAATTAAAGGCGCAGCATAAGCCGCTTGAGTACTAAATGCTAAATTTAAAAGAATAAATGGATATGGATCAAAAGTTAAATTTTGAAAACAATTATAGGTAATCCATATAACAACAAATATAGACTGTCCTATTAAAAATTTTGGTGTACCGAAAAATCTAGCAAATTTTTCAGCCATTGCACCAAAATGATCCAGACCAAAAGGATTGTGTTTAACATATCCTTCACTATCAAAATTATTTAATTCTTTTTTTTGATTGGTTTGCATAGTTTTATACTTATAAATTTATAATTCAAGATACAAAACTTATTACAAAAATAAGAACAATAAAGAAGCTATAACAAAAAATATGATAAAATAAGTAACTGGTTTTTTCCAGATGCTTATAGTTTCTTCCGGAGCAGGAATCGGAGGCACAATTGGTTCCGGGGTCGGAATTGGCTCTGGAGTAGGTTTTGGAGGCACTATTGGTGCCGGAGTTGGGGTTGGAGGCACTATTGGCTCGGGTTCAGGAATTGGAGTCGGAGCCGGCGGTACTATTGGCTCTGGAGTTGGGTCGGGAGTATCTGTATCACAAGACTCCGTGGATCTAATGGTCCAAAAATCAAATGTATCATTGGACATAAAATAATTCATTGGAATATAACAAAATCCTTGATCACCCCAATCTTTACCCCAAGAATTTTGAACAATTATTGATTCAGAACCGTCTAGATTTTTTAAATAACCTACAGCCATCATACAGTGGCCACCTAATAATTTTTCGGTATTTCTATTAGGTTCTGGTACACGACCACCAAAAAGTACAGAAATAGAATTAAAAGATTGATAAAGTTTAATACCAAAAATAAAGGGATATCCTTCATTTAAACAATTTAAAATAGCATTTTTATCTGTGCTGTCTATGCTAAGATATTGTAAGGTCTGATGTTTTTCAGCATTATCCCAGACATCTTGAGGAGGGTTTTCTGCAAATTTAGAAATGTCATATGGCCATATTCTTTCCATAGCAACTCCATCCTTCACAGTAGATTTTAATGCATCTCTTACACACGCTCCAGAATCTGTTGCTTCTTGATTGGTAAGTTTTCTCGTAGAATAATATGTAAATAAAGGAGATGGATTCCAAGAAACTAATTTATTTTTGTTGCGAACAAAATTAAATAATTCTGTAGATCCAAAAGCCGAACAAGCTCCTAGATTTCCTTGATCTTTTATATCAGAACAATTTGGCCTAAGATCTATAGAATCAAAATTTAAAGAGGCAGATGTTTTAACATATCTAAGATCTCTTGGATCTTCTGGTTGAGGAATACAGCCGTATTTAAAAATCTTTTCTTTCATAGTTAGATATATTTAGACATTCTATGTTGTAGAATTTAAAAATATCTAAAGCTGCCTGATCTCTATTATATAATTCTTTATAAACTACGGTTTTAATTCCGTGTGCGGCTATTAAAGTAGCACAACTAGAACAGGGAAGTAACGTACAAGCGAGGAGCTTACATTTATTACGTTCAAACAACGATAAAAGATTAGCTTCAGCGTGAATCATGAAAGGTCTTCTTTTATCTCTATCTTTCCAAAAAGAAGAATCTACGTTAATACCAGGAGCCAAACCATTATATGCAACTCCAATAACTCGGTTGCTATAGTCTAAAGCACAAGCGCCTACTTTACGCAAATCTTCAGATCTTAAAGAAGCCACCTCAGCGATGCGCAAAGCATATTCTTCCCAACTTATTCTTTTAGTAGAAATGTGTTCCATTCTTCTATATTGTGATGATTTTTAATATATACAATAGTAGGCATGGCTATCGGTTCTCGTGGTTGTTTGAGTAATCGTAAACCAGCTTCTTGAGGTGTTTTATCTCCTTTGAGAGAATTAATATCTTTGTGAGATAATACACAATTAGACCAAGAAGTTCTACCTCCTCTAGAACGAGGAAGCACATGATCTATATTACCTTCATTTGGCGTTAATTTTTTACCAGTATATTGACAAGTACCGTTATCCCGTTGCCAAATATTTTTCGCGGTGAGTCTAGGTCTCTTGTGTGGTACCTGATTATATTTGGCCAATATGATAATTTTGGGAATTTTAATTTTGTCTGTTACTGTAGAAACATAATCATTTTCTCCAACTGGAAGTTCTAACCAATCCTGCCAAGACAGAGGGGTCATGTTATCTCCTTCAACATGTAATCCAGTTGCTGCATCACAATACATCATGGATATAGCCTCTAGAGGATTTTTAACTCCTACAGCTTGCCAATTTTTGTTGAGAATCAATACAACTTCTTGTTCTAAATGTTTTCTGTCCATAGTAATATGATACAGAAAGTTTAACGGAATATCAAATCAACTGTTAAGAATTTTTAACTTTACGAAAGGAAAAGTTTTTAGATTTAGGTTGTTTCTTACACCAAGCATAGCAGTCTTCTTTGGAACCACAAGAATAAACCACCTTGTTGGTTTCTAAATCAGTAATGTCCCAAGTTTCTCCTTCTCCGGTAGTTTGTTCTTGACGTCTTGTATATTTTGGAGAATAATTCCGGGGTTCTGGACCTAAATCCCAATTTCCAGAATTGATATCTGTCCCGGCTTCTGCTATAATTTGATTTGCAATTTCATTAAACTTCATAATTTTATTTATCCTTTCAACACTCCAATATAAGGCAAATTACGATATAATCCATTATAATCCATGCCATATCCTATCACAAATTCATTATCAATATCAAAGGCTTTATAATCTGGAACAATATTAACAGATCTATTTACTTGTTTATTGAGAAGTACACAGGTTCTAACGGAGTGTGCTCCAGCTTGTTCCATTTCAGAAACCACTGTAGACAATGTTAATCCCGAATCTAAAATATCGTCTATGAGTAGAATGTCCTTATCTTTACAAAAATCGAGGTCTTTTACATTGTAACTAAGTTTTCCGGTGCTGGTTTTACCTTCATAACTAGTAACTTTAATAGAATAAAGATTGACTGGAATCTTAATTTGCAATAAAAGATTGGCTGTAAAAACCAAACTGCCTTCTAATAAACAAACGACATTCAGATCTTTGTTTCTGTAATCATAAGAAATAGTAGTACCCAAACCCTTAATAACATTACGGATGTCTGTTTGATTGATAAGAGTTTTAACATTTTTATCCATTCTTTATTATGGATTAAGATTATTAAAAATCTATTGCATTCTTAAATCTTTTTTGCTTATTATAGTAGGAGCTGATTTTTTATCTGCTTTGACTTTATACAAATCTGCAGTAACTTCTATCACTAAAACAATTTGACCGAATTTTAGTGTTGGATGGTCTTTTATACAGACAACTCCTTGAGGATAGTTATTCATTTAAAACTGATTCAATTAAATTGGAGAAATAATTAAATTTCTCATAAGTGTTAATAGCTATGGCAGCTCTTTGTTTTTGAGCCATTTTTTTAGAAAGTGGTTTTTTACTATAACATTTTCCAGAAGTTTTGCAAACCTTATAACCCTTTCCCTTTTTTCTTATTTTGTATGGCATAGTTTTTATTTCTATACTATATTTATAGTAAAATAGACTAAATAGATACATTCTTATAGTATGAATTTTAAAGAATTTTTTACCGAGGCTGGCAAAATTTTAGCAAAACAAGGCATAGAATTGTCTCGTGTAAATAAACAAGACTTTTTAACAGCTAAATCAATTCTGCAACCCATTCTTCAAAAAGCAGGTTTACATTCTTATTGGTCTGCTGGAGGTGCTGGTAGTTTTGACCCCGAACATCCATATGGTGGAGGAGGCAGAGAAGACTCAGGGGATATTGATATTTTAATAGATCCTATAGAATTGGTTCAAAAGTTTCCAAAAGATATTAACGAATATTTAGGCGAGCTCAAACAACAAGCTGGGCCTAAATACAAAAAACCTCCAGGAGACGAAAATGAATTACGTTTAAAGGCCAGTAAATGGGAGTTGGCAAAATACATGTCTGAAAATGGTTATAAAACCGCCCCTGGTACTTTGACTTTGCAGTATACAGTCAATGACAGAAGCCATTCAGTAGATTTAATCTTGAGACCTAAATCAGCTTGGGAAATACATACACATGATTTTACTAAAGATTCTGCTATGAGGGGAGGAGATCTTTGGTTGAAGATTTATCCACTTTTAGCAAAACTAGCCAGTAAAACTATTTTTATAGACCCTAAAACCAAAGAAGAAAAGGGTAATTTACAATTTAGTCCAGATAGAGGTTTAGTGGACCGAGATACTAATCAAGTAGTAGCAGATGATAAAAACAAAATTGCCCAGATTCTATTAGGTTTAGATGCAACCGCTAGAGACTTAGCAAGTCTCTCCGGTATTAAAAATAAATTAATAAACCAACCAGAAAAATGGAATGCTATTAAAGAATTTTATCCCAATCCACAAGAAAGTTATTTCGCGGCTTCAAAAGTATTGTTGGAAGGCATCGAGCATCCGGAAGATAGTATTATCAAAGGAGGTGTTGCTGGAGCTGAAAAGACATTTAAAGAATTGGCTTCTTTAGTTAAGAATAGTGATACAGTTACTATTAAGTGGGATGGTTTTCCAGCTGTTATTTTTGGTTGGAAGCAAAAACCAACAAAAACTAATCCAGAAGGCCAGTTTTTGTTTGTAGATAAACACATGTTTGATAAGATGGTTAAAGGTAAATTAGAATTTACTACCATAGAAGAATATGATAAATCAAGAGGAGCCACTAGACAAAGTCTTTGGGAAGCTGCTACAGTTATGGTACCGTCTCTAAAAAGATGTGTACCTCAAAAAGAAGATGAGTATTTTTTCGGAGATTTAATGTGGTCTGGAATGCCTAAAACAGAAAGTGGGTATTATTCCTTTGAACCTAATACTGTAAAATACAGAGTTAAAATAGATTCTACTATAGGTCATCGTATTTCCCGAAGTGTAGGTGGTATAGCCGTACACACTTTTGTGCCTGGAATGGGTGCAGAAGACAGACCTCTAAGAGGTTTACAAGGTTTAAAACAAGATGAAGGAATAACATTTTTAGTTGGAGAGATTGAAGAAAAACCTAAAATAGCCTTATCAGAAAATATATTAAACTACACTAAAGGAGTTATACAACAACACAAGGCGACAGTAGAGAGATTCCTGGAAGAGATAGCAGAAATGAAAGCTAAAAGTGTTATCTCAGCCATGGGACCATTTATTACGTTTATGTTAAGTGAAAACAACTTAGCTGAAAATATAGTCCCTAGATTTTTAACATTTCTTAAAACCAAATTATCAGAAGGAGCTTCTTTAAAATTATTAGGAACCAATAAAGATGGTTGGCTGTATAAAGAAGGAGCGGCAGGACTTCTAGGGGTGTGGTCTATTTGGGCAGCTCTTACAGATCTTAAAATTAATATTAAGAGGCAAATAGATTTGCAGCAATTTGGTCTTCCTATTCAAGCTCGCATCGGTGAAGAAGACTCACATGAAGGATATGTTTTTGGAGCTGGTAAAGATAAATTAAAGTTAATTGATCGCCTCGGTTTCAGCAGAGCCAACTTTGCAAAGAACGCCAACAATGAAGATGAGTTAGTAGCCAAGAGACAAATGACTCCAGCAGCATTTTGTTTCGGAAGAATGAATCCGCCCACATTAGGCCACAGTGCATTGATGAAGAAAACTATTCAAGAAGGTGGAAATAATTCTTTTATATTTTTAAGTAATACTCAAAATTCTAAAAAAGATCCATTGAATCCAGAAACAAAAGCTGAATTTGTTAAGAAAATATATCCCGAGTATGCCTCTTATATGGTGGATGAAAAAGTTTTGAATCCCATTTATGCTGCAAATTATTTGTATAGAAAAGGATTTCGAAATATGATCTTTGTGGCTGGTTCAGATCGCTTGGGTGATAATCCAGGAAGTCTTGAAAAAATATTAATTTCTTGGAATAGTGGACCAGTCCGTTCTAAAGACTTTAATACAGATCCGAAAGGTCGTGAACAAGTTGCTTTGACTTTTGTAAGCAGCGGAGATCGAGATCCAGATGCCACAGAAGGTATAAGTGGTATCTCCGGTTCTTTAGCACGTAAAATGGCTTCAGAAAATAATGAACAAGGATTTCAACAAGCCACAGGAGTTTCTAATAATATAACTGTAGACGGCAAAACATTATATCAAGCAACTAAAGAAGGAATGGGATTACCGTTGACTGAAGGTGTTATATCTTTTAAAGAATTTTTTAAGGTATAACTACATCTGATGGAAAAAAATGGCAGTAGCCATAAGTGGTTTTCCTTTCCGATTTTCAAAAAGAGGCTCTACCATATATCCACCAGCTTCTTGAATATCAGCGATCATAGAAGTGCATTCATTTGCTAATTTAAAAATAGTATCTGGTTGTTTTGTAAGATAGCCACTATCTCCCCAAAAGACTTCAACTTCTAAAAAATGTTCTGATACATAATAAGATCCCTTTGTTCTGTCATAGATAATTGAAGAAGTTGCTCCAAAATTTTTCAAAAAATATTCTGTGTATTTTTCTATAATTTTAAATAAGACATGTTCAGTTATATCCATATCTTATTTTAATTTCTTTTCAAGTTCTATCAACTCTTTTATAGCATCTTCTACTGACAAAGATGTCACTAAACTTTTTTTTACAGGTTCTTCATATCCAACTCGTTTATCTTCATCTGAAACTATATCAGACATTAAAGAAAAAACGTTATTGGATAAATTTTGAAAAAAAAGATCTCTTTCCTTTGTTACACCAAACATAAAGATTAAGCACAACTCTCAATCAAATCTGCTTCAGCATCTCTCCGGCGCAATAAACCGTCTAACCCCTTACCTTCCCATATGCGTTTCATGGATCTAAACTCTTGAGATATTCTATCATAATTTTTTGTTGGAACTAACATTTTAATGACTCTCATTTCTCGGCGAGTATCTCCAGCTAAACTAGTGCCTCTATTAAAAACCAAAGATACAATAGCCCCATAAACATCTTCATGAAGATCTGACAATCCGGGAAAAGTTTTTTCAGCAGCTTTCGAAAATTTAGTCCAAGTTAATTTATTAAAAATTTCCATTGCATGATCCCAGGTAACCACTATGTTTGCTTTTCTTAAAATTAAAGTATACTCTTTACCTCGAGCTCCAGTCTTTCCCGGGGCTTTTTGGATTAATTCAATTTGATCTTGTGGTAAAAAATTAAATAATTCTTCTAACTCTTTTGAAGTATAATAAGCAGTATCTATACCAATTCCTATAGTAGGTCCACTGGCTCCACCCGGCCAAGTAAATCTAGAAAGTTTTTTATTGTAATAAGATTGGCCTCCACCAACCTCATATTCTAGTAACAAGTCTAAAGTGTTTTTGGATGGAGCATTCATACCTTATAATCATCCTCCTTTACATTGTGGGTCAACTTCTCTTCTATTGTATGAATAGTTTGAGTAGATTCTGATTTAGATTCTTGTTTAATGTTTTGGGAAACATTTTGAGATGTGGAACTAACCGAAAATAGCTTCATGGTTTCTGTTCCAGAGTAACCCAAGATGAATGCTCCACTTAAAAAGGTTAGAAATGTCAGATAACTATCTACTTTTTGTACATGTCCGGTGGCATCTAAAATTAAAACGATAAACATGCAGGCCATAAAAACAACTAACCACCGTTGTCTATTGCCTTCCATGAATTTTTCTTTGCTGTGAAGATCTCTCTTTTTATCCATATTTTATAATTAGGGCAGTTAATACCCCTAATACAAAATAACATTTTCTCGGATGATATTGTTCAAGGTCACACAATACATCTAAAATATACAAAACAAAGTCTGATAAAAAATGATACATAATTTAAAGCGATATAGGAAGTATTTTTTTTACTTTAAAGAAAATATAAAGACCTATTAAAAGAAATAATCCCGCTATAGTTATATTTCTTTTTAACAGAGTTAATTGTTTGTCTTTTAATTCTAAAACTAAATTATCATAATCCTTCAATAATTGAGATTTGGCTTCAGTTTGGTCTCTTAACTGATCTTCCACTTCTTTTTTCTGATTTTTTAAATCAATTACCTCTTTTTGTATTTGAACCACATTTTCTTTTATCTCTAAAAGTTTTTGATATTCAATTGAATCAACCACTATTACTTCCATTCCCTGTAAGTGTTTGGGAATAACTAAAATATTTTTAGATTTTTCAACTGGATTTGATTTTGATTTAGATACAAGAGCTTGTATTTCTATCCTTTCTTTGGGAGGCACCACTAAAGTTATTACAGTTTTAGAATATTGATCGGCTAAATCTATACGCCCCTTGTCTATAGAATCACTTGTAGCATATACAGCTCTAGATAATGGTTCGGAGTCTTTGGGAATATAACGAGTAGGAGCACACGACATTAATACAAATGCCGTCAACAAAAAAATCCTCTTCATGTAATTACTTACACAAAGAGGATTCTAACTCTACTAGGAATGCTAACCCAAAAGACGTTAGCATGCCGACTGAAGTTATCGTGAAGTACTAGTCATCATGCGATGCACGCCAGAACCACGGCCTGTATAACGGCCATACGGATTATACTTTTTCCATTCTTTATGAGCATCTTCGGAGATAATTTGAATAGACCAAAGAGAGACGGTGTTTGAGTATAAATATATTTATGATTAAAAATCAAAACTACTATAAACAATTGTATAAGAAATTTATAAATTCTAGAAAAGTTCTTGAGAGAGACGGGTATATTGAATGCCATCACATTCGTCCTAGAGGTTTAGGAGGATCAGATGATCCTTCAAATTTGGTATATTTAACTCCCAGAGAACATTTTTTTGCCCATTTGTTATTGTATAAAATTCATCCCACTAACATCAGGATAGTTAAGGGTTTGAGTGCAATGGCTTATGGTAATTTAAAACAACTAAATTCATGGCAATATGCATTTATCAAAAGTACTATCACCAAAAAGATGCCACCCAAGGATGATCTGCTAAATTTATATTATAACAAAAACATGTCTTACAAAAAAATAGGAATTCTTTATAAAGTATCTGATATGACTGTATGTAAATGGTTTAAAATATATTCCATAAATTTGGGAAAAATTAATAATAAAAATTCTAAATACAAATATCGATGTGACAAATCTAAAGTAAAAGAATTATTTCAATCTGAAGGTGTAGAAGGTATAATGAACTATTTTCAAGTTAGCAAAAGCAAAGTATATGAATGGCTCCGGGAGTGTAAATTAAGCCCTAAAAAGATAATTGGTATAACAAAACCCATCCCACCCAAAGATGTTTTGTACAAAGCTTTTACTCTTTACACACGAAAAGAAATGGCTTTAATGTTTAATGTTGGAAAATCTCTAATACAAAAATGGATTAAAATGTATAATTTTAAAAAATAATTTTTCTAACGACAAACATTCTTAGAAAAATTTTTAACAGCACTTCGAGCTCCCTGGGAAACATAATATTTTTTATTTCTTTCCCAAGAATCACTGCTGTGGATTTCTATGAAACCGTTTGTTTTTTCTGTATACACCATCACTCCACGAGGTTTGGATTTCTGCCCATTACCAGCTCGAGCGCAGCAACTACATACTTTAGTGTCTGGCAAAATTTCTAAACGTTCAAATTCAATAGAAGATTGACAAGTTAAGCAATTCATATGGAACTATAGTATTAAGAAATGGGGGGAAGATCAAGATCTTTACGATGAATAATATATCTTTTTCCCGAGGCAACGGTGGTTTCCATCTCTTTAATAATCCTAATAGCGTCCGCTTCTCTTCCGAGTTCCCGTAGTTCCTTAGCAAGTTTCAAGGTTCGCTTGCGGCCAGTCAATTTGTATTTCTTTATTCGGCGATGATCTTCTCCGATCTTCCAACCATATTTTTCATAGATCATTTCCGGAGTATATGGTTGTTCTTCTAGTGTCCATACCGCATGTCCTTCTTTATCATTATCATCCATCATGTAGTTGTTGCAGTAGACTTTTTGTCCTGTAACAACATTATACATATTAATGCGATACCTCCCAATGCCCAGGCGATTGTTACCGGTAGTTTGGAAGTGTGTCTTTTCTCTAAGAATGATGCGTTCTTGGGTTTCATTGTCAAATATGTGAGCACCCACTGGTGCTGAAATGGACATATCCTTGAAGATCTGTCCTTGATAATTGGTCATTGCAACATAAGCCATATGCTTATGTTATATTATTGTTTATTATTGTTCAAGAAGGTTTATAGTAATATTTGCACGAGACACCATAATCTGAATCAACTCGCGGGTCTACGGTAATGTCTGTTCTTTTACAAACATTTAAACCATCTTCTACTGTCATAGGTGCATCAAAAATTGCAACTTTTCCGGTGGTCTTTTCTAAAAACATTAATTTATTAAATTTTTGTTCCTGGGTATATGAAACCAAATGCATTGCTCCTATCAAGTTTAATAATCTGCCAGAAGACAAATTCAGTATTTGTTCTGTTGTGTAACTTGAAAAATAATGTGTCAGATCGTTTATTATGGAATAATCAAATCCAGAACACTCTTCTTCTGAATAACTGTTGGTATAATAAATAACTTGAATAAGATCCTCCTTTGTTACCTGATTTGCAACTTCTGGATGTCTTTTTAAAATATTAAAAGTATTTGCCAATAAATAAACTAAATTGGCTTGGTCTTTGGTCGGTACTTCATCAAAAATATTTGTGGGTTGTTCGTTTATGTGTTCATTTTTTATTTCTCGCAATTTGTTTAATATAAAATAATTTAAAGGTTTACCAGTTTTTTTTGCCAAAGTCCCAGTTCCAGTTACCAACATTTCCCAAGTTGCATTCGGACTAGAAGCCAATATCTTTGCCAATGGATTGAATATACCTGATTCAAACCCCTTGATGACCATAGAATGTATTTCATCAGTCTCTACCATTTGTTTAGACGTACTAAGAAAATTTTGAACATTTTTATTTTGTACTACCAAATCACTTAAACGATCGCACAATTCAGCTTTTTCCTTTTCAAAAAAATCTGAATCGGCATAATTGCGATTTTTAGACTTCAAATATTTGGATATATTTGCGTTAGACTGGCCTACAAAAGTACTAGACCCTCCTCCCATTCTAGCACCTGATGACTTGAGTTCTATTTTTTGTCCATCTACTTCTAAGTCACCAGATTTTTGTCCACCAGAACTAGCCCCTGCAGTTGTAGCGTTAGAAAATAGGACAAGATATAATTCTCCGGGGCCGGTTTGTGTACTAGCAAACTGTGTACGATCTGATAATAAAGTTAACAAAAATGGTTGCAAACCACTATCCACAATGTTTAATTTTTCCTGATTTTTTAAGAATTGGTTTAAAGATTCAACAACAGCTGAAATTACATTATAATTATTTTCCTTTAAAATATCAAACAATCCACCTAATTGTAGACTATATTCAAACAACTCTTTGACATGTTCGTAACCAGACAATTCGACAGCATTTTTAATTACTGGTATTAAAACATTATGATATTTAGCTGAAATATGTGCCTTGTCTTTTAAAATTTTAACCACAATACCTTCTTGTTGAGTGTTTTGAAATTTAGACAAAGATTTAATTTTAGGCAAATAATCTTTAGAAACAACAGTTACTTTATCAATACCTTCCGGAGCTGGTGGGATAACTGTAGAATCTCCAATGTCTTTAGAATATAAAGCCACGTTTTCATTTTCTACAACCATTCGATACATTTCTGATAATGTAGACTTTTTTGATTGTTGCTGTATTTTTTTCCAAAAATGATTAGTATAAGCCATATTGTATATTTATATTTAATTGACACTAAGTAAAGAGATATGAAAGATTTTGAAACTCTTTTTTTAGAAGCTTATGGAGAAGTATATCTCCAATTAAAATAAAAATGGTGGAGGCGAGGGGGAGGAAGAGTTAATATCTGTCTCCTATTTTAATAATATTATTATAATTGTTATAAATCAAATCTTCAATTTGCTGTATATTTTTATAAGAATCTTCATCCACTCGTATCAACCTATAATTGTTGTTAATACACCACAGTTCGAATAAGTTATCTTTTATTTGTTTTTTGTTTAATTGACCGTATATGTCTTTAAAATGCCATATTCCATCATATTCGAAACATATTTTAAGCTTATCAGACCACAAATCTCTGCTTAAATTTTCTGTATCATTCAAGGCCAATCTACCTCCACTTTTCCATTTGTCTCTTGGAAACTTTTTCTTAAAATGAGCAACTATTTCTCTTTCTATCTTTGAAGAAAATAATCTTTTTTGAGAATATGTCAACTTTCCTTCTTTCCAATTTTGTTTATTTTTATTACTAATATTTTCTTTCCAAGAGTCTGTTATATAGGATCTGTCAACTGTTCTTGTTGTATTGGTGAATTTTGCAGCACATGAATTATTACAAAATTTCTTTTTAGCAAAAAGTTGTTTGTTGCAAGTTTTGCAAAAAATAAAACAAGAAGGATTATAAAAACATTTTTCTTGATGTCTTTTTATATTACGCTTGGATTTAGGTAATTTACAAAAATTGCATTCTATAATTAAAAGAGGGTTCATACTTATGCTACTTATTCTAGTAACATGAGTTGAACCCTCTATTTTTAAAGAGTGGAGGCGAGCGGCATACTACTATAGTTTTCACTACCACATACGTGTTTGTAGTCTGGACTATTCCTTTACCTTAGTATTTCTACTTTAGGTAGGTGATGGTAGTCTCTACGAGTCTCATATTTCTATGATTTCTCTCGGTGTTGGGATATTAAACCGTTCGCCGATATACACCTTACGAACTATTCGTTTCCAAATAGCCGACCCTGCATTTCAGTTGAACCGCTGTCCTGAAAACTTAGACTTTAGCGTCTACAATCATATTTTGTTAGCTCTTAAAGACCATAGGCTGCTAACTAGTTAAGGTCTACCTGTTGGACTGCAAGGGGCCCAACTCCTCTCGATTGTTTTTCCTGAGGTTCACGATTTTACTCAAACCTATTGTGGTACTCCAGAAATTTTAATAGGATCCATTTCTGTTTGTTAGGCTGCGAGATCGTACATCTCTTCTTCTGCGAGGTAGTCCTCGAAGTTGTTGATGATGTGCGTTGCTTCAGCTAAGAGTGCTTCTGTATTATCAGTTGCATTTATTTGTTTTGTCCAGAGATTTTAACGAGGCCAACCAGACTTCCTCGGATTGCAACTAAGGTTTTCAGCGCTCAGTCGAAACCAATACGCCCCCAAATGTAAAAGAACTATTCACATAATATGTGAAAACTAAATAAGATCAACTCTTATTTTAAAGAAAAGGAACTGCTTTTAAAGAAAGCTTTTCTAAAAGTTTGAGAAAAGCTGTTTCATCGGTCCAGTTTTTAGCTTCATGTCCGTTATATTCTTCTGGACCCCACAGCAACACAGAACGTTGTAAACCACTTACTTTAGCGGAAATTCTTTGATCTCTAGCCGAGTCATTGATATGAGTAATGGTTACTTCATCCAATTCTATTACAATTTCCGGTTGTACAATTATTCTCATAAAATTACTTATCTATATATTTATACTTATAGATGTATTGCTAGTAATTTAGGCAATTCCACCCACTTAAACAATTTACCCAAACGATCATAGGTATATCCATCATTACAATAACCAGCATTTCCTTGATGTTGTGTCCAACCACAAGCAACCATAGAAGGAACTCTTACCATTACTTGCAGAGTATCTATGTTTTGAAACACCGGAGGAGTGCCGTTTAAAATTTGAGGAGGTTTTCCGAGATGCCCGGGTAAAGGTCCTAGATGTAAAATTTTACATATAGAAAATTGAGCCTCTGAATTAGATTCTAAAATAGAAACATGAGACTCTATAAAGTCTGGAAATAAAAGATTATCATCATCTAAATGGACTACATACTTAATATCTGATTGAGTTTTGATGTATTGGTCTAATACATATTGTCTGACCCCTGCTCCGTAACTATTAGTATTATAAGGAACCTCGGTATATATTACATTATTCCATTCCGGACATTCTAAAAAATCTTCTCGAGGACCATCGTGGCATATATAATGTACTATGTTCTCCATTCCATAGGTTTGCCATTGCACCGATCTTATGCATCTATCTACTATATCTAAAGGTCTTTTATAGGTAGAAGTAATAATTGCGACTTTTGGTTTTAAATTCATAAAATCTTATTTAATTAAAATGGTAAATAAAATATGCACCAGACTTTAAATGAAAATTTTATAGGAACTATAGACAGTGTCAAAAAAGAAGGAAAGTTTTATCATGTTAAAGGTTGGGTGGTACCATTAATTTTTGCTGACTCTTGTGGGGTAAGTTGTGATGGTTTTATTAGCATCACTCCAGAAGAGAGACCAGACATTTATAAATTTTACAGAGAAGAACATATAAATTATCTAAGATGTGGATTTAATATAATTTTAGAACCTAAAACCGAGACTGTTAATATTTTAGTCAACGGAGAGATCACTTTTACGGTTCGGGTAGAAATTTTAGAATCCGTTTTGGTGTCTAATAATCTTTCTAATCCTGAAATTATTGTAGTGGATAATTTTTATAAAGATCCAGACAAAGTCAGAGATTATGCTTTGACTCAAAAATTTGTATCCAAGAAAGAATGTCTTAGAGGTGAAAGAACCTTAAAATCCTTTATACCTTCCTGGATTAAGAAAACCTTTGAAAGACACATAGGAAGACCTATTAAAGAGTTTACTGGTTCTTCTGGTATTTTCCAATATTTCACAGCGGAAGATCGTATTGTACATCGTATAGACGAACAAGAATATGCTGCTGTAATATACCTCAGTCCAGGAGCTCCTTTAACTACTGGATTTTCAAATTTTAAAAGCAAGATTACGGGATTGACTCATTCCGCAATCCCTAAAGACACACAGAGATTTGATTCTTCTGTTATAGAAATCAATCAAAGATCTTTTAAAAATAACTTTTATGATAGACACAATCTAGAATCTGTAGACTGTGTTGCAAATATCTATAACAGATTAGTTATTTATAACTCTAAAGCTCTGCATGCCTCTACGGGATATTTTGGTTCAGATAAAGAAAATTCTCAATTAACTCATGTATTTTTCTTTAACTGTTAGATAAAACATTGCCCTGGCTGGCGCTGACCTTTGATGGCACACATATCTGCTCTTACATATGGAACTTTATTTTCCTCATGCCACTTACTTGGGTTATGAGTCTTTAGAATTACCTGTTGAAATCTTCCTTTATATTCCGGAATAAACTTTGAAAAGTTTTTATTAGTATAATAACGGAAACTCAATTCATTCCAAAAAGAGACGTGAAGAGGATCACAAAAAGCTCCACGACCATCTGTGGAAGGTACATCTACCAACAACCAACCTCCTGGAGCTAAGATATCATAACAACGATTCATAAAATGAATTACTTCTTTACCAGCGGGAATAGAGGCTATTACATCATTAGCCTCAATACAACCTACACTATTAGGAGCTGCATTATAGAAATCTGGTGTAGGATATTTTACTGTAGGAAGATTTTCTCTCTTACACCATTCCTGCACCAATCTACGAAGATATTTATCAGTATTATTATGTTGCTGTACTTGAACTGCTTGACAATTCTGAAGCCAAGAATTGGTTCCGTGAATGTAGTAAGTGTATAAGGGTTCTTCTAGAAAAATAAATTCACTACCTGCCAAATAGGTTTTAATTATCAAATCATGATCATCACCAACAAATAATTTTTCATCATGACCTCCAGACAATTCATAAGCTTTCCTAGACCAAACTCGCACGTGATCCGGTGCATAAAAAATTTGACACAAAGATCTAGCATCAGGAAGAAAAGATTTATTGATGGTTTCTTTTTCATATGCATAATGCTCCCATCCGTACACATTGCTATATAAATGAGGTTTGTCATCATGCCTTACTACGGTTTTGTCTGAATAAAGAAATGAATTAGGTTTGTCTACCATAGCATCATGAATCTTTCTCAGGGATGTGGGTAGCAATTCATCATCATGATCTAGTTCTATAAAAACATCTCCAGTTGCTGCAGAACAAGCAAATTTCTTAAGAGCTCCAATATTTTTCATATCATTAGAACATCTAATAATTTTGACCCAACTTTTATTTTTAATATCTTCAGGAACCTCTACATTATTATTAGGAACAATAACCCATTCTACATCTAGTGTAGAATCTAATTCTATTTGTTTAATAATAGAATTGTACGGAAGATGAATCCATTGAATATTGTTGGTAGGTGTGAAAATTGAAAGTTTCATGATTTTAATTATCCGTGTAAATAAAAAAAACCCAACATTAAAACAAAAAAAGAGCCTCTATTTTAGTAGAGGCTCTTTTTATTTAATTTAATTTTAGATTAACCAAATATTAAAAACTTATAATCACCAGGAGCTTCATTATTAAAAGTAAAGTCTAAACGATTTGAAGTAATAACTGTGGCTGCTACCAAGATAACATCTCCAGTGCTGACATTATAAACTACTGGTACAACATCTGTATTGAGATTATGATAAACACTTACAATTTCTGTAGCAGCACCGGTGAGGGTGTTGGTCTCTACATATTTTACCAAACCAACAGGTCCTTGATTGCCTTGATCACCCTGGGCGCCTTGGAATCCTTGATTGCCTTGGTCCCCTTGGAAACCTTGATTGCCTTGGAAACCTTGATTGCCTTGATCTCCCTGATTACCCTGGAAACCTTGATTGCCTTGGAATCCTTGATTGCCTTGATTGCCTTGGTCCCCTTGGAAACCTTGATTGCCTTGGTCTCCTTGGAAACCTTGATTGCCTTGATCACCTTGATCTCCTTGATCACCCTGATCTCCTTGGAATCCTTGGTTGCCTTGATCCCCCTGAGCGCCTTGGAATCCTTGATCACCTTGATTGCCCTGGAATCCTTGATTGCCTTGATCTCCCTGATCACCTTGGAATCCTTGATTGCCTTGATCACCTTGGAATCCTTGATTGCCTTGATCACCCTGATTGCCTTGATCTCCTTGGAATCCCTGATTGCCTTGGTCTCCTTGGAATCCCTGATTGCCTTGATCACCTTGGTCGCCTTGGAATCCTTGATTTCCCTGGTCGCCTTGGAATCCTTGATTTCCCTGGTCGCCTTGGAATCCCTGATTACCTTGGTCGCCTTGGTCGCCTTGATTGCCTTGGAATCCTTGATCGCCTTGATTGCCTTGGAATCCTTGATCGCCTTGATTTCCCTGAAACCCCTGATTACCCTGAAATCCTTGATCGCCTTGATCGCCTTGGAAACCTTGATCGCCTTGGAAACCTTGATCACCCTGAAAACCTTGATTGCCTTGATCCCCTTGGAAGCCCTGGTTACCTTGATCGCCTTGGAAACCTTGATTGCCTTGGTCCCCTTGGAAACCCTGGTTACCTTGGTCCCCTTGGAAACCCTGGTTACCTTGATCTCCCTGGAATCCTTGGTTACCTTGGTCTCCCTGGAATCCTTGATCACCCTGATCACCCTGATCACCTTGGAATCCTTGATTGCCTTGATCTCCTTGATTGCCTTGGTCTCCTTGGAAACCTTGATTGCCTTGGTCTCCTTGATCGCCTTGGAATCCCTGATTGCCTTGGTCTCCTTGGAATCCCTGATTGCCTTGGTCACCTTGATTGCCTTGATTGCCTTGGAAACCTTGATCTCCCATTGCAACTAAAAGACTCCATCTTACATTGTCTCCAGCCGGAACGTGGTTAGTGTTTGCTACTTCACATACATAACTAGAACCTTGATATTCTGCTATAAATCCAGCTAAGTAATGTGTGGCACTATTCCAAGGTCCTTTGAATATTAAGGCCATGGAAGGACTAACATCTCCATGAATATGCCCAGAAGCAGATATAGCTCCTACCACGGTTAATTTTTCATTTGGAAGTTCTGTTCCGATACCCACATAACCAGGTCTACTAGTGTGCCCATCTACGAATAAACTAACCAACCCATTATCATCATAAAATGCTGCAATAGGAGCGTCTCCAGTTTGTGTTACTAATAAAGCTGGTCCGGTTCCTAGGTTAGTAATCGACAAAGCACTTGTCTCTGTAACATTGGTTTGAAAAGAGGTAAAGTCTCCTAACGCAGATAAACTACCAGTAATAAGAACATTGCCAACTACATGAAGTTTTTCTGTTGGAGCGTTGATACCAATACCAACGTTCCCAGAGGCATAGATGTCAACAGAGCTTACACCCTGTGAGGCAGTGATATTAGTTGAGCTAACATCCTGTAGATTAAGATTTCCAGTATTTTGTAAATTAGATACGATTTGCAGAGCCATATGTGAATACTTATGCTGAAACTAATCACAATTTTATAAAAATTTTAATCTAATTAGTGATTATAATCAAATCTATCAAACACCCATTTTTCAGTTTTATATATAATATTTTTAGATTCTTCAGATATTTCTCTATTATATTCCTGTTTATTAGCCCACTTAATTAATGATTCTCTGGAGTCTGTTTCTTCTACCAACTTTTTAAATTGGGTTTCATCAAACACTTCCCCAGCATTTTTAAGAATTATAAATAAATCTTTATATAAATTTTCGGTTTTGCCTATAAAATTTATTTTAATATCTGAGATATAGTTATTATCTTCTCCTATATATCTCTTCACCAATTGAGTATAAAGGCCCATCCAAAAAGCTCCATAGTCTTGAATCCAAGTATCAAAATTAGGTGACTCCTTTTCCATTGCACTAAATCTAGTATGTTTACTCCACTCGTAAAAAGAAGGCCACCACGTATAAGGATGTCGCACAAAACAAAAATTATAGGCATTCTTGCTTTGAGTCATTTGATGAAGAAATAAATGCCCGTCTTGGGGTTCGTTGTATCTATATTTAGGTAGTTCTAGATGATATAGAAAGTTCTGTAAATGTGTACCCGCACATTTAGGAATATGAATAAAGCTGGATTTAGGAAGTAATAAATTACTCATAATTATGTTTTTGTATTAGTTCGTACAGTCTTGAGTTTATGTTTTTGAAGGATATTTGATATACAGCTTCGCGCATATTATATTATTATGTGATTATCATTGGTCTCGTGTTCCTTAAGAAAGAAATCAATGAACTTCAGTTTTGTTTTAGCGTCCAATGGAGGAGCAATGAAGTGTACCAAACATGTATCTTCGGTAATACTGTATTCGGTAGTAGTCGTTGTAGAGATGATGCTCATGTATTTGTTTAAGACGCTGTCATCAGTTAAATAGGCTTTGCAGAAATAATAGCACATGAACGCCTGTTCAAAGAAATATTCACCAGCCCATGTTTTCATGAACCAATTCACGTTACTGAAATGGGCTCTCATCCTGCTGGAGTTTCTAAACAAAAATTGTCCAGCATTAAAAGGCATTTGTCGGGCGTACATCATTTCTCGAACATGTAAGTCCCCCAATAATTCAAAGCCGTGATGAAATGACTTGTGATGGTGCCATCTTATATTTGTGTTTCTAGCGGTGTACAGCGTCTCGTGCTCCAGCTCTTCATTAAAAATACTGTTGATATCTTTAAGGCAGACAATATCACAATCTAGAAATAATATTTTATCGTAGCTGTCTATATCCTCGTATTCAAATACTCTAGTTTTATTCTGCGAAGCTTCCACACCATCGAGAGGAGTTTCAACAGTTAGATATTTGGGAGTTATTTTATCCCTGAATGCACAACTCTCTAGCTTTGCTTTGGTTTCACTGTCTGTAATAAGCAGCAAATCAAAATTAATTTCACTCCGCTCTAGCACAGACAGTACCGATTTATCCAACAGCTCTATATAGCCCTTATCAAAAAAAATTGTGTAGTAGACAAGATTCTTTGTTCCTTTTGTCTCTTTGCGCAACTTACAAACAGTGTTGGTTTTATCTTCAAGCTCTAGTAGACAGGAATTGCGTCCTTCTGTTGAATCTTCATATAACTCGGACGTTTTATGCCGTACACACAACTGAGCATCTAGCAGCAGTTTGGATCGATAGACCGCCTGGGTTTTATGACTAAACTTAAAAATTTCACTGATATTGTTTTTGTAAAAAACCCGTATTTGTATTTTTGCACATTTCTCATACGTATCCAGATCCAGATCCACAAATTCCACAGCCCTCAACCTCTCTAGAGATATTTCAAGAGGCACATAATCTTTGGTCTCGCCGTCCTTTACTTCCGCAGTTTCTAGCTGCAGGGCTTGAATGTTATTCTCGTTCAAAAGAATTGATTCAGGTATACCGATTTTTATATATCCACTTCTGGTCAACATGGTGTTGTTATCTTTATTATGCCAAGTAGCAGACTTTACAGCATTACTGTGACTATATTTAAATTGCACATAATCAACCGTCTTTGAGAAAGAGTCGTCAAACTCAAAAAATTCAGAATCCAGTATAGTTGCAACCGCAGGAGAAACACTAAACAATATCTCAGCAGGTCCGCTGGGTTTTATAGCAAACCCAGCAACCTCTATCTTTTTGATAGTGGTTGGATCAATAAGTTCTTTATTTGGAATCTGTATTTGCATATACATATTTAACCCCTACAAGGATAGGACTTGTAGGGGTTTTTGCTTTTGTTTAATTTTCTTATAGTTTATACAGTTGGAGCATTTGTAGCTCCAAAATTTAGCAGCAACTGTGTACCAGATACTGCTGTTGGTAATTGCGTAGGAATACTGCCATCAAGTGTGCTGTCTTTGATAAGACGCACGTTGTACATTTTGCCCGCGTAATGCTCGGTAAAGGACCATGTATCTACACCAACTGTAAGATTTGTATTACAGGTCAAGAAAGAAGAGTCATTAAATGTGCCCATTAAAGAGGCATTAACAAACACACTTACATCTCCATTTGCTTCTCTTGAAATAGCTAAATAATACGTTTGGTTAGTTACAAAACCACATTCAATTACGTGGCTAGTATTGGCAAAGAATACTTGCAATACACTATTAACAGGGCGCACCACAAAACCTGTAATGTAATCATCTAAAACAATTATATGCTCGCCATTCAGCGTTTCAAAGTTAAAAAAGCCATCAAACGCAAATGCTCCATCAAGAACAAATCCGCTTTGAGGGTCTAAAGACAAATACCCAGTGCTTCCATCAAACAACGCAGCTTTAACTCCACTACCTTCGTCACTCTGAGTTACAGAGCCGTTGAGTGTAATGGTATGCTGAGCCGCACTAGTATCTTTAAACCAAAGATCACTAATAGTCACAACGCCACTACCATTAGTGGTTATCGTATTGGTGGTTGTGTTGAACGTCACGTTAGCCACTACTGTATTACTGTCCGAGGCTGTGTACAATACAGTAGTACCGCTTACCAACACCGCCACATCTGCATAGTAGCTGCCGTGGACATAGTGATGATTGGTGGCATGTTTGCGGTAATTAGAACCATAATACTCCCAATAAACATTAGCAACATCTGTTGAGATGATTGGGAATGAGAATCGATTGCCGTAAAAAGCAAAATTACCACCAACACTACTAGGAGCATATTGTAAGTCGGTCAATTGATTGCTGCTGCAATTGAAATTTCCACCCACAGTGCTAGGAGCATACTGTAAGCTAGTTAATAGGTTGTTATTGCAATTGAAATCAAAACCTATAGTGCTAGGAGCACCTTGCAAACTAGTCAATTGATTGCTGCTGCAATAGAAATTTCCACCAACGCTGCTAGGAGCACCTTGCAAACTAGTTAATAGGTTGTTATTGCAATTGAAATCGAAAACTACACTACTAGGAGCATATTGTAAGTCGGTCAATTGATTGCTGCTGCAATTGAAATTTCCACCCACAGTGCTAGGAGCATACTGTAAGCTAGTTAATAGGTTGTTATTGCAATTGAAATCGAAAACTACACTACTAGGAGCATATTGTAAGTCGGTCAATTGATTGCTGCTGCAATAGAAATTTCCACCAACGCTGCTAGGAGCATACTGTAAGCTAGTTAATAGGTTGTTATTGCAATAGAAATCGAAAACTACACTACTAGGAGCATATCGCAAACTAGTCAATTGATTGCTGCTGCAATTGAAATTTCCACCAACGCTGCTAGGAGCATATCGCAAACTAGTCAATTGATTGCTGCTGCAATTGAAATTTTCACCAACGCCGCTAGGAGCACCTTGCAAACTAGTTAATAGGTTGTTATTGCAATTGAAATCTCTACCCACAGTGCTAGGAGCATACTGTAAGCTAGTTAATAGGTTGTTATTGCAATTGAAATCTCTACCCACAGTGCTAGGAGCATACTGTAAGCTAGTTAATAGGTTGTTATTGCAATTGAAATCAAAACCTATAGTGCTAGGAGCACCTTGCAAACTAGTCAATTGATTGCTGCTGCAATTGAAATTTCCAGTCACTACACAATCTGCAAAGTGCAACGAAGTTAAACCTCTGCTGCTGACATCGACGTCTCCAGTAATGGTATAAACTCCATCAGTATAAGAAACAGAAGGCACACTTCCGAGATTAACTTCAGTACCTACGATAAACAAAATGTCTCTCGTAGTTGTGTGATAACCTGTAATCGTGCTATAACCATCATATTCTATAACATAATCAGTTACCTGATGAGTACCTGTAAAGGGAACGCCGTCAACATAGAATCTACCGGCGTGTGTGGTGTAGCTGTAAGGTGTAATGTTGTAGCTTCCGTCGATAGAGACATCAGTGAAAATGTCATTTAATACAACCGTTGGTACTGCTGTAGCACCAAAGTTCAGCAACAACTGAGTACCACTAACTGCTGTTGGTAATGTTGTTGGGACTGAGAAGTTGCTGGTGTAGAGAGCTGATCCCTTAACTATACGAAGACCTGCAAGATCACCATTTAGCATACTGTTTGGATAATCTCTTTCTGCTCGCCCCAGAGTCAAGGCTCTTCCAAAGTCTTGCATAGCAAACGGAAGCGCTTGTTCAGCCTCTAAAATGCCGTTCAAGAACAATCGAATAGTATTTGTCGAAATTTCTCTTGTTACCGCAATATGATTCCATGTATTAAAACTAAATGATGAATTAGTTAATATATTAAAATCTGGAGCTCCCCAAGCATCAGTTGAGCTAGCGGAAAAACCAATTTTATTATCTCCCTCTGCACCAATAACGTAGGAACCTCTGTATTGATAAGCGACAACATCTTTTGCTATAAGTGTGGCGCTGTTTGCCGCGTCGTAACTAATTACTTTTAACCAAGTTTCAATTGTGAAGTCTGATGCAGAAATGTCCAAGTTAGAGTCGGGAGTAATTTTGAATGAACTACCTCCATCAAACAACGCAGCTTTAACTCCACCACCTTCATCACTCTGAGTTACGGAGCCATTGAGTGTTACTGCGTGAGCAGCATCTGAAGCGTCATCGTACCAATGAGCTACATGAGGCACTGCTGTTGCTCCAAAGTTTAGCAACAACTGAGTACCACTAACTGCTGTTGGTAATGTTGTTGGTACGGCAAACCCGTCTCCAGATCCGAGATCAGAACCAATCACTGCTCTGAAAGCAGCAATGTTGCCAACCAATCCAGGAACACCACCTGCCGTGCCACCAAGAACATATGTAATAGAGTTGTCGTATCCGTGGCTCCAATCAAATGTTGAAGATTCGGTTACTTTGACACCATTGACAAATACTTTGGTTACTCCGCTTGATCTCACAACACGGAAGTGTTGATAACTACCGTATGTGAATACGTTGGATTGAGAATATAACTCAAGGCCCGTTCCATCACCGACATCCAACACGTTTCCATGATATGCGGATGGCAAAATAAACAACCCTGCTGCATTACGCAAAAATATACTATCTTGAGATGCATCTAGTTTTGCAAAAAACTCTATAGCAATATCATCGGTAGTATTGCTCAAATCCAATGCTGTGGCATCAAATGTCAAACTGCCAATGTTATCAAATCTTGCAGCCTTAACTCCACCACCTTCATCATTCTGAGTCACAGAGCCATTGAGTGTAACGGCGTGATGAGCATTTGAAGTGTCTTCGTACCAGCCAAGCAATCCGGCTGCTTGGATTTGAGTCACTAACCCATTTACAAAGGTAAATATATAACCAGCTGCGGTAAAATTACCACTACCGGCTAAAGTGTTTGTGTATCGTGAGGGGTATAAGGAACTGCCTACAGACAATACAGCATCATCAGACCAATAAATACTATGACGCTCGGGATGATCTATTCTTGTTATACTAGTTACAATACCTTGGCTATTGACCTCTGCAGTTAGACCCGGAGATGAGATTGTTACATTAGAAGCTTTAACATTTTCATAACGATATAGATAGACTGTGTCTCCTAATTCTAAAGTAGCTGCATTAGACCAATAGGATCCTTGATGATAAGCATGATCAACCAAACCACCAGCTCCAGAATTGGTACCTTGTAAAACTCCGTTGTTTACTGTTCCAGAAGAAAAATTAGCATTTCCTTGAATAACGGCGGTTTCGCTGTTAACTGCAGAGTCTGTAAAGATAGCAATTTTTCTAACAATTCCGTTGTTGGTAGAGATACCAGTAAAGATGGCTGTTGATAAAATTGTTCCATCATTAGTAGCCGCATCATTAAAAACTCCGGATAAAGTAACTACTCCAGAATTAAGAGCATTGTCATGAAAGATAGCATTTGATACCACACCACCATTTTCACTCTGGTCATAAAAATTCGCAGAGCCGTAAATTTGAGCATTTGGATTTGACATATTTATTATATATTATTTATTAAATTTTAAGTTATACTATTATACATTATAGGTAGCATTGCCAGTGAAGGTAGCATTGCCTTCTACAATACAGGTTACATTAGCCGAAGTTGTAGAATGAAACTCTATACCGATAGTTCCAGAAACTATTTTCTTGGGTTGAATCCAGGATGGGTCGTCTAGATTTACGTAAGGAGAAACACTTCCTGGAGCTATTAGGGCTAATGTTTCTGTGGTAGGTAAAGAGGTTGCTGTAATAGTGTGAGCATCATCTACATACCAATTACCTAAAGTTAACCAGGATGAATCTGATGTAGCATAGAAGTATCTTGTAGCTGCATATTCTGTGTTACAACCAATTATCACAAAGGTGTAATTTCCAGCTGGAGCATAGTTAAATGTATAAGATATCTGATTAACAGATACTAAAGTACTATCAGCATAAACCAAATCACCAACAAAGTCATAGACTGCGGTAAAGATATCTGTAGTTGGATATAAAGAATCTAAAGAATGGTTTATATTAACAACTTCTGAAGAAGTTCCGGATAGATAAACTGTATTAGAAAATTTAATAACTGGTCCTCTGGCTCCTTGATTTCCTTGATTTCCAAGATCTCCAGAAGTACCGCGAAATCCTTGGTCGCCCTGATCTCCTTGGTCGCCCTGATCTCCTTGATCTCCTTGATCTCCTTGATCTCCTTGATTGCCTTGGAAACCTTGATTACCTTGATTGCCTTGGAAACCTTGATTACCTTGGAATCCTTGATCTCCCTGATTGCCTTGGAATCCTTGATCGCCTTGGAATCCTTGATTGCCTTGGAAACCTTGGTCGCCCTGATTGCCTTGGTCACCCTGATTACCTTGGTCACCCTGATTACCTTGGAAACCTTGATCTCCCTGATTGCCTTGGTCGCCCTGATTGCCTTGGAAACCTTGATTACCTTGATCTCCCTGATTGCCTTGGAAACCTTGATTACCTTGGAATCCTTGATCTCCTTGATCTCCTTGGAAACCTTGATTGCCTTGATCTCCTTGGAAACCTTGATTGCCTTGGTCTCCTTGATTGCCTTGGAATCCTTGATCTCCTTGATTGCCTTGGAATCCCTGGTCTCCCTGGTCTCCCTGGAAACCTTGATTGCCTTGGTCTCCTTGGAATCCTTGATTGCCTTGATTGCCTTGATTTCCTTGGAAACCTTGATCTCCACTGCCTATTACACCACCATAGGTTGTAACATCCCAATGAGATCCGTTATTAACAGAAACTCCGGAGGAAGGTGTTAAGTTAATGAAGCGATAATAAACTCCAGAGAACTTTACAATATCTCCTAATTGGTAAACTGTAGAACCAGACCAAACTTCATCTTCATACAATCCCCAAATACCAAGCAAAGAAGAAGTATTCAAAGCCATTGTTTGAATTAAGCTCGGTGGTGTGGTGTATACTGTTGCATACATTGACGCTGCGATTGGATTCTCTGGAGATTCTGTTAATTTGTATCTCTTGTAGTTTATTGGATCTATAACTACTGTATTTAAATTATATGTTTGAGTACTCCAAACCCCGGCAAACACATCCCCAGAAGAACCGTGTTGAGCTCCTTGGAAACCTTGATCTCCTTGGAATCCTTGATTGCCTTGAAAACCTTGATTGCCTTGAAAACCTTGGTCTCCTTGATTGCCCTGGAAACCTTGATTGCCTTGATTGCCTTGAAAACCTTGATCTCCCTGATTGCCTTGGAAGCCTTGATCACCTTGGAATCCTTGATTGCCTTGATCTCCCTGATTGCCTTGGAATCCTTGATCACCTTGATCTCCTTGATTGCCTTGGTCTCCTTGATTGCCTTGGAAGCCTTGATCCCCCTGATTGCCTTGATTGCCTTGGAATCCTTGATCACCTTGGAATCCTTGGTCACCCTGATTGCCTTGAAATCCTTGGTCTCCCTGATCTCCTTGAAATCCTTGATTGCCTTGAAATCCTTGGTTGCCTTGAAAACCTTGATCTCCCTGATTGCCTTGATTACCCTGGTCTCCTTGATTTCCAGTAAGAGCCACAAGCACCCAATTTGGATTTGTGCCGTCTACTTTTGGGTAATATACACTTGCACCTATGTCCGAAGCACAAATAAATAAACTACCTTGATATGTCGCAAAATTGCCAGCTAGATAGTTTGTGGAATTATCCCAAACATAATGAGGAATATTTGTCATGGATTGGCCCATGATACCGGTTATGGTTTGTGAAGCAGAAACACTTCCAATGACAGTTAAAGCACTATCTGCAGCTAGTGTACCGATACCAACATGTCCGGCTGCATCTGTATGAGCATCTACGGATAAAGCTATTTGCCCGCCGTGATCATAAAACTCTGCTGAGACATGATCTCCTCCTTGATTAACGGTTAAAGCTGTTTGATTTGCTGTAGAATGAACATGGAAGGCATAAGTGTTTACTTCTGTGCCTTCTAAATATGTCTTAATACCAGAAACTGACAAATTACCGGTTATTAAAAAATTGCCGTCTACTTTCAGAGTTTCTGCTTCTTCTGGAAAGGTACCAATCCCCATTTTATGAGAATTGTATATATCTACGGAGGTTAAACCGTTTGTGGAAACTAAATTAGTAGCAGATAGATCAAGTGTTTGAGTTGAACCTGTAGTACTTGTGTTGGATAAAATTTTAATTGGCATAACTTATAACCAATACTTATCCAATTTTATTCTAAGAATTGAGGTAAAAATTAATATTTTTTTTGAAAATTATCCAATCACCACCACTTTATAAGAACCTTGTCCAGGGCTCAATTCACCAGGAGGGTGGGCAAATTCTATTTGTATATTATCTACATCCAGTATTTCTACTCCTACAATTACCATAGCCTTAGAGGTAACATCATATACACTTACAACCACGTCTTCTGAATTTAAAGAGTGAGTTACTGGATATAATATGTCGGTATTATTTCCGACATATCCAACAAACTTAATATTTAAAGAACCGCCACCAGTCGTACCACCGGTCCAGGTTGTTGCGGAATTAGCTAAAACTGTAGAATAAACCGAACTCCATAGGTTACTATTGCCATCGTGAGCATAAATAACGGTTCCGGATACATCGGTTACTGTGGTTAGGTTGCCGGTAGCTGATAAACTCCCGGTTAATGAAATGTCGTCTAAAAAGGAAATGCTCATACTCTTAAAGAGTAATTATTCAGCATGTTCTTATGTCAACCCGGCAAAGTTAATAAATTCACTATTACAATTTACCACCTAAACGATGTGTTGCCTTGTCTCCCAGCAATTCAGACCATTGACTTCTTACTTCTTCTCTTAAAGAATCTATCGAGGGCTCTTTAATAGCTCCAGTTCTAAAACCAGAACAGGTAACATAATTTAAAACCCGACGCACTCTCCAGGGATTGGTTTTATCTACTTCAAAATATTGTCGAAGCCGGTTGGAACATTCCGGACCCATAGAAGCCCATTTGCCTTTAAACCAAAGCCTCAAAGTTTGCCATTCCGGATCATCTACGACCACTTTAATATTAGTACCCTTTACTAGCTGAGCCAGCGATTCAACATTTTTTGTCATATCCCCATTATAGTTCTTTGTAATGGGGATTTCCAGATTTATTTTAAAATTTCTGTCTTGGGCTCGTGGTTGTTTGAATTTCCAATATGACTGGAGTCATCGATAAAGGCTCTCCAAGCTACTAACCCTTGCAACACAAAATTAAGTATAATAATAACCCAAGTAACAAAAGTATAATAAGGCACCGTAGAAGAAGGAGCAGATGGATGTATATAGTGGTTTAAATCAGCTGTTAAAGAAGCCAAAGAAGCAGTTGCTATATATAAAAATAATTTAGCATTTCTACAATTTGTAAAATTACATTTCATCATGATTATACTTATCCTCAAAAAAGTTAAGAGTTTTGATATAGACGGTAAATAACATAGACTTATGACCATTAAAGATACTTTGAACCTAATTCTAGAAACAAGAGAGGTTTTAATAGAAGACTATCAATACATTCACAAAAAAACTCCAGATAATCAAGAATTATTAAATCATGCCAGAGAGATAATAAAGGAAAACAATGTGGAGGAATTGCTTAGTGGTATTTTGATAGAAGATACTATCAAAGTATATAAGCTTCTTTTATTGTCTGCTGCTACCTGTAATCTAAAAGAGTAATCTTTTCTTGACTGTAGGTTCTATAGTGTTATTATAAAATAATGTCTTTAGAATTTAAATTAAAAGAAAACTATCCTAAATTATTTTCTAGGTTAGAACATTTTAAAGCCAAAGAAGAATGGGGTCCTCTATTGTTTAAGTTTTGTGAAAAACTCCAAACTTATATAGAAGAGAATGATGAGCAACAGGTTACTATAAGTGCTATTTATCTATTACCAGATGGACAACCAATAATCCATGCAAACACTCATGGCATGGAGAAGGCAGAGGACTTGATAGACGAGGTAGAAGAAGATATTTTACTTTTAGGAATTGATTAAATAGATCGCAAAGATCATTAAAAATATTCCAACCCATTGAATGGAGGTAACACTTTCTCCGCATAAGACATATCCGGTGAAATAAGCTAAGCATCCTACCACGTCAAAAAGGGCACTTAATTGTACTAAGGACAAAGTGGATCTCTTAACCGCTAAAGACCAAATCATCATACTAACCACACTACTAAACAAAGTAGACCAACTTGGTAAGGTCTTACTTCTTACGGATAAGGTCACCCAAGCGCTTATAGCACATATGACAGCATAAGCACTGGCTATATAAACATTGAAAGACATATAATATACTTATAAGGATTTAGCTAACTATTCCTTATAAGATATAAAAATTGTCTATCGTCCGAGTCTTGGGATTTTAACTGGATAATTGTTGTTTGGTTTTTTGGAATTTTCGGAGAAGTCGTTTAAGGTTCCTCCGAAAAGGTTCAAATCTTCTCTCTGCTTAAAAACAAAGAGCTGTTGAATCTTTTCCAACAAACCTAGAACAATCCCGTAGCAGTGGATAGCGGTTTTCATATACTTCAATATTTACCCTTTTTAGGCAATAAAAAATGCCTTTCTTTTTCAAGAAAGGCATTTTTTGTTTTGAATTTATTCCTTTAGAAAGAAACTGCTAAACTAGCCTGGTTGACCCATTGTCCAGTACCAACGTCTTTGGCTTGACAATTAGTAGTGTAATAGGTACTTCCGGCTTTAACCGACAATCGATCGGTCAAAGGATAACTCAGAGTTACTCCGGCTCCTAGATAAGCATACCTCTGTTCTAGGTTAGTAACCTGATAATTACCAGACCTAATTCCTGCGGACAAGGGTACATCGGCTCGAAGCTTTCCGTAACTATATCCGGGCACGACCCCGGTTTCGTACCAGGCCCCCGACTTTGGATCGGTGAACTGCTCGGTAACGACATATGGATGCAAAGCCACTGCCCACAGGCCCACGTCATTAAATGTCGCCCGCAAGGTAACACTCTGCGCATTCTGTCCGCCGCCGTCTGGAAAGGTCACATAACGGTAACCTGGAACCAAGGTCAAGCGACCAACGGTTAGAATGGCTCCGGTATGAAACCTGGCTCGATACCAAGTAGAATCTTTAGTTCCGATCTCTTGAGCGGCGTTCAGGAACAAAGAGCCTCCGTCAAAAAGGGAATACTTTAAGGAAAGTCTTGGAACGTAAGTGGTTTGATTGGATACCGGAGTCCCTTCAGAATAGTCTTGCTTAGAGACTACCTTGGTTTCTAGAGATCCAGAAAGCCTGGAATCTGCTGCTGGGGCTACGGTGGTGAATGCCAAAGCCAATAGGCTGGCTACGATGGTTGTTTTCTTTGTCATATGTTTTGTTTTTTGTTCGGGGAGATTATTCGGAAAGTTCAAAATCTTCATCTAGGAATTTACGTCCTTTAAAGCTTTGGGTAGCTGCTAGGTATTCCAGGGCTTTGCTCTTCGGATAGGCATTATAGATGAAATTCATGAGAAATTCATAAGCTGCATCTGAGATGCCATTAGGATCGTCTAGGAGCAACTGTACTGCCTTTACTAGGAGAAATTCTGTATATTCTGAAGGGTCCGTGTTCATGTTTCCTATTATAGGAGGGTTCGGACTTTCTGGCTAGTAAAATCTTTAAATAGATTGAAAAATCTTTTTAACCTTAGCCAGATCTCCTTTGATCTTGGCATGAGCCTGAGCTACCTTTTCTGCTGGAGCTTTATCCCATTTAGTAGCATTAAGAGTAACGTCTATCTTATCTGTATAGAGTTCCCAAAATTTATTAAGGAAGTCTTCAGGAGTTTGATATTCCGATAGGTTTCCTTTGCCTAACATTCCGTTTCGATCGAAACTCTTTACTAAACCTTTGATTCCTTTTATTAGATATTCTGCTTTAACGTCTTCAGTATTAATTCCTGGATTGGCTTTGAGTAAAGGATCGGCTGTGGCTACCATGGCGTCTGTACCTGCTTCATACTTGAGAATATCTAAGATAAAGGTTCGAGGATTGGTGGAAACCGTATGCAATTCAAATTGTCCTCTGGCGGAAGCAAAGGGTTGTCTCTTTCCTTCCTTTACTTTGAGTTGGACTCCGTTGTGTTGAATACTGAGATTTAAACAGTCTCCTAAAACAGAAATCAGATTTCCATATAACATTCCTTTGAGACCTCGTTCTGGAGTAGCTCTGTACCTACCCCATTCTAATAGATGGCTTTGATGAATTATGAAGTCTACCTGGACCCAATTATCTCCTCCTATGTTAATGATAGGATGCCCTTCTGGAGAGTCTGGAGCAATGCCTTCTGGTTGAACCTCTTGGATAAATTGTCCGAATACTTTGTACCATTGGCTTTGGTTCTTTAGAGGAGTCTCTTCATAAGGAGGAACCTCTATTTGTATGTCTATATCTCCGTAGACATTCTTCTGAGTATTAGGATCGGCTTCATCTGCTTGATAGTGAGCCGTGCTTCCTAGAAAGGCTCCAAACTTAGCTGGTGGCAAGTTCTTCGTTCTGGCATATTCATTATACTGAGCCATCAAACTCTCTATCTTAGGTTTCACTATCGCAATAGTCCTAGGATTAATAACAGTCTGTTGAGTCAGAGTAGAAGCAAGCCCCCCTTCATTGAGAATAGCATTCACCCGATAAAAAGCCTTAAACGAAATCATATTCCTTACTTAGATTTCTTATTCTTTCTTTCCACTATTTCTTGAAGAACTGGCATCATAGATTCACTTACCAAATTAGATTCTTTATCTCTTTCGGTAATAAAATCCTTAAGATGTTCATTCTCTAATTCTAAATCAGCATTACGAGTCATCACCTCCGCCAGTAAATTTTGTAAAGATAATATACGAGCTATATAACTATCCGCCTCTCTTCGGAGATTCTTAACAGTCTCTCTAGCATCAGCGCGCAATCTTTCATAGGAACCTTCTTCGTAAAATACCATGGAGATATTTATCCGGGGAAGGTAAGATATGAAAGTGGGTACCCCGCGGACCGGATGCTTTTAGCCTTTTCGCAAGCCGTCTCCGTTGAAAGGCCATAGGGGGTACCCACTAGCTAATAGAGCGGTATAGGAGGGATATGGACTAGGTACCCGAATAGTCCCTACCCCACCCAGCCGCCTTCCCCAGCTATAGGGTGTTTCCAAAACACCGGGGTCCTTTCATACCACGGTGTAAAAAATTGCCGCGCCTCTCTAACGCCCCAGAGGTCCCTCTCCGCCCCTGGGGCTTGACTCACCGCCTACGCTACTCGGGTCAGCTGACCACCAGGCTTGAAGGTCAGGAGGAAGCATCCTGGAAGCCACGGAGTCCAAAGAGAGAGGTAGCACTTGTCGGCCTTGCTGAAGTACTCCACCTTCACATCCCACGTGTAGGTGCGGAGCTCACTAGGCCTCGTCTCCAGGACTGCACAGGGCATGCCCTGCCAGAGGTAGGAGGCGCCGACGATTGGGGTGGTATGGTCTTCAGCGGTGGTGTGGTTCATGTCGTTCTTCATCATGTAATAATAGTAGCAGAGGAGATGGGGAACCGCAAGGCCTACTTAGAGGACCACCTGCTCTGGCTCACAGGCCTGACACACTAGCTCGAGCACGGCCTCCATGTAGGAGACTCCGTCGGCGTGGTTCGCTCGGCCACGGCAGGTGGAGATGTATTGGAGGATGATCTGGACTGCCTCAGCCACTGAGACATGTCCTCCTTTGAGGATCTCTGCGGCGTGGGACTGGGCTGCTTCGGACTGGATGTATTTGTTCTTCATCATGTTTATATCTTAGCTTAGGTAATGGGGAAGCTCACGGACTACTTAGATGCCCTGGGCAAGTACGGCGTCCTCTGGACTCTGCCAGTAGGTCTTCGAGAAGGTCACTATCCAGGTGTCTCTGTTCGCGCGGAGGGCTTTGAACACCAGGGCATTGTCCTCATTGTCAAGCACCGTGATGGCATCCACCGAAGAGGCGTGGAAGACGCGGACCTTATTGACGATGTACTGGACGCGCTTGGCTTCCTTGGCGAGGACGTTGACTTGCTTCGTGCTGAGGACTCGGGTGTATGTGTTCTTCATCTTGTATCTATATTAGCTGAGGATGTGGGGAAGCTCAACCCAGAATGGCTGCTGCCTTAGCTTCTGGGGTGTAGGTGGGAATGACATTATCCCAAGCTGCCTTGTAGGTCTCGTCAGTAAGTTTCTGATCCCCACCGACCCTGTCTGCCAGCATACGCATATAGGTGCGAGCATGCCCTTGTTGCTTGAACTCATGGACCCCATTCACGACCCAGAGCTTGGTGAGGTTAGGCTTGCTAGGGTTGGCATAGCGTTCCTCAATGATCTCTACACAGCCTGCATGCCGAGCTAAGAGGCGGAACTGGCTGCTGACCTTGACTAACTCTTTCTTGGTGTTCTTCATCATGTAATAATATTAGAGGACTAAGTGGGGAACTGCAAGGACTACTTGTTGATCTTGGTGTCACCCTGTTCGAGCCACCAGAGGAGGAGCTTGGGGTCCTAGTTGCAACCAATCTTGTTTATCCAAGTATCTTTCTGTTCTAACCACCAGAGAAGTAATTTAGCATCATCGCAAGTTAGAGGGCCATCATTCTGCAGGAAGCTGTAGTGAGTAGTATCAGCCCATCCTGTAGAGAAGAGAACTCCATTAACAACAAAGGCATGTACAGCCATATCGAGTTCTTCATCAACCAACATGCCTCCATTACTGAAGTTGATAAGGTTGGTCGTTGCTGTGGCAATTGCAGTCTTGACGGATTCGATGATGGTTGCTTTTGTGGTCATGGTGTCTTTCATTGTTAAGATATTAAAGGATGTACTGGGGAACCTCAACACCTTAGTCGAGGTAATTTACCCCGACTAAAGTCTTTAGTCGAGGTAATAGTCTCGGAGTCCGTCGATCACTTCCTGGCTGAAGCTTTCGTATAGTTTGAACCAGGTATACACCAGGTTGTCTACGTCACCAGAATTAATCTCTCGGTCCCCGCGACTCAGAAGCTCTATCCTGGCACAGCGTCTCAGGTCTCTGGCGTCACAAGGGTGCAAGGCTCGAAAGGCGGTGAGGTAGTCGTTGTAGAGGTCTGCTTGAGTAATCGTATTGCTCATTGTTAAGATCTTAAAGGAGATACTGGGGAAGCTCAACACCTCTCTTAGAGGCCGTTCTTGAGAAGGCTGTCGATGAAGCCGTAGGTACATCCCAGGTCGAAGTCGAGGAACCGATTGTCCCCTTGGGTGTCCTGAGCATCGTGTAACCAGCGGATCGCCATCGCCACGTCCTGAGCCCCGTGCTGCATGAGGACCCGGATCTGCTCCCGAGCTGCCTGCTCATTGCGAGCCGACTGCTTGCGCTCGAACTCGACCTGCTCGTGGTACTGACGTTCCAGGCTAGCGAGCATCCTCTTCAGCTCCTCTACCGTGACTCCGGTGTTGTAGATCCAACGAGCCTTGACACCGTGGACGTCCTTGTGGTAGTCACAATACTCATCCATCAGCTCTTCGAGTTCGGTGCGGGCAATCATCGTGTCATTCATCATGTAAATATCTTAAGGGTTATAAGGGGGAAGCTCAACACTTACTCACGCTCGGGAGTCTTGAGGACCACTCCTTCCCTCTGCTTGGCCCTAGCCAAGCAGAGCTGCTGGCTGAACTTCTGCATCGTGGCTTGCAGTTTGAGGGAAGGCGCTGGCCCTCTCATCACCTGTTCGAGCTTAGGGTGCTTGGCTGCGAGTTGCTTGCGGAATTCGAGGATGTCTGTCATGGTGTTTATCTTAGGGGTTTATGTGGGGAAGCTCAAGCTTCAAGAGCGAGGACGTTGAAGGGAACTTTGACGATCTCATTGTCGGTGAGCTCGACCAGGACATCCAGCTCGGTGTTCTTCTCAAGCCGGGAAGCTACTGACATAGCCTGCCAGAGGGTCTCGTGCTCGGAATGGGTCCGGTAGGGGTACTTGTCGGTGGCGAGTGAACGGGTGAGGACTTTGTAACTCATTGTGATTATCTTAAGGGTTAATGTGGGGAACCGCAAGGCTTAGTTGCTCAAATAGGCCCGGGCTTGCTCTCCTGGGAGACCGTGGATGGTCGCCTGGGCAAATCCGTTCTGGTCTCCTCTGACTACGACCTCGGGGAACTTCACCTTCAGCTTGGTGAAAGCTTTGGCGAACCGTTCGAGGCGCTTGACGTTGGCTTTGTACTTCTTCTCTGTTTCGTTCATCATGCTAATATCTTAAGGGTTAATGTGGGGAACCTCCACTCTATTCCGCGACTCCGTCTAGCTCAAACCACTCTGGATAGAGGCTCTGGTCGAGTTCCCAATCCAGGGGTTCTTCTCGGGCACTATATTCCCGGACTTGGTCGGCGTGAAGTCGATTGTTCCTACAATAGTCACAAGCGTTGTGATTCCTACAATGAGAATCCCAAGCTTTACTTCCGCGATAAGGCTGACGGTGTTCTTTACCATATTGAATTGCTTTCTCGAGTCCCATGTTAATAATTAGCGCGTCCTGCGGGTCTCATGCTTGTGGAGGATCACTGCTGCAACGATTCCCAGGACAATCACCGGCCAGAAGTTGATCGCGATCTTCCCGAACACCTGAGCGATGAGGTTGAGCTTGTCTACGGTGGACATGTCGTATTCGTTAATCATGTTTCTATTATGGAGGAGGAAGAGGGGAAACACAAGGCTTATCGAGCGATGAGGATGACTGCGAAGAACAACAGTCCCAGGAGGACGTAGTGGGAAAGGTGGATCGCCAGGGAAAGGACTGCTAGGACGGTGAGGGTTGCGTAGGTGAGGATGTCCGGGCAGGTGAGGTAGGTGAGGGACACCAGGAACGCGAAGAGGGACAAGGAACGAATCATGAGAATATTATGAGTCAAAGTACAGGGAACTTCCATCTTTTTTTCTCTAGGGGAAGAACCTTGATTGAGAACGAGTTATAGATAATTGGGCAGGGAATGAAAACTCCCGGGAAGGGAATCAAATCCCCAAGGACCTTCGCTCATTTAATTTCCTATGTTAACCAAAACCCGGTCCTTGGGGATAAATATTTATACCTATGTTAACTAATAACCATACTACCGATCTCGCTAAAGTTTGTTCTATTTGTTCAGAACTAAAATCCATTGATCTTTTTTATAAAGTGGGAAATCAATGTAAAAAGTGTAGATACTTAAATTGTAGAACATATAATGCAAACAATCGAGAAAAGGTAAGAACTCAACAAAAGATTCAAAGATCAAGAGAATCCTTCAAAGAGAGACGAAGAGCTTATAGAAAAACTCTCAAAACATATAACTATCACAAACAACGCAAAGCAAAAGATCCCTCTTATAAATTGTTGTGTAGTCTTAGAAATAGAATAGATAAGGTTCTGAAGAACATATATAACGGCAAAGTTGTCAGAACAACAAAAGTAACTTTTGGATGTTCTACAGAAGAAGTGGTTAAACATATCGAATCTCAATTCAAAGAAGGTATGTCTTGGAAAAATCATGGTTTGTATACTTGGCATATCGATCACATCAAACCATTGTCTAGTTTTAATCTATTAGACCCAGAAGAAGTTAAAAGAGCTAATCACTATACCAACCTCCAACCGTTATGGGCTAAAGACAATCTTTCTAAAGGTGCTACACACTAAACATATATAAGAGAAAGAAACTTCTTAGGAAGGTACATGATGAAAAACGTCCCTCTCACACAAGAGGGAAGGCCTTCCTAAGAAGTTCTCCGCCCATGATGAAATTACTTCTTACGCTTCGGTCCCTGGGACTTCCGGGTATCCTCTGGCTTCCTTCTCATGTCCTTACATCCCGCGATGCAGTACTGGGAAATGGGGCACTGGGAACAACCGGCATCCAGATAGATATCGGGACGCTGACAAACTCCCCGGGTAAGCTCTTCTACTTCGTCTTGGTCTTTGAAATTGACCTTAACTGGCTTACGATCCGGATCAAACTTGGGTAGAGTAGCACGGACCTTCTCTTTACGGTCCTCGATATCATCCACGGTTAGGTAATCCTCTACAGTATTACCTGATACGTTAATATCACCTGCCTTAGCTTTACCACTCTTCGGAACCTTAACTTGTTTAGCTTCTTTCGCCGGGGCTTTAGCCTTACGACAATCACTGCATTCGAACTTCGTAAGCAGACCTTCGATAGACCCGTACTTGGGAAGCGTTCGCTTCAGGTTGTCTCCGAACATCGAGGTCTGCTTAGTCTTGCAAGAAGCACAGGTGATCTTCTGGGAAGGGAGGCGCTCATTCTCTTTAAAGAAGACCACCCAATCCTTAAGGTTCTTGAACTGGTCTCCACCAGAGACTTCCTTGATCTTAGCCTTTGCGGCTTTGGCTTTGGCGTCGAGCTTCAAACGATATACTTTTTTCATCATGTAAATATCTTAGAGGTTTATAGGGGGAAACTCACGAACTTCTTTTTGTCGTGAGGTTCCACGGAATGTGCTATCGATATGTCTCTGGATCTACTAATGTATTGATGAGAACGAGCGGATGCTTACTATCGTAATTAACGATCTCGCCGTTATCAAATAGAACTTGATCGTCTAAGACGAGACGTATATCTACATCGTTATTAAAGATTCTCCAATATGAATATACTTCATAGTAAGCAGATTCTAGATTCTCTGGAGAATACTTTTGATACTTTACTTGTGTAAAGAGCTTTTCAGTTACGCGCTTCGCTTCGATCTTGATAGATTTCATCTTATGTTTCTTTCTATGATTTAGTTAGCGTATTCGATCGTAACATCTTTCATCAGATGTTTTAAGATCTTATCATATTCGACATCTAACAATTTAACTAATAAAACTTGAGCTTCTTCTGTATCTTCTCCAACTTCTAAATCATTATTTTCTAATGTCCAGGCTTCAATATCTGCATTAATGAAATCTTGAGCTTCTTCTAACCATTGATCTTTTGTACAATCTTTCGCAAATTCTAAACATTCTTTAAAAGATATGTTTCGAAGATCGTATTCGTATTCATTGAAGATCTCGTTCGTAATTTCGTTCGCGTCAGCTATCGTGTTTTTCATCATGTAAATATCATAGAGGATGATAGAGGGAACCTCAACGAGGATCTTTCATCTCCTGATCTAGGGGAGAATCGAACTCAGCTCCCTTCCGGGGGGTATAGAGTCTCCTCCGCCTTAGAGGGGGAAAGGAGGGCTGATCCATCCGGACTCAAGGGGGTATTGGTCGGGGTGATTCCATACATCGCCAATTCTGAGGGGGGTCTATTAGGATCCATTTCATAGATCTTCCGACCCATAGGACCCCAGATTTTCGGTTCCGTTGCTTCATTACTAGTTGGGTTGGACATAGTTCTATTATACCTTTGGGACCCTGGGAAAGCAATAGTCGATTAGTCATTTGTAGAAATTGGTTGAAGTTAAGGTAAGTTCCCTAAGGCTAATACATTGGTTTACCATTCTTCTGTACTTGATTACCTTCACATCACCCTTTTTATTGACTCTTTGTCTTTAATCTCTTCTTCACCAACCATTTACTTTTACCTTTACATTACCCTTTGTCTTTTTTCTCTTGTTAGGTAGGACTTTACTATTAAGGTCAGACCTTACTTTGTTTATCTCTTAGGATACTCTGGAACCTAGGGTCTTTATTATCCTAGTTCTATTAGTTAAGAGGTCTGTAGTATTAGGGATGCTCTAATAAAGGAGGTACTATAAACCTTGGCTCTATTAAGGTATGCGTTAATATAGACTGCGTTGCTATTACCTTAATTTATCTATCGGTTGTTTATACCAATTCCTTTGGTATCTCTTCGGTTAGATTGTCGCTCGTTATCGTAAAGGCTTTTCTCTTCTTTGCTTTACTAGTATCCAAAGCCATTATCTTTTCCATTTCTTCTGATACCGTTCTTATAGCTTCTGCTATAAAGTTAAATCTTAAAGCTGTGGGTAGTAATACATCATTTACTATCTTACTATGTTCTTCTGCTAGCTCATAGTTCTTATCATCTATAGCCTTACTAGTATGTTGTACTCTCCATCGAATTTGTTGTAAGAATTCTTCTATGCTTAAAAACTCTTGGTCCATATTAAACTTTACCTTATTATTCTATAATGTATTATCACCCACGTTGCTATTAACTCAAGTATTCCAATGTCTGATAATCCCTGCCACTATAAACAAATTGGTAATAAGGTATGTTAAAATGATAATCGTTCTAATGATAGCCACCTGGTCTGCTATAGATACCAAAGTCTTTTCATTAACGTAGAGTCATATCATCCCACTCATCCCAATCATTCCTTTCCGGTTCTTCATCCTCTTGTGGATCTAAATCCATACATCTTCCATCTGGAAGAACCATTAAAGAGTCCAAGTTCCGAGTATGTTCTGTTCCTCTTTCTTTCCGGGTCATAACAAGGTTCTCTTCTTTCCAATAGTCAAATTCATAACCAGCATCGGTTAGTTCCTGATAACGAACTTCCTGTTTAGGAGTCATAATTTGATGACCTTCTATAACTTTCTTGTAAGCTTCTTCTAAGAGTTGTTGGTCTTTGGACTTCATAATATTATTTATGATTATTTATGATTATTTATGATTATTTTCTAAAAATAGTCATCTCTATTTTATCTGAGTTTATAGACTCAGTCTTTATTAACGTATAACCTATGGTCTCAAAGGTTTGTATTAACCTGTTCATCAGCGGTTCATAATTAGAACCTGAGTCTTCATCAGAGTCTTCAAATATACTAAGGGTACCCCCTTTTAATAAGTGTCTGTCTATGTTATCTACCAAGGCATTGATCTTCTGTGGAACCCTGGCATATCTAAACAACTTGCCAACATGGATCTCTTGGGCTGGTTTGGGTAGAGTAATAGGAGCAAAAAGATTAGCCTTGACAAAGTAAAGAGTCTTATCATTAGCATCCTCCAACTCTTCAGTCCTAGGTTTTGATTTATCTACTACCACAATATCAGTAATAGTGGCTTGTTGAGGTTGAAGCTTTATACTTTCAGAACCACCGAAGTCATACATTAAATGAGAACTCTCTGCCTTTAGGTTTTTAATGTTCTCAAATCTTATCTCTGGTATTTGAGGTTTGGGTGGAAGAGTTAAACCCTTTTCTCCAGCTAAGGTTCTTCTGGCATATTCTCTTACATCCTCTTCTGGAATCTGTATTTCAATAGCCAAATACTTGCCTCTGGTATATCTAACATTACCACCAAATTCAAAACTATCTACTAAGGCTTCTGCTTGTTTTTCTCCTTCTTCTGTACAAGGAAAAAATTGTCTATCAACCCATTCCCATCTACCAAACCCAACTATATCTTGTACGATAGAGTTTTTCTTATGTCTATCTTTAGTTTCTAAGATCAACCGATAGGCTTGTTCTAATAGAATGGTATCACGATCTCTCATCTTAGTACTTATTAGATTCACTAGTCATAGCTCGTTGTGTAGTAGCTATGGATGGTATAGTCCCTTGGTTTCTTAATTGATGATTCATCCTAGCCATCGCTTGCTTTCTTGCATCTATAATCTTTTGCACATCCTTATCTTTAGTACCCAATGCTGCAGCTGCATGAGCTTTAGCCATATCTTCTGCTGCTTTCTTGTTGCTAGCTTCTTGTTCTTCTTTGGAATAGATTGGAGCTTTGGTATTGGAAAGATATTCTCCAACGGTTTGGGTCGGTCCATAAAGATCCCCTATGAACTCAATATGGAATTTATAAGCCTGTTCCATGGGAATATATACACCTTCAAACAAAGCATTCAAATGTTCTGCTGTGACCTCTCTTCGTCTTGCCCAGAAAGAAACAACATTTGCATCAGTCCAAATACGTCCTGCAGGAACTAAAAATTCTCTAGCATTAATGGTCCTGTTCAATTTTTTGAATATTAGCTCCTTAGTAAGAGTAAAGAAATCTTCTGGAGAAAAAGGATTCTTAGATAAATCTATTGCTTTTCCTAGATATGAGGAAAATTTGGCTGGAAGAACATGATCAAATATTCCTCCTTCAATAATACCTTGAGGACTCTTGAACACCTCTTTCATAATTCTTTTCATAAGATCTCCATGAGTTTCCTGCTGGTCGTCTTCATATTGAATATAAAATTTATTATGCCATTTTGGCCCAAAGTCCTTAAAGACAAGAGGAGTCTTTATGTAAAGTTTAAGCTCTTTGTCTATATTAACATATCCAAATGCTCTTGCATCATCATCATCCCAATTTACTCTGTGATTAGTTTTTGGAACAATTGTATTATCTGGATCTTCTTTTAGAAGAATCTTCATGTAAGCTTCTTCTAAGAGTTGTTGGTCTTTGGACTTCATACCTTTTATTTATTTATACCTAGTGTTGCATATGATCTTTTGCACTGCGAAGATATGAGTCACTGGCTGCTCCACCTGTAGGAAGTGAAATTACATAAGGTCTTGGGCCATATCCTGTGTCACTAAAGTTCTCTTGTTCATATTCTCTGCATGCTTCATCGGCTTGTCCTTTATCTAGATACAAACCAATAAGAAGATCCATACTCGTATCTGATGCATTTGCATCAAATATCGCATACACACTAGGACCTTGTTGTTCGTTGATCACCGAACGATATACATTTTCAAACTGACTTTGTAATTTTGTCTTCATATTATTATTTACAGGACTCACTAGTCATAGTGGCTTGTCTCTCCGGTAAAGAAGGTATAGTTCCTTGGTTTCTCAATTGATGATTCATCCTAGCCATCGCTTGTTTTCTTGCATCTATAATCTTTTGCACATCTTTATCCTTAGTTCCTATTGCTGCAGCTCCATGAGCTTTAGCTTGATCTTCAGCTGCTTTCTTATCTTTAGCTTCTTGTTCTTCTTTAGACAAAGTATTAACCTTAGAACCTCTAAGAAACTCACCAACTGTTTCAGCCGGATAATCATCTCCTCCAAATTCTAGTTCATATCCATAAGCCTCTTCCATAGGAATTCCCAAGCCTGCAAATACCTTGTTCAAATGTTCCGGTTTAACTTCCTGTCTAACCGCCCAAAAAGAAATCACCTTTGCCTCAGTCCACACTCTACCAGCCGGAGCTAAGAAAGATCTAGAACCCACACTCCATCCTTGAACTCTTATAAAGTCTTTTTTCATTCGGTCCAATTCCACCTGGTCCGCAAAAGGATTAGACAAATCCAGAGTCTTGTTTATTAAATCCGGATCTCTGATTTGTTTATTGAATACTCCCCCTTCTATAATTCCAATAGGACTATTAAAGATATCAGCCAAAGCCTCATCCAACAATCTACTATGAGTCCAGGCTTCTTCTCCATAATAATCTTCTTCTTCATCCACAAAGGCTCCTTCAGAACCACTCTTTGCTGCCGGAGTCTTAAATTTTATGGCAGGAGCCAAGTACAATTTATTATGCCACTTAGGTCCAAATCCTCTAAAAGTAATACCGAGTCTAGCCACTGTACGAGGTTGATCTATATTCACAAACCCAAAGGGTCTAGCATCCTTATCATTATATTGTAATCTCGTCCCGGAAGCCTGACTTATAGTGCTATCCGGATCTTCTTTTAATAAGACTCTTTGATAGGCTTGCTCTAATAGAATAGTGTCTCGATCTCTCATTCTATTATTTAGTTAAAACAGAAAGAGAAAACCTACGTATTTCTGTATTTTTTCTATTTGCTTCTAGAGAATTATCAATTCTATCAAACTTTTCCCAGTTTTTAAGCACTTTTTCCCAGTTTTTAAGCATTTTTCTTTGCTTTTTAACTACTTTTTACCCATTTTTCAAGAGTTTTTCGGCCTCTTTACTGATCTTTTGGACCTCTAAACGGTACTCTTCCTCTGTAAGGCGACCAAGAGTATACTTCATATCCAATCGATCTATTTGCATCTCTACCCAGATTTCTACTTGATGTTCAGTCATAATGTTAATCAATCAAATCAACCTGAAGACTAATCCCTAGGAAGGTAGCACTGATTCCTTTATATTGGAATCGATCGCTCGCAATAGTCTGTACCGCTTCTTCTACAGCACATGCGGTCCAATAGTCCACAGTTTCATCCAGCTTACCGTAGGTACAATTCACAATCATATTATGACTTCCAGAGCTGGTCTCACTAGTTGGGAAGTGACGAATGATGCGGAGCTTTTGTTTTGATTTGATTTTCATCATGTAAATATCTTAGCGAAGGTAATGGGGAAACACAAGAACTAATCATGCCGAAGGGTTTGACCGATCGGGTAATGGGTCTCCAATACTTTATGCATCTTGATCTCTTGAATCAATTGGACAATGCGTTTAGGATAAGCCATTCGATAATGTTCAAAAGCATCTTGAGCTTTGTCTTGATCATCAAATTGAGATACACTCCAGAATTCATCATCTTCTAGGAAGCCAAGAAAGAAGGTATAGGTATTTGCTTTTATTACGTTCATATTAGTATGTGATTTGTTTTTCTACTCCTTCTTGATTAAAGGCAGATCTCAATTCATCAAAGAAGTCTTGTTCATTATAGGTAGAATCCCAATAGAATTCAACTCCAGACCATCCAGACAATTTGGCTTTGATGATCCACTTATCCAAAGGTTCTACATACTTTACTTCAAAGCCATAAGCTGCTGCAACTTGCAAGATAATTTGTGATGGTTCTTTAGTCATATTATTCTACCTCCTCTTCAACCGACCCATAAGCGGATTCAATCTCTGTTCCGCAATCATTACAATAAGCTACCCCTTCCCAGAGGACATCTACATGTAGGTTCCATGGACCCTTATTATCCCTGGTATCATTAACCACAGCTCGGAAGTTACTGCGAACACACTTACCACATAAGCGACCGTCATATGCTACAAAGGTTAATGGATAAGCTCCTGGAAACGTATAAGGATTACGGAGCGCTTCTTTTACTGCTTCAACACGAATGTTCTTTTTCATCATGTAAATATCTTACAGGATGATGTGGGGAAGGTCACTGTTGAACGCCGTAGAGACTCGCGAGCAAGGACTCGGCTTTATTCAAAGCACCTGGAATACTTGTCTTGTCTACTTTCAATTCCTTAGATGGCATAATACCAAATGAATCATAAGCTCTGATGAGTATATGACTAGAGTTATGAATTAAAGTAACTGTGTTGGTAATATCAGTTAGTTGAGCTGTACGACCCATGTTTGGATGTTCTGGGTCTAATACCTTATGTGTGCTGAGAAAGATACGAGTCCAATCATATCCTTGATTGGCTAAATCTTTAATTACTTGAGGAGCTTCCATCAATAGATCTTGGAGATTTCCATTCTTTAGGTCTTTACTAATAGACTTCTCTCTAGACCAATTTTCTTCTCCAAAAGCTAAACCGTGTATAGAACCAAAGAACTCAGCTCTAGTAGAAAGGTTCTTAAACATCTTTGCCAGGACTTCTGGGTCTCTATTAACCTTTGCCTTATTAACGCTCAAAGCATTAGACTCCAATACCTTTGCATAAGCCTGTTCTAATAAAATAGAATCTTTGGTTCTCATGTTACTGATTGTAGAAACTTCTACCACCGGCTGCATGAACTTCAGCTGTAGAATCTTCCAAGAACTTTACCTTAACTGTGGTCCCTTGATTAACATTATAGTCTTGATCGTTAATGGTTAAAATCAAATTACCATTCTTGGTGTAATCATCTTCACCAGAAGATTGTTTAACGTCTTGGATAACACCTTGTGCGAATACACTATCCTCTGATTCTGTCTCTGTATGAGCAACACTACCACCTGAACCAGGAACTGTTGCGCTACCATCATCGCGCCCGTAACCAGTAGATTGTTTGAGTCTTGTGGCCCTAGACAAAGATACTTCTTTACCAACTAAACCTTGTAAATCTTCAAATGCCTTTTGTTTACGGGGTCCAAGCATATTAAAACCTTGTATAAGATTATTAGCTTCGTCTTGGCTTATAGATTCATTAAGAGTCTTTTGTTTATAGACTGCTTCATAAGCTTGTTCTAATAAAATAGTATCTTTGTTTCTCATATTTTTATTACTTATCCTGAAAGTGTAACATAAAAACAAACCAAAATAAGATTAGAATAATCATAGGTATAACAAATCTTACCAGTTGGTTTCTTTCTTTTGAACAACACCTACTGGAGATCCATCTTCGCGGAAGATAACAATCTGGAAATCTTCTCCAGCAACGCTCCAAGCTTCTAGCTGATCAAACTCTTTACTATCAAACATCATCATAGTATATCCAGCAGCTAATTCATCTTTGAAAGCTATTAAAGATGTATTAGAAACCTTAGAAGAAAGATTCTGAAGAGCTCTGCTTAGATTAAGAAGGTCTCGAGCGAAATCTTCTACTGATTGATCTCCTTGGGTATCATTCAGGAAATCCATCATAGCTTCCCGATACCGAATGGTCATCTTGTCTGCGCTTGCGATTAACGTGTTTTTCTGTGCTTTCATCATGTAAATATCTTAGGGGTTTATAATGGGAACTGCCAGGCTTACTTGCTCAGGAGATTTTCTTCCAGGATCTGGGCTTCGGTCTTCCCAGAATTCTTATACACTTTTTCACAAATGGTCTTGCTCTTCTTAACAGAAACTCGCTTTCCCTCTTGAGTTTCATACAGGTCCCGGAAAACCCAAAACCCACATCCATCCCCGACTAATTGATTTTCTGCGAGGAGGTTCCAATTTGGATCAATCATGTTCTTCATCATGTAAATATCTTAACGGTTTATACGAGGAACTGCAAGAAGATTACCGGAGTTTGCCTACTGGCACTTCAGTGATGCATAAGATCACTTCGAAGTACTCTCGTTCGTCTTCTTGCTCATCTTCTGGAAGATGTTTAAGGTGGCGAGCTAGCTCTGTCTGTCGAGCTGTCTCAGCTTCTGCTTTCGTAAGGAAGATACCCAGGAGATCTGAGCCTTCATATTGCTTGTCATAGAAGAGGCAGAAGACTGTGGAGGTGATTTGTTCGTTCATTATTAAGATAATAAAGGCTAATGTGGGGAACCTCAAGCAGCAACGGTCTCGTGATCTCGGATCTCCTTCTTCAATTCTAATTGGAACCGAAGACAATTGATACTACTCCATATCATACTCAATTCTACTTCAGAAGCTTCGATATTCACCCAGAAGTTTTTACCCCATTGATTGGGTTCATGTTTCATTACGTAGGAAGGGCTGCATCCACAATTACATCCAGCCTTAGCGGAGAACTTAATCTCCAAAGCTTCTGGAAACAACTTCTTCAATTCAACAATGTGAGTCTTATTAACTTGACGACAGACTTTATTCCAGGTCTTGCTCTTAAACTTCAAACCATATACTCCGTAATTACAAGCAAACTTATCCGTGAGATCATCCAACGGAGATTTGATATAGATAAGACTCCGTCCCATCTTGGAACGTCCGGATTGATTAACTTCGCGTGTGGTGGTGATTGTTACTTTCATTGTGATAATCTTAGCAGAGGATATGGGGAAACGCAAGAACTGAAAAACTGAGTTACAAAGGCTTTGAGAGGAGGCCTGTGCTCCTCTATCGAAGGAGACAACAAAGCCTGTACAATCGCGTTATAGCGCGCAGAATCGCTAGTCTATGCAGCGCTCCAAACCGTATTAGCTGCGCGACCTTCTCGATTAAGCAATCCAGCATTCACTAGATCTTTCATAATCTTCTGTACCTTAGATACATCTCCAATCACTTTAGCAGCTTCACTAGCATTGATAGATCCATGACTGGATACATATTCTAAGACATCATCAGAGGTCTTCTTAGCTTTAGAAACCTTAGGACCTTCTTCATCTGATGCTTCCAAAGATTCAAATACGAATCCGGTATTAGATATAGGAAACACGGTAAAACCAGCACTACCGAAACGATTCTTCGTTACTTCAATTTCTCGAACCGCATAATCTTCTTCTGACTTACGAAGCATGATATTAGCATCTACAGAATGAGGAAGAAGAGTAGAACCCTTATACTTTCCTTGCTTAGTAATATGAAGAACAATACCTACAACCACTTCATATTCTTTAGCGGTAGCGGTAATATAATTAGCAAGATATTCTTCTAGAGCTTTACCTCTCAAATCTTCATCACGAGAACGAAGAGAAGGAAGAGAATCTAAAACAATCATACCGAAATTATTCTCCTTAACCGAATCAAAGATATCTTCGATACAAGTCATATTAGCAATAGAGACCTTCTGCAATTGTAGACGATGAGCTACAAAAGCTAACTGATAGATAGATTCTTCTCCGGAGATATAAGCAGTATGCTTTCCAGACTTTTCTAACAATTCTAAAACCTGGAGGAGCAAAGTGGTCTTACCAGCTCCAGGCTCTCCAGCTAAGGTAAAGGTAGAACCAGGAACAAATCCATCTCCACCCAAAGCTACATCCAAATCATTAACTCCTGTCTTGAACCGGCGATTAAAAACATCCGGAACAACAATCTCACCAACGCGTTGGAACTTCGTAGCTGCTTTAATTACTTTCATCATGTTAATATCTTAGCTGAGGTTATGGGGAACCGCAAGCTCTATTCAAGCGTCACTAAATTTGGGTTGATGCGATATTGGATCTTCCCGAGAACTTCAGTTCCCTGCTTCCAATTAGCTTCACAAGAGTAATACACCCCCTCATCCTGGAGCCTATTACAAAACACCGTGACTTCAAGATCTCTTCCCGTCTTAACCTTGAAAGCATAGGCTCCATTCCCAGGAGACTGGACCTTAACAATCCTCGTACGGACCTTGAAGCCTGCATGCTTCTGAGGAACTGGGTTGCCATTGATCTTCGTAGGTAAAGAGAACTTCCCAGGAGTATCATAAGTGACCACTCCATTCTGCTCTCCTCCTACAACAACCTCTGGAATGTTATTACAATTAGAAGGAGTAAACAACGTCCCTCGTTCAGCATGCGCGAGGGCGTAGCTGAGGACGTCAATGACGTTGCGATTGTGCTGTTTCTGATTGGCTTGCGTGGGCGTGAATGTGTTTCTCATCTTGAAATAATCATAACCCAAGTTACGGGGAACCTCACCTCAAAAAGAATCTCCAGGGACCTTTGCTCGTTTAATTGCTTATGTTAACCAATACCCGGTCCCTGGAGATAAGTATTTATGCTTATGTCAACTAATAACCATACCACCAATCTCGTAAAAGTTTGTTCAGTTTGTTCTGAACAAAAATCTATTGAATACTTTCCGGAGAACGGAAAGGGAACAAAGTGCAAATCTTGTAGATACATCTCTAGAAAAGAATACTATTCCAGTTATTCTAAAAAATACTATGAAAACAATAAGGATGTAATCAAACCGAGAGTGAAGGCAAATATGATAAAGTGGCATTCAAAGAACCCACAATACCGTAATGAATATCACAAACAACGTAAAGCAAATGATCCGGCTTATAGGTTATTATGTAATCTCCGAAATAGAATTCAAGATGTCTTAAAGAAAACTGCTACTGGTAAAACCATTAGAACAAAAGAAACCTTCGGATGTCCTTTAGAAGAAGTGGTCAAACATATAGAATCTCAATTCAAAGAAGGTATGTCTTGGGAGAATTATGGTTTATACACTTGGCACATAGACCATATCAAACCTCTAACTAGCTTTGACCTATCAAATCCAGAAGAAGTTAAAAAGGCCAATCATTATACTAACCTTCAACCGTTATGGGCAAAGGATAATATATCTAAACGTGATAAGTTTTAACGCTTATCGCTCCATGGAAGCGAGGAAACGGTCCTCGAAGGAGTCCATCTCCTGCTGGAGGCATCGGACCTCGTATTCGTCTTGACTTTCCTGGTTATGAGAGTCCTGATAGGCTTCGACCTGCATAGACAATTCCCGGAACTCTCGGTCCTCTTTAGAACCAGGAACGATGTATTTGTTGCTGAGGGTGAAGAGGCGGAGGAGTGCTGCGTCGTATTGTTTGGAATCCATCATGTAAATATCTTAGCTGAGGTTGTGGGGAACCTCTCGTCAAATCTTCTCAGTGGACCATTTTCCGTCTTCAAAGATGTAGAGATATTCACACCAAGATTCCTTAGCATACACTTTTAATTCATCTGAATTGGAAAATGTATTTACTCTAAGATCTTCTCCGCGGTCTGTATAAAACTCACTTTCCTTAAGAGTGGGTCCTAAGCTAGATAAACCGCCTTTACTAATCAACACTTTAACTTTATCTTGAAGTTTATAATGTTCTGCTAATGTAGCACCAACTCCAGATGGATAACCATCCCAATGACAATAGATACCTTGGTAAGAATTGTCTTCTTCTTTGATTGCAATATAGGATCGTGTAGCCATAATTAAAAAATTTCTGATTGAGCTTCTTCAAATCGTTCTGTTCGGAGTCTAGCAATGCTATCGAAATGTAGAATAGCTTCTTCCACTGTCTGGAGATTATATTCTGTTATATCTTCTTCTAATTCCTGGTCTGTATAACATTCCTCAATGACCTGCCAACCATAAGAGGTTTCATAACGTTCCCGAGCGGTTTGCCTAATAGCTTCAATCATTTCTTTTAGCATAGAGTTATAGTAATACAGGTTGGTGGGAACTTCCAGACTAATCTAAATCCTCCTTGAATTTAGATTTACGGGAATAGCTCTTGCGGTTTCGGGTAATCACCTGTAGCTTGCGATTACCGAACTGAGCGGACTTCTGGTAGGTTTTGTCTTGGACCTTGAACGAACTTGATCTCCTCCTCCTTCACCGTGTTCATAAGGCCAATTAGAGAGGTCTGAGGTCTTGACCATAGCCATTTCATCTAGAATATAATTTACAAAAGCATTAAAGGACATACTATATTTATTTATCAAATAGTTATTCTAAACCAAGAACTTTACTTCCATTATCAATAAACTCTTTTACTTCTTCATCTAAGATATTGCCTCCATATAGGATATTGGCAATTTCTTTATAGATATTAAAACAACCTTCTTCAAAGAAACGCATGGCTCTTTCGTAACCTAAGGCTTCAATCCAACATTGCATCTGTGGAAATTGAGGAGCAAAATGGGCAATGTTTCCGTTATGGAAATTACCTAACCAAACCAAAGCCTGGATAGCTCCTTTGACTCCTTTCTTACGAAGCATAAATTCAAAAGAAACAGCACGTTCCCAAGGGTCTTTACGAACATAACGATTCAACTTGGTCTCATACAAAGCATCTAGGAATACAATAGAACGACCTTTACCTGTAACATACTTCTTCAGAGCTGGAACATTATCATCCGTCATATAAGCCTTACGTAAAGTAGGCCACGCAACCCTATTCTTACGGGTAGCAAAGAACGGAGAATCAGAAAGGCCTTGGCGATTCATTCCAACTTTGCGATTAGTTCGATTATCTTCTAAAACAATTTTGGTTTTGCTCATCATGTAATAATATTACGCGAGGAAGAGGGGAAACTCAAGAATTATTTCACGGCGTATCGAATTGGATTCTCTGCCTGTCTCCTTGCTGTAGTTGGTTTAGGAGCAGTAACTACTTTCTTTTTGATATTAAAGCGGACAGCACCAGCATCTTCACCAGTACCAGGAGCGGTACTAAACTCCCAGTCAGCTCCTAGGGTGCGAGCTAACATCTGACCTAAGGTACTATACAAACGAGTCTTACCTTTTTCAAAATTCTTAGAAGTAAAGGTGATTATTTCAATCTTATTTAAATTTCTCTTATCAGCCAAATACTTTATTACCACATCTTTGACTGTTGCCATGATTCTAAATTGATCTCCTCTGTTGGCATTGATCATGGTGGTCACCCCATATTGTTTTGTAGACTCGTCATTATAATCAAATAGAATTTCTAATGTATAACCATTTTCACTTGGACTGTCTGCTGACTTATTGTATCTAAGAGTCTGTACTGTATAGAATATATTTTTATTAGTAGGGTCTGGGTAGAAAACAAATCCACCATCCAGATCACTATATTCATAAGGGTATGGATTATCCAAGGCTTCTGTGATATATACATCCACCAAATTTAGAAAATTCATTGTTATTATTTATCAGACACCATGCTAAGATTTTAATTCACTGTTATAGGATATTTTTTCCAAACTTCTTTTAGAGCATTAACAGCTACATCTCCTCCTAATTTGTAATGATGTCTATCTCTTGCAACCAACCAACAATCAAAATCCGAGTAAGACCATGTGCCATATATAATATACATAAAAGCATCATACTCTCTAACCGCTAACCATTCTTCGTCTTCTGACCCGCCAGCTTTTGGACCTTTATAATCTTCTGGATAATCGTTTCTCATATTAATCATTGCTTCTTGATACTGTCTTTGAATTTCTGGATCATTGGTCATCATTTATTCCTTTTGCTATTTGCTTTAAGCCAATGGTATTGAGCTAATGCTTCTTCAGCAGTTACATATCGTCTGATGATTTCATTTTCTTTTACTACAATATGTCCTTCATCAACTTTGAATTTGTATTCAACACAATCAACATCAAAATAATGAGGAGTAAGAACAGTGGCTACAAAAGTTCCAACCTCTTTGTATGTTTTGCCAGCAAACTCATATTCAAGCAAGTATTTTTTATCTTTTTCGGGAATCATAATTATGTCAATTAAATATCTTTAACTACCCAATCATTATATTTTCTTTCAATAATTCTTAATGAAAAGTCTTTGCCATAATATGGCATAGCACTAGTTGCTAATTTCTTTGTAGAATGCTCTTCTAAATTAACCCACTTTCCTTCTAGATTCTGCATCTGTATAATATATTTGGTATTTAACCATCCCCATTTTTCAGCAATTACATGAAGCTTCTCAATCTCTTCTTTCTGCTCATCTATAATACGAGCATAGTCTTTTAATAGTTGATCTCTATCCATGGCATTCTTCCATAACTGTTCTTTTAATTTCTTCTTTTATAATTCTCCACTTTTTGTCATGTTGACTATACCATTTAGCTATCTCTTGAGCATGTTTTAGTTCATTATCAAAAATACGATTTTTATATTCTTCAGCCTTAAACCAGCTATCTGACCAATCAGACCATACTT